>Ga0326511_10000186_pt1 | contig 51628 bp, 36 predicted proteins | sample 0_2496_0518_D_FD_203701 | JGI IMG/M metagenome (GOLD analysis project Ga0326511, IMG submission 203701) | Bovine rumen microbial communities from UC Davis, California, United States - 0_2496_0518 | ecosystem: Host-associated > Mammals > Digestive system > Stomach > Rumen | place: USA... | reverse complement strand
GAGACGCATTCCATCACATAGTTGTAGCCAATGCCGCTACAGAGTATTCCAAGTGGATATTTGCCTCCCTCTGGACGTGGGTTTTGGGGGACCTTATATATATTATAGGTGGAATTTGCGGCAGCCTCTTCGAGCTCGGCCTGCTGGGCGGTGACTATGTCGTTACGCCTACGGGCATTGGCTGGGAGCAGCACCCAGTTGGCAGCCACGGCATTGTAGTTCAGTTCGTTTTGCTGGCGTGGTTCGTCAACACACTGGACAACAGCTCGCGAGTGAGCCATACGGGTGGTGACACGCATGAGCACTGGCAGCTTCTGCTTCTCAGAAAAATCGAAGGCCACAGCCATCATATCGTAAGCTTCCTGCTGATTGGAAGGCTCGAATGTAGGAATCATGGCAAACTTTCCATAGAAACGTGAGTCCTGCTCGTCCTGTGAAGAGTGCATCGAAGGGTCGTCGGCAGCAAGCACTACCACACCACCGTTGACACCCGTCATGCCGCTGTTGACGAAAGCATCGGCACAGACGTTCATACCCACATGTTTCATACATACCAGCGCACGTTTTCCCATGAACGACATGCCTAAAGCCTCTTCCATGGCTGTCTTCTCGTTGGTTGACCAACGGCTGTGCACTCCACGTTCTTGAGCCAAAGCGTTGCCTTGAATGAACTCCGTGATTTCTGTCGAGGGCGTACCTGGATATGCATACACGCCAGATAATCCGGCATGGATGGCACCCAAAGCAATGGCCTCGTCGCCAAGTAATAGTTTCTTATTCGACATTCTTGTTAATTTAGAGTTGTTGATATAGATTCGAATTAGGATTTTTCGTGGGTTGCAAATTTACACACTTTTTTTCTATTGGCCAAACAATCAGCCAACAAAAAGTTCACTAAGCAGTGCTTTCACGTGTCCTGGCAAAACGATGTGGTGGTTGCCAATGGGGTTCGTCAGGAAGTATTGCGCCTGTGCAGCATCGTCAAGGCGAATGACTTGTTGGGTGCGACACAGGTCTGGCTCTGCCTGATTGCGCAACAGTTGGCCTTCGGCAATGAAATGGCGCGTCAGGTCGCCCGACACCTTGAACAGTGTGACGTCGCCGGGCTTCATGTAACCACGTATGCCAATGCCAATACCCGACTCAAAATGGGTATCCAACTCGTATCTCTCCACCATGTTGAGCGGGATGGTGCAATGTGCCAGGAGCATTTCGCCCGTCTCAGAATTGATGTAGGCAGGATTGGCCTGGAATCCAGATACGCCCGTCACGGCCTGTCCTATCTTCATGGAGAGCAATGCAGGTACATCGCCTTCGCACCCTGCCACGATGCCTTCGGCATTTAGCTTAGCCAATGCCAGACACCCAGTGTTGTGGACGGCAGTAAGCAAGTCGAAACAACGTAACGTGAATCCTTGCAATTGGTGTCGGCTGACAATGGACTTCAGCGCCTCGTAGATCATCAGTGCTCCTTCCTTAGGGGTTGCGTCTTGGATGGTCGTCGGAATGGCTTCCAGCAGTTCCTCCATATCGATGTCTACAAGATTTATACCTAATCGTTGGCTAACAGACTCCTTGTCGGCTTGACTCGCTATAAGCCAGTCGGAGGGTTGTCCGATAATGCCTAACCACTGTCCATCAAGTTGCTGCCGGACATCACCCACTTGCGCCAACCTCTGGATGCGATTAGCCACGAAGGCTGGTTCGCCATGAAGCACTTCGCCTCTCAGAGCATGTTGCCTGAGGTAGGAAAGAATTTCGAGTGAGGCGGCTAAAGAATTGCTCTTGCCTGAGGTGAGCAGATAAAAGGGACGCGATGACTGTTTTTGCAGTTGAGGAAGCAGGCGGCGGAATATGCCTTCGGTACCGCCTGTCCGCACGTAGATAAGGTCGAGTGCGTGGTGTCCGTAGTCCACATAGTTGTTTCCCTTGAACACATGTGGAATATCGAGACTATCCAGAAATCCACGGGTGACAGCGGCCACGGATTTTTCGTCGTGAAGCTCCGATGTCAGTGTATAAATGGCAATACTCATGTCTCAGCGTCAAATGTTAATGGTCGTTTTCTTTCCTTTGTAGACGATGGTCTTCACTGGTTGACCATTCACCATAATCTGCATCTTCTGCTGTTTTTCCATGCCAGGATAGCTGCCTTTGCGGGCTCCGATGGTGAGGCGACGCTGGGTTTCGTCCCATTGCAACAGGATGCGGCTTTGTGCTCCCTGCTCATAGGCATTGGTTTGTCCGTCGTCTTCATAGAGCGTGAAAGTGGCATCAGCTCCTGTGTAGACACGTATCTGTAATGGCTGGTTGGTCTTTTCTGCGGTATACTGACGGTTGGGGCCGTAGGGGAGGATGCTTCCGCCACGTACGAAGACTGGGATGAACGACTCGTTCACCTTAGTATTCACCGTCGTGCCGCCAGCATAGTGGTGACCGGTGCGGAAGTCATACCATCCGCCTGCATGGCGCGGCAGATAGGTCTTCCACTCGGTGACATCGGGCTCGGTGATGGGACTTACCAACAGCGCACGTCCAAACATGTATTCATACTGTTGGCGGAGGGCCTCGGCATCATCGCTGAAGTCGAACACCAACGGGCGCATCAGCGTGGAGCCTTCGTAGGTGATGGCGGCTGCATGACTGTAGATGTAAGGCAGGAGGCGGTAGCGCTCATACAGGCAACTGTCGATAGCGGCCTGTGCCTCCTGGCCATAGCACCAAGGTTCGGTGTTGCTCATATAGCCATGAACACGCATCAGAGGCAGATAGACGCTGGTCTCAATCCAGCGCAGCATACGGCGGATATAGGCCTGGTCATTATATTGATTGCCGGGACGGAAGAAACCACCTGCATCATAGGTCCACCAGGGAATGCCTGCGGCCTGCATGCCAAGGCCAGCTACGATTTGCCTGCGGAGGGTTTCCCAGTCGTTACCCACATCGCCACTCCACATGGCCGAGCCATAACGCTGAATGCCGGGGAATGCGCAGCGAGTGAGAATCATTGGGCGCTGGCCGGGCACATCCTTTCGTAATCCCTCATAGACGGTCTTGTTGACCATCAACGGATAGATGTTGCGCACCTCTTCACCGCTCCATTTTCCGTTGTTCACCCGTCGGCCTGCCAGGTCATCGTTCTCTGGCTCTGTGGCATCCTGCCACCAGGCGTCGATACCCAGCGGAACAAGACGCTGACTAAAGTTCTTCCAATAGGCTGCTGCTGCATCAGGGTTGAAGAAGTCTATCCAGTCGGTGCCAGGGATATAATATCTGTCGGCTTCCATCTGCTTTCCTACTTCCGATTGTTTGTCAATCTTCGACCACACGCTGACCATCAGCCGCATTCCCATCTGGTGAAGCTGGTCGGTCAATGCCTTTGGGTCGGGATAGAATTGTTCGTCAAAGCGCATGGCATTCCATCCATACTTGCCCCAATACTGCCAGTCTTGCACCATGATGTCGGCAGGCAGGTGCTCGTCGCGGAAACGTTTGGCGGTGGTGAGTATCTCGTCAGATGAATGGAAGCGTTCGCGACAATGTATATATCCTAATGCCCACTGAGGCATCAAGGGTGATGGACCTGTAAGTTCACGATAGGAAGCAATGACCTCGTCGGGTGTTCCTACCATCACCGTATAGTCGACAGCTGTGGCCAAGGGTGAACGGAACACCGTTTCGTCTTTCACCTTATTATAATATAAGGTAGGTACGTCGCCTTTCGACAGTTCTGCAGTCACCTGATGCTTGCCAGCCGATAGACGGATAATGGCCGAAGCGGTAGGTGGCAACCATAGGTTCTTCATCTCGATGACGGTCTTTCCGTCTATCATCAGGTTGTGCCGACGTGCCATTTTCTGTCCTACGTCGAGTAGCAAAGAATAGTCTCCAGCCACAGGAATATCAAGTGTGCCCTCGAAAATGTTGCGTTCGCGTACTTCTTGTTTTCCTCCTTCGGTCGACGTGACGTTGACTACCTCACTGCTGCTGGAGCCTTCAAGTTTTGCAAGAGCAATATGCTGGTTGGAGGGATTAAACTCGGTGAGTCCATAGTTGTTCCACAGCACGCCATAGCCTTTGCTCGATATGAGCATGGGAATGGAAATCTGTGTGTTCACCTGTGTCAATCGGCGAGAAAGACCACGCACATTGGAATAGCCGTCCTGAAACTGTCCTAAGCCGAAAAGACATTCGTCTTGAGGCGATGTGAAGGCGAGGGTGGCTGTTCCATTCACCAATTGATGGCGGGTCGCCTTGAAGACCACCTGTCCTTGTTGGTTCTGTATGCTGACGATCTGTTTTTCGGCATCTACATTGACCTTGATGTCAGTAGAAGCCACCTCGTCGTGCTTTACATAGAGCCAGTCGGGCAGGTCGTTTTTGTTTTCCCCTTCCACATACTGAATTCGTACGGCATTGCGTGCCACGTTTTTCACTGTCAGTTGTCCTTTTCCAAAAGGCATGGCGCTGGCACTTGTAAGGCAAAGAAACCACGCCACGATACAATACATTGTCTTTTTCATCGATCTATATAATTATTTAATGGCACAAAGTTACTAAAGAAAAGTGGAGTAGTCCTTATTCGTTGTTTCACATTGTTTCTCTGTTGTAGCAAAAAGCAAAAAAACGTTTAAGAAAGCACCATTATTAAAGGATTTTTCCTATATTTGCTTTCGAAAACCATATAACTAACTCATTGACCTATGAATAAAGTAACATGTTCACTTCTCATTGTCATGCTTTGCGTCTCTCTCACGGGATGGGCACAGCAGACAGGTAGTTCTACCATCTGTCATGAAGATGGTACCGTGACTTTCCAATACCATAACGACCATGCCAAGGAGGTACTGGTTGACGTCCAGTTTGCCGGACGTAAGCCCATGACCCGCGATGCTGCCACAGGACTGTGGACTGTGACGCTGGGCCCGGCTGCTCCCGACATGTATCCTTACTGCTTCATTGTTGACGGAGTCAGCGTGATGGATCCCCAGAACCCGCAGTACTTTCCCAACGAGGGCTTCAAGAACAGCCTGCTGGAAATCAAGGATCCAAAGGGCAATCTTCCACACGACATCAGGAAGGATGTGCAGCATGGACGCTTGGAGTACATACACTACTACTCAAAGAGCCTTGGCGCAACCAATAATGCCATCGTTTACTTGCCACCCAACTACATGCGTGACTACCAGAAGAAATACCCTGTCTTCTATCTCATTAGCGGAACTACCGACACAGAGGAAGTCTACTACAAAGTGGGGCGTGTCAACTATATTCTCGACAACCTGATTGCCGAGAAGGCCGCCAAGGAGATGATCGTCGTACTACCTTATGGCAATCCGATGAAACTGAAGCCAGCTTCAGCCGACAAAACTAAAGAAGCACCATCGCTGGCAGTAGGAGGAGGCGTCTTTAATGATGACCTCATCAACGACCTGATGCCTTACATCGAGCAGAATTACCGTACGCAGAACGATCGTAATCATCGTGCTATTGGTGGTTTTTCGCGTGGTGGCAACCAGGCACTCTACAATGGTCTGACACACCTCGATAAGTTCTCTTATCTCTGTTCTTACAGTTCCTTCACCTCGACTGACATCCCCAATGTATATGACAACGCTGCCGATACCAACGGGAAGATTCACCTGTTCTGGCTGGGAGTGGGGACCGATGACTTCCTCTATGGCAATGCCCGTGACTACATGGAATTTCTTGACAAGAAGGGTATCCGTTCGGTGAAGGAGTTCACTAACGATAAGTTTGGCCATACGTGGATGAATGCCAAGTATTTCCTTGACAAGACGTTGCGCCTGCTGTTCAACAAGAAAGCCTCGGAGATGGCCATGAAGGAAGGAAAGCCCGCACCTGCTGCCACCGGCAAAGAACAGCTGTTCACGCCGGGCGTCATGGCACGTCTCTTCCCCAAGCCTATAGTGTCGCCCGAATACGGAGAGAAGGGCATCACCTTCCGCTTCAAGGCCCCAGATGCCAAGGAAGTGAAATTAGAGTGTGAGATGCTACCTGACCAGATGACCATGCAGCGAGACTCCGATGGCGTGTGGAGTGTGTTGTTGAGCGACTACCTCTTTGAGACCTTTAAGTATTGCTTCGTGGTAGATGGCACGAAGGTGGCTGACCCCAACAACATGTATTTGGCCCCCGATCGCGGCTTCAAGTACAGCATTGCCGACAATCCACACTCTCCGTTTAATTTTGCCTCCATGGGTGACATCAAGCATGGTCGCACAGGCTATGATGTAGACCGTCAGGAGGCCTGGTACATGTCTGCTATGCCTGCTGCCCGTACCATGCCTGTTTTCATCCAACTGGTTCCTGGGGAGGGCGACACGATGGAGAGCTGGTTCAAGATTGGTGGTGCCGATGCTATTGCCGATCGCCTTGTGGCTGATGGAAAAACGAAGCCCTGTATCCTCACCACCAGTACATTAGAATTTATGCCACAGGGGCCACAGATGCCTGGCTTCAAAGTAAATACGCTACGTGCTGACGACTATCCTACTTGGACTCAGCGTCGTCGTGCGTTGGTCAAACTCCTGTTCGACCTTGGTAAACAGCCATCCCCACAGTTCCCCGGTCCCGGCGGCTTCGGTGGTGGCATGGACCGCGACGGTTTCTAACCTTATGCAGAGCGAAACAAAGTTACCTCACCCGCTTGTGGCCCTCCTGCCTGTGGTAGTGCTCATTGGCTTCCTTGCCGTGACCATCGCCATTTTTGGCAGCGATGCCCTCAGCGGAGGCAGTCAGACGGCACTTCTCATGGGAATGGCCGTCTGTGTTTCCGTCTCTATGGGTTTCTATCGTATTCCCTGGCGGCGTTTTGAGCATCAGATAAAGGAAACCATTGGCGACGTCAGCATCACCCTACTCATTTTGCTCTGTGTAGGCATGCTCTCTGGTTCATGGATGATTAGCGGTACAGTCCCGACACTTATCTATTATGGAGTGCAGTTGATGTCGCCCCAGTTCTTCCTTGTCTCGGCTTGCATCATCTGTGCCCTGGTGTCGCTCCTGTCGGGCAGTTCGTGGACCACTATCGCCACTATTGGCATTGCACTTCTCGGCATAGGCCACGCATTAGGCGTGTCGGAAGCTTGGACGGCGGGCGCCATCATCTCCGGTGCCTATTTCGGTGATAAGATGTCGCCTTTGAGCGACACGACGATTCTTGCCTCCTCGGCTACGGGCACTGACCTTTTTACGCATATCCGCTACATGATGCTGACTACGACCCCCACGTTTCTCATCACCCTCCTTATCTTTTTTGTGGCAGGATTCTTCCACAGTTCGGACGAGCAACTACAGATAGACCTCTATACCAGTGGATTGGCTCAGACCTTCCGCATCTCACTGTGGACGCTCCTCGTTCCCATCTTTACGGGTGTGCTGATTGCCCGTCGTGTTCCCTCGCTGATTGTTCTTTTCTCGTCGTCGGTGGCGGCTGGTGTGATGGCCCTGCTGCTTCAGCCACATATTCTCTACCAGATTGCAGGAACGGACAGCTTGATACGCGGCCTCGCCATCACCTACTATGGGGCCACCTCTGTGGAGACGGGGTATGAAGCTCTCAACGAGTTGGTTTCTACTGGCGGCATGGCAGGAATGCTCAATACTATCTGGCTCATCCTGTGTGCCATGTGTTTCGGAGCCTCCATGCTGGCAAGCGGTATGATTGACAGTCTGACGCAGGTGATCGTCAGATGGGTGCGTACTCGTGTGTCTTTAGTGTCATCGACCGTTGCCACAGGCCTTTTCCTTAATATCACTACGGGTGACCAGTTCATCTCTATCGTCCTCAATGCCGACATCTACAAATCGGTTTACCGTTCGCAGGGCTACGAACCGCGATTGCTGAGTAGAACCACGGAAGATGCCGCCACTGTGACCTCGGTATTGGTGCCATGGAATACCTGTGGCATGACGCAATCGACTGTCCTTGGCGTGCCGACCTTGACCTATCTTCCCTATTGTTTCTTTAATCTTCTGAGTCCACTTATGAGCATCCTGATGGCAGCCATCGGATGGCGTATCTACCAACACAAATCCAACCAAAATGAAATTACTGTATAGTCTTTTAGCTACATTCCTCGGCACTATGACTTGCATGGGCCAGGATTTGAAATTGAACGCTCTGGATTATTTTGAGCGTCAAGGAGTCAATGTCTTAGTGTTCAGCAATAGTTTCAACGGAGGCTTCAACGACGAGAAAAACTCGGGCATAGAAATCATACATCATGGTGAGCGAACGGTGCAAGGTGGTGCAGTAAGACTGAATAACACCCCAGAACAATGGGACTTAGTGCCGAAGATGACCAAGCGCACAGTCAATAAAGAGGCAGGCAGTATCGAAGTGTGTCTTAGTTACGATGACTATAACTTTGAAAGCCGAATCGTTGCAAAGATGAAGGGTAAAGCCGTCGAAATATCTGTTTGGCTTGACAAGCCTGTCCCCGCCTCACTTGAGGGCGAGGCGGGTTTCAACCTTGAGTTCCTTCCTTCGAAGTACTGGCTGAAGACCTACACCATGGACGGACGCTTAGGCCGATTGCCCCGCTACGCTACCAGCCTTATGATGACTCGCCCCAACAATCAGAAACCCCGCCAGTTTAAGGGCTTCAGGACTTACGACGACCGTGGTACGGGCCGTTTTGTTGATCCCTTGCCTCTTGATTCCGGCCACCATCTTTCCTTGGCCACTGATGATCCCCTGCACCTCGTTCGTATCAGTTCTGACGATGCCGAGCTTCGTCTTTTCGATGGACGCATGCTTGCGCAAAACGGTTGGTTTGTGGTGCGCAGCATACTGCCTGCAGGCCGTACTGGCAAGGTGCTGACATGGATCGTGGAGCCTCATGCCGTTCCTGGCTGGATTCGCGAGCCCAACATCGGCTTCTCACAGGTGGGCTATGTGCCCGACCAGCCAAAAGTGGCCGTCATCGAACTGGACAAGCTCGACAAACCTCAGCCTACTGCTACGCTCATGCGATTGCGTGAGGACGGAACGAGTGAGGTGGCTTTTCGTGGTGACGTCAAGGTCTGGGGACCCTTCTATAAATATAATTATGTGAAGTTCGATTTCTCTTCGGTACAAACGCCGGGCGTCTATTATATCCAGTACGGAAATATTCGAACTAATGATTTTCTGATTGATGCCCATGTCTATGACAAGATTACCGACGCTACTACGGACGTATGGGTGCCTATCCACATGAATCACATGTATGTGACGGAAGGCTATCGCACTTGGCATGGTGAACCCTTCAAGGAGGGATACCTACAGGCACCGGAGAGCGACCACTTTGACCTGCATGAGCAAGGCCCCACCACCGACACGAAATACAAGCCTCTGGAGTTGATTCCCGGCCTGAACATTGGTGGATTCTTTGATGCGGGCGATTTCGATATCGAGACCAATTCCAACATTAGCGTGGTACAGAATTTTATTCGCACATGGGAATTGTTCAAACCCCTGCGCGACGAGACGTTCGTCAGCCAGAGCCAGCGCTATGTGGAACTGCACCGACCTGATGGCGTGCCTGACATGCTACAGTTCATAGAGCATGGCACCCTTAACCTCGTGGCACAGGCCGAACAGATTGGACACATGGCCCAGACGCTCTCCAATTCGGTGCTCGACAACTATCACCACCTTGGCGATGCAGCCAGCATCACCGATGGACTGCACTACGACCCTACGCTGAAACCATACGAAATATCTGCCGATGGCAAGCGCAGTGGAACGCCCGATGACATGTGGGCTTTTACTACGCGAAGCCCCCAGCTCGACTTCCAGGCCGCTACGATGTTTGCGGCTGCCCATCGTGTCTTACAGGGGTATAACGACGACCTGGCTAACCGTGCCCTCACACAGTCAAAGCGTCTGATGGCCGAAGCGCAGCAGAGCATGTCGCAGGTACAGCGGGGCAGGCAAAACCGACGTGGTGACCTGGCTACCAACCTACAACTCTATGCTGCCACCCATGAGCAGCAATATCGTGAGAGCTTTCTCCGTGATCTGTGGCCGATGCTTGACAGAAGTATGAACTTTATGTTGCAGATTGCCCTTGATGCCGTACCCTTCATGGACGATGCTTATCGGCAGCGCCTGCGTCCCTATGTAACCCGCTATGCCGCCTATTTAGACAGTCTGGACCAGCAGAATCCCTATGGTGTGCCTATTTGGCTGGGCAACTGGGCAGGCGGAACGCAGGTGATGAGTTTCGGTACGACGATATGTTTTGCCCATCTCTATTTCCCCGATATCATCCGTCGCGATGAAGTCTATCGCGTGGCCAACTGGCTCTTCGGCTGTCATCCCTACCACAACTATTCATTTGTAGCTGCCGTGGGTGCGGCCCGTCCCAAGCAGGTCTTCTATGGCAATAATCGCGCTGATTTCTCGTTCATCCCAGGCAACGTGGCGCCCGGCCTACTATTCCGTCAGCCTGACCATTTTGAGAATTTCGACGATTGGCCTTTCCTTTGGGGACAGAATGAAGGCACCATTGCAGGAAACACGCAATACATCATCTTCAGTTCCGCCCTTCGAAACATTGTCAATGGTGTGAAGTAATACGCTTTAGGGGGAACTCCAATATGAAACGACAACCAGAGGTGTACTGACTGTCGAGTGTGATGTCGCCACCTAACTTGTGGGCAAACTGCTTGCTGAGGTAGAGGCCAAGGCCAAGACCCTCGCTGAAGTAGTTGGCCTTCATGAAGTGCTTGAAGATTAGGGATCGCTGGCTTTCGGGTATGCCTGGGCCGTGGTCTTCGACAATGAAGAAGACCTTGTCAGACGAAGCTTTGACGATGAGACGGACGGAACTGCCGGAGGCAAACTTCTTGGCATTGAGGAGCAGTTCGCGTAGAATGAGAAACAGGTACTGTCGATTGCTCTGAATGACGAGAGAGTCGGGTACCGTGGACTCAAGGTTGAGTACCACGTTGTAGGGTGTCTTTTTGTGGAAGGCTTCTACAGCCATGCGGGCAATGTCGTTGCAGGCGACGCTTTCGTTGCAGTCTAATTGAAAGTCTTTATTGAACTTGGAGGCATCGGCAAACATGTGAACGATGCGGCTGAGGTTGAAGGCATTCTGCTGCATCGTGTCGGCAATGGACTCTCTTTCTTCGTAGGGTATGGAGGTGGAATTATCGAGGAGCACCCGGAAGAAGCCCTGGATAATGTTGAGCGGAGTGCGTATCTGGTGCGATACGTCTTGTATGAATGCCAGTTTCTTTCGGTCGGACTCCTGCACCAGTTGGCTGGCCAGAAGTAGTTGTTGGTTGCGCTCCTCTTGCTCTCGGGTAGTGCTCTGCAACTTGCTGATATGCTCGTTGAGCGACTGCTGCATGCTGACGAAGCTGTTCTGCAACTGGCCTACGAGGTCGTTGCGCTTAGACATAGGCATGAGCTCGTCAAAGTGACCTGTGGTGATGTGGTGCGCCTGCCAGGCGAGTTTGCCTAAAGGAGAAACGAAGTGGCCGACGGCTCGAATGCAGAAGAGTAGGATGATGAGGGTGCCTACAAGGATGCTGATGAGGATAACATATACCAAGCTGTTGTAACTGCCGAGGATGTCCTTTTCGAAGCAGACGATACCGATGCTCCAACCTGTCTCCTCCAGCGGTTGGTAGAAGACGTAGGATGGCTGTCCATCGATGATGACCTCCTTGTAGTCGTCCTTGCCTGCAATCATGTCGTGCCCCAAGACAATGATGTCGGGATGCTTTTTCGGGTCGATGCCGCTAAAGATAGTCTGTCCGAAGAGCTTGGTGGAGTCTGGGTGTACGAAATATTCTCCTTTTGGTCCAAGCAAGATGCTGTAGGAGTTGGGGTAGGGCTTTTCGCGAGAGATGGTGTTAGAGAGCTTGTTGAGCGAAATGCTATTTGTGATGACACCGAGGAACTTGCCCTGCTGGTTGCTGTCCGAAGGTGTTGGTGCATAGATGGGCTTGCAATAGGAAGCCACCATGTCGTAGTGGATGACGGGCTCAAGGTTGGGGTCGTCGTAAGGGTCAAGCCAGCAAGCATGTCCCAGGGCACGAGGTGTGCGATACCACACGGCAGCATATATGTCGAAGTTGGGAGCCGGGCCGAAAGTGAGGACACTGTCTCCTGAACGTATAGAGAAGGACGTGAAATAGCCGTTGAACAGTGCGGCCACCTCGGGTTCAAGCGTAATGGAGCAACCATCGACGTGGCTGGTCTGGAGGATGATACGGCTGGTGATATGGCTGAGGCTGTCCATGTAGGGTGTTTTGGTCAGCAGCCAATCGATGTTGCGAGTGGCCGTCTCTACTTCGTTCAAATAGCCCCTGACGCGGATGGCTGTCTTGTCGAGCACCTTGGTGGCACGTTCGATGGCCTCCTGTCTGACAAGTTGGCGGGAATGGTGGAAGAGGAAGCCCAATGATATGGTAGTCACCACGATGACCACCACGACGATGGTGAATCCGACTTTGACGGAGGCATAGTTGCGGATGAAGTCAAGTTGGCGTTTCATGGCTGGCCTCCTTTCTGCTGTGACACTTCGAGCATCTGGTCGAGTATCTTGGTAACGACGGCCGTCTGTTTCTCCATGCACTTCACGAGTTCCTCGGTTTCGGATTTTGTCATGCCTTGTTTGCCGTTGTGAAGGTCGTTGACGATGCTTTCGATGATGTTGACGGGCTGTCCAAGCTGGTCACTCATGTTTCGGATGAAGGCATCTTTTATGCGGTCGGCTTCCTGCGCCTGCACATTGGCGGCAAGGAGGGCTTCATTGCTTTTTTTAAGGGCATCGTTGGCTTGCTGAATGTCGTTGACATGCTTCTCTATGGACTGTTGCATGGCGTGGAAACTATTCTGCAGAGCGCCTATTTCATCGTGTCGATGGGTTTCGGGAATAGTCTCGTCGTAGTGTCCCTGCGTGAGTCGCTTTACCGTATGGGCCAGAAGTCCCAGTGGCTTCAGTATCTTGTTTACGACGAGAAGGCAGAAAGGAAGCAGGAACAGCAAGCCTACCACAGCGAGGGCCAGTCCGCTCTTTTGCAGTCGGGCGTTGCCGGGTAGCAATTCGTCCTCGGGACAGATGATGGTGGCCACCCATTTCTCGCTGTTGAACGTCTTGTAGAACACATAGCACTCTTCCCCCTCAATATCCACTGTCTTGTAACCACTTTCGCCCGCCATCATCGACTTGAGCAGTATGCCCATGCGGGTGTTTTGGCTCGCTCCGGGCAGGTCGTAGATGGTGCGACGGTGTAGCTTCACGGTGTCAGGATGGATAATGTAGTTGCCCTCCTGGTCAATCATGGAACAATAGGAGTCGGGGAAGGGCTTGGTGTCGAGGATGGTCTGAGAGAAACGGTCGAGTGAGATGCCTATGCCCACGACACCAATCACCTTGCCGCTGGCATCGTTAAGGGGCATGCAGTAGGCGGCCAGTATCTGACCCGTTCCTAAATCCTCGTTGAGCTTTATCCAGCAGGCCTCGTTCTTGTCTCTTGTCTCAGTGTACCACTCCTGATGCAGATAGCTGGCAATGCCATAGTTGTCGGTTTCAACTATTTTAACCTCCTGAATCCCCTGCTCGTTAACAATGTTCTTGCGGAAAGAATAGGAAAGAAATTGCTGACGGTTCATGAAGTCGGGTTCCAGGGCAATGACGCAGCCCGCAATAGCAGAGTCATTTTTGACCACTATCTGAGTAAAGGCACGCATGGCCTCGGGATTGTCCAAGTGGTGTTCTGCCATCCAGTGTAGGCACTTGGTTGCACCCTCCATCTGGTCGAACACGAGGTCAATCTGCAGCACTGTCTCGTCGAGGGTTACTGCGGCCTTTGCCAGTGCCTCATCCCTTACGGCTTGGCGCGAGAAATGGAACATAACGGTTAAGGTAGCCACATACAATATGGCTACCACCGTTACGACCCAGAGACTGAGTCTCCAAGAGAATGTATCTTTAGGTTTAGTTAAAGGTTTAGGCATTCATCTTCTCGCGTCCGTTAAAGAGATGGTCATGTCAAGGCACTGAGATCCTTTTCAGCAATAAATTTCAAGTTGTTGAGGATAATGGTCTCGCGAGCCTTTTCGCGGTTGTCGGTGCGGAACACCAGGATGCCTTTGCCATTCAACAAGAATGTGTAGATGTAGGTGATGCTGATACCAGCGTCACTGAACGTCTTCACGGCATCGGCAGCGCGTCCAGGCTCGTCGTCAAGCTCCAGGGCAAGCACGTCACTCAGAGCCACGGCCACGCCAGCTTTCTTCAACTCGTCGTAGGCACGCAATGGCTCGCTGCAGATGAGTCGATAGATTCCATACTCTGCCGTATCGGCAATGGTTGAGGCGATGATCTGAATCTTGGCCTCTTTCAGTACTTCAAGCACCTTGATGAGGGTGCCGGAGCGGTTCTCAATGAAAATAGATAACTGGTGAATAGTCATATTTGTGTTGTGTTTAAAATAGTTTTCTTAGGTCTTTTACTCTCACGGCCTTCTTCTCGTCACTTACGGCCAGTGTGCCCTTGGTCACGAGGTGTACCTTAGGCGTGATGAGAATCTCGTCTTTCAGCAGACGGGTGATGTTCTTCTCCAGCTGCTGCAGGCGAGAGAAGTCATCCGTAAACATCTGGGCCAACTCGACTTCAATGGTCATTATGTCATTGCCGTCCTTGGTTTCCAAGGTGATAAGGTAGTCGGTCGACAGTTCCTTGAACTTCAGGAGAATCTTCTCAATCTGTATGGGGAAGATATTGACACCCTTCAAGATCATCATGTCGTCTGAGCGTCCTTGCAGGCGAGCGATACGTCTGTGGTGGCGTCCGCAGGGGCATTCACCAGGGAGGATGCGTGTCAAGTCGCGAGTGCGATAGCGCAGCAGCGGCATGGCCTCACGGTTGATGGTGGTGAGCACCAGCTCGCCCATTTGTCCGTCGGGTACGGGTTCTAAGGTCACGGGGTCGATAATCTCCACGATGAAGTAGTCTTCCCAGATGTGCAGTCCGTTCTGTTCCTGACACTCGAAGGCCACGCCAGGTCCCATCATCTCAGAAATACCATAGGAATTGTAGGCCTTCACGCCCAGGTTCTCTTCGATACGCTTACGTTGCTCCTCACTGTGAGGCTCCGCACCGATGCAGAGGACACGTAGCTTTGTGTCGCGTCGTGGGTCGCATCCCTCCTGTTGCATCACTTCGTAGATGCGGGAGGCATACGACGGGATGGCGTGTAGCACGCTGGTGCCGAAGTCGCGGATAAACTTGATTTGACGGGTGGTGTTGCCAGCGGCTGCAGGCACAGTGAGCATACCCACTTTCTCGGCTCCGTACTGGAAACCCAGTCCTGCGGTAAACATACCGTAGCCGGCCGAATTCTGGAAAACATCCTCAGGCCTGCTGCCCACCATCCACAGACAGCGAGCAACGGCATTGGCCCACTCGTCAAGGTCTTTCTGTGTGTGCAGCACCACTGTGGGGTTGCCCGTTGTTCCGCTGCTGGAGTGCAGGCGGGTACAATCCTTTAAAGGTACGCATGCGAGACCAAAAGGATAATTCTCGCGTAGGTCTTCCTTTGAAGTAAAGGGCAGACGGCGCACATCGTCAAGCGACTGGATGTCCTCGGGCGTGATGCCTAAGTCGGCAAATTTCTTACGATAAAACTCAGCATTCATGCAGTGACGCACAGTCTGCTGCAAGCGTTCCAGTTGCAGCGCCTCTAATTGCTGCCGCGACATGGTCTCCAACGCTGGGTTGAAGTAGGGTGAATAAGGTTCGTTCATGGCTTCATGTTAAGTTACTTATTGCGCTACAAAGTTAACTAATTTCTTGCAAACCGACAAGGTTTTCCCAGAAATTTTGTTTTTTGTGTAGCGTTGTCTCGGAAAAAAGTATTAACTTTGCAAAAACAAACCTTTTAAACCATGTAATCATGAAAAAGATGTTATTCACACTTGCGCTCACAACGATGGCTATGAGCGCATCCGCAAATGCGACGGAAAACAGCGAGCAGGCTGCCATTGCAGCCGAGACACCTCAAAAACGTATCGTGGAAGATGGTGGTACGGGACCTTACAAAGCTGTCATGAAGGAGGAGGCCTCACTGACCGCCCACACCATCTTTGTGCCACAAGACCTCTCGGCTTTCGACAAGAATAAGCCGTTGCCCGTCCTGGTATGGGGCAATGGTGCCTGTACCAACTCCCCTTGGGAACACTATAAGTTTCTCAACGAGATTGCCAGCTATGGCTATATCGTCGTAGCTACAGGCTTCATTCCCATGAACGATGAGCCCTATCGTGGACCCATGTCGACCACAGAACAGCAGATAGAGTCGATGAACTGGGTGGAGGCGCAGAATGCTGATCCCGCTTCGCCTTACTATCAGAAGATTGACGTGAAGAACATTGCCGTGGCTGGCATGTCGTGCGGTGGACTGCAAACACTCTATAATTGTGCCGACCCTCGCATCAAGACGCTGATGGTCTGCAATAGCGGCTTGTTTAATGTACAGAACGCCTCTCAAGCTGTAGGCGGAATGCCTATGCCTCCGAAAGAAAAGCTAAAGGAGATACACTCGCCCGTTATCTACATCCTTGGCGGAAAGAGTGACATAGCCTATGAGAATGGCATGGATGACTTCCATCGTATCCACCACGTTCCTGCTTGCGCCACCAACTTTCCCGTTGGTCATGGTGGTACCTATCGTGAACCTCATGGCGGCGAGTTCTCTGTAGTGGCTTTGGCTTGGCTCCAATGGCAACTGAAGGGAGATCAGCAGGCTGCCAAAATGTTTATTGGTAGCGACTGCCAGATCTCCCAACGTAAGGACTGGACCATCGAAAAGAACGAATTGTTCGAAACGATGAAATAAATTATAGCTGACGTTTGTCTATGACGTGTGCACTCTTGCCCTGGGAACGCTCGATAGTTCCTGGGGCTTTTAGTTGCACCTTGGCAGCAATGCTCAGGACACTCTTCAACTTCGAGGACAGTTTCTTTTCCAAGGCGGCAACGGCTGCCGGGGTGTCGAAGGTCGAGGTGAAGACCTCCTGACGCAGCTCTACTTGTACCAATAGCGTGTCGAGGTTGCGTTCGCGATCCACCACCAACATGTAGCGAGGAGCAAACTCTGGCAACGAGAGTATCACGCTCTCCACCTGTGACGGGAACACGTTGATACCACGGATAATCAGCATGTCGTCGCTACGACCCTCGATGCGGCCCATACGCACGTTGTTGCGGCCACAGTCGCACTGGCCGGGCAACAACGAGCAGAGGTCACGGGTGCGATAGCGCAGCAGTGGCATGCCTTCCTTGGTCAGCGTGGTGAACACCAGTTCGCCCTTCTGTCCGTTGGGCAGGGGCTCCAGGGTCACGGGGTTGATAATCTCAGGATAGAAGTGGTCTTCGCAGATGTGAGAGCCATGTTGCTGCTGACATTCGTAGCTGACGCAAGGACCCATGATTTCGCTCAGTCCGTATAGGTTGTAGCCCTTCAGTCCCAAGCGTTCCTCAATCTCCTTGCGCATGTTCTCCGTCCACGGCTCTGCACCGAAAGCACCTACCCGCAATTTGATTTGGTCTTTCGTGATACCCATTTTCTCCATCGTCTCGGCTAAGTAGAGAGCGTATGAGGGCGTACAGGCAATGCCTGTGATACCCAGGTCGCGTATCAGCTTCAGGTGCTTCTCGGTATTGCCCGTTCCCGCAGGAATCACCGATGCTCCCAAGTGCTCCACGCCATAGTGGGCACCCAGACCGCCAGTGAACAGGCCGTAGCCATAGGCCACGGAGAATGTGTCGTCGCGAGTTACTCCGTAGGCTGTGAGGCAGCGAGCCATGCACTCGCTCCACACGCCGATGTCCTTGCGTGTATAGCCCACGATGGTGGGATTGCCCGTCGTACCGCTCGAAGCGTGTACACGGATAATCTCGCTCATTGGAGCGGCCTGCAGGCCGAAGGGGTAGTTGTCACGCAGGTCCTTCTTGGTGGTGAAGGGCAGTTTCTTAATGTCCTCGATGGTCTGGATGTCATCGGGGCGAATATCCATTTCCTGCAGCTTGTTGCGATAGAAAGGTACATTGTGATACACATACTCCACAATCTTGTGCAGCCTCTTGCCTTGCAGCGCGCTCATCTCATCGCGGCTCATGCACTCTTTGTTTGGGTTCCAAATCATGTCGCTTTTGTCGTTTTATTATTTAGAGTTTTACGTTTTACGTTTAGTATTTTGTGCCTTTGGTTTGCAAAAGTACAACAATTAGTGCATTTGGCAAAGAAAAACACCGAAAATCTGACACTTTTCTTTCATTCCCGAATAATTCCTGTATTTTTGTTAGTCCTCTACGCCAGTCATTTCTTCAGAGGAAGGAAAAGTGCGAATGAACTGCAATAGGAATAACAACAGGAAAAAGGAAAGAATACTTAGCTTCATCCATTGTTAATACAGATTAAAAAGTTGCACAATATTGTTAACAATCGCTTTGCTACTGAGCTGCTAATCGAGTCACTATTGAAAGTCAAAACGGTTCCCTATAACAAGCCAAAAATGTTTGCTACTGTAAGCCATTTTGGTTTGCTACTGCACACCATTTTTCCATAAAATAGACTTCTTTTTGCAAAGGTACACAAAAGGCGAATGGCTTGTAATAGCAATGCCATTCGTTTAAGTGTTGTTAACATTGTCGTTCCTCCTATTTTTTTCCTTTGGGAGGAAATATGATTTTTCCCTTGGGAGGAAAGATAATAAAATGGAAAGCGTGGGGGAAACAAAAAAAGGAGGCCGCAGCCTCCTTTACCGTTAGTTGATTAAGATTGTTTTTGTCTTGCCTTGATAGGTGGCTTGCACCGTGGCGCGGCCCGCAACGACGGGACTGACCTCGAAGGTGACTCCTGGATTTTTGTCGCCCATGCCCGGTGCGGTGGCTGTGGCCACCACCTTTGAGCCTGCCTTCAGTGGGGCGTAGGTCTGATAGGTGGTGGCGTCCATCAGACCGTTCTGGTTGGTGGAGCGTATGGGCGTATCGGGAATGTTGAGCTTCTTGCCGTCGACGGTGATAGTGACCTGAGGCACCACGGGCACGCTGGCTACTTCGCCAGACTTGATGAAACCGATGCCGTGGAGGTCGAAGAGTCCCTGTGGACGCTGGGGCTGCTGTGGACGCCTACCCCATGCTCCCTGTTGTGGCTGTTCGGGCTGCTTTACCTCTGGGCCATCAGCCACGAGGTAGATGGCATGTTTGCCTGTGAGTCCTTCGACGGCAGGGACTTTGGCTCCGAATATATTCCTATGGTCATTTTCAGGGATGGAGATCGTTGCAATCTCCTCACCCTTCCATGGGTTATCCAGACGAACGTGGATTTTGAAGGCACCATGTTTGCCGTGTGTCAGGTTGACGAAGATTTCGGTGTTGTCGCCCTTCTTGGTGCCTTCGAATGGCGTCACTCCTTTTGCACTTTCTGCGAGACCTCCGAAACCGAAGTACTTGAAGCCAATGATACCGCCATTCTGTATGCCGGCCAGATCCATCGAGTTGTTCCACACGTCGTGGTTGTCCTGCATATACTGGTTGCTATTGGGGCCATACATAAAACAGGCAATGCCGGCAGAGTAGTAGCCGTAAGGGGGAAGGCCAAAGATTTGGAAGCCCTCGCTCGTTACCTCGGCACCAGTGTACTCGTTGCCGTCGGTAGCCTTGGCCGTCCACTCATTCTTCGATTTTCCCTTTTCACTCTCAATAAAGGGGTCATAGCCTGTGATGCGCACTTTGCCGCCTTTTGCCACAGGCTTTTTGTCCCACTCAATCTTTATGGGAGCTACCATTGCCTGACGGGCATTGCCGAATCCACGTGGCGGACGGTGGTAGAAGACGTACCATTGCCCATTGATCTCCTGAATAGAGCCGTGGGTGTTGTGTCCGGCGTTGGTGGTGATGAGCCTTGAGCCGTCCTCATTGGGCACCACGCCACGGGAGTCCACGAGCACTCCACCGGATCGCCACGGGCCAAGGGGCGAGTCACCATAGGCGTAGCGTAAGGCAGAGTTGGTGTTGCCTAAGCCGTACTCCTTGCCTGAGTAGCCCGAGAACACCATCACGTACTTGTTGCCCACTTGACGGATGCTACTTGCCTCAAAGAAGTTGAAGTCCTTGGGGTCCTGTCCTTTGTAGAGGGCTTTGTACTCGCTGCCCTCCTTGTCGAGCAGACGACCGTCGTGACTGACTGCGGGGATGAAGGGGTCTATCAGCTCCGTACCGGGGCGTTTTGAGAACATCGTGGATTGGTCGAGCTGACAGGCGGTAGAGTGCTGGAAACCGTAGAACACGTATGCTCGATAACCTTTGTCATAGTCAGGGTCTTGCTTGTTGGTGACTGGCTCGATGAATACCGAGGGGTCGAAGTCAATGAGCGAACCGTCTATACAGCGTGTCCCGTCGGCATTGAGGTTTACAGGGGTGAATGGGCCGTTAGGCCGGTCGCCTTTACACACCATGGCAATGCGACCCCATCCTCTGCTGTGAGGATAGAGCCAGTAGGTCTTCTTTCCCGTCAGGCGGTCGGTAGTACAGACGAGGTCAGGGGCAAACATCGTGTCCCATTGTCCGTTGACGTACCACGAGAAGATAGGACCCTCGTCGCGCCATTGCGACAAGTCCTCGACAGGTGCCGACCAGGCACGGATGTCCGGACCACAGTAGGCTGAGTATGTCACGTCGTGAGAGCCAATGATATAAGCACGCCACTTGCCGGGATTGTCGGGGTCTTCAAACACACGGGGTTCTCCGTCGGGCAGATGTTCCCAAAGGGGGAGGTAGGGATTTTGTGCCAATACCAAAGCGGACTGGCCAATGAGCATTGTTAAGCCTAAAAATACTTTTTTGAACATGATAAGAGATTATTTGATGAATAACTTTCTGTCAATGATCTGGATGTCCTTGCCTGTGGCGGTCTTGTGGATTCTGCGTCCGCCAAGATTGTAGGCATGGCTTGTGGGGTGTTGGGTGGAAAGCGAAGTCGGGTTGATGCCGTCTGTCTGTCCCATCGCCTCCTTGATGGCCTCGGCGTCGAGCGCATAGTTGTAGATGCGAGCATCGTCGATGATGCCGGTAAGGTATGGGTCGCTGGGAAACTGGCTGCGTCCAAGGTAGTTGAGCGCAGGATGAATGTCGCTTGGCTTGATGGTGATGCCTGTGGAGCTGGCTGCCTCAACACCATCGATGTAGATGGTGGTCTTTTCGCGACCAATGCTGACGGCCACGTGTTTCCACTGATTCATTATCAGGCGTGTCTTGCAGTTCACGGTCTGCTCGTCACCGCCATTCTTGATGGCAAAGCGCATCACGTTGCCAGTGGAAGGCGTGAGAAACATGTAGTGATTGATGCCGTTGCCGAAATCGAAGATGCGCTGCCAGGCGGTGGAGTTGCTCCACTTTATCCACATCATGATGGTGAGTTCGTCGCTGTTAGCCACTTCGTAGGGTAGTTGGATGTAGGTGGCGCTGGTGTTGAGCAAGCGGATGGACTGGGTACCAGACTGATGGTCGTCATTGAAATAGGGATTGCCATGCAATGCTGCGTCCATCATATTGGGCGAGAGATCGTTGAGGTTGCCGTCGAACTGCCAACGTGCTACCAAGCCCTGCTGGCCTGTTGGACCTGCCACGGCCGTCGCCGAGGCAAGCGACTGGTTGTCGGCTACGTCGATAGCCTTCACCTTATATATATATATAGTGCCTGGGTGGCAGGTGTTGTCGACAAAGGTGCTGCCTTGCACCTTGCGGGCAATGGTGTTCCATTCTTCTGTGCCTTCAGGAGCACGTAAGATCATGTAGCCGGCTAAGTCTTCTTCTGCATTAGCTGTCCAACTGAGCTTGACTGAGGCTTGCTGTGGTTCTGCAATAAGTCCTGTCGGCTGCGCAGGAGCCTCACGCTCGAAGGCAATATCGACCGGAAGGAAACGCCAGAGCAGGCGGTTAACATTATTGTCGGCAAGCATCGTGTATTGGCGAACGCCTACATTATTAGTTGAGGCTGTGCCCACTGAACCGAGATAGAGGGCACTTTCACGATTGCGAATGTAGTAGTAGCCATCGCCAGCGTATTCGAAATACCACTGCTCATTGCTGCTGGGAGTAGCATTTTGGTCGTATGCCAATATGGTGGCATTTGTCTTGGTCGAGAAGTCCCTTACGTTGATATGTAATTTGGCATTACTCACCGACTCAATGTTGTAGAAGCTAAAGTCGCCACCAATACGGTCACTGATGGGACCGATGTTCCATTGCTGGGTGGTAGTGCCCTTGTAGATTTGCTGGACGATATTGCCATTGTTGGCTGCGATCACATTGCCAGTGGCTTTGTTCACAATCTTATAAACGCCTTGGGTGATGGGGGCGGGGGGAACGTCCTCGCCCCAAGTCACGTTGATGACTCGCTCGGCATTGGTCTGTCCGGTCTGATAGCCAGTGCCTCCAGGGAGAGACATACGGAATTCGCGTACAGGACCATATCCATCGTAATAGACGTCGCGGTCGGGGGAAAGGAAGAGGTAGCTGGAGTTGTTGGCCTGACGCTCGCTACTGCCGACAAATGCCTTCACTCTTCCATCGTCATGACGATAGACTGAGGCTGCAGTCCACTTGCTGCGAAGTTCGTCGTAAGCAAGTCGCACACCGTTGCGGCTGATGTCGCAGAATTCTCCTCTGGCACGACTGTCAAAGCCCCACCAGATGCCAACGGTCATACCATATTCCAGCCCGATCATGGCCTCGCCCACGTTGTGCATCTCGTCAGCATAGCCAACCTTTCCTTCATCAGAAACACGCTTAAAGAAGCTGGCAAAGTTGTCAAACGAGCCGGCTAACTGATGGGTATTGCCCCAATCGTAGTACTGCTTGCCACCGTTGTACCATTCCCATGCCTTGTCATTGTTCAGCGTATTGCCGCCCACGATGGCTACGGCTCCATTGGCAAACCGCGGATACTGCTCCTTCAGGATCTTTGCCACATCGCGCTGACGACTGGCAGTAGCACCCTCCTCGACAGACCAATAGTCGCCTTCGTTGAAAGGAGATACGCCCACAATGGGATGCTGTGTGTTTTCCTGCATCCAGTGTACATGGCTATTGATCATCGCAGCCCAGTGAGCTGTGTTGGCTACTTTGTTAGTGACAAAATATTCGTTGGTACCAGCTTCTTGGTCGGCAGTGAACACGATGGGCAGTGTGGGACTCACCTCATCAAAGATAGTAGAGCGATTGCGCATGATGTTGATGACGTCAGTAGCCAATACAGAGTCATTGATCAATGGCTTAGTGAAACGGAATGCTGACCGGCCAATGCCGACATTCTCCTTTCCCATGTGATTGATGCCTTTCCTCAGATTCTGCTGGCTTATCCATGCCTGATCCAGTCCCCATGTGGGTTGGAATCGTTTACCTTCGGCATTGATATCATAGGGGATGGTCACATCTGCCTTGTCGGCGGCCTGCAGATATAAGCTTGAGGAAGATCGAATCTCTTCTTGTGCTGACATGCTATTGCCAGCCATGAAAGCCAGCAATAGCATGGTGAGTTTACACTTGTTCATATAAGTACTATTTAGTTTTTGATAATGACTTTGCGTGCTTGTCCGCCTGATACCTGGATGTAGAGACCGTCGGAAAGCTGCTGCTTGTTTCCGATCATGCGACCACTAATCGTGTAAAGACCATCAGCAGCGGTAGTCTTCTCTGGGATGGCAGTGTTGATACCATCGGCATAGTGAGAAGTACAGAGGTAGAGTCGGAAGTTGGTGGCACCCCACCAGCCTTCGCGATTGTCAGCCACAGCCTTGAGTTGCGTGGTGCCATCGCCGCCAATCTGCTGCCACGCCTCGTCGATGGCTCCCTGCTTGGAACTCTTGAAGCCAATCGTGATGCTACCGCCTTGGGGTACGTAGACGGGTGTTGTAGTCAGTGTCTGCCAGACATCAGCAGGCTTGACAGTGGGAAGATCGAAGTAGTCGGCAGAGAGCACAGGTGAGACGGCAGTGATATCGCCCGAGATAATGTAGGCGTGCTGGTCGCTGATGCAATAGTGTTCAGTTGCGGCATCGCACTGCAGGGCATAGTAACCCTCCTCCAGTCCATTGATTTCCTGCTTGATTTCCATTGTTTGGCTTGTTCCCTCTGCAGCGCTGATACCAGACCACCAGGCATTCCAGAAAGTAATACCGTTGACAGTGTTTTTCCTTTGGTCTCCCTCTGTGTAGGTGCCGCACTTGGTTGTCCATGAAGAGAGGCTGGCGAACTTGGGATTCTTTACCAAGGTGCTCTTCAGTGTCATCAGCATGTAGCGGTCAATGGCCGTGCGAAGGTTTGCTTCGGCTTCGATGATTCCGTTGATAGTATTGGCCGACTGTGCCTCGGCGATGGCGGCTGTCACAGTTTCATGGCCCAGCATGTTGAAGGCAGCGATGGCGTTGCCTACTATGGCCAGAGAGTCAATAGCTTTCAAGCTCTTGCAGGCCTGCAAAGCCTTGGTGTTCCAATCTTCAATAGCCGTCAAGGCGTTCTCGTCGTTTCCGCTGATGGCAGCAATTTGCTGAGTCAAGTCGTTGTTGAGTTCGGCCTTGCGGATATTATAGCCCTTGATGGCTTCGGCTCTTAGCTTGGCTTTTTCCACACCATCGGCAATGGCTTCTTCTCGGGTGTTGAACAGTTTGCAAAGCATGAGCTTATCCGTTTGAGCTTTTCTCTGCAACGAGCGGAATAAGAGGGTGACATTGGAAAAATCTTGTGTGTTGAACACCTTGTTTTGTGGCGTCCACTCGGCATCTGTGGCTCGGTTGGTGAAAACGTTGTAGGCCGATTTTGTCTCTGTTCCGTTGTAGAGGGTCTGGCCTACTGTTCCATTTGCAAAAACAGCACCGAAGTAATAGTCGGAATTGGGGTCCACGTCGAAGACATTCTTCAGAGCCTGGTTCTTGGTGGCATTGCCGTATGCTTGCAGGTAGCTGCCCCCGTCGACACCACCGATGGCTGGCACCTGGAAATAGGGCATTGCCAACGGATTGCCTTCGTAGTCATTCCATCCATAGAAACCTAAATCGAAATCACCATTGACGATGGCATTTCCACCCAAGTACTTAGTAGTACCGTCTTCCATCTCTATCTTGTCGCCCACTTTTACGTCATGGACGGCAGCAACAACGACATTGGTCTCGCAGGTTCTGTTGTTTCCGTCAATCACCACTACCTTATATTCGTCTCCTGTCTTTGCCAAGGAATCTGTATAGCTATAGTTGGCAGCCGTTTCTTCACAGACGATTTCTGCTAATTCGGTAAACTTGCTTTCATTGGCACGTTTGCGCTGGACGGTGACGCTGGTGTTCAACTCGCCATTATATTCATACCATTTTAGTAGAGCTGTACCTGCTTCCTTGTCATACTGGATAGTCAGCTTGCCTGGTTCTCTCTGCTTGGGAACTCGAGGTGCATAGTCGTACTTACCATTATAGCCCACACCAGAGTTCAGGTTGGCATACATCTTGCCGGCGGCTGTGAGATGCCCGTCCTTATAAATTCTCGAAGGGTCACGCTCGCTGTTCCAGTAATAATAGCGTTCGATGTAGTCCCAAGAATTAAGTTTTTCACAGATTCGTTCCACGACCTCACAGTTTTGCGCCTCAGTGACACCAGAAGCAAAGGCACCATTATTGTTCCATGAAGCGCCCCAGACCCATTCTGAAATCCAGATGGGACGGTGGTATCTGTCGACCCAGCTTCCTTTGATGCCGTTGAAGGATCCTTCTGGCCAGTAGCAGTGCAGGTCGATAATGTCGCAACGCCAGCCTCGGGCATCAATGGAATCCATGAATTCGCGTAGATGGCCAAGCGAACCGTCGTGGCTCGAAGGCGAGCACAAACGCATACCCGTTGCCATCAGGTTTTCCCAGTTATCCAGTATTTGCTTCACGGTTTGTGGGTGGTCATCGGCCGAGTTGCCGGGCTCATTGTTTGTCTTCAGATGAGGAGAATATCCAACACCTCCGCAGGCCGAGGCAGAAGGCCAGTCCTCATAAATATGGTGAGGCACGCATTCGGCATCAGGTAGACGACTCTCGCCAAGACCAAAGGAGTAGCAGGAAGTAACATTCAGCGCACTGACAGATTCGGCTCGAGTGTCGTTGGCCAAGCAGGCCTTGCCTGTGTCATACCATCTGAAAATACGGTAGGAGGAGATACTACGATCCAGAACGCCAGGTAGGACAGGGACCTCCAAGTCCTTGTTGGCTGCAATGAAGCAACGGCTATAGCCACGACCATTGGCCTTGTTGGCAAAAGTCACCATGTAGCCACGCTTTAGCTTGAAAGAACGGATGCGGTTGTTCAGTTGCTGCGCGTTAAGTGTTACCATGTATCCACCTTGAGTGGCATTGATTCTGAAACTTTTCGTAGAGTCACCTTTGAAATGTTGCTCAGAATAGACTGTAAGGGGAATAAAGTTTTGACCATAAGGTAGGATGATGGCACCGCGATTGTAAAGTTTAATCTGGCAATTGCTGTTGTTGGTAGCAGCCTTGCCATTGATTTTCACATGGCTCAACAGTTTCTTGCTGATGACGGCTGAAGGTTTTACTGAGTCCAAGATGACGACCGCATGATCAATGTTGACGATGTCTACCACGGCATTGTTGGCAAAAGGTGTTGCTGATTCAATGTGGTAGTCAACGTTTTCGGTCAGTGAGATGTTTTCAGTGACTTGTGCCACAGTTGTTTTTGTATTGTCTGCAGAATTGGGAAGGCAGATGGCCAGCAACATCATTGCGACTGCCAGCCTACTCATCAAAGTGGTTAGTTTTTTCATTTTTATTGATAGATTAGGTTTTTTTACTTACTTTCGAGTGCAAATATACAAAAAAGAACTGATATAGAAATCATATTTTAGAAGATTAACTTATTTGTGTCAAACAATCATAATGAAGATGTATTTTTACATGGGAAAAAGTTGGTCATATCGAAAAAAAAATATACCTTTGCAGCCTGAAATTAAGAATGATAGCGTTAGCATAGAAATGAAAAAGCGGCTTGCTGCTCTCTTCCTGATAATAGCTTGTTTGTCAGGATGTTCCGACCGGAAGGCAGGAAGGACAATGACGGAGGACGTTGACGACTCTGAGGTAGTGGCCGACACAGTGGGAGTCGAAGGCGAAGATCCGGACGAACTGATTGCTGATGAACCCATGTCTGTGGCGGTTGATGAATTGTTCGATGATTTCATCTTCAATTTTGCGGCAAATCGCAAGTTGCAGATGGAACGGATAGTTTTCCCGTTGCTGGTCAACTCAGGAGAAAAGAAAGAATATATTGAGCGGCAGGCATGGAAGATGGAGCGCTTTTTTATGCATCAGGACTATTACACGTTGATTGTCGATACCCCAGAACAAATAGAATTGCTGAAGGATACAGCCCTCACGGCTGCTACGGTTGAGAAAATCTTCCTCGACGATCACTTTGTGAGACAGTATCTTTTCCATCGAGAAAAGGGACGATGGATGCTTACGGAGATTCGTAATCAGACTATGCCACGCAACCCAAATGCTCCATTCTTGAATTTCTATGAACAATTTGTAAGCGATTCTGTGTTCCAACGGGAGAGCCTCTGTAATGAGATAGAGTTTGTTGGCCCCGATCCTGACGATGACTTCAAACAGATGGAAGGTGTCATCACACCAGATTTCTGGGATGCTTTCCGTCCTGATTTGCCAAAGGGATTGATTTATAACATTGTCTGTGGCAACCAACATCCCAGTGCCGACCAGAAGATTTTCGTACTGAGGGGTATTGCCAACGGATTGGAAGTAGAACTGACATTCCGCTTGCGCAATGGTCGTTGGAAACTGAGAAAAATGACCACTTGATAATGAACAGACTGAAGGACTATAACCTGAGAGCACATAATACATTTGGCATTGATGCTCGTTGCAGTCAATTTGTGGAGTATACTTCCGTTGACGATGCCCAGCAATTGGCCTGCGAACTATCTACTGACGAACAACCGCTTTTGATTCTTGGAGGCGGTAGTAATTTGTTGTTGACAAAGGACTTTATTGGGACTGTTGTCCACTCGGCCATTCAGGGCATGAGCGTTAGTGTGGTTGGCGACGACGTTTTTGTTCGGGCTGGTAGCGGTATGGAGTGGGATATGGTGGTGGCTCGTTGCGTAAGCAATGGTTGGCATGGAATGGAGAACCTGTCATTAATTCCTGGTGAAGTTGGAGCCTCTGCTGTCCAGAATATTGGGGCTTATGGCGTTGAGGCTTGCGATATCATAGACAAGGTGGAAGCCGTCAGCTTAGAAGATGGTTCTTTGGTGGAGTTTTCTGGCGAATCATGTGGCTACGGTTATCGTGATAGCCGTTTCAAGCATGAATGGAAGGGACGTTACCTCATCACGTATGTCACCTATCATTTGTCGCGCCATTTCATCCCCCGGCTGGATTATGGAAATATCCGTTCAGAGTTAGAGAGGAAGAACATCATTCACCCAAATGCCCTACAATTGCGTGATGTCATCGTGGAGATTCGCCGATCGAAGTTGCCCGACCCCAAGTTGGAAGGCAATGCTGGCAGTTTCTTTATGAATCCAGTGGTTAGTCGGGTGAAGTTTGAAGAATTGCTGTTATCTCATCCTCAAATGCCCCATTATTATGTAGACGAAACACATGAGAAGGTTCCAGCAGGATGGTTGATAGACCAGTGTGGCTGGAAAGGACGCAGTCTGGGCCGAGCTGGCGTACACGACCGACAGGCTTTGGTGCTTGTCAACCGTGGAGATGCGACTGGTAGTGACATTGTGAACCTCTGTGAAACCATACGTCAGGATGTACTGCAGAAGTTTGGTATTGAGATATATCCGGAGGTGAATATCATATAAATTTTGTCTTGACGAAAAACGAAATGGAGATAACCATATTAGGTACAGGAACATCGTGTGGGGTGCCAGTAATCGGGTGCCAATGTGCTACTTGTCAAAGCAAAGACCCTCGCGATAAGCGGCTGCGTTGCTCACTGTTGGTGGAAACGGAAAAAACTCGTTTGCTTGTTGACTGTGGGCCTGACTTCCGTCAGCAGATTCTTCCGCAACCATTTCGTCGTATCGATGGAATCCTCATTACTCATGCCCACTATGATCATATGGGTGGAATGGATGATATTCGGCCCTATTGCCAGTTTGGCGAAATCAATGTCTATGCCGATCCGATAGCACGACAGGGACTGTTGCAGATGCTGCCTTATTGCTTTGAGGATCATCGTTATCCTGGTGTGCCTGCCATCGGATTGCATAAAATATTTGCTGGCAAGTCAATGCGTATTGGCGATATAGACGTTATGCCTATTAGGGTAATGCATGGCCAACTGCCAATATTGGGTTTCCGCTTTGGCCAATTTGCCTATATTACAGATATGAAAACTATGGAGGAGGATCAGATGGCACTTCTCGAAGGCGTTGATGTGTTATTGGTCAATGCCCTCCGCTTTGACAAGCCACATCATTCACATCAACTGGTCGATGATGCCATAGCATTTGCTCGTAAGGTGGGTGCCCGCCGCACTTTGCTTACACATCTCTGTCATGATATTGGCCTTCATGAAGAAGCGTCAAAACGACTCCCAGGAGGTGTAGAGCTGGCCTTTGATGGTCAGAAAATATTATTAACGGTTTCCAATACTTCAAAATTATAAGATGTTATTTCTGACAATATCCCTTATCGTCCTATTAGGATTGGTGGCCTTTTTGCTGGTGAGTTATCGGCGAAAGGGTGAAGAACTCAGCCGTATGCGCATGATGATGCAGAACCAAAGTAGTTATACTTTCTTGATAGACGAGAACTTTGAGGTTAAGGAAACCAATTACCATAAACTGAATCCCGGCCAGTCAAAAGACGAGCCCAAGTTGTTGGGCAATGTGCTACATTGCACTTCTGGTTGTGATGCTGGCAAATGTGGAAGCGGCTTACTATGCAAAGATTGTCCAGTACGGTTTGTCATTACCAAGTCATTTGAGCATCAGGACAACTTCAACGACTTGGAAGTGAGCATGGAGCTTTACGATGACAATCATCATCCTAAGGATGTAGACATCAATATGGGTGGACGCTATGTCAACGTGTCTGGTCAGCCCTATATGGTACTGAACTTGAAGGATGTATCAGAAACCAAACGGCTACTGCGTCGATATATCGATGGGAATCTGAAGGAGGAGATAGATCCCACGGTGCCAAAGGTGCTCTTTGCCATGCACGACATTGCCCGCTACAACCATTTGCGCATGCTGTTGAAGGATGTCTGCCGCTTGGTTTATGCCGATACACCCCAGCAGGTACTCCATAGGGTTGGTGAGGGAAAGGATTATGGCTATACGGCTGTATTGCTCGATGAACCCTTCCTGCGCAAGTACGATATTTTAGACAGCCTTAACAAACATATCGTTATTATTAAACTAATGGATGACGATATGACGGGGTTGGATGGCAGATGCGTCCAAGTTCCTCAGGATATAGATGATGAGGAGCTAAAAAACCTCCTGGCACGTCAGTTTATGTAAATAGATTGCATTATTTAGAAAACTTGGCATTCCCATAAACTTTTGGAAATGCCAAGTTTTGTATTGTGTACAGAAAAAAACTATCTCGCTACTTGAGCACTTTGCGACTTTGACGAGAACCGTCATTCAAGTGACGGACCTCGATGCAGGTGCCTTTGGTGGGTGTGGAAATTCGCTGCCCCTTCAAGTTGTAATAGGTGGTGGCTACGGGATGGATGTTTACCTCACTTGTCGAGATGGCATCAGCAATGGCTTGAGTGCCAATGAGGGTGATGGTGAGTACCACCTGTTTGCCTGCAGGTGTGAAGGTGAAGCTTTCCGATGCAGGAACCGGGAACTCGACTGTGTGGGAAACGGTCGTGTAGGCATCGCCTTGCTTTTGTGGGAACACGTACTGCGTGGATTCATAGGTCACGCCATTCACCTCGCTGAGATAGGCATCTACCTCGGCATAGTTGTCGTAACCTGTGAAGATAGCCTTGTCTATACTCACCTTGGCGGGCAGGTTAACGGTGTATTGAACTCCTGCCGAGTACTTGATGCCACCGTCCTTGCCTGCTGCATAGCCCTTGCCCTTAGTGTTGCTAATGCTTACGCCATCGGCAAACTCCATAGTGGAGGAACCAGACTCATAAGTGGTTTGCGAAAGCGTGTAGCTCACGTCCTTCACTTCCTGGGGTGTTGGTTCTTCGTAGTTGATGGCTGACACCTTAGTACCGTCCTCTTTGGTGTAAGCTGGATAGTATTCAGCTACGGATGAAATGGCATCGCTGTTGCCTGCAAGCATGATGTCCTGCACAAGAGCGTTTGCATAGACCTCGAGGTTGGAGTAGTCCTTTCTGGGGTCAAGGGTGAAGAGCAAGGCATCATTGGCATCGTTGGGATTTAATCCATTGGCTATCTCCCAGGCATCAGGTATGCCGTCCTTGTCGGTGTCAAAGTCTGCCTCTCGATTTCCTGTGCCGAAGTTCTCCTCGGTATAGCCATTAACATCGCTCACAATATCGATTCGGCCAGCTTTCTTCGTCACCGAACCTTTATAGGTGGCAGTGCCGTTGCGAGCTTCGTTGAAGTAGCGTTGGTCCACATCATCCTGAACTAAAGAGGCACCTGCATAGGTCAGCACTTTATCGAAAGAAGTAACGGCAGAGTGGGTGGTCACCTCTCCAGCATCAATAGGTTCGTCCATCTTGATACGAACACAATCTTGACCTGCACTATTCTTTACGTAGGTCACCTTGTCGCCGTAGTAGTGATTGGTGTCAAGTGTGTATCGCTCACCGTTGATGGTCTGCACCCCACTATCGTATGATAGGTTGTTCCAGTCGTAGTTGGCATTGCTGTTTACCTGATTTCCGTTGATGTAATATCGGCTGGTCATGTTCCAGTACTTTTCATTGTCGGAAGACGAAGTACTATTGGCAATGGAGATTTTGGTTACCTGTGAGGTACTTCCTGCAGGTCCCGTCTTATAATAGTTGTTCACGATGTTTATTTGTCCTCCACCAGGGCCACCATAACATCCGTTGCCGCAGTTGTATATGACACAGTTGCGGAAGTCTACGTTCTCGGCTTGAACAGCATTTTCCCAGTTATACTCTGCGAAGTGGCTGTTGCTTGTGAAGCCTGTCCAGTCGTAGCGGGCACCATTAAAACGTGGTGAACGATTGTTTACATGGCAAATAAGGTTGTGATGGAACGAAGCAAGCTTGCCACCCCAAATACCTCCATAGCCGTGGGCACCTTTCCCATGACCGGCATTGTTAAGGCTCTCGCCGAGGGTGCACCATTGCATGGTAAAGTTGTTGTTATCGTAGAATGAAGCAACTTCGTCAATGCTCCAGGAGAAAGAGCAATGGTCAAGGATAATACCGGATTTCTGACGTGTCCAAATGGCATCGGCGCCATCGTTCACGTTTTTCTCCTGTCCTCGGCGTGAACGAATAAAGCGGACGATGACATTTCCACTTCCACTGAACTGCACGGTGAAGTAGCGTAGGGTGATGCCTGGCGCAGGTGCGGTCTGTCCAAGAATGGTGGTGTTTGCTCCGATATTCACGTCTTTGGTCAAGGGGATGACACCGCCCACGTCGAAGACGACAATCTTCTTGTCGTTGCCGCTGACGGCCTGACGGAACGACCCTGTTCCTGAGTCATTTAGATTTGTTACGTGAATCACCTTGCCTCCGCGGCCACCCGTTACGTAGCGGCCATGACCCTCGGCACCGGGGAAGGCAGGCGTTTGTGCCTGGGCAGCTACTGTAAAGGCTGCAAAGGCGAGAAAGGATAGGATTTTCTTCATTACTAATTATTGTTTAGTTATTTCTTTTCTATTGCGTTTGTTGGTAAAACGTATTCTGCGATAGACTACTGCATGCGTTGTAACCCCTCCCAACGGACATTCCATTTGCCATCTTGTGGAAAACCTGGGTTGTTAGGCTGTTCACATCCATCCCACCCAGCACACATCATTGCGACGGCAGTAAGTAGTGCACCATTACCAGGTAAGTAGAGTCTCAGACGGTCGGCAGTCTGAAAGTTGTGGCCATTTTTTAGGTAGGTGTTCTTTTGGGTGTCAATGAGCAGGGCATTGAGGGCTGTGTCAGGCTGTCCAAGGCGGGCTGCTGCCATAGCCACCATGCCGTAGTCCCATCCCCAGGTGGTTGGCCAGTTCCAGTTTTTCATCACCCAATCAAGGGTCTTCTGCATGGTTTCCCCATGAAATAAAGGTACTGATGGGAGTAATCCACAAGCACCAAGCACGGCAGGATGGTCGTTGTGACATTTCTCGGCAAAGGTTTCTGTTGATACCACAGGAGCAGCACCGGCGGCAACAGCATCGAAGGGATCAAAGCTTTTCAGATTGTCGGTCTTTCCTTTGGGCTGGCCTGCGGTGTAGATGCCGTCCTCATTTGTGGGTAGTACAGATAGGTTTTTGGCGATTGTGTCCCACTGGCTGTTACGTTCCTTGCCCAGACGCTCACGCCATTTGTTTGCAATGGTAAGCCCATAGTGCCAATAAGCCAGTTCGAAGGGGTGATTGTACGAAAAGTCTTTCGACATAGACTCCTGCATGGCTGTTGCGCCTTGAAGGTAATATTTTCCTGCTTTCTTGTCGAAACTGACGAAGTCGGCCATGAATACGGCGGTTTCCTCTACTTGTTGGGCATACTTCTTGAGTGTTTCCTGTGTGGGAATGGCACGATACAGTTCCTCAGCCATATAAATATAATGTGGTTGCTGCCAAATGAGGAATGAGCCAGTATTTGAAGGTGCCTCGCCAGCCCAAGGATCGGTCATCTTCATCCATCGTATACCCTTAAAACCTTGACGCTCAGCAATCTGCTTGGCAATAGGGTAGGCTGTTGAATTGTACCAGTCGAGCACTTTAGCCATTACTTCTGGGCGATTCCAAAGTGCAAAGTCCACCATGTGCCACCATACCATTTCCAAATGTGGACGACCGAACCATGAGTTATAGGTCAGTCCCGTTTCCTGTGGGGGCATGTTATTGGCGCAATTGATTTGGGTGAGATACTGCGAAAGCACGACGCGGCGTTCAAGTTCCTTGGCGCGAGGGTCAGTGCATTGGCTAAAGTCTACGAGTGCTCCTTCCTGCCACCAGCGGTTCCATGAGCGAAGTACAGTGCGTAGCTCCTGATCGAAGACTAAACTCTCTACGCTCCCCGAGGGGGCTGACTTACTATTTGTAGAAACGCCCACCGGGGTAGAAAGAGTGGTCTTGTATTCAGCCTTAAAAGCAAGAACTTCGCTTGCAGTGGATAGCTCAAAATGGTGAAGTCCGCATTCTTGTAACTTGGCATCGCCCTGCCAGCTGAGGTTTAGATAATAGCGGGTAGAATCAAGGATGTGCTCAATGAGGGCAGAATGCTCGTCATTCGAAACTATGCGTGAGATGTGGCGTTCGGGCTTAGACCAATCAGCCGCATCGTCTGCATGTTTGCCGGTGGGATATGGCAGGCGTATACCCACCGTGGCGCGACCTTCCTTAAGCAACGGAGTCTTGATGCGATAGAGCACGGCATCATGGCCTTGCATGGCGGCAGTGGTTACCTCAACGGGTTTTCCGTCTGCCTTGTACTTCGACTCGATGACACCGTCATACAACTTTAGTTCCTGACGTATATCGGTCAGTTCCTTCAGTTCAATCTTCTTGCCTGTGGCGTCCTTAAGGTCAAGGCCAATAACACCAAGGTTCAGTCGGTGAGGATTCACACGGAAGAACTGAGTCGCCAGAACTCCTCTTTCGTCCCCGTCGGAGGCTTTTTTATTCTCTATTGCGTAGACTTCTGGGTGGCCATGACCTAAGTCGAAAGCCTTTTCGCTTTCAGCGGGGGTCAGGCCGTTGGTGTTTTCGAACTTATGCCATCCCCAGTCGGACATGGCTGTCAGAGGCACACCTGCCTCATATTCAAAAGGGAATGACTGGAGGCCGGTAACGTCGACCGTTGTGGCAAAGTGGCCGTTACCCACAGTGAGAGAGGCAAGCGGGTCGGCTTCGGTGATGATAGGATTATTGCGAGAGACAACGGCCTGACGGTCGATGGGCTGCATAAGATTATCGACATTGAAGCCCATCATCTCCATTTCAAGACTGGCCCAGATAAACGGACCAAGGCCTTTGGCGTCGTTGTCGCGAATCTCCTCCGATAGATAGTAGGCGTATGAACCGTCGCGACGCTTGTTCTCCTTAGCCTTGGCTTTCGGGTTAATGCTCTTTAGGGCAGACTCTACTTGGGGACTGATACCCGGGCCAAGACCTGCTACGGCGCAGCATTGCGTGAGCGAAATGGTCTTGTCTTCGTTGACGCGGATAAAGTTGTTGATGATGCCGCGATAGGCCTTGATGCCAGCTTCGCGGTATTTTGTTCCGAGATAGCCTTTGCGATAGGCCTTCAACAGGACGTAGGCGAACATGGATGAGCAAGTAGATTCGAGATAATTGCCTTCGCGTCCTGGAGAATCCATTACCTGATACCACACACCCGTCTTCTGGTCTTGCCACTTGATGACGGCATCGAGATCCTTGCGAAGCAGATCAATGAGCTCACCGCGTCGTGGATAATCTTCAGGAACGGCATCCAGCACCTCGATAAGTGCCATGGTGTACCAGCCTTGGGCACGTCCCCAGCAGTGTTGCGAGAGACCTGTCTCCCTGTCGGCCCAGAACATGTTGCGGTTCTCGTCGTAAGCATGTCGATTCAAACCCGTCTTGGGGTCAAAGGTGCGATTATAAGTAATAGTGAGCTGGTTGACGGCATCGTCGTAAATCTTAGTTACGGCACCCTTCTTGGCTTCCTTGGGAGAAGTGGTGATGGGTGCAGTGAGACAACGATAGGGTAAGCCCATGAAGATACCGTCGAGCCACACTTGATAGGCGTAGATGGCTTTGTGCCAGAAAACCTTGTCAACCACGGTGCGGGGTTGTGTCTGCAATTGTTTCATCAGAGTCTGCATGGCCAGAAGGTTCTTCTTCTCAGGCAATTGCTGATACATTCGGGTGATAAAATGGCCTGTCCGAATATTGTCGAGGTTATAGTCGAGAAGGTCGAAGCCACGGATATCACCTTTTTCGTTGATCATGGTATCAGTGTAAAGCTTGCAGTAGTCGAAAATCTTCTTGTCACCGTAGCGGAGGTAGGTGTCGAGCATGCCTTCCAGTTCGATACCCATGACATAGCTCCACTTTGGACGAGTAGAGAAGTCCAGCAAATACGACTGCGGAGTGCGTTGCATCTCCGAGTAGGTCATCCATTGCGAGTAGTGCTTATATGGTTTCTGCTGTAACACAAGTGAGCCATTGATGAAAAGGTTGTCAAAGCGCACGTCTCGCACTTTGCCACTCTGGAAGTTGCCTTGCTGAACGCCATTGAATCGGCAGTTCTTGATGTTGATGTCATAAACATAGGTGTCCTCGTTCAGGCCGATAATCTGTACACCGTACTTAGACTTCTCGCAGGTCACCTTTTCCACATTCACGTTGCGTACAGTGGGATAGTTGCCTCGGCAGCAAATTTCGTTGTGCTCATAGTCTAAGTTGATTTTCACTACAGACTCACCGCACTGCCCCACTTTAATATCCTTCATGTTGATATTTTCTATGATACCACCACGACATGAGTTGGTCTTAATGCGGAGCACACGGTCGAGGTTGGGTGAATCCATCACACAGTCGTGGGCAAAGACATTCTTGCAACCACCGCTAATCTCAGAGCCGATGACCACGCCTCCGTGGCCGTTCTTCATCTCACAATTACGAATGATGATGTTTTGCGAAGGCATACCTCGCTCACGGCCGTCGCGGTTGCGACCGCTCTTGATGGCAATGCAGTCGTCACCGGTGTTAAAGTAGCAGTTCTCTATCAGCACTCGGTCGCATGACTCAGGGTCACAGCCGTCACCATTTGGTCCGTCATTGTTAATGTGTACGCCACGTACCGTAATGTCGGTAGATCTATAAGGGTGGATAACCCAGAAAGGGGAGTCGAGTAGCGTAATATCTTCGAGCAGAACGTATTTGCAATCAACAAAATTAATCAACTGCGGACGAAGTCCGTCTTTTGGCCCAAAAGTGCGCTGAGGTGTTGGTTGGCCTTTCTCGTCTCGCATGGGAACACCGTCCTCACCGTTTTGCAACAGTCTGGGGCGGGCTTCCAACTTTTGGCTGATCATGCCTTCCTTCCAGCCAAATTTCGGAGCGCCGCACCAAGGCCACCAGGTTTCGCGTGAGCCTCCACCATCAATAGTTCCCTTACCCGTAATGGCTATGTGTTCAGCTTTGTTGGCATAGACACAGGGTGAAAGGTTGTAGCATTCAAGACCCTCCCAAGATGTTTCGACGATGGGATAAAGTTCTGGTTGGAAAACAAACTTCATCACGGCACCCTCGCTGAGCACGAAATTGACGTGGCTCTTCAGCGTGATGGCACCAGTTTTGAATTCGCCAGCTGGGACGATGACACGTCCACCACCATTCTTCGAACACTTGTCGATGGCCTTCTGGATGGCTTTCTGGTTTTGGACAGCTGTTGCCTCGGGCTTTGCGCCGAACTTCACAATGGAGTACTCCTTGTCCGACAGCTGAGGCAATTGGATACTCTTCTCAATCTGCTTGTACATGTCCTCGTCCCACTCCTTGGCCACTGCCAATGAGGGTATGAACAGGCACAACAATAGTAACCTGAATGTTAGTTTCATAAAATCGATTAGTTTTTATAGCTATAAATGTGGCTACAAAGTTACGAAGTTTTTTCTAATCGACCAAGCGTTTAGCATTTTTTACATCTGAGAAAGCGCATCGAACAGACGATTTAGTGCATCATCAGCATTTTTCTCTTCGCTGAGCAGTGTCACGAACTTGGATCCGATGATGGCACCTGCTGCATTCTGCTGGGCAGCTTCGAGTGTCTGCTTGTTTGAAATACCGAAGCCTATCATACGCGGATTACGCAAGTTCATGGCATTGATTCGGCGGAAGTAAGCCTGCTTGGCATCGTCAAACGATTGCTGGGCACCTGTCGTGGCGGCACTGCTGACCATATAGATGAAACCATCAGTATGCTCGTCAATGAAACGGATGCGTTCATCACTGGTCTCTGGGGTGATGAGCATGATGACGCGCAAGTCGTAACGGTCGGCTACGGGCTTTATCTCGTCAAGATAGTCTTTGAAGGGCAGGTCGGGAATGATGAAGCCGCTGATGCCACTTTCGACGCAACGCTGGCAGAAATGCTCGATTCCCATCTGCATGATAGGGTTCAGATAGCCCATGAGCACCAGAGGGATTTCCACTTTCTCCTTGATGGATTTCAACTGGTCGAAGAGTAGGGGTAGGGTCATCCCGTTTTTTAGTGCTTTAGTGGCAGCGTCCTGAATGACAGGACCATCAGCCATAGGATCGCTGAAAGGAATGCCTACCTCAATCATATCAATGCCACGACGCTGCAATGTAAGGATAACATCGGTGGTGCTGTCAAGGGTTGGGGCACCGGCACAGAAATAGAGAGAGAGAAGTTTGCGGTCACCGAGGTTGGCAAAGAGGGTGTTGATTTTATTGGCCATAGCTGTTTCTGATTTTAAGATTTGTAATTTATTTCACTAAGGAAGTGGCGGATTAAATCGACGTCTTTTAATGCTGGAGCCATTTCGAAGCGAGAGTTTAGATCAATGCCGATGCATTTTTTAGCGATTGTTCCGCTGTTTTTTTGAAAAAAGTCGCGTAGGCGAGGGGCGTCATCGGCACCGATGCCACCACTGAGGAGGTAGGGTCGTTCGCCGTCGTAGGCTTGCAGAACGTTCCAGTCGAAGTGTTCACCGCTACCTCCCACGGTCTTGCATTTGGTGTCGAAGACAAAGGCGTCGACGCAGTCGGCGTAGGGTATGTAAGATGATACAGAATCGGGACAATCCACACTAATGGCCTTCCAGAACTTAACATGAGGAAGCGTACGGCGCAAGTTGCGTATGAGTGTGGGCGTCTCGTGACCATGCAACTGGACTACATCGAGATGGTAGTTGACAACGCTGGTAATGACATCTTGGGCGGTGGGATTGACGAAGACTCCGACATAACTGGGGGATGGCTGACAGGTGCTGGCAGGAATATCGAGAGGTGCATAGTGAGTGGAATCCACATACCGAGGCGACTTCGGCCAGAAAATCAAACCGATATAGTCGACGCCCAGTGCTGCTACCTCGCGAATGTTGTCGGCCTCTCGCATGCCACATACCTTTACTATCATAGTTGTCTGATAAATTGTTTTAATGCAAGTCCTGGGTCGGGAGCCTTCATGAAGGTCTCACCAATAAGGAATCCGCGGAACCCAGCATCGCGTAATTGACGAACGGTCTCAGGATGGCTAATACCGCTTTCACTCACTTTAACGGCATCTTTTGGAAGTAGTTCGGAGAGACGGAATGAGGTTTCGACGTCAGTGACAAACGAGCCTAAATGGCGGTTGTTGATACCACACATGTCGGGTTCAAGTTCGGCGTACTCCAGTTCTTCTTCCGAGTGCATTTCCAGTAGCACCTCCATGCCCAGTTCGTGGGCTTTATGGAGGAGCGTTGCACATTGCTGTTTCGTGAGGCAGGCCGCAATGAGAAGCACTGCAGACGCCCCACAAAGGCAGGCCTCATAGAGTTGAAATTCATCAATGACGAAATTCTTGTAGAGCACAGGGAGTGTCACGCCCGACTGGCGGGCTTCCGAAATAAAACGGTCGTGCCCTGCAAAGAAAGTCGTGTCGGTAAGAATGCTTAAGGCTGCGGCGCCCTGCTGCTGATAACTGAGCGGGATGACGTCGGCACGTCCTTCTTCCTTAATCCAGCCTTTTGAGGGCGAGCGACGTTTGAACTCGGCGATAATGCCTGTCTTGCTGTCAATCAGTGCCTGACGCATGGAGGGCTTTGGAAGCTTCCATTGGGCCAGTTCCTCGTGTTTGGTGGCAACTATTTCCTGAAGAATATCTTTCATTGGAAAAGTTATGAATTTAATTCAACGAACTTCTTGAAGGCCTTCAATGCACTACCACTCTCTATGGACTCTCGGGCAATGGCAATACACTCTTCTATGGTCTTCTGACCACGTTCCAATACTTGAATGCCGAAGGCGGCATTGGCCATTACCACTTCTTTTTGACCAGGCAAACAGCGGTTCTCCAGTACGGAGTCGAAAATCTGGGCAGCCTCGTCTTCGGTAGCTCCAGCAACCAGTTCCTCTGGCTTGATAATGTCGAAGCCCAGGTCTTGTGGACGGAAGATTCGTTCGTAGTTAGAATCAGAGCTTGCCGTAGCGTTGTTGTCTAAGGAACCGAATCCAGCTGTGACTTTGAAGTCGCCTGTTAGGGAGATCTCGTCGTATCCGTCGATGCTGTTTACAATACCATAGTCAATGCCAAGGCGCTGGTAGACCTGTTGATAGAGTCGCATTTGGTCAAGGTTGGCTACGCCGAGTAGCTGACACTTAGGCTGACTGGGATTGACGATGGGACCTAAGAGGTTGAAGATTGTGGGGAATGGAAGTGCTTTGCGGATAGGACCAACGAACTTCATGGCTTTGGCAAAGAGTTGGGCATGCAGATAAACGATGCCAGCCTCATCGAGAGAACGGTTCAGACGTTCAATATCATCGGTAAAGCGGATGCCGTGATGCTGGATGACGTTCGATGCGCCAGAGATGCTGGTTGCAGCATAGTTGCCATGCTTGGCCACCTTGTAGCCTGCACCCGCAATAACGAAGCAAGCAGTGGTCGATATGTTGAAAGTATTCTTGCGGTCACCGCCGGTGCCAACAACGTCGATATAGCGGTCTGCATGGAGGAGGGCGGGCACGCCAGTCTCCAGAATACCGTCGCGAAATCCGAGTAACTCATCGACAGTGACTCCGCGCATCTGCAGGGCGGTGAGCAGGGCCGTGATTTGCTCATTGGGGTACTCGCTGTGGGTAATGCCAATGAGAATTTGCTTCATTTCCTCGCGGCTGAGTTCTTCGTGGTTCAATAGACGGAAGAGATAGCTTTTCAGTGTAGTTTCCATAATCGTGTTGTTTTTATTGATTGTTTTTTTGTTCTTGAAGTTGGTAGATTATAAAAAGAGCCAGTTCTGCAACATTTTCTTGCCATCAGGCGTCAGGACGCTTTCCGGATGGAACTGGATGCCACGTACATTCAGCTTCTTGTGGCGCAGAGCCATAATTTGCCCCTCATCACTTACGGCTGTCACTTCGAGACAGTCAGGGAAGCTATCTTGTGAAACGACCCATGAATGATAGCGACCCACTGTGATGTCGGCAGGGATTCCACTGAATATAGGGTCGTCGGCCACCAAATGGCAAGGTGTGGCAACACCATGGAACACGTCGCTGAGGTTTTCCAACTTTCCACCGAAGACTTCACCAATGGCCTGATGACCGAGGCAGACACCTAAGATTGGCTTGCGACCAGCATAGGTGCGGATTACATCGAGCAACAATCCTGCCTCTGATGGGATGCCAGGACCGGGAGAAAGCACAATCTTGTTGTAAGGCTCAAGATCGTCAAGTAGAAACTGGTCGTTACGCACGACATCGACCTCAGCGCCGAGTGATTTGATGAGGTGACTCAGATTATAGGTAAATGAGTCGTAATTGTCGATGATGACTATCTTCATAATCAATTCGTATAATTCGTTGGTTTCTAAATTATTCCTTATATCTCAGTAGCCTTTTCGATGGCTCTTCGGAGGGCACCGAGTTTGTTGTTCACCTCCTGTAACTCGTAGTCTTCGTTGCTCTTGGCCACAATGCCGCCTCCTGCTTGGAACCATAGTTCGCCATTGCGACTGACAAACGTGCGGATGGTGATGGCTTGATTGAGCGAGCCGTTGAGGCCGATGAAACCAATACAGCCACCATAGGCACCCCGATTATGCGGTTCATATTCGCTGATTAGTTGCATGGCACGTACCTTCGGAGCACCACTCAACGTTCCGGCTGGGAATGTGTCGATGAAGGTGCGGATGGGATCGCGATCGGTATCAAGTTCGCCGCTGACGCGAGAGACGAGGTGGATGACATGTGAATAGTACTGGATATCCTTGTAGTATTCGACCTTCACATCGTGGCAGTTGCGGCTCAGGTCGTTACGGGCAAGGTCGACGAGCATGACGTGCTCGGCATTTTCTTTCGGGTCGTTACGCAGGAAGTCTGCAGCACGTCGGTCGGCTTCGCTATCTCCTGTGCGTTTGGTCGTTCCTGCAATAGGGTCGATATAGGCACGACGGCCTTCTATTCTGCAATGCGTCTCTGGTGAAGAGCCGAAAATTCTGAAACCACCGAAATCAAAGTAGAAAAGATAGGGCGAAGGATTGATGCTGCGCAGGGCACGATAGAGGCGGAAATCATCACCTTCATATTTCTGCACGAATCGGCGGGATAGTACTATTTGGAATACGTCGCCACGCAGGCAATGCTGAATGCCACGACGAATGTTCGCTTTGTGTTCCTCGTCTGTGAGCGTTGAAGTGACGTCGCCCACTGTCCTAAAGTCGTATTCGCGAACATTGCCTCGGTTCATCGCCTTAAGAATGACATCAATGTCGGCTTCTTCTTCGAGTGTTACCACCTTTAATGTGTTATTATAATGGTCGAACACAATCACTATTTTATATAATATATATAGCACATCGGGGGCATCGTTGCGCTCCTGCGTCTCATCCTTTACGGCAATGTTTTCGAAATAGCGTACGGCATTGAAACTTGTGTAGCCATAAAGACCGCAGACGTGGTTGTCCGAGCCAGTGACTTCAATGCGGTCGATAAGGGTATGGATAGCCTCAGAGGTACCAAAACCTGCGCCTAATGCCTGATGGAAAGTGCTTCCGTCTGGGTAGGTAATAGAGGCATTACCGTGGCCGATAGCTACGCTGGCGATAGGATTGAGGCCAATGAACGACCTTGAGTTGTTCGCATCATGATAGTCAGAGCTCTCCATCAACGCACTCTGTGGATACAGATCGCGAAGGCGCATATACACGCCAACAGGGGTGTAGAGGTCAGCGAGAATGGTACGTGAGGTGGTTTTGTATTGAAAAGTGTTCATAACCTATTCGTTTTATTCGTGATATACGTTGTTTTACAAAGTAGTCAAATCCTTATAGCTCAGGTAGGTCTCCAAATCCTTGTCGCCTCGACCACTGACGGTGAGGACCACTACGTCGTCTTTCTTAAATTCTACTTTTTGCAAGGCGGCGATGGCATGGGCACTTTCTAATGCGGGAATAATGCCTTCCATGCGTGTCAGCTCGTAGGCAGCACGGATGGCCTCATCATCGTTGATGCTGAAGACGGTGGCTCGGTGTTGTGTGGCAAGGTTGGCGTGCATGGGACCGATGCCGGGATAGTCAAGGCCGGCAGAGATACTCTCGGCTTCTATAATCTGTCCATCAGGAGTTTGCATGACGAGTGTCTTGGCTCCGTGTAGGATACCCAGTCTTCCTGCATGGATGGTGGCAGCCGTATGTCCTGTATCAGCTCCTTGACCACCAGCTTCGGCCAAGATGATTTTCACTCGTTCATCATCAATATAGTGGTAAATAGTACCTGCGGCATTACTGCCACCGCCTACGCAAGCCATCAGATAGTCGGGATAGTCGCGACCTATCTTTGTTTGCAACTGCTCCTTGATTTCTTTCGAAATGATGCTCTGCAAGCGAGCCACCATGTCTGGATAGGGATGAGGGCCAACGGTGCTTCCAATAATATAAAAGGTGTCCTGAGGATGACAGCACCAGTCACGGATGGCCTCATTGGTGGCGTCCTTAAGTGTCCAGTTGCCAGTCTTCACGGGGCGTACTTCGGCACCAAGCATTTTCATACGTTCCACGTTTGTGTGCTGCCGCTCAACATCAAGTGCCCCCTGATAGACTACACAAGGCATGTCCATGAGTGCACAGACCGTCGCCGTTGCTACACCATGTTGTCCGGCTCCTGTCTCAGCGATGATACGCTTCTTGCCCATTTTCTTGGCCAATAGTATTTGTCCTATGGTGTTGTTGATCTTGTGCGCTCCTGTATGGTTCAGGTCTTCTCGCTTCAGATACAGTTGGCAACCGTATTTTGCACTCATTCTACGAGCAAAATAGAGTGGGGAAGGCCGTCCCACATAATCGCGTAACAACGCCATGTATTCCTCCTGGAACTCACGACTTTCCAGAATGGGCAAGTATTGCTCTTGCAGATTCTTCACCGTAGCATAGAGAATCTCGGGTACGTAGGCACCGCCAAACTCTCCGTAAAATCCTTTGTCATCGACTAAATAACTCATAATCGTATATATTGTCAGTTATCAATTTAAAAAAGACTCGCCGTAAGAACGACGAGCCTTTTCCTGTTTGTTTTTGTGTCGGTAATAACACATAGGGCTTGCTTCTCACGACTATTTGAATCTTGAGTCACGCCACCACCATATGTTGAAAAGTTGCTTTGTCATTTTTTGCTTTGTATTTTTATTCGGCACAAAAGTATAAATAAATATTTATTCCTGCAAATTATTCAGCAATTATTTTGCATTTATGCATGAAAAATGGGTGATTTTAAATAATTATTCGTTTTCTATAGGTTTTTCATCCAATAACTCATCGAGTCGCTGCTTTGTGATCCCAATGGTTTTGGCTGTCATGGTGAGATACATTTGCTCGGCCATCGTAGGCTGTTGTCCGTCGGCACGCATCACGCTAATCATGGAACTCAGTGCCTTTTCTGCATAGTCGGGATCGCATGCCAGCAGTTCATAGTCCAAGTCGTAGCTGAAATCGGTGCTGCCATGTTCCGTTGTACCGATGTTGCCCAGTAATTCCAACATCAGTTCTTCGCTGATATCTGAATTGGCAACCATTTCCTCGACCACTTTGTAGCGGGCGTCCGACACAGAACCATTGATGTTTGCCATGTTCACTACGGTTTGTAGGACGGCAATCTGCTTTGACTTCGGATCTTTCTCCGACTTCTCTGCCTTGACAAAAGAAGCCTTGATGTTAGAGAATTCCAGTGCGCTGATATCGCCGTCGTCAAAGTGTGTCTTCTGAGCCTTGAGGCGCTTCTGCAAGCGACGTGCACCAGGTCTGAACGTGAAAAGGGTCACGCCACCTGAGAACAATCCGCCGGCAATAGGAAGAAACTTGCCAATACCATGTGCAAAGCTGTCCTTGGTCAATTTCACGCCGATTAAGCGAGCCACCTGTGAGGCGATGGGATAGACTGCCATTTTTGTGATGGCCACACGAGGCAAGCGTCCTACGGTAGACTGGGCCATGCCTTTGGCTATCTCGCTAATGCCCTGATCGGCCACACAGACACCCATCATGGATCCCAAGAAGATAGTGAATAGGTCGCTGGCCGCATCACTCATGTGTCCCTGCTCATCACAGAAATCGGGAAAGCCATAGAGGTAGGCTAATTTCTGGGACAGCACAAACACATGGAAGTAATATTGCACAAGATCGCTGGGAATGGTGGCGGCCATTGCCAGTCCACCAGGCAGCCCGGCAATTGTGGAGGCCGTAGTTGCAAGTGCCGTATGACGGTTGATGCAGGTAGCTGCTGCTCGGTCTATATCTCTGTCTGAAGCAATGGTATAGGGACGTACGCTATCCAGTAAGGCGAGTTTTTGTTTCGTACAATAAGGACTGAGGGCCTCCTGAAGGAAAGGCACCCGTTCTACTTTCACTGTAGGCATCTTGAGTACTGCCATCAGTATTTTGTTCCAAATCAAAGTTTCGTTTGACATACTATTTGCGATATTTCTTAATGATACTATATGCTTGATAAAGTCCACGTTCGCCTGCCTTGCTCAAATCAAGAACACCCTCGGTCACATCGCCGGCATAGATATGGCAAAGGCCTCGGTTGAAGTAGGCTTCCGCCAGATGACCATCGATGGAAAGAGCAGCACTATAGTCGCTGATGGCACGAGCATACTCCTTGCGGTGGGCATAGACCGTGGCTCGGTTGTAAAGCAGGAAGGCATTCTGAGGAGCCAACTGCAAGGCATGATTCAGGTCGGCCAACACACTGGCGGTCTTCAAGTCAACATTGGTACCCTCGGACGCCTGGAATTGATTAATCTTCGATTGGCAAACGGCTCGTTGCCAAAGTGCAGGAACCGACGTGGAGTCGATTTGCAAGTAGGTCGAGAGGTCTTCAATAGCACTCTCGAAATTCTGGATGGCCGAATAGGCCAAAGAGCGCAACAGCAACAGTTGTACCGCTTCATCGGTATGCTGTGACTTGGCAATGCTTGTAGTCAGCGAGTCAAGATAGCTGAAGTAGGCCGATGACTGTTGGTTGTTAAGGGCTGGATGACTGTTATTTATATATATGGTACGCGAATGTATCTTTTGGTTCAGCGCATCAATATCGCTGTCAAAGGCTACATACGACTTCACGTCGCTTCGCAACGGTTCGAACGACAGGCCAAACATGGGTTGCAACTCTACTTCCACCTTGTGGTGTTGCACCTTGCCACGATAATCGTTCTCGTATTCATGTTCCAACTCTTGCTCGTCGGCTACTACCAATTGGTTGTATTTCTCCAGGTCCTCATCACTACGCTTGCGCATTTGCTTCTTGTTCATCTTGGGTTGAGTACCGAAGAAATGCTTCATCAGACGGGCACGGTAAACGGTGTTCTCGTCGGCGTCTGCCTGACGATTCATGCCCAGGCGACGATAGCATGAAGCACGAGCCTCCAGTCCAGCCCAGAAATTGGGGAACTCTTCTATCACCTTTGAGTAGTCACGGATGGCACCTCGCAAATCGCCTGTCTTGTCCAGCAATACAGCACGGTTGAAAAGAGCCAGCATGTTGTCGGGTTCCAACTTGAGCACAAAATCGAAATCGGTGATAGCACGGTTGTCATCGCCCACCTGTGAACGCAGCAATCCGCGGTTATAGTGTCCTAAGAAGTTATTGGGTTCCAGGTCGAGAGCAGTATCATAGTCAGCCATAGCACCACGCAGGTTGTTCTGATTGTAACGGGCCAGCGCTCGGTTGATATAGCAGCTACCGTTCTTAGGTAATAAGTGGATGGCTTTGTCCAGATAGTCCTCGGCATCTTTCCATTCCTCCCTCGATAAACTGATGATACTCCTTGCAGCCCAAGTCTGCCCTTCGTAGGGATCAATCTCCAAACTCTTCTCCAACGAGGCAATGGCTTTGGCGGTATCCTGCATCTGCATATAGACATCTGCCTGCATGGCATAGCCAGGAGCATGCTTGCTCCATCGTGTCAGCATGGTGTCGAGTTCGTTGAGCGCCAATTCATAGCTTTGTCCACGCAAGCGGCAGAGGACACGGTTGTGCCAAAGGTTACGGTTTTCTGGATCATAGCGAAGGGCTATGGTATAGTCCTTGGCAGCATCGGCATAGGCTTTCTGCTGAATGCGGCAAAGACCTCGCAATTCATATAGGTTTACTACGTAGGGATTTCGCTGGATGGCTTCCGTACAGTCATTCTCGGCCCCAGCGAAATCGTCCAGATAGTATTTGGCCACGGCACGAAAGAACCAAGGCTCATACAGATAGGGCTTGGCCAAAATTGCCTGATTGAAATACTGGATAGAGAGGACGTAATCCTCGTAATACAGAGCGGAACGACCAATGGTAATCAATCGGTCTGTGTTGAATTGTGCAAAGCACATTGAACATTGAAGATTGAACATTGAACCATGCAATGCCCAAAACAACAAAATACTTCTTACGAGCCAATGCTTCATGTTCAATCTTCAATGTGCTATTCTCTGTTCGCTCTACTCAATGCCTCACTGGCTTTGTCCTGTAACCGCAGCGATAGCGGCCTTGTGTGAGCGCTTTCAGTTTGCTCTTGATCAGTTGTCGTCTCAGTGGCGAGATATGATCGATGAACATGTGGCCTTCCAGATGGTCGAATTCATGTTGCATGACACGTGCCAAGTATCCTTCGACCCATTCGTCATGTTCTTTAAATTCTTCATCCATCCATTTCACATGTATGCGGGTGGGGCGTGTCACCTTCTCATGAATAGCAGGCAACGACAGACAGCCTTCTTCCGATGAGTCTGTCTCGGTGTCGTCGAGTTCCACGATGTGCGGATTAATAAAGACCTTTCTGAAACCTTCATACTCAGGAAAATCTTCTTTCAGGACATCAAGGTCAATCAACACAAGGCGGATGGAACGGCCTATCTGAGGCGCAGCCAGTCCGATACCGTCAGACTCAGCGAGTGTTTCCCACATGTCGCTGATCAACTGCTTCAGTTCAGGATAGTCTGGTGTAATGTCTTCGGCTACCTTACGAAGTACGGGCTGGCCGTAAATATAAATAGGTAATATCATTAAATGTTTAGTCGTTAAGGAGCAAGAATAGTAAATTACAATCTGCGTCTTGACTCCAAATAATCTCTTAATATTATAGTAGCACTGATCTCGTCAACCAGAGCCTTGTTTTGGCGTGCCTTCTTTCCAAGTCCGGCATCAAGCATTGCCTGATGGGCAAGTACCGAGGTGAAACGTTCGTCGTAATACTCTATAGGAATGTCTGGCACTTCCTTACGCCATCGGTTCACAAACTGCTCTACACGAGCAAGGTTCTCGCTGGGTTGTCCGTTGGGCTGCACTGGTTTGCCAATGACGATGCGCTCCACCTCCTCTTGGCCAATATACTTCTTCAACCAGTCGAATAGTTCAGATGTAGCGACTGTCACCAATCCGCCTGCAATAATTTGCAGAGGATCAGTGACAGCCAGTCCAGTCCGCTTACGACCGTAGTCTATACAAAGAATGCGGGCCACCGATGGAACACTTATCTTGCAAGCAACCAAGCGTCACCCTGCGGATTCAACTCCGTTCCGCGCAAAGCATCACGAGTACGCACGGCATCGCCTTTGTTGTCAGATGTGTAAGCAACCACACGATACATGTTGCGGTCTTCGTTCTTGGCAATCTGTGCCTGATAGCCAGCGTTCTTCAGACGCTGCTGCAATCCCTCAGCGTTTGCAATCACAGAGAACGAGCCAACCACCACGCTGAATGAGCGCAGGCCAGAGCCATTCACCACAGTTACACGCTCCTGACGTACCGAAACATTGTCGTAGTTATCCACTACTTGGGTCTGGGTAACTGGACGAGTCTGTACGGGAGTCACCACCGGTGTCTCCGGTGTGTTGGCTACTTGCTGTGCAGCCTCCTGCGACTTTGCTTTCTCATAAGCCTGCTTATAGGCACTCTCGCTCGACTTGCAGCTGCTGAAACACATGGCCACTCCAATGCCAGCGAATAATAACATGTACTTTTTCATAAATCGATGTTTATTTTTTATGTTTAATAATGTTCTATAAAAATTATTGAGTGCGAAATTACTAAATAATACCGAAATAAACGAACTTTTACTACCTAAACTTTGTTAATTTGGTGAATTATCTACATTTTAACAAAAAATGGCATTCAAAACTATCGAAATACAAGAAAAATCAGTAAATTTGCGGCATAATAATCTTTTTGTTTCACCTTATAAATTATAACAAAATCTATGAAGAGTTTAGGTTATATTGGCGCATTCCTTGGTGGAGCCATTGCTGGTGCTGCCATTGGTCTGCTTGTCGCCCCAGAGAAGGGACGTGACACTCGCGTAAAAATCACTGACGCCGTTGAGGACTTCCTCCGCAAGCACAACATCAAGTTGAATCGCAAAGAAGTAGGCGATTTGGTTGATGACATTCAGGACGCTGCAACAGAAGAGTAATGCTGTCGAGCGACAAGAACGTTGAGACCATTGCCGAGCTGATAGAAGTGCTCAAGCACTATCTCGGTCTGCAAACCGAATACGTCAAGCTCGATGTAATAGACAAGGTAGTACGCCTGTTGACGGCTACTGCCTTGGCTATTTTGATATTCCTTATTATCATTGGCATCCTGCTGTTCTTCTGGTTTGGAGTTGCTTGGTGGCTATCCTCATACATGAGTCTGACATTGGCCTTTTTCTTAGTAGGAGGCTTTCATATCATCCTGCTATTCCTTGTCCTTATCTTCCGTAAGTCATGGATAGAGAAGCCGCTCGTTGGTTTTCTCGCTAATCTGCTAATGAGTTAGAGCTATGGTTCCAGAAAAGACAGCCCCCAACACCTACTCCACGCTTGAAGAAATTCGCATGCGCAAGGATACGCTGCTCGATGATATTGAACGAGACAGCGAAAAGATTGGCACGATGTGGAATCGGCTCTTTGTCAAGCAGGAGAATTCCACGAAGGGAGAATATGTGGCCAGTATTGTTGCCAACTGCATTACGGCAGTAGATGCGTTCCTGTTAGTCAGGAAACTGATGAAGAACTACAGCGGTCTGTTCGGGTTCTTCGAAAATAAGAGTAAAAAGAAACGCAAGTAAAGCTCATTGCTTACTTGCGTTTCTTTTTTATTGTAGTTCTACTCGCTTTACTTCAGCACTACTTTCTTGCCATTCTGGATGGCAATACCCTTGAAGCCGGGCTTCACCTGCTGACCAGCAAGGTTGAAGGTGGCAGCCTTGATGGCCTTCTCAGCTACGGCGTTGTTGATGCCGTCAATGACGGAACCAGTCTCAATGGTCACCTCGATGACATAACAGCACTGCTCACCCGTGTTGGTGAAGGTAATCTTGTTGAGTTTGCTTCCACCGAAGTCGATGTTACGCACATCGGGAGTTTCAGGAGTGAGGAAGCTCTGGAAGACAACACCTTCAGTCTCAGGATCAAAGGCGATACCTGCCACTTCCTTCCAATAGGAAGTACGAGCGTCTGCTGCATCACCGTCGAAATTGACATAGCTGTAGAAAGTAATGCCGCCAGCCACCTTGCCCTCGGGCAGGGTCAGCGTGTTCTCAGCACCGTTCGATACCTTCATTGATGTGTAGCTCTTGCCCTCAATCTCGATGGTCTTGCCACCGCTGATGTTCTTCGTGTCGTTGCCAGTAATCTGGAGCATGAATCCGTTCAAGGCACCCGTATATTCCAGTGCGTTGGCCGAGCTCTGACCGTCGAATGAAATGATGTGCTTGCCATCGGCTGCAGGAGGAACGATGTCGGCGCCACCGCCTGCAACATAGTCGAAGCCGTAGAATTGGATGGTTGTGCCACGAGCCCAGAGGGTGTAGACCTTGCCAGCCTCCAACTTGTAGAGCTTCAGAGCGTAGGCATAATCACCATTACCCTCCTCAATGGGTACCCAGGAGAAGGTGGTAGCTGCGATGGCAGCGGCTGGCTTGGCCTGATCAATCAGCTTCAGGTCCTTTCCGTCGTTGTCGGTACAACTATTGCTAACCTGCTGGCGGCGGAAGTAAACGGTGATGTCAACATCTTTCTTGGCGGTAATGACCAGTGGAGTGCTACCGCCCTTGTCGGTACCAGTCTCTGCACCTGCCTTGGGAGCTGCGTCAACACGTATCTGCATATAGGTGTTGAACGTGTAGGACTTGCCGTCAATAGTGAAGGAAACGGGTTCCTTGGCATCCTCAGGTCCAACCTGAGCCTTGCCGAC
>Ga0326511_10000185_pt1 | contig 51706 bp, 43 predicted proteins | sample 0_2496_0518_D_FD_203701 | JGI IMG/M metagenome (GOLD analysis project Ga0326511, IMG submission 203701) | Bovine rumen microbial communities from UC Davis, California, United States - 0_2496_0518 | ecosystem: Host-associated > Mammals > Digestive system > Stomach > Rumen | place: USA... | reverse complement strand
ATTATGCTGAGGATGGTATTATAGAAGCTCCTAAGTATTGGGGAGATGGTATTGGGGATATAGCAGCACATATTTCGCTATATTGTTTAAATATTCTTCATAAAAAGTATGGTCATAACGGATATCTTGCTCAAAGTGCATTCATATCGTTTAACGAATTCTTTACAAAATCTTACAGATACAATCCGATTAAAAGAAAATGGGAAGAGTGTATTGTTAAAATTAAAAAACCATTAAATTTCATGGGATATGTCCTTTATAATATAAAAAATTTAGCACCAAACGATTTTCCGGGAACTGAATCCAACGGAAGAAAGAACTTTACTCCTCTTAGAACATCTGAAGGGGATATCAAGTTAAAGGAGCTGATTGAAGAAGCAGATAAACAGAGGGAAATTTATTTTGAGGAAAAAGAGCAAGAGAGAAAGAACAATTATTATGATTGTGAGCAAAGTTGGGATAAGGAAGTAGAAGAAATGAATAGAGCTTTTTGGAGAGAATGTGGTGAAGGAGGTTCAAATTGCGAATCATGGCCTGGATGGGACTAATCTCATGAACGATAAGACGATGTTGTATAGAAGCATAAAAAAGAAAAATTTATATGCAGCAATTCTAAAGTTTTTTTTAATGATTTGGTGTCAATATTATATTGCGGAAGATCTGTCAGGGTTCAAACCTCGTTTTAGAGGAGATGACCACATCATGGGGATAGGGAAATTCTTAGGAGATAAGTTTATTTCTGTAAAACCTAATATTGGTGACTATTATTACAAAGATGGTAAATCCAAAAGATATAAAACAATAAACGTAGTATATGATCATGATATGTCCAGAGCATTGGGATATGAATGTTTTCACGTACAACTCCTAAGAGATTGGAGTTACAGCAAATAGAGTTTAAACAGAACTTTGTATTGAATAAACGTGGAATGAAGGATTAATATGATAGAACATTACTCACATAAAATACAAAATGCTATCCAGAAAGAACTATTTAAGGCCAATAGTTCTATAAAGATTGCTGTCGCATGGTTTACTAATGACTTACTTTTCCAACCTTTGTTGCTGAAACTTGGTTCTGGCGTTTGTGTTGAACTAATCCTGAACAAAGATGACATTAATTGTTCAGATGACAATGAAGTAGATTTTGATGAGTTCGTAAAAGCAGGAGGAGTGCTGAGGTGGAATGACACCAAGCAACTTATGCATGAGAAGTTTTGTCTCATTGATGATAAGATTGTTATTTATGGTTCATATAATTGGACAAATAAGGCTGAATATAATGAGGAATCGATAACCATTGCAAGACAAGAAAAGGAAACGATAGATTTTTATAGTGATAAATTTGAGAAGTTGTCTGAAAAATATAGCGCAGTTATATATACAGGAAAGTCTTATGATGACGATTCATACGAAATCGCGGAGGACTATCACGAAAGCCAAACTGGGATTTCTTCTGTAAATTCTATCTGTCAATCTTTTATAGATACAATTTACAATAAGGGAAAATTTCCTTCTCATATGTTTAATATTAGTAAAGCAAGATTATACCCTACTATTTATTTAGAATTTCCCAAATTGTATTTTTATGATGAGTTGATGACTCCTCCAAACCATCCTTATGACCCTAACTATGATACAGCTTGTCATTTTGTGGGTAAAAATGGTGATACACTGTTTTTGCTTGAAGCACAAAACTTTACGCCGATTAATAATTTTTTCTTTACAGACTATAAATGTGTGGGTAACGACCTGAGAGGAGTATGTCTAGATGGGATTATATGGTTGAAAGTAGATAGAAAATGGGGGCTTTTTGACAAAGAAAGAAGAATGTTTTGCATACCTCCAATATGTGATGATTTCCGGAATCCTAAACAAGAATTTACGCAATTTGTCATTATTGTCGATGACAAATATGGTGTAGCAGATATAAATGGGAATATTGTATTAGATTGGGTGTTTGATGATATTTATATCATAACTAATGATTGTTTTCGAATAAAAATGAATGAAAGGTATGCCATCATAACTGGTGGCCACCTGAAAATAGTTTATGATAGAGATGATTATCGTGGTATTACTAAAATTAATGGGAAATATGGATTAATATCGAATTTTGGAGATATTATTTTGGATTTCATCTATGACAAGATTGAATATATGGAACCCTTTGGCTGCGGTTATTATGTTTTTCACAAAGGAGGGAAATGTGGTATAAGAGTTGCCAAAAATGGTAAGACGACACCATGCATTTATAAGAACTATGAAGATCTACCTATATGGGGCTATAGTGGAGAGAATTTGGTTTTGAAAGAAGGGACTCCTTTAATATAAGAGAATTATGAAAAAAACAGATATAAGATATCCTAGTTTCGAGGAGCAGATTTCTGAAAGGAAAAAGCTTCTTGAGATTTACAAATTAGACATGGTATATGGACAAGAAGCACTAAATCTTCTTGCAAATAGAAAAAAAATTGAGATTGGTAATAGTATTCATGGTAAAGTGGGAACTGAACAGTACAAAGAAGGTGTAATTAACTACCTAGTTGAAATAAAAAATCATTTGTTGAGATTAACAAATTCGGCTGATTCGCAACTAATTTCCGTAGGAACAGAAATATTTATAGACGATAATATCAATAATGTTTTTGCGAGCAAAATAGATAATACGCTTTCTGGTTTTTTTGCTTTTTATTATAACAATCTTGGTGATAAACAATTGGCGGCCTTTACATTTGAATATCTTAATTTGGCTCTTCCTGAATATAGTGTTAATACTTTAGCCCCAACAGGAAAATTTGTCTATCCGTTTAATGAGGAGTTTCATGATGTGTACGATAAGGCTAAGAAATGCGATACGCACCTTGACTTATGGAATATATTTAAAAATTCGTGTATTAAAGTATGCGAAGTAAAACAATACCGTGATTGCTATTTTTGGAAAGATGAAGTATCAAAACGTAGTTCAACTCCTTCTCTTCAGCGTAAACGCTCTGTTCCTTTGTTTGTGTTTTGCTTTTCTCATAAGGAATGTCAATCAATAGCCCATTATATGAATGCTCCACACTTGTATTATAAGGAATACAGGGCAATTAAAGGTGAAAACGGAAAGTGGGGAATTTGTATTGATAAAACAGGAGAGAAAATTGTAGATTGCTTTTTCGATAGAATCGTATGGGGTAAGAATCATGTTGTTTTTTATAAAGACGGAAAAGTCGCGATTTGTAGAATTGAGCAAATAGAACATCTTAAAGGTTGAATTGTGAATATGTATATGGATAAAAAACACTCAAAAGAATTCGAAAAAGTAACAAAAAGAAAGTAATACGAGGAAAAAGCAGTAACTTTGTATCCGAAACAAATAAAAATAGCATGACAGTACAAGAAGCTATCCAAGCCCGGCACAGTGTAAGGGCATACAAGGAACAGTCTTTGGCTGATGAAACAGTCAGAGTGATCGTTGACAAGATTACGGTATTGAACCAGGAAGGAAGGCTGCACATGCAGCTCGTCCTGAACGAGCCAAAGGCATTTCAAGGAACGCTTGCCAAATACGGAAAATTCCGTAATGTCAACAACTATATTGTCATAGCAGGAAAGAAAGCCCATGATCTTGATGAACGTGTGGGTTACTATGGCGAACAACTTGTACTGCTTGCCCAGACACTTGGACTGAACACCTGTTGGGTAGGTCTCTCCTACTCGAAGGTGCCAGAGACCTATGTGCTTGACGAAGGTGAAAAGATCGCCTGTTATATTGCCATCGGTTATGGCGAGACACAAGGTGTCGGTCATAAGATTAAGACTGTTGAGCAAGTCAGCCGCTCGGCCGTAAGGACGCTTGGCTCGTCCAAGAATGCCAGTGACATCATTCCATCATGGTTCAAAAAGGGAGTGGAAGCGGCCTTGCTTGCTCCTACTGCCGTGAACCAGCAGAAATTTTCGTTTGAGTATGCCGGTACGAGTAACAATCGGCATCAAGTGAGAGCAAAGAAAGGATTCTCTATAATTGGCTATACAAAGATGGATTTAGGCATTGCCAAATACCACTTTGAAATTGGTGCCGGAAAAGAGAATTTTGAGTGGATTCATTAACCCAAAACTTAAAACTTTGTATCATGGATATTCTATCAACAATAAAGCATCTTCTTAATGGTGTCGATATAGATTCCCTGAAAAGTAAAATTGCAGAACTAGAAAGTAATCTTAGGAGAATTAAAGAGGACAATGCGAGAAAAAAAACTGAAATTGCTCGTTTGGAGAAAAAATATGAAACTCTAGATGAGGATTTAACTCGTGAACAGAACAAAGTTTCCATTGCAGAAGACAAACTAAGGGAGGCTAAAATCAAATTATCCGAGTCAGAAGAAAAGGTAGACTCTTTAGTATCTCAAAATAACACCTTTTTGGAAACACAGAAATCTCTCTCCAAAGATAATGCATCTTTAAAGGCAAAAATTACTAGAAGGGATAATATAATAACAAGCCTGAAAGAGGAGAAAGACCAACTGACAGAAGCTGTAACCAAATTACAAAGGGAATCAACTATACTAGTTCAACAAAAAGAGGACTTAAAAAAAGCCCTCAAAGAGAGTGAGACTGATAACACGAAGAATGTTACAGAGATTGGAAGACTAAATACAGAAATTGACCTTAAAAATTGTGAATTAGAGAAAGAAAGGGAAGAAACGAAATCCGCAAATCTAAAATTTGATGAAATAAACAGATTACACACAAAGCTTCAGAAGGACACTTTAGAAGAAAAGGAGATATTGTTAAACAGGATTTCAGTAATCGACAAGCAGTGTAAGAAGTTAGAAGAAGATAATGCGTCCTTACGTGAAACTAATTCGAATCAAGTTGATACAATTTCATTACATGAATCCGAAATAAAGGATCTGAATGAAAGAATTATCAATCTGGAAAAAGAAAATTCTGATATTACAACGAGACTAAAAGAAACAGAGGATGAGGTATCTACACTAAGCCTTCACAATGAAACACTACAAGAAAATGAACGCAATTACCTCAGTAAAGTAGAAGAATTAGAATCACAATTAAAAGAAGCCCAAGACAAGATTAAAGAGCTTTCACCTAAAGAAACCATTCCAATAACTTCTGATAAGACAATTGATAAGGATGATACCCCTGATGAGAGTAATACAGATACGCCCATCAATGCAGCTGGTAGCGTTGAAGAGAACAAGGAAGATTCTTCCGAAGCTCCAGTTGAATCAGAAGATGAGGATAACACCCCTGATGAGAGTAATACAGATACGCCCATCGATGCAGCTGGTAGCGTTGAAGAGAACAAGGAAGATTCTTCCGAAGCTCCAGATGAATCAGAAGATGAGGATAACGCCCCTGATGAGAGTAATATAGATACGCCCATCGATGCAGCTGGTAGTGTTGAAGAGAACAAGGAAGATTCCTCCGAGGCGTCAGAAGAATCAGAAGATGAGGATAACGCCCCTGATGAGAGTAATACAGATACGCCCATCGATGCAGCTAGTAGCGTTGAAGAGAACAAGGAAGATTTTTCCGAAGCTCCAGTTGAATCAGAAGATGAGGATAACGCCCCTGATGAGAGTAATACAGATACGCCCATCGATGCAGCTAGTAGCGTTGAAGAGAACAAGGAAGATTCTTCCGAAGCTCCAGTTGAATCAGAAGATGAGGATAACGCCCCTGATGAGAGTAATACAGATACGCCTATCGATGCAGCTGGTAGCGTTGAAGATAATCAGGAAGATTCCTCCGAAGTTCCAGATGAGTCACAAGATGAGGTCGATGCCCCTGAAGGAAGTAATACTGATATGCCCATCGATACAGCCGGTAGCGTTGAAGATAATCAGGAAGATTCCTCCGAAGTTCCAGATGAATCAGAAGATGAGGATGACGTCTTAAAAGACGATTCTCTCCCATTAGTCTATGATTATGGTTTGATTCCTGCTGAAAAATTATCAATTCCTGAAGTATATGACATTCGAGAGGAGAAAATCATTAATTCAAGAGATTTTTTCAGTCAAAACGAAAATGAATTGATTCTATGGCGTCGTAACTTACAAGAGGAATATTTAATGGGACATGCTCGTTTCATCTGTCCTGAATGTAAACAACCAGTAAAAATCAGTGGTCATAAATTATTCAGAGGTAGAGTATGTTATTTTGCTCATTTTAAAGATTCTGATGACTGCCCATACAAAACTGGCACTAATAGAACGAAAGAAGAAATTGAGAGACTAAAATATTCTTTGGTTCAGGAAAGTGAAAGACATAAGCGATTAAAGTCTGTAATAGCCTCGGCTCTGCAAGGAGATAAGAGCAAAGCAATGGGAGTTGATAATGTAGAATGTGAAAAACGTATCAATAGCGATATCCCATATCTAAAATGGAGAAGGCCTGATGTTTATGCGGAATACAATGGTCGCAAATATGTCTTTGAACTCCAATTATCTACAACATTTGTTAGCGTCATTGTGGATAGGGATATATTTTACAGATTAAATGATTATAATATAATTTGGATTTTTAATTTCGAAGACAACGAAGAGTATGTTAACTTGTACAATCTCATGTGCAAGGATATTTACTATGCAAATAAACGTAACGTGTTTATTTTTGATGCTGATGCAGAAGAGAAATCGAAAGAAAAAGGAGAGCTTGTTCTTAAGTGTCGTTGGCTTGACGAGAATGGAGTTTGGAGCCCTGATAAATATGTAACATTAGAAATGTTCCAATATGACGAAGAGTATCATAAACCGTTTATTTTTGATGCAGATAAAGCATATCTGGAAAAATATCCAGAAATTGTTGAACGTAGAAAGCAACTGGAAAATTCTCGCGAATATCTTTTGAAGGCGTTAATGGAACGCCAAAAGCATGAAGAAGACCTTGAAAGAGAAAGAGAGGAGGAGCGTGCCAATCTGCAATTGGAATTATTGAATACGGACAAATGTGTAGAACGTTTTCGCAGTGGAACCAAATATGGCTACCAATATGGAGGGACAACTATTCTTCCTGCAAAATACACAAGTGCAGAAGCCGTTGGTGAAAATGGTTACGCACAAGTGGGATTCAACAGAAAAATAGGGTTGGTAAGAAAAGATGGAAAGGAAATCGTGCCTGTCGAGTATAGGAATATTGATGTGATAAACAGTCGGCATGGTATCATTATGGCTCAATACAAGCGAATTGATCTTTGGCTCGGGGATGAACACTTCACCCTAGCAAGTGAATTTGACGATAAAGAACAAACTATCATCAAAGAAAGTGAAAATGGAAAAACAAATTACATCCTTCAAACTAGTACATATAGATATTCATATACCCAGAGTTATTATGGTGACCATCCAATACGTCACAAGCATTTTGATGGTCACTCAAAATCAACACTTTTTTCTATTGTAGAAGAGAAGGATTATTGTATGATATGGGTTGATGGGGCGACATATTTATTATCCAGAAACCATATTTCTTCAGTTAAAGGAAGTTATTCTGACATAGTTTCCATTGGTGTTGAACAACTTTTCATAGCAAAGGATAATAATACTAAATTGTGGGGAGTCATTGATTTGCACGGTAATGTGGTAACTGAATTCAAATATGCAAAACTTATTCCTACTGAATCCGAATACTTGATTGCTAAATATTCTAATGACTCATTGAATTATGGCGTTGTAGATTATCAGGGTAGAGAATTTATCGAACCTCAATATGAATCATTGATTTATTTGAACTCTGAACGTTTTGCATTTCGTAAGGATAATTTGTGGGGCATTTGCGATCGAATGGGTAATGCTATTCATGACGCAGAATATACCTATATTAGGGGTATAGAGTCAGGAGGGTTAAGAGCATCAACCTTGGATTCCTATTTGACTAAATGGACGGTTCAGGATAATATTCCTTCTTATCATGATGATAATGTTAAACTATGTTTGTTAAATGATAAAGGAGAAATTTCCTTTACAGAACAGAAAATAGGGCAATACCATATTAGACATTCTGGGGACTTATATTCAATATTATCTTCAGATAATAAAGAGCTTGTCAATTATAGTCTTTCTTATGTGGCTTTTTTATCAGAATCGACTGCTATCATAAAAAACACAGAAGGTGATTCTGGGTTTTTTATCGATGAAAAATGTATCTTGATTGCTGGATGTAAACATATAGAGCTGTTATCAGAAGATTTATTCAAATTTGAAAACAATGATGGCATTTTTGCTTTAGGTGATTATTCCGGTCCAATTAGCGATTTTGACTATTGTGATATAAAAGCAATCGACACATGTCATTTCATTGCATCTCCAAAACACCGATGGGGGAATTATCCATCTGGTGAACATGTTATTATTGACAAATCAGGTAAGCCTATTTCTTCTTATTTCAGTTCAATCGGTGACTTTATTGACGGCTATGCAAATGCAATCTATCAAGGTCGTAAAGGTGTAATAGATGTGGCTGGTAATATGCAGGAAAAGACAGTCATGAATTATGAAGATTATACGCTTTGCGAAAAATTTGAAACTTATTATTTTAGAAATAAAGACGCTGAAGTTGTCAGTGAGATGTTCCAGAAAGTAGATCATCTCATTGGTATGTTCTTTATTGTAATGAGACAAGGAGAGGTAAATGTAAGGTTGTTCTCGCTAGAGATGAATAAGATCTCAAACAATAGTTATTCAAATATCACTCATCTTGTTGGAAACTTATTTGTCGCCCAAACACCAAAACCTGCATATAGTTATTCTGGATCTAACAATGTCTACCATCTATATAAAGGAATAGAAAAACTCTATTCGTATTTTTCGTCAGTCACTTTATTGGATAATGGTTATATCGCTTTAGAACAATCCAGTGCAGCAAGATATAATAATGTACAAAAGAAATGGATATTGGCGAAGCCGGATGGAACTATTTTGAATGACAGAGAATATGATTCCATTCCTATCGTAAATGAAAACTCATTTAGAGTTTATATTGCTGGTAATGAAGGTTCAATAGATTTAGATGGGAATCCTATCGTTGAGAAAATAGCATGTGAAAATGATTATGTTATAACGCATTGTTTTGCAGATTACGGATTGGATGATCCTGAAGGTAATGTTATTTTATCTTTGGAGGAGCACATCTCCAGTATAGTTATTACAGAGGATTCTGTATTGATTGTATGTAGAAATGATAAATATGCTTTATATTCCATTAATGGAGATCAAATAACAGAGCATAAGTTTTCTACTATCACATATGAAACAAATAATTGTTATGCCGTAGTTGAGGGTAAGGTAAAAGGTCATATAGACTCACTTGGTAATTACATAGAATCTTCTGCTGAATCTATTACAGATGATGGTATTACCATCTTTGTCATAATGGAGAAATACGGTTTAAGGTATACTAATGGAGAAATCATTTTACCAGCAGAATACTCTTCAATCAAATATCTGAAAGAGAAACTTCTTGCTGTTAGCAGAAATTCACGTGTTGCGCTATTCGACATCGAAGGTAACCCCTTAACAGAGTTCAAGTATTCTGACATTTGTTGTAGAGAGGATGGTTCTATTCAGGCAACTCGTAACAATGCTATCGGTGGGTTAGATGACAAAGGGAAGGAAATTGCTGACATATTACGTTTTAATGGTGGATATTTGCAATTTTCATTTGGTGAGAATTCTGTTGTAAATGATGCAGAGGAGATCATTGTTCCTGTCGGGTATTCAAAAATTGAACTTTTAGACAATGATGGTATTTTTGCTTTATGGAAAGGAACAAAAGCTGCTATAAGTAACATTTCTAAAGGTAAGACAGAAGAGATATACGAATCGGTCAAGGCAATCGGAAATGGCTTTATTGTCGTTTCTCGGAATATTTCAAAAAAAGTACGAAAACGTCATACGGGGTACGGTTATAGAGGGAATCCTTATACCTATTATTCTACAAATGTAGTCAATGAGAAGAAATTTGGTATTATTGATTATCAATTACGGACAATCATTCCATGTAAATATGCCTCAATCTCAGATTTTGATGACGAGCAAAATCTAACGGCAACAAATTCTAATGGTGAAAAGAAGACCATATCGTTACAAAATTTGAAAAAGAAAGTTTCTCATATATCTGAATTGTCAATTGGCACTGAATATGAAGTTAAAGTACAGACTTTTATGGCAATAGGCCTTGTTGTTAAGATTCAAGGAGGATCTTATATTATACACAGAAAACACCTATTCAAAGATAAAAAGAATTTTAAGAAAGGAGAATCTTTTATAGCTGAATTTATGGGTAACGATCAAAATGGACATCCCATATGGAAAACTAAGGCCACACCTCAAATTATAGAGGAAGCATAAGGGCTTCTGAAAAAATACAGTTCTTTAGGAATCGTTTCATGAAGTTCTGAACGTTAGCAGTCGTAAGCTGTTCCAGCAGCTTACGCCTGTTGCTATAAGAATTGAAGCCACGATTCTCCTTCTCCCAGATAACGCCCAACCAGAAGCCATTTTTGGTTTTCTCTAATTCATCGAGTGATTTCAAAAGGCTCTCCTTGGCATTTCTGAATATCGTCTCGTCAATGTTCTCAGCTAAACTGAAGAACGTCTTCTTCATCAGCGTTAATACCGAGTCGCATTTTTCTGGTTGCATTTCACAATCAGCAGAGAAGCCTATCTGATATTCATCATTCTCACCACGTGTCAGGAAATAGTCGGCATAACAGCCATAGGTAGCGCTGTTCTCTTCTCTGACTATCTGATTGTAGAGCAGATTGAGCACTTCGCATGTGGTTTGAACCTTGATGTAATTTTCAAGCGTATATGGAATTGATTCTGTGAACCAATTCATATTCACAACTGCTTTTGGTGTGACCATCTGCCGTTTGAAATGACAATAGGCATCATCCTTCAGCCATGTTTTGATAAAAGGCCCCTGAGGGAGTTCCTTCCGATTCGGAAGAGATGCCAAATACTGTTCTATGAGGGGACGAATGGTAGAGTCGTTGTAATTACCAACAAAAATGAAAGTATAATTCCGAGCTGCCGATGTCTGCTCCTGAATGATAGACAGAATCCTGTCGTTGTCGACTTTCTGCAGATCTTCTTCTGTTAACAATTTGAATCGCGGATGATGACCTCTGAATGTTACCGTAACAGAATCTGAGAACGCACTTTCTGGGTCAGCCTTGCTATTACGAAGATATATAGCCATATCCTTCATAGCCTTCTGATAAGCTGCGGTATCCTTGCTGATAGTCGTAAAATCAGCATATATCATCTGCATCAGCGTTTCCAAATCAACAGGATTGGCACTGCCCGTAAAGGTGAAATGGCGCTGTGAGATGCTATGAGAAAGATTCACGCGTTTCCCTGAAAGGAGTTTCTCAATTTGGGACGAGGTAAGCCCATTATTGCCAAAGCCAACGTGACTCATCATCACGATATTGGGATCATCTTCCTCGCCATAGAGTGTCCACCCTCCCCTTCCATAGGCTTTAAAGAGCACCTGACTTTTGTCGATATCCGTATGTTTTAGCAGCACAGTAGCTCCATTACTTAGAGTCAGTTTCGAATACCCAAAATCCGTGAAAGTCTGCTCTTTAACAATAGATCCCTTTCGAGGTGTTTTGTCAAAGAGCTTAGCGTCCTTAAGTTGGTCTACATAAGGACTAACAGAAGCTTGTCTGCCGGCAACAAGTGCAGCTTCGAGTTCCTGCTCTGTTGGATAGCAGACGCTATCTTTCTCAATATTCCAGCACCCTAATACCATATTGTCATTCTCGCTTGGCAGCAGTTCTTTCATTCTTTCGTTGACATCATCCAGTGTGGTAGAGTTTACAATTTGCTTATTGATAGCCACATAGTCTTCAACAGAAGACATGTCAGTTCCATAGAGATAATTATTGTAATACTCTTGTGCCAGCGTTTCGCTTTCCCGTTTGTCCGCAGTTGCCAGGAGATTGTCCAGTAGAGAAATCCGTTCTGCTTGATAGCGTTTATACTCTTCCACTGTAAAACCGTACTCAGCTGCCCTTCGGCATTCCGTCAGAACATCAGTTAGTGCTTTTGTCTGCATTCCGTCTTTGGTTTCACACGAAATCTGAAAAGCCGCTTTTGTACTTGACAAGAAATAGTCATCATCATCCACTGAAGCGGAAATGTAAGAGCAATCAGGCTTCAGAACCTCATCAGAAAGCCTCACATTTAGCATGCCGAGAGCAGCACTTGTCTTATTAAGATCTCTCCAGTAACTCACGTATTTGCGCTGTTCTGGCGTATAGGCTCTATGCTTGAAAATCAAAAATACAGAATTCTCCTGTAACTCCGTATCTTTATCAATAGAGAAGATAATACCACTATGGTTCTCTACCTCTTCCTTAACGACCTTCCCTGACTGTCCTTTAGGGGTGATGCCCCCAAACAAGTGCTTGACTTTAGTCTCTATATCATCAATATCGATATCTCCAACAATGACGACACATTGGTTTTCTGGATTATACCACTTCTCGTAATAATCCCTTAGTTCTTGGTGCTTGAAATTATCTACGATATCCATTAAACCTATTGGATACCGATGCCCATATTTGCTATTTGGATATAGAAGTGGCAACTGGCGTTCGTAGATCCTGGAACTTGCACTTCGCCTTGATCTCCATTCCTCATGGATGACTCCACGTTCTTTTTCTATTTCCATGGAGTCGAGTGTCAGACCGTTTGCCCAGTCGTATAGCACCAGCAGACAACTGTCGAGTTTTCCTTGTCCAATATTGGTAGGTATATTGTCGATGTTATAAACCGTCTGTTCGATGCTTGTATAGGCATTCACTCCATCGTTAGCACCAATACTTTCAAAGAACCTGTCAACTCCATTGCCAGAAAAGTGTTCACTACCATTAAAACACATGTGTTCCAGAAAATGAGCCAAGCCACGCTGATTATCTTCTTCCTGTAAGCTCCCAACCCTCTGCGCCAAATAGAAACACGCTCTATTCTCAGGCCAGTTATTGCGCTTTATATAGTATGTCAGGCCATTAGGCAGGACTCCGACTTTAACTGTTGAATCAATCGGAATAAGTAAAGAATCGCATAATGATAATTCAGCAAAAACTCTTGCTGTAAAACAGATAGCCAGAAGTGTTAGTATTACTCTTTTTTGTTTCATACCAGAATGAGAATTAATTAGCCACTTTGATGACTATTATTCGACTTACTTTGCAAAAGTACAAAAAAGACTGGCAAAATTGACTTGGTAATCCTTTTTTTTGAGGAAATGAACATTATATAATTTAATTCATTCCCAGGTCAGCGGATTTACCAGGTTGGTGGGATATTGTTAATCATTACAGTATGCAGCACTATCTGTCGGATGGATTTGGCGAATAAAGAAACGTTTTAAAAGGTATTGGACCCATTAGAATCCATGTTCCTTTAATAACAATCAACATGCAGAATAGAAGTAGTAAATGTTCCGAATATGTTCCCTAAAACGAAAATCAGCAAGTTACTTTTCTTTGTAACTTGCTGATTTTCAGTGTAGCGGGAGCCGGGATTGAACCGGCGACCTCATGATTATGAATCATGCGCTCTAACCAGCTGAGCTATCCCGCCATCATTGCTGAAATCGCAAGTGATTCTCTGAAATCGGGTGCAAAGGTAATATAAACTTTTTAAATCGCAAAACTTTTCCATAAAAAACTTTGCAATTCGAATATTTTTTGTATCTTTGCAACACAGAAACTAACCTTTACGGATATGCATAAACACATTCTAAAGAAGGAATACCCTCTTTCGGCAAAGTCGCCGAAAATCGTTTGGGACATGATTGGCAATGCGGCAGGACTGCAGAAATGGCTTGCGGATGTCGTGACGGAAAATGGTGACGAATGGACGTTTACATGGGGACATCCATGGACTGAACGTGACACGAAGGTTTCAAAACTGCTGGAACTGGAGAAATACGACCATATCAAATTAAAATGGGACTACCAGGAGGATGACCCTGACGCTTACTGGGAGATGCGCATTGAGCAAAGTGAGCTGACGGGCAACCTGAACCTGCTGATTACCGACTATGCTGATGCCGAGGATATCGACGACCTGAACGGGTTGTGGGATGCCAATATGGAGCGTCTGCATCGCGTCAGTGGATTCTTGTTGTAGTACATAAATTGATAAAAAAACGAAATATTTGCCGTGCTCTGAATTTTTTATGCTAATTTTGCATGCTCATAGTGCATGTCGCTGATGTTTCGAATCAAGAAATTAGACATATTTATCACGAAGCAGTTCGGACTGCTCTTCATCGGAACGTTCTTCATCTGCCAGTTTGTGCTGATGATGCAATTTCTGTGGCGTTATGTTGATGAGCTGATCGGTAAGGGACTCTCGTTGGAAGTCATGGCTCAGTTCTTCTGGTATATGGGACTGATGCTGATGCCGCAGGCTTTCCCCTTGGCAATCCTGCTGAGTTCGCTGATTGCCTTTGGCAACCTGGGTGAGAGTTCTGAGCTGACTGCCATCAAGGCTGCAGGCATCTCTCTGTTACAGGCAATGCGGTCATTGATCACCATTGTCATCATCATCTCATGCATCTCTTTCTATTTTCAAGAGGTAATAGGTCCGAAGTCGTTTATCGCCTTCCGTCAATTACTCATCTCCATGCAGCAAAAGAACCCGGAGGTGGAAATACCGGAAGGAATTTTCTACGACGGCATCAGCGGCTCCAATATCTACGTGCAGAAAAAAGACATGAACACCGGCATGCTCTACGGCATCATGATTTACCGCATGAACGGTGGCTATGAGGACGCTGCCGTCATCCTTGCCGACTCTGGAAGAATGCAGACGACAGAGGAGAAAAAACACCTGCTGCTGACACTCTACAGCGGAGAGTGGTTCGAGAACATGCGCTCACAAGATGTGGCTGGTTCTGCCAATGTCCCCTATCGGCGAGAGACTTTCTCGACCAAACGTATCGTCCTTGACTTCGATGGTGATTTCAATATGGCGGATGCAGGATATATATCAGGCGATGCCCGCTCTAAAAGCATGGGGAAGATACTTCATGACCTCGACTCTATCCGCGAGTTCAACGACTCTGTAGGGCATCAGTTCTTCAAAGAGGCAAAGCAGGCGAGCTTCTACCTGCCCCCTCTTGAGAAGAAAGACTCCACCAAAATACTGGCAGAGGTGAAAAGGGACAGTCTTAACTTTGACTCCCTCTATAGCAAACTGCCACCTGAGGTCAAACAACGTGTCATGAAAGCAGCAGTGAGCGAAGCTCAGACAGCATCTGTCGACCTGGAGTTCAAGGGGGACTATTCTGAGGCTTTGAACAGGAATGACCGTCTCCATATGATTGAGGCAATCAACAAGGTGACACTGTCACTCTCCTGTCTTATCTTCTTTTTCATCGGAGCCCCCCTGGGAGCCATTATCCGGAAGGGCGGACTGGGTGTACCCGTCATCATCTCCGTACTGGTATTTATCGTCTATTATATCCTCGAGAACACTGGTATGAAGATGGCTCGTGACGACAACTGGACTGTATGGTTTGGAAAGATGCTGGGAACATGCGTGCTGACTCCTATCGCCGTCTTCTTCACCTATAAAGCCAATAATGACTCTGTCGTATTCAACATTGACCTCTATAAGCAGATTCTGTTTAATATGCTGGGGATTCGCGGAAAACGCCATATCAACAGAAAGGAGGTCATCATCGAGGATCCAATCTACATGGCAGACGCTTACCACTTGCTGCGCATCAATACAGAAATCGAGCAATACAGCGCAGAGCATCAGTTGCTACACCTGCCCAACCCTATTAAGGTATTCTTCCGACCCGGAGACGACCATACCATCCAACGTATCAGCGAGGAACTTGAGGAAGTCATCGAAGACTTGTCGAACACGAAGGACAAAGGGGTACTCACTTACCTCAACCGATACCCCATCGTGGCAACGCATGCCCATACCAGACCTTTCCGACAGAAATGGCTGAACATCATTTCGGGACTTGTCCTGCCGCTGGGTATCTTCTTCTACTTGAGAATGTGTCGTTTCAGACTGCGTCTGCGTAAGGACCTGCAGACCATCACGCAGACCAACGAGCTGATGGTGAAGCGTATATCGGAAATCCATCCTGGCACACCGATGACCCTGGAGGATTTGCAGAATATGCCACTCATCATCAACCTTATTAATAATAAATAATGTGTAACTATTTAAATGAAGTAATATGGAGAATTTCAAACTCAATACCATTGAAGAGGCTTTGGAGGATTTCCGCGAAGGGAAATTCGTGATTGTTGTGGATGACGAAGACCGTGAGAACGAGGGGGACCTGATCTGTGCTGCAGAGAAAATAACTCCTGAAATGGTGAACTTTATGCTCAAAAATGCACGTGGACTGCTCTGCGCCCCCGTCACCATCAGCCGAAGCGTAGAACTGGATCTGCCCCATCAAGTCCAGGATAACACATCTTTGCTGGGAACACCTTTTACCGTGACAATAGATAAGATTGAGGGATGCACAACAGGTGTTTCCGCTCATGACCGCGCAGCCACCATCCGTGCCCTCGCAGACCCGGAGTCGACCCCCAAGACATTCGGACGACCAGGACATGTAAACCCACTTTACGCCCAGGACAATGGTGTACTGAGACGCAGTGGGCATACAGAGGCAGCCATTGACCTCTGTAAGCTGTCAGGACTTTACCCTGCTGGTGCGTTGATAGAAATCATGAATGATGACGGCACCATGGCACGGATGCCGCAATTACAGAAATTTGCCCAAGAGCACCAGATGAAAATCATCACCATCAAGGACCTGATTGCATACCGACTCAAAAAAGAGTCACTTATCGAGGTGGGTGATGAGGTAGACATGCCTACAGAATACGGACATTTCAAGCTCATCCCTTTCCGGCAAGTGAGCAACGGCTTGGAACACATCGCACTCATCAAAGGAGAATGGAAAGAGGATGAGCCGATTTTGGTAAGAGTACACTCATCATGCATGACCGGTGACGTTCTTGGCTCTAAACGATGCGACTGTGGAGAACAGTTGCATAAAGCGATGCAGGCCATCGAGAAAGAAGGAAAGGGTATCGTCATTTATATGCAACAGGAAGGACGTGGCATTGGACTTATGAACAAAATTGCCGCCTATAAACTGCAAGAGGAAGGACTCGACACTGTAGATGCCAATGTCCATCTGGGATTCAAGCCTGACGAACGCGACTATGGCTGTGGTGCCCAGATGTTACGCCACCTGGGAGTCCACAAAATGCGTTTGCTGACCAACAACCCTGTCAAACGTGTAGGTTTGGAGGCTTATGGCTTAGAAATTGTAGAGAACGTCCCCATTGAGGTAACCCCCAATCCGTATAACTTACGCTATTTGGAGACGAAGAAAAACCGCATGGGGCATACACTACATCTGAAATAGTGTTGCTTTTTACATTGTTTTAGTAAAAAAAAGACATATTTCTTTCTTTTAAAAGAATAAAATGATTACTTTTGCAGATAATTACAAAACACTATAAAACAATATGGCACAATTATCTGACCGTTTACAACGCTTGGCACCCTCTGCTACGCTTGCAATGTCACAGAAAAGTTCTGAAATGAAAGCACAAGGCATCGATGTCATCAACATGAGCGTCGGTGAACCGGACTTCAATACACCCGATCATATCAAACAAGCTGCAAAGTTAGCTATTGACGAGAACTATTCCCGATATTCTCCCGTTCCCGGATACCCTGACCTCCGTCAGGCTATAGCACGCAAATTAGAGCGGGAGAATCACCTGCACTATCTGCCTGCTGAGATCCTCGTGTCGAATGGTGCCAAACAAAGTGTATGCAATACTGTCATGGCACTGATCAACCCAGGTGACGAGGTGATTATACCCGCCCCCTATTGGGTCAGCTACCCGCAGATGGTTCTTCTGGCAGGAGGAAAGCCGGTCATCGTTGAAGCCGGTTTTGAGCAGAATTTCAAGATGACACCTGAACAATTGGAGGCTGCCATTACACCCAAGACCCGTCTGTTGATCCTCTGCTCACCCAGCAACCCGACAGGCAGCGTCTACAGCAAGGAAGAGCTGGAAGGACTTGCCAATGTCATCAAGCGCCATGACGACCTGTTCGTCCTTGCTGACGAAATCTACGAGCATATCAATTATGTCGGCAAGCACGAGAGTATTGCACAATTCGAAGGAATGAAAGAGCGCAGCATCATTGTCAACGGTGTCAGCAAGGCGTATGCCATGACAGGCTGGCGTATCGGTTACATTGCCGCTCCTGAATGGATTGTCAAAGGCTGCAACAAATTACAAGGACAATATACAAGTGGACCCTGCTCCGTCAGCCAGAAAGCAGCTGAGTTCGCCTATATCTCCAGTCAGGAATGTGTGGAGGAGATGCGCAAAGCCTTCGAGCGCCGTCGTGACTTGATTGTCAAGCTTGCCAAGGAGATTCCCGGACTTGAGGTCAACATCCCCGAGGGAGCATTCTATCTCTTCCCCAAGTGCAGCAGTTTCTACGGCAAGAGTGATGGTGAGAAAACTATCAACAACTCCACCGACCTCGCCCTTTACCTCTTGGAGAAAGGACACGTGGCAACAGTGGGAGGTGATGCTTTCGGCGATCCAGAATGCTTCCGCATGAGCTATGCCACCAGTGATGAGAACATCATAGAGGCGATGCGCCGGATCAAGGAGGTACTGGAACAGCTTCATTGAAAAATTGATAATAATCAAGTTAAAAGTTCTTAAATAGGGAGTTTAAACGGTACAAATTGTTATCTTTGCCAATTGATAGGCGTATCAAAAATGCACCGTCACTGCCTTAAAGCAAGGCAAAACTCAATAAATCAGAAAGATATATTATAAATCAATTTATTTAATAACTAAAATTTAAACTTTTTAAAATTATGGCAACTACACAAAAGGCTGCAGCCCCAGCCAAGAAATCGGGCTTCCAAGGTGTTAAAGCTGCGTGGATTATTCTCGTGATTTGCGCTATCGCTGGTTACAGTGTATGGTATTTCGTAATGGGTAACCCCGACAACTTCGTAGGTGGTGACCGCAGCGGACACCCCGCAAACCTGCTGGGTACAGTGTATAAAGGAGGTTTCGTAGTAGGTCTGATTCTGACTCTGCTCTTCACTGTTATCTGCTTAGGTATCGAGCGTTATTTCGCTATTAAGAGCGCTTCTGGTAAGATCAATCTGGCTAAGTTCACTGCTCAGGTTAAGGATCTCATCAAGGCTCAGAAGTTTGCTGAGGCTGACGCTCTCTGCGACAAGATGCAGGGTTCTGTAGCTAACGTAGTTAAGGCTTCTATCAAGATGTATCAGACTGTTGAGACAGACAGCACACTGAAGAAGGCAGCTAAGATTGCTAAGATTCAGCAGGCTCACGAGGAGGCTACTCAGCTGGAGATGCCTACCCTTCAGATGAACATGCCTATGGTTGCTACCATCGTATCTCTGGGTACCCTGACCGCTCTGTTCGGAACCGTGCTCGGTATGATCGGATCATTCCAGGCTCTGTCTGCTGGTGGTGGTGCTGACTCTATGGCTCTGTCTGCCGGTATTTCTGAGGCCCTTGTGAACACAGCATCTGGTATTTTGACCTCTTGGGTTGCTACCGTTGTTTACAACTTCTTCTCTAACAAGATCGACAAGTTGACCTACGCACTCGACGAGATTGGTTTCACCATCGCTGCTACATACGATTCTAACCACAACGAGGCTTAATTTTTAACCATCTAAAGCAGTTTAGAGAGAATGGCTAAAATTAAGATACAGAAAAAAGACATCTGGATTGACATGACGCCTATGTCAGACGTGATGACACTGCTTCTGTGTTTCTTCATGTTGACCTCAACATTCCTGACCCCAGAGCCGGTACAGGTTACTGCACCTAACTCTGTGTCAGAGCTGAAGATTCCAGAGCAGGACGTTCTGAACATCCTGGTAACCCCAGAGGGTCGTGTCTACTGCGGTACGGAAAACAAGAACAACATGCAGGCGATGCTGGACATCATGACCGACAAGTTCGGCGTTCAGCTCAACCCCACTCAGGTTAAGCACTTCCGTGAAGATGCTATGGTGGGTGCCAGCATGGCGCAAATGGCAGCGTACCTCAGCCTTGAGCCTGAGAAGATGGCTGAACAAGTCCAGAAGCTCGGTCTTCCACTTGACAGTATCAAGGGAGGAAAGAGCGAGTTCCAGGAGTGGGTCACAGCGGCCCGCGAAGCTAATCCTGACATCAAGCTCGCCATCAAGTGCGACTCCAAGACTCCTTATGCATCTATTAAGAAGTTGATGTCAGAGCTACAGGACATGAACGAGAACCGTTTCCAACTCATTACGAATCTCGATGTTAAACGTTTAAACGACTAGTATTATGGCAAAAAAGAATCTATCCAAACAGAAGAAGATGGATACCCGCGTGAACTTCACGCCGATGGTAGACATGATGATGCTTCTGATCACGTTCTTCATGCTGTGTACTACATTGGCTAAGCCGCAGGCTATGCAGCTGACCATGCCGTCAAACGATGACACGAAGAATCTGAATGAAGATCAGAAACAGGTGACTAAGGCTTCTCACACCATCACACTTTACCTTGGCTCTAACGACAAGGTATGGTACATCGCCGGTCTTCCCAATTACGATGATCCCTCATGTGTGAAGGAGACCAGCTATGGTAAGGATGGTATTGAGAAGGTGCTCAATGAGCATACCACCGAGGAAGGTATCAATCCTATTGCCAAGATTAAGATGGCAAAGAAGGAGTTGGATGCCAAGAAGAATGAGTACAACTCTAAGATGACTGATGAGCAGTATCAGGAAGCCCTCAAGAAACTGAAGAAGGGTGAACTCCCCAATGGTGAGAAAGTTCCTACGATGACTGTCATCATCCGTCCTCTGAACACTGCGACCTACGAGAACATGGTGGCAGCCCTCGATGAGATGCTGATTAGCAATGTTGATAAGTACGTCATTGACAATGTCGACAAGATGAGTGACGAAGACAAGGCGCTCATCCAGAAGGCAGGTGTCAAGTGATTAACCCCTAAAATGTAGAAAGAACTATGGCAAAAATAGATCTTATAGACAATGGCTGGGTCGACCTCGTATTCGAAGGTAAGAACCAAGCATACGGAGCTTATCAACTGCGCAAGAATACCGGTGTCCGCAACCTGAAGGCACTTATCACGATGTTCATTGGTTTCGCTATCATTGCTGCCATTGTCATCGCAAAGGTTTCTATTGAGAACTACATTGCATCACAGAATGCAGCCATTGAGGCAGATGTAGAGCTCCAGAGCCTTGCCGAGAAGAAAGAGGCAAAGGTAGAGAAGAAAGATGAGCCGGAAGTGGAGAAGATTGAGGTCGAGCGTGTAAAAAGCTCTGTAGCATTCACCGTTCCTGAGATTAAGAAGGATAATGAGGTGAAGGAAGAACAGGAGATGAAATCACAGGAAGAACTGCAAGAGACCAATACCGCTATTGGTGCCTTCAACGTAGAAGGTAACGATGAGACAGCTGGTGAGGTGCTCAAGGCTAAGGAGGTTATTGCAGAACCCGAGCCACCGAAGGTGGAGGAGACCAAGGTCTTCGACGTGGTAGAGCAGATGCCTTCGTTCCCTGGTGGACAGGGAGCCCTGATGTCATGGCTTGGCAGTAATATCAAGTATCCTGTTGTAGCAGAAGAGAATGGTGTACAAGGTCGTGTCGTTTGTACCTTCGTGGTAGAGCGCGACGGTTCTATCACCGACGTGAAAGTCGTTCGTGGTGTTGACCCCTCTTTGGATAAAGAGGCTGTACGTGTGCTCAAAGCTATGCCTAAATGGATCCCTGGTAAGCAGAACGGTTCAGCAGTACGTGTGAAGTACACTGTTCCCGTAACCTTCAGACTTCAGTAATCTATGACAAAGAACGTATTCAACAAACTCGTTGGATTAACACTTATATTAGGCTTGCTCCCCGCTTGTGGGAGCAAGCCTAATCCTGAAAAGGAGGAAGCATATCTGAAAGCCGCAGAGAAGCTGGTGGCAGATGAGAGTTTCTATCCTATTCTCGATGAGGAGCTTTTCTATTTCAACAGCCAGCGTCTGGACACCATAGGCGTGGAATACATTAATGAACAGGAAGCCGTCGAGAAATTAATGAAACAGGAAACATGGCTTGCCTTCACCACCCGTGACTTCACGGCAAAAGAGAAGAAGAGCCTGCAGGACCAGAAGTTCCTGCCCCGTGCGATACCTATCGCCTATGATGGTCTCTCCATCATCGTTAACAATACCAATCCCGACAGTTGCATCACCATCAAGGACTTTGCACGCCTGCTCCGTGGAGAAATAACACAATGGAACGAGATTTACCCCGACTCGAAGTTGGGAACTATTGATGTCGTTTTCGACAATCCATTATCCAGTACGGTACGCTGGTGTGTAGACTCCATCCTCGGGGGAATGGAGTTTACAAACCCCAATATCGGAGCCGTCAAGACCAGTGCTGCAGTGATTGACTATGTGGAGAACCACAAGAACTCCCTCGGCATCATCGGGTCAAACTGGCTGAATGACAAACGTGACACAACGAATGTCACCTTTAAGAAGAATATAACAGTGATGGGAGTGTCAAAACTGGACTCTGCCACCAAGGCAAACAGTTGGAAGCCCTATCAATACTATTTATATAATGGCAACTATCCGTTGCGCCGCACTATCTATGCGTTACTGAATGACACCCGCAATGGTACGCCAACGGCATTCGCTCATTACTGTCAATTACCCAAGGGACAAATGATCATCCTTCGTTCTGGACTGCTGCCACGCTCAGCGAACATGAATGTCCGACAGGTTATTGTCAATAAGGAATAAACCAAAAGGACGTTTTCACGTCTATAAAGATAGAGACTAGAAACAAGAAGTATAACTTTAATAAAAACAAGGATTATGAAAGCAATGAAATATCTCGTAATGGGAGCGCTGATGATAGGATTCGGCACTCCAGTAATGGCACAGGACGGTACAAAGGCCGACATTGATGCCGTAAAGAAAATTATTAGTAGCAAACCGGCAGACCTGGACAAGCAGATGAAGCCTTATTACAAGGAGAACAGAAAGAATGCTGAGATGATGCTTGCCTTTGGTCGTGCTTTCTATGAGGCTGGCGACACTGCAAATGCCCGTGTATATGCACAACACGCATTGACAGCCTCCAAGAACAAGTGTGCTCCTGCATACGTGCTGTTAGGCGATATCGCAGCCCTTTCCGATGACGGTGGTCTTGCAGCCTCTTACTATGACAATGCCATCTATTACGACAAGAAACTCGCCGAGGCTTATCGTAAATATGCCATGGTATACCGTAAGATTGACCCAAGAGGTGCCGCCCAGAAGCTTGACGACTTGAAGGCTAACTGCCCAGAGGTGAATGTTGACGCTATCAAAGGACATATCTTCATGATTGCCGGTGATGAGAAGAGCGCATACAATGAGTTCAAGAAAGTGCCCATCACCGAGTTGGACAAGAGCTACCTGAATGAGTTTGCCCGTGCCAGCTATTTCCAGGGTCACTTCGAGGACGCTCTCGCAGCTTGCGAGCAGGGACTGAAAGACAAACCCCGCAATGCCACCTTCACCCGTCTTGCCATGTTCAGCAACTACGAGTTGAAGAACTACGATGCAGCAAAGGCATATATCCACAAGTACTTCAACGAGACAGACAGTGCCAAGTACTCAGAGTACGACCACTACTATTCAGCTTTGATCTACGACGCACTGGGTGAGCAGCAGAATGCCTTCAGTGAGTATGACAAGGCACTTGTATTGGTTAATGACTCTTCTATGATTAAGAAGTGGGCTATCCTGAAGACACTCTCTGACGCTTATCTGAAGAACAAGGACTTCGTGAAGGCTACCGACTATTACAAGCAGATGCTTGCCGCTAAGAAAGAGCTGACTTATGATGACGAGGAAGGACTTGCCAATATCTACACCAAAGATGGTGACGCTTCCGGAGATGCTGCCAAGAAGGCAGAGATGATCAAGAAGGCTGACGAGGTCTATGCAGCCCTCATCCAGAAGTACCCGACTCAGGAGGTATATTCTACCTACATGCGTGCAAACCTCAACAACAAGCTTGACAACAACATGGAGAAGGCACTTGCCAAACCCTATTATGAGAAGCTTGCCTCACTGCTGAGTTCACGCACCGACCGCACCAAAGGTCAGGATACCATGCTGAAGACCGCCTACCACTACCTGATGTTCAACGCATACATCAACAAGAATGTAGACGGTGCCAAAGCATTTGCTGGGAAGATCCTCCAGATCGACCCAGAATACAAAGCAGCTTTGGAGATCCAGGCTTTGAAATAATTCAAATCCACAATAAGGAGCGTAAGTTTCGGCTTACGCCCCTTTTTTACCAATAATCATGAATCTAAGGAAACTAAAAAACATCATTATAGTAACAGGAGTCGTCACCATCATGGGGATGACAGCCTGCACCTCACATGACAAACAAGTTTCCTTTGAAAACAAGACACAGAGCAAGCAAGACTCCATCATACAGTCAGTCATTGACGAGGACATGGACAGTGCACTCCGCCTGATAGACAGTCTTGAAGACAAACACCTCCTTCCGGAACACAAGGTAAACTTTTATCGGGGACAGATCCATTTCAAGTTAGGACAAGAGCTTACCGCAGAACTTTATTACAAGAAAGCACTCACAAGTGATGACTTACTGGAAGAGAGACCGTCACTCTATTATTTCGTATCAGACCAACTCTCAACGATTCTTACCGTAAAAGGCGACCAGGACGGAGCTGTCAAAACAGCGACAGAAGCTTATACTATTGTCCAGAAGGACACCACACAGGAAGGACACTACTGGTCAGCCATCCTGCTTCACGACATCGGTTACAGCCAGATGCAGTTAGGGCATTACCAAGATGCAAGAAAGAACTTCGTCCAGGCATGGAACACCCTGAAGCAACTGGTAAACACCAACCCGACATTCGACAATCTTTATACCTGGGCGAGGATTACCTATAACATCATTGATGCCTACACGAGTACCGAACAGTTCAAGGAAGCAGAGGAATGGCTCCCCCAAGCCGAGGAAGCCATCAGCCAGATGTCAGCATCTCCTGAGTGCCCTGCTGCTACCGCTGAGGAGTACACAGCAGGTCTCAACACCCATAAGGCACTGATCTACGTCAAAACCAACCGGCGTGCAGAAGCCCATCAGGCATACCAGCGATTTATCGGTACCAATTATTCTAAGACGAACGCTGGTCTCATCGAGCATAGCGAATACCTCGAGAATGCTGAACGCTGGGAGGATTTAGCTAAGCTAAGCCCAAAGGTTGACTCTGTCGTACACTCATGGGGAATCCCTCTGTCACTGTATTACCTGAAGTCATATCTCAACCCATCCCTGAAAGCCTATATCAAATCAGGGAACAAGGAGCAGGCACTCAAGATGGCAGAGCGGATTGTTGACTCCGTCGACTCTGTCTACAATTACGAGCGCCAGCATAATGCAGCAGAACTCGCCATCATGTACGAGACACAAGAAAAGGAGAAGCAGATTTCCGAGCAGCAGTCGATGCTTAAGAACCAACGCTACTTAGCTTTTCTTGTAGCTGCTCTCCTCATCCTCATCTTCTTGATCATCATCACACTCCTGCGTCTGCGCAGTGCCAGAAAACTGGCTGACAAGAACAAGGAGCTGAAACAGAAGAACAAAGAGCTGATACAAGCCAACGCCCGTGCTGAGGAATCGTCACGCATGAAGACCGACTTCATCCAGCAGATTTCCCATGAGATACGCACTCCCCTCAATGTGCTTAGCGGTTTCACACAGATACTGACAGCCCCCAATGCGGAGCTGACAGAGGAAGAGCGTGCAGATATCAATGAGCGTGTGACACAAAACACAAACCGCATCACAGAACTTGTCAACAAGATGCTGGAACTCTCTGACATGCATAGCAAGAGCGTCATCGACAGAGTCGACCAGGTGACTACCGTACAGATTGCCGCACAGGCGGTGGAAAGCTCTGACATATCAAAGGCAAAGCACCTCACTTTCAATATGGAGTTCGACCCGTCTGCTGACAAGATGATACGCACCAATTCCTACTCAGCCTCCCGTGCCTTAGCACTGCTGCTGAACAATGCCGCAAAGTTCACAAAGGAAGGCAGTGCGGAATTACGCATCACCATTGACGGAAACACACAGATGGTCGTATATACGGTTACCGATACAGGTATAGGAATACCTCCCTACGAGGCAGAGCATATCTTCGAGGAGTTCTTCCAGCTCGACAACTACTACGAGGGAACCGGTATCGGACTGAGTGTGGCTCGCAGTATTGCCCGCCGCTTAGGTGGTGACATCCGTCTGGACACCACCTATCAGGGAGGAGCCCGCTTCGTGATGACCCTTCCTGACGAGAAATAAAAAAGGCTTTCCTTTCGGAAAGCCCTATGTTCTGTTCAACTTTTTCGTGACTTATGCCGGAAGGCTGATAGCCTCTGACGGACAAACGTCAGCACATGTACCGCACTCTGTGCAGACATCGGGGTTGATAGAATACTTATCGCCCTCAGAGATAGCTCCTGCTGGGCACTCATCGATACATGTTCCACATGCGATGCAGTCGTCACCAATTACGTATGCCATAATCTTTAATATTTAAATTGTTAATACTAATTACTTACTATTTGTGATGCAAAGATAGGAATATTTTTCGATATATACCTAACTTTAGGTAGACTATTTTTATAATTTATACGATGTCGAAATAATAAAAGACCCTCCTGCTGCGTTATTTTTAATGTGAAAAAGAAACGAATCCTTCTCCTGGCGTTATTGCTTGTCAGCATACTTTCCGCACAGGCACAACAACGCCGTGTGCAGCACAAGCCCTATATCGACCTGCGCCCCTTGCATTTCGGTATTGTGGTAGGTACCCATCTGCAAGATATTGAGTTTGAGAATGTAGGTCCACAGGTCCTTGTCGACGAGGAAGGCAATGCCAGTGAGCACCTCATCATGGCAGATGCCGACAAATGGAACGCTGGCTTTTCCGTCGGTGTGCTTGGTGAGTTGCGTCTGCACGACAACATTGCCTTGCGCTTCTCCCCCACCATGCATTTCGGTGCCAAGCACCTCACCTTCATTAATATGCGGGATCTGAATGAGGACGGTCAGCCGCGTAAGGTAACCCAGGACCTGAAGAACACGTATGTCGCACTGCCCCTGAACATCAAGTTCAGTGCCCCCCGTTTCAACAACTACCGTCCTTTCATCTCCGCAGGTATCAGCGGCACCATCAACCTTACCGGTGGTGGCGAGGATTATGTCGCTCTGAAACGCTTCTCGACGATGGTGGAGGTAGGACTTGGCTGTGACTTCTACTTACCATTCTTCAAGCTCATCCCCGAGTTGAAGTTCTGCTATGGCTTAGGCAACAGTCTTGACACCAATCATATCAATGAGCTGAAAGACACCAACAAGCGTGCCTATGCCGGCAGTGTCAGCAGTGCCCAGTCAAAGATGATCATGCTCTCGTTCTATTTCGAGTAATGCGTGCGGCAGGCAGCCCCATTGCCATGACGATGCAGAGAACTATTTTCCTTTTCATTTACATTGACTTTACGGCTACAAAAACACGAAAAAAGGGGAGAAAAACAAAAAAAACACCTTTTTTATTGTGAGATTCAAGAAAAAGCAGTACCTTTGCATCCGCTTTCCGCGTAATCGCTGGCAGGAAGTCACGTGTTGCCTGTTATGTTGCGTAGGAACGATACAACAATTTAATTTAAAGGATACAATGGATTTAATTAAAGTTGCTGAAGAAGCATTTGCAACCGGCAAGAAGTTCCCAGAGTTCAAGGCTGGTGACACCATCACTGTCGCTTACAAAATTATCGAGGGTTCTAAAGAGCGTATCCAGCTCTACCGTGGCGTTGTCATTAAGATCTGCGGTCATGGAGAGAAGAAGCGCTTCACTGTTCGCAAGATGTCTGGTACCATTGGTGTAGAGCGTATCTTCCCCATCGAGTCTCCAAACATCGACAGCATTGAGGTGAACAAGGTTGGTAAGGTTCGTCGCAGTAAGCTTTACTATCTGCGCAATCTCACAGGTAAGGCTGCCCGTATCAAGGAGAAGCGCCACAACGTGGGTGAGTAATCCACCGACCCGCACAGCATAAAAAAGAGACATCACAACGGATGTCTCTTTTTTATTTCCCTGGTTTCTCTCCTACCTCATAGTTCGACTCCCCGTCGTCGTCACCATGCAGTGCATTCTGGAACGAGTCCCAGTCCTGATAGCCTGCCAGCAACGACAGACGGTCGAGCGTCTTCCTGTTCGGCTTGTGCAGCAGTTCCTTCTCCACTGCCTCCAGCAGTTTGCGTAATGCGTGTCTTTTCTTCTCCATCATTCCTTTGTTTTACATTGATAATATAATCTGTTCCAGGTCTTCCGGAACAAAGACGCTGCCGCTGAATGCCGACTGAGCCTCAGCGGTGTATCGCTCACGACGGGTCTCGAGGGTCTGATCCTCTGTATGGTAGAGTATCAGGTTCCTGACATGCAGACGCTCGGCAAGACGTGCCGCATCGAGTGCCGTGCTGTGATTCTTCTCATAGGGCTTGAAGCGGTCACGGTCGTCATAGAGGCAGAATGCCTCGCTCATCAGCCAGTCTGCATTCTCCGCATACTGCTGGCACTGCGGACTGAAAGGCTCATCACCGAGACAGCACAAACGCTGCCCATCGGGTAATAATGCCAGGAAACCGAACTGCCGCTCCTTCGTTGACTGTATGTCGAAACACTGCATGTGCATATCACCCACCTCGAAGGTGTCACCATCCTCCAGACAGTGCATGGTCACGATACTGCCAATCCCATCCGTGTTCTTCTTGGGTAATATCTGACGGCATATCCCTGTCAGGAGGTCAAGTACCTTCCGGTGGCTCCAGACCCGAAGGGGACGACGGAACTGCAGTGCCATGCGCATCATCCAGATACAGCCCAGGAGGTGGTCGGTATGAGCGTGCGTGACGAACAGGTCTGTGATGTCCTCACGCTGTATCCCGGCACGCTCCAGCTGTGTGAGTATGCCGTTGCCGCCACCGGCATCCACCAGCATCAAAGCCCCACCCATACTATGTAACGTAAAGCAAGTGTTATAACATCGGGTCACCAGTGCGTTACCGGTTCCCAACATCGTAATATAGTTTTTCGTCTGCATATCAATCCCTCTGATGAAGATGGTTTCCTTAATCGCCTGCAAAGGTACGCATAATTCTTCTAAATCCATTGTTTTTGCGGCAGATTAATTTCTGCGGGCGTTTCTGACGGGAAAGCGTGTCTGCCGGAAATGGGAGAAAAAAGTATTTTGTCAAGAAAACTTGTCGAAATTCTTGTATAGGTTTTTGCTCCTTCTAGGATTTCCGACGGCATCTTCGAGGGGTAAAACGGGGTGTTTCGGAGTTTGAAGGCACCTTCGGAGGGGTTTGTCGGCACCTTCCGACCCCGAAGGTGCCGACTTCCTCCCCCGAAGGTACGCCCTAAATCAGTGGAAAAAAGCACTAAAAACAGCGTTTTTCGGTCGATTTTGGGGGCTTTCCAAGGGGTAAAACCGGGGTGTGCGACGTTAATTGTCTGACGCACAACGTATTACGATAACGCCTCGTATTTCGCGAATTTGAGATCAATTGAGGACTTGGTGGATTTCATGCGATTCTACAGAGGCACTTTGTCAAGATGTTTCATGAAAGCCCCTGCAAAAAGACGAGATTGGATACGGGCTCTCCCACAGAGCCTGCCTATGGTCGCTTCTTCGACGACGAGTTAGACTTGCTGCAAGAGTAGTTATCGCAATACCGGAATGGGGATGCCCAACTTGGGCATCCCCATTTTTCTTTCCTTTCTTTTGGTTTTCTTCTCACTTATTCGTCTTTGACTAACGTCGAAGGTACTCCCGTTCGAGAAAACCCAAATAAGATTTGGTTTTCTTCTCACTTATTCGTACCTTTGTACCCAGAAACAAATAGTATTAATATGAAAGAACTACAGCTGAAGTACGGATGCAATCCGAATCAAAAGCCTTCACGTATCTTCATGACGGAAGGAGAGTTACCCATTGAAGTGATTAACGGTCGTCCAGGATATATCAACTTCCTCGATGCCTTCAACGCATGGCAACTGGTGAAAGAGTTGAAAGCAGCCACCGGACTGCCCGCCGCTGCCTCGTTCAAGCATGTCAGTCCTGCCGGTGCTGCCGTCGGACTGCCACTGAGCGACACCCTGAAGCACGTCTATTTCGTTGATGACATCCAGGGACTCGACGACTCACCCATCGCCTGTGCCTATGCCAGAGCCCGTGGTGCCGACCGTATGTCGTCATACGGTGACTTCGTGGCACTCTCCGACACCTGTGATGCCACAACGGCAAAGATACTGAAGCGTGAGGTGTCTGACGGTGTCATTGCCCCCGACTATACCGCCGAGGCTATCGAGATCCTGAAAGACAAGCGCAAGGGTACTTATAACGTCATTAAGATTGACCCGGACTACCAGCCAGAGCCCATCGAGCGCAAGCAGGTCTATGGCATCACCTTCGAACAGGGACGTAACGAGATCAAGCTCGATGACCCCGCACTCTTCGAGAACATCCCCACACAGAACAAGACCTTCACTGCCGAGGCAAAACGCGACCTCATCATCGCCCTTATCACATTGAAGTACACCCAGTCGAACTCCGTATGCTATGTGAAGGACGGACAGGCTATCGGTATCGGTGCCGGACAGCAGAGCCGCATCCACTGTACCCGTCTTGCCGGTAACAAAGCAGATATCTGGTGGCTCCGCCAGCACCCGAAAGTGATGGCACTGCCTTTCAAGGAGGGCATCCGCCGTGCTGACCGTGACAACACCATCGACGTGTATATCTCTGAGGACGAGCATGACGACGTACTGCGTGACGGTGCATGGCAGCAGTTCTTCACGGAGCAGCCGGAGGTACTCACCCTTGCTGAGAAGAAAGAGTGGATTGCCAAGAATACCAAGGTGGCTCTCGGCTCTGACGCCTTCTTCCCCTTCGGTGACAATATCGAGCGTGCCCATAAGAGTGGTGTGGAGTTCATTGCCCAAGCTGGTGGCTCCGTCCGCGACGACCACGTCATCATGACCTGCGATAAATATGGTATCGCAATGGCATTCACAGGTGTTCGTCTTTTCCATCATTAATACTATAGGGACTATAGCAACTATATAAAGAATTATGAGTAAGGAAGACGATTTCCAGTCGATACTGGAGAATGGCATCTCGTTTGGTCGTGGCGGTGGTCCCCGCAAGGAGGACGACAAGATAAAGACCAAGGCGAAGAAGAAGAAATACATCACCGGTGCTCACGGTAGCGGCTCTGCACGGCAGAAAGCCAAATACCGTGAGCAACGGAGAAACAGGCATAAGTAAACTGAAACTATAATTATAACGAAATCATGAGAAAACATGTATTTACCTTAATGACCCTCTTTATGGTCACGCTGACGGTCTCTGCACAGAAGCTCGTTGGTGGTGACCTTAGTCTTGTCCCTGCCTATGAACAGGCTGGTGACAAATGGCTAGACTCTGAGGGGAATGTGATTAACACCTATTACAACGACGGCATGATAACCTATGTCCATGAAATTGCCGGATGGAATGCAATACGTGTAAGGTTGTTGGTAGACCCGTCTCAGGATGACGCTCCTGCCACTTGTCAGGATCTGGACTATGTAAAGAAGTTGGGTAAACGTATCAAAGATGCGGGAATGAGTTTCCTGCTCGATATCTTCTACAGCGACACCTGGACAGATGTCAAACAACAGTGGATTCCCACTAGTTGGGGATATAACAGAAATACTGAGACGGTAACACTGGCAGCCAAAGTGAAGAGCTATACCACAGAAGTACTGAATGCCCTAAACGCCTATGGTGCCAAACCCGACTACATCCAAATTGGCAACGAGGTAAGCTACGGCATGCTTTGGGATAATATGACTGGAAAGAACAATACAAATAGTTTCTCGACAGGAATGACCTACGACGGTCAGAAGGCTAAGATCGAACGCTTTGCCACACTGCTAAAGGCAGCCGCAGAGGGTGTAAGAGCATCTGACTGTTCTACAGCCAAAATCGTACTCCAATGCGAGCGCACAAAAAACAACACTTACTGTCAGAATTTCTATACCTGGGTAGAGAAAGCCGGGTTTACTGACTATGATATCATAGGGTTGAGTTATTACCCCATCTGGCACGGAACGATTGACGATCTGAAAAAGACCCTCAGTACCCTATCCACAGCATTCCCCGCTAAGGAGATACATATCGTTGAGGCTGGTTATTGTCATACAGATTTCACACCAGGATCAGATGAAACAGACACCCGTAGCATATGGCCTTATAGTCCTGCAGGACAAGCTGCCTTCCTAAAGGATCTCATCGCTGCACTGAATGCCTACGAGAAGGTAACAGGTCTCTACTACTGGCAACCCGAAGAGTGTGGAAACGGAGCCGATGAAGAAGGTAACAACCGTGTGATGGGCAACTGGGACAACCGAGGATTCTGGCAGATTACATGGAAAAGCGGAACACACACCTTGAACAGTTCCAACGCTTTGATGACACTGAAGACTTTCCTCAGTGGTGGTGATGAGCCTCAAGAGCAAGATGTCACCGACAATTTTATCGTCAATGCTTCATTCGACAGTAATATCAGCGGATGGACCAATACTGGAGGTACAGCACAATGGAAACAGAACACATGGGCACCCCTTTCCAATTACTGCGAATTTGCATGGACAGGCAATGCTATTGTAGATCAGGAAGTAGTACAGACACCTACTCTGCCAGCGGGTACTTACAGACTTACCGTCAACTGTGCCTCAAATAATGGTTCAAAGGGTATCTTCCTCATTGCAGGGGATCAAAGCAAGGAAATGACAGGAACAGGAAATGTTGAGACTTTCTCCGTCGAATTTACTGTTTCTTCTGAATCATCTGTCAAGATAGGGCTTAAGCTTCTAAATACAACTGCCACATGGGTCAACTTTGACAACTTCAAGTTAGTCAAGAAGACTACAACTGATATCATCAATACCAAGTGGCAACCTACCATCAACGACAATGTCTGGTATACGCTAGGTGGACAGAGGTTGACAAGTAAGCCTGCATCGAAGGGCATCTATATCAACAACAAGAAGAAAGTGATCATCAAATAACAACAAGAAAGCGGAACACTATCACAGCGTTCCGCTTTTCTTGTTCATTCATCAATAGAGTACTAAAAGCTCAACTCCTTTCCCCGATAGAAATTCAACAGAGTGGTCTGGTAAAGGTATTCATAACGAGCCTGCACCAGATCACTCTCTGATTTCAGGAAACGGTTCTTCGCCTCGTTGAACTCGGTGATATTCGCCTTGCCATTCTCATACTTCGCCTGGGCAAGACGGAAAGCGTCAGCTCCCGACTGGCGGGCAGCCTCACTGCTCTCATATTTCGCCTGGGCGGCAATGGCATTATAATATACCTGCTGGATCTCCTTATAGAGTGTCTTCTTCACATTCTCAAGTTTCAACTGCTGGTTCTCACGGTCGATACGTGCCGAGTTAATCCTGTTACGGGTAGAGAAGCGGTTGAAGATGGGAATGTTAAGGTTCAGTCCGATATACTGCGAGAAATTATTCTTTATCTGCGTTCCGAAGTTATCCTGCTGCATACCACTGGTCTTGTAATAGTTCGTCTGCAAGCCACCATTCAGGGTGAGCTGCGGATAACGTGCCGCCTGCTCTATCTTAATGGTCTTCTCGGAGGCATCCAGACGAAGCTGCTCTGCCTTCACCTCGGGTTTGAAGGTCAGTGCCTCCGCATAGATCACCTCTGGGTTGGTCAGTTCAACGGCATGGAACGGTACGTCAGGCACCACGACCTGAAAGCCCTCGGGGGTAGGCAGCTCCAGCAACTGCGTCAGGGTGAGCTTGGACAACTGCAGGTTATTATCCGCCTGTGTCGCCGTCAGGATGCTCTGGGCATGCGTCGCTTTCTGCTGTGACACCTCTGCCCCACTCGCCTTGCCGTTGTTGAAGAAAGCCTGCAGGCGCTCCACCTGCATCGAGTCGATGGCAACCTGCCGCCATGCCACATCGGCAATCTCGGTATCATACAGGATCTGTACGTAAGCCTTTGCCACCTGCATACGGATGTCATTCTTCGCCTTCTCCAAATCCTCAATGGCTGCCTCAAGGTTCAACTGACTGAGACGGATGTTGTTGGGAATACGGAAACCCGTAAACAGGGGAACACTGGTGCCGATGCTGAACGACGTGGAACTGGTACTGCGGTTGGTATAGGTGTTATCTATCGTCAGACCACGTCCGAACGAGAAGGTCTCCCCCACAGAACCTATCAGGTCCGGCAACCGGCTGTTCCTTGCCGTCGACAACCGCAACTCATTCTGCTGACGGGTCAGGTCTTTCTGTTGGATACCGATATTATGACTCACGGCATAGTCAGCACACTGCCGGAGTGTCCATGACTGCTGGGCAGAGCTTTCTAGTGATACTAGTACTACTAGGGAAACTATAATGAATATCTTCCTCATCGCTTACTCCTCCTTATTATCTGCCACTATCTGCGGACCACGCACCTTGTCCTTGGCGGTAAGTCCCTTCTTGATCTCAATATTCACACCGTCGCTAAGTCCCGTCTCCACCTGCCGGCGCTCGTATTCCTTCTTACTGCCCTTGGTCTTAATGACATAGACGAAGGTAGAGTCGCCAGAGAACTCGATGGCACTCTCCGGAATGGTCAGTGCCTTCTGGACTGACGACAGGATGATCTCCGCATTGGCAGAGTAACCGGAGCGCAGCTTATCATCCTTGCCGACCTTCACCGCTGCCTTGATCTCAAACTGGTTGGCACCGTTGTTATCGGTCGCCTTCGGGGAGATATACTCCAACGACGCGTCGAAGGTCAGGTCTTGCAAGGCACCAATAGTAATCTTCATAGGTATGCCGTTATATAGCCGTCCCACCTCCGTCTCGTCGATATTACCACGGAAGATGAGGTCGTTCATATTCGCTACCGAGGCGATGGTGGTACCGTCGTTGAACGTATTGCTGTTGATCACGGAGTTACCCACCTTGACAGGGATATCCAGGATGACACCGCTGATGGTGGAACGGATAAGGGTGGACGATGCACTGGCATTCGATTTCGACACACCGTCACGGACCACCTGCAACGCATCCTGTGAGGCAGCCACTTCCTCCTTCGCCTGGTCCATCTTCTGCCTGATCTTGTCAAACTCATCGGCAGACACCAGCTGCTGGTCGTAGAGACTCTTCTCACGCTCATAGTCCACCTGTGCCTGTTTGAGGTTCAGACTGGCAAGACGCACACGGCTCTCCGCAGAACTGAGCTGTCCCATGTCGGGAATCACCTTCACCTTGGCTATCACCTCACCCGCCTGCACATAGTCACCCGGCTCCTTATAAAGGTCGGTGATGATACCACCAATCTGCGGCTTGACATTCACCTCATTACGAGGTTCTATCTTTCCTGTGATAATCGTGGTCTTCTTCACCTCGTTCATCTCAGGAGTGAACTCGTTATACACGATCTCTTTGGGTTGTGACTTCTGCCACAGGAACACGAAGGTTCCGATGAAGATCAAAGCAATGATGGTTGCGATAATCAGTTTCTTGTACTTTTTCATATTGTTTGGTTTTTTTCGTTGTTTTCGTTGTTTCGAGATTCGAGATTCGTTATTCGTCCCGCATGGCATCAACAGGTTTGATGCTCATGGCACGTGCCGCAGGAGCCAGTCCTGCCAGCACACCCATCAGACTCACCATCAGGGCTGCGACAATGGCTGTCCAGAAGCCGACCTGGAAGTGTGCCTTCAAGATGCCGTCTTCTGTATTGCCTAACTCTAACATCTGTAATATAAGGACAGCGAAGAGGATTCCACTCATACCTGCCACCAAGGTTAACACGATACTCTCAGAGATAATCTGTGACAATATCATCCTGGGAGTGGCACCGATGGCACGACGGATACCTATCTCCGTCGTCCGCTCACGTACTGTCACCATCATGATGTTCGACACGCCGATGGCTCCTGCGAGAAGTGTTCCGAGTCCCACCAGCCAGATCAGGAAGTTGACACCCTTGAAGAGATTGTCAAGCATCTGGAAGAGCACTTCCGTATTGAACACCATCGCACCCTGCTCATCCGTCGGGTCCACATAATGGGCTCTGGCGATGGTCTCACGGATGCGTGGTGACAACTTACTCATCACGGTACCCGGACGACCGGTAGCGGCGATGAGGTCTATCTCCGTCCCCCTGTTATAGGTCTGTTGCACCAGTGTCAGCGGCAATGTGATCTTCTCCTCGGCACGTCCGTTGAAATTGATGCCCGCCGAATTATAATCCACACCGATGACCTCATAATAGGTGGAGTCCACACGGATGCTCTTGCCACAAGGGTCACCACCCTCCTTGAAGAGGTCCTTGTAGATTTTCTTACCCAACACGCAGACCTTTCTGTGCTCCAGGATGTCCACCTCGTTAATGAACCTACCATAGTACATCTTGGGAGCAACCACATCGGCATACTCCGGTGTGACACCCTGTATGCGTGGTATCGTACGCTGCTCTCCATAATAGGCGGTATTGCTTTTCCCCCAAGGCGAGAACAGGATAGGTGCCACCACGTCCAGCTCAGGGACACGCTGGCGCAGGCGGTCGATATCTTTCTCGTCCATGGTCCACCAGCGTCCCTTGCGGAAACCCTTATAGGGCTTCGTCGTCTGCTGCGACCATATCATGACCGTATTCGTGGCAAAGCCCTCAAAGTTACTTTGCAGCATCTCCTTCAGTCCCTGCCCGCCACCTATCAGGGCGATGAGCATGAAGACACCCCAGAACACACCGAAACCTGTGAGGAAGGAACGTGACTTATTACGAGTCAGCGTATCCAGTATTTCTCTGTAACTGTCTAAATCTATTCTCATAATCAGTCTGCTCTTAATGCCTCGATGGGGCGGATTCGTGATGCTTTATAGGCAGGGATAAGTCCTGCGATGGTTCCTGCGATGACCATGACCATGGTCGCCTCGAAGCACACATCAAGACCTACGGTAGGGTTCAGGAACATCGTCGCCTTGAAGAGTCCTGTGTCAATGGTGTCATGTCCCACTGTCGCATCCATATACTCATTGGCACAAACGCCCAATACCATTCCTATATATCCAAAGAAGGTGGTGATGATGACACTCTCCACGATGATCAGGCGGAGGATGCTCCACGGCTTGGCACCGATCGCCTTACGGATGCCGAACTCATGGGTGCGCTCCTTGACGGTAATCAGCATGATGTTCGACACACCCACGATACCGCTCAGCAAGGTGAATAATCCCACGATCCACAATGCCGTCCGGATAATACCGATACCCTGCTGCATCTGGAGGTTCTGCGTATAGCGGTTCCACAGCCAGACAGCACTCTCATCCTCAGGGTGCACCTGATGGTTGGCATTGATACGACGGCGGTAGCCCTCCTCAAAGTCCTCGTTTGCCTTCTCCGTATTCAGTCCATGGAAGGTAAACTCTATATTTCCCGCGTCATCCGTATTGGCACCATAGATGCTCTTGATGGCTGAGTAAGCAGAGAAAGCCGTTGCCTGCTCATCCTCATCATCCTTATAGATGCCTACTACCTGGAACATGAAGTTATTCACTTTCACATATTGTCCCAGCAAAGAGCGATAGTCTTTGGGATTCAGCTCCTTCGCCTGTTTATTGCTCAGCACCAGCACCTTACGCTTTCCCTGCTGGTCGATGTCGTTGATAAACCGCCCATCCAGCATTTCCATCTTGTCAATCTTCGGATGGTTAGGATAGACACCAAGGACCGTCGTACTGAGGTACTCCTGGTTATAGGAGATGGTGGCAGAGATGCTGTAGCGTGCTCCCACCTCGTCAATATTCTCCTTGAACTCCGCATCGGTCGCTTCCACGTCCCTGGTCTGCAGACTGATGTAACGACCCTCCTTCATACCCTGGTACGGCTTTGTCGTCTGACCACCGAACACGACCATCGAGTTAGAGAGAAAACGCTCGCTCTGCTGCAGGTTCGCATTGATGAGTCCGTTACCTGCCCCCAGCAGTACGATGAGCATGAAGATGCCCCATGCCACCGCAAAGCCCGTCAGTCCGGTACGCAACTTATTGCGCTGCGCTGTCTGCCATATCTCCTTCAATAACTCCATCTTTGATTCTGATGATGCGGTTCGTCTGTGCACCCACATGAGGGTCGTGGGTCACGATAATCTGTGTCATTCCCTCGTCGGCATTCAGCTGCTTGAGCAACTGCATCACCTCCACGCTCGTCTTGGAGTCGAGCGCACCTGTCGGCTCGTCGGCAAGGATGATCTGCGGCTTGGTGATGAGTGCCCGCGCTATGGCGACACGCTGTTTCTGTCCACCCGACAGCTCGTTGGGATAATGCTCTGCCCAGTCCAGTAAGCCCAGACGTTCCAGGTATTCCAGCGCAAGGGTGTGCCGCTTCTTACGCGACACCCCTTGATAGAAGAGCGGCAACTCCACATTCTCTACTGCTGTCTTGAAGGAGATCAGGTTGAACGACTGGAAGATGAATCCAATCATACGGTTACGATACTCAGCCGCTTTCGACTCGGAGAGGTTCCAGATAAGCGCACCGTTCAGCTCGTAGCTGCCTGAGTCGTAGTTGTCAAGAATACCCAATATATTCAATAAGGTAGACTTGCCGGAGCCCGATGCTCCCATGATGCTGACGAACTCTCCCTTCTGGATATCGAGGGAGATTCCTTTCAGCACATGGAGCGGCTGGGCACCCTGATAGGTCTTGTTGATGTCTTTTAAGTGTATCATATCTGTCTCTTAGACGTTATAGTTATCGAAAAGGTTGCAGACCTCCTCCTTACTGATTCCCAAGAGTCTCATCTGCCGGAACATCTCCGGCATCTTCTGTTCCATGAACTCCTTCTTGCGGACCTGCAGGATCTGCTCCCTCGCACCAGGGGTCACGAAGTAGCCCAGTCCCCTCTTATTATATATAATGTTCGCGCGAGCCAGCTCGTCGTATGCCTTCACTGCCGTATTGGTATTCACCTCCAGCATCACGGCATACTCGCGGACAGAGGGGATGCGGTCGTCATCCTTATAGGTGCCGGCAAGAATCTCGTCACAGAGGCGGTCAGCCATCTGGACATATATCGCTTTCTCGTTGTTAAATGTCATACGTTCAACCATTTATTGTTAATCGCCTGTACACGGCAGAAGATACGGTAACTCAACCAGTAGTTGAAGCAAGTCAAGAGATACAGACACACCATGATGACATACATTGCCGGATGTACCTGGAGACCGTTCTGCTCATCGTAGCTCAAGAGGTTAATATTACCTTCAAAGTCGATGTGATGAAGTACGTTCACGATGATGATAAAGCACAACACTATGAACAAAGTAGTCATCAAGAACTGCTGACGACGGAATGCCGTCCCTCCCAGCATATACAGGGAATGGAAATAAAGGATTGTTCCTATGGCAAAGAAGAATCCGAGCCACCACTGTTGTACCTTTTCCACATTCGGAGCCGTCACCGTCGCATGGAAGTCTGGTGTTATGTGGCTCAGGAAAGAGGGTACTCCCCAAATCATCTCACGTCCGAATGCTGGTGCCATCAACGTGCGGATGGTATCAGCACAGAAGAAAGCGACAAAGGTCACGATAGCGACGACAACGGTCGACATGATCCAGCAATTGATATACTTCTCCAAGTTGGAGGCTGGGAACATCAGATAAGCAATGCGCTTGCGAGTGTCTTTTAACACGGAGAAAATACCCGTAGCACCAAAGAGCATGGAGAAGACGAAGAAGGTTATACTGAAATTGACGGCATTATCAACTCGCATCTTATAAATATCCTGACCATTGTAAATGACTTCCCCCACTTCTGTCATGAGCATCTCCATGAAGAACAACACGAGGAAGAAGATGAGGAACAGCCTCAACCAGAAGTTGCGTCCCATCAGCAACTGACTCTTAAAGGTCAAAGCGAATCTATGGAAATCGAAGTTTTTCATTTTGTCTGCGTTTTGAAGTTAAACAATAGTTCGAGGTTGATCTGTGTCTCCGCATCACCAGCCTTGCGCTCTGCGATGACGGCATTACCCTGCAGGGTAGGCTCGGCATAGAGCACGGTGTCGTCCATCTCCTGAGGGGCACGATACTCGAAGGTGTACTTGTCGGTAATCTCCTGCACGGATGCATTGAGCAGCATGCTGCGCTGGTCGAGGATGAGGATGTGGTCGAGCAACTGCTCCACGTCATGCACCTGATGGGTAGAGATAATAATGGTACGGTCCTCTGTCATGTGCTGTGCGATAACCTTGCGGAACTGCGACTTCGAGGGAATATCCAACCCGTTGGTAGGCTCGTCCATGAACAGATACTTGGTATTCGTGGCAAGGGCGAATGACATAAATGCTTTCTTGCGCTGTCCCATCGACAACTCATTGAGTTTCACATGACGGTCTAACTCAAAGTCCTTCAAGCAACTATCCAGTACCTCGTCAGAGAACTTGGGATAGAAAGGACGGTTGAGGTCGGCAAACTCTGACAGGCGGATAGGTGGCAGGTCGAACTCCTCCGTGACGAGGAACATGTCACGCAGTATCTCCGGCTGTCGCTTGCTGGTGGCAATACCATCGCAACTAACTACACCCTTTGCAGGACGAAGCAGTCCTGTGAGCAGATAAAGCAGTGTCGACTTACCCGTACCGTTCTTGCCGAGCAGTCCATAAATACGGTTCTCCTCCAGCTGGAGACTGAACCCGTCAAACACAAGAGCCTTCTGACCCTTGTACTTGAAACTGATGTTCTCAACGTTAATCATACGTTCTTTCCTTTTATTGTTAATGCTTATTAGTGTCTGTAATAGTGTACCACTTTAATAGTACACTGCAAAAGTAGTCATTAAAATGCTTCCCACCAAACTTTTCTGCAACTTTTTTCATTGAAAGGAGATATTTAACATTTCCACCTTACTTATTTATACGCATGTAAAGTGATATCCCTGATGTTGTAAATCAAATTGAATTACAAAGTAAATCAAATTGAATTACCGAGTAAATCAAATTGATTTGCAAAGTAAATCAAATTGATTTACAATTGCTCCGATAACTGTTGTTCGACGAATGAGGGTCAATTAACACTTATTGGGATATTTCTTTGCAGCAAAAGGACCGGTATTACAAAAAAATTGACTACCTTTGCACTACCGTAAACAGTAATATTATGACTTCAACCGCTATTCGTCGACAAATCTTTGTCACCACCCTTCTTATGATTGTCAGCGTGCCGGTAAACCTATTGGCCTCTACACAAAGTAAGGATACCCTCAGTCAGCACGTACTCAACGAAGTACGCAAGTATTTCAATTCAGATAACGAGGGAGCGTTCTATATCGCTGCCCAGCGATACAGGGAGCACCATCTTCAGAACGGCGACCAGCATCTGTACTTCCAAGGATGGATGCACGAGGTGCTGTATGACGTGAACCATAACCACTTCTACCGTGCCCTCCGCAAGACGAACCTCATGCATAACGACATGCGGCAGCGGCATGCCGAGAAGGAATACTACAACGCCACCCATCTGCGGGGTATCATCTACTCGCTGCTGGGTAACATGGAGATGGCACGGCAGTACTTCGAGCGTGCCATGGAGGAGGTGGACCACTCGCAACCCACCAACCTCATCTCCCTCTACATGGACCTTGCCAATATCGAGATGGACACCAAACCCGAGGAGGCGATGAAGCACCTGGACTGTGCCATCTCCATCATCAAGGCGAATGGGGGACGCTATGAGTATAGTGACGCCATCGGTTTCAAGGCGATCATCGCCTATGCCATGCGTGACTGGGATACCGTCAACAAGTCATACCAGGAGTATATGCGACTCAAGGACACCCTTGGCAACGACTTCAGCACCACCTATTATAATTACGTGAAGATATGCAAGAACGTGGCTGACCGCCATTACGGGGAAGCTATCCGCCTCACCAACCTGCTGACGAACTCTACCGACCAGTATAAGTTCCAGACAGAAATCTACGAACTGGCTGGCGACACCGCCAAGGCTTTCATCGCACAAAAAAAATATACTGCCGTCAAAGACTCGGTGAACAACGTCATCATGAGCGAGGAGATGGTGGGGTCGGCTAACGACATTGCCGTGATAGAACGGCAGAACGAGGAGTGCAGCGAACGCTCGGAGCGCATGAAATGGGGAATGCTGGCACTGGTGCCGGTCGCTTGTCTGATGCCCTTCGCTGCCTGCAAGATTAACAGACGGAAATATACCCGTAAGCTGCAGCAGCAGAACAAGGAGCTGCAGATTGCCCGCGACAAGGCAAAGGAGGCGGAACGCATGAAAATCAAGTTCATCCAGAATATGAGCCATGAGGTACGCACCCCTCTGAACATCATCAGCGGCTTCGCACAGGTCATCAGCGAACCTGATAACAACATCACGGAGGAGGAGCGCGCGGAGATTGCCGCACGCATTGCCAACAGCACCAACAATATCGTGAATATCATCAACGAGATACTGGACATCTCGGGTAAGGAGAGCATCCACTATATCGACAAGAACGATATGATGTACTGTAACGAGGTGGCAAGAAAAGTGCTCGACCAGTTCGTTGATAACGAGGAGGGCAATGAGGTGCGTTTCGAGAGTGACCTGAAAGACAGCTATAAGATCAAGACCAATAAACAGGAGGTGGAGAAAATCCTCGGCAACCTATTGAAGAATGCCTGCAAGTTCACAGAGAAAGGCACTGTCACCGTGAACTGCCATCTGGACGAGATGGAGAACGACATGGTATGCTTCAGCATCACCGATACCGGCATGGGCATCAAGGAAGGGGAAGAGGAGAAAATCTTCGAGCATTTCTATAAGGTGGATGCCTACAAGGAAGGGGTGGGTCTCGGTCTTCCCCTGGCACGTCGCGTGGCTCGGCAGTTGGGTGGCGATGTCGTGCTGGACACTTCCTACAAGGAGGGCAGCCGCTTCATCCTCAAACTGCCTGTCGCCTGATCAGCCGCGCTGGTCGGCTCCCCACATCATCTTCTCACGCAGCGTGTGGAAATAACGCTGTCCTGCCCGTTTGACAACCCTCACATAATAAGGTGCCTTGCGAAGGGTCAGACGGGTTCCCTCACTGCAGTTCTCGGAACGCCCGTCAAGGGCGATGAGGAAATTATGCGAACGGCTCTCTACCGTCAGACTGATCTCCGCATTGTCGGGAATGACGATAGGACGGATGTTCAGGGAGTGTGGGGCAACGGCAGTCATCGAGAACACGCAGGTACCCGGCACGATGATAGGACCACCTACGGAGAGTGAATAAGCCGTAGACCCCGTCGGTGTGCTAATAACCAGTCCATCAGCCTGATACGTCGTCAGATAATCCCCGTTGACGGTCGTGCGTATAGAGATCATCGCAGCATTGTCACGCTTCAGGATGGCAACATCATTCAAGGCGCAATGGTAACCGGACAGGGGCTTGCCGTCGGTCTCGACAGCGATGGCAGCACGGGTCTCTATGGAGTAGTCACCCTCATAGATCGACTCGACGATATGCTCTATCTCTCCCGTACTGATATCTGCAAGGAAACCCAGCCGTCCCATGTTCACGCCCAAGATGGGTATCTGCTTGTCACCCACCATGCTTGCCGCACGGAGGAAGGTACCGTCACCGCCCATGGAGATGACAAAATCAGCATCAAAAGCGGAACCCTCGAAAACACTTGCCACCCTCACATCCATGTGCTGGTGCTGCAGGAAATGAAAAAACTCCTTCTCCATAGAGACTTCCGCCTTACGCTCAGAGAGACATGCCAGTATCTTCATGATGGATACCGACTTCTTGGGCTGGTAAGTGTTGCCGATAATGGCAAACCGTAGTTTTCGTGAGGTCATAAAATTATCTCCTTTTTTTGCCGTTATTTGACAAACATTTTGTATCTTTGCCGTGTATTATGTGCGCAAAGTTACGGATTTTTAGTGAAAAAGCGCATAACAACAGGACAAAATTAACAAGAAAATGACAAAACTAAGTGTAAATATCAACAAAGTAGCTACCTTACGCAATGCCAGAGGTGGCAATAACCCGAACGTATTGACGGTGGCAAGAGACATAGAACAGTTTGGCGCACAGGGTATCACCGTACACCCTCGTCCTGACGAGCGGCACATCCGCTATCAAGACGTGCGCGACCTGAAACCGCTGATTACCACGGAGTTCAATATCGAAGGCAACCCCATCGACTCGTTCATCGAACTGGTATTGGAGGTGACTCCCAAGCAGGTGACACTGGTACCTGACGGTCATGACCAGATCACGAGTAACCACGGTTGGGACACCATCGAGAACAAAGCGTTCCTCCAGGATGTCTGCAAGACATTCAAGGATGCCGGTATCCGCACGAGCATCTTCGTCAATCCCGACCCGAAGATGGTGGAGGGTGCCAAGGCATGTGGCGCCGACCGCGTAGAACTGTACACTGAGCCCTATGCTTCCCACTATGCCGCCGACCGTGCCGCAGCCATCGCACCGTTCATCGCTGCCGCCGAGGAAGCAAGAAGGGTCGGACTAGGACTGAATGCGGGACACGACCTCTCGCTGGAGAACCTGCACTATTATCATGAGATGATTCCTTGGACGGACGAGGTGAGCATCGGTCATGCCTTGATATGCGACGCTCTCTATCTGGGATTCCAAGAGACTATTAAACGTTATCTACAAGCATTACAATAAGAAGATGAAGAAAGTTTATGTTTTCCTAGCAGACGGCTTCGAGGATGTCGAGGCGCTGATCCCTGTAGACGTATGGCGCCGGGGTGGACTGGACGTGACAACAGTAAGTATCATGGGTGACTACACGGTGGAGTCGGCACATGGGGTACGGATGATGGCAGACACGCTGATCGAGGATGTCGATGTGAGCGACGCTGACCTGCTCTTCCTCCCCGGTGGAATGCCTGGTGCCAGCAATCTTTACGGCAACCAGCAGGTATGTGAGGCGGTGAAGGCGCAAGCAGAGAAAGGAAAGAAAGTGGCTGCCATCTGTGCGGCTCCTGCTGTCGTCTTAGGACAGCTGGGCATCCTCAACGGCAAGCGTGCCACCTGCTATCCTGGTTTTGAGAATATGCTGGAGGGTGCCACCTATACCGGTGGACTGATTACCATTGACGACAATATCACCACTGGTGAGGGTCCCGCTGCCGCCTTCCCCTTTGCATATGACCTGTTAGGACAACTCGTCAGCCCGCAGGTGGCTGACCAGATTGCCGAGGGTATGCGTTTCAAACACCTGATGGCATAATGGACTATATCATTATCGTGGCTGGCGGCAAGGGACTGCGCATGGGGGGAGACATTCCCAAGCAGTTTCTGCCAATAGGCGGGAAGCCCATCCTGATGCGTACGCTGGAGCGTTTCCGTGCATATAGCGAAACGTTGCAGATTATCCTTGTGCTGCCGAAAGACCAGCATGACTACTGGCTGCAGCTTTGCAAGGAATATCATTTTCCCCTCCCCTCAACAGGAGAGACGGAGAAGGGTCTCTACCTGATGACTGACGGTGGCGAGACCCGCTTCCATTCCGTACAGCATGGTCTTGCCCTCATCCCGGACGACGCACAAGGAGTCGTCGGCGTTCATGACGGGGTACGTCCCTTTCCCAGCATTGAGGTCATCCGTAACTGCTACGAGACGGCGCGCACGGCAAAGGCTGTCATCCCCGTCATCCCTGTGGTAGAGACGCTACGGCATGTTGAGAGTGAAGAATTTCACTCTTCACTCTCAAAGACCGTTCCCCGCAGTGACTACCGCCTGGTACAGACTCCCCAGACCTTCGACATCCAACTGCTGAAGGCTGCCAACCAACAACCCTATAACGACAATTTCACTGATGATGCCTCTGTGGTGGAGAGTTACGGCTATCCCATCACCCTCGTGGAGGGCAACCGTGAGAATATCAAGATCACCACTCCTTACGACCTGAAGATTGCGGAAGTTTTGATAGGATGACGGATATACTGCAACAGGACATACAATACCTGCCAGGCGTAGGTCCTAACAGGAAGAAGATGCTCAACGATGAGTTGGGCATCCAGACTTTTGGTGACTTGCTGCAGTATTATCCCTATAAGCATGTGGACCGCAGCCGTCTCTATAACATCCGGGAACTCACGGGCGACATGCCTTTCGTACAGGTGAAGGGACATATCCTCAGTTTCGAGACGTTCAAGATGAGTGCCCGCAAGGAACGGGTGGTCGCTCATTTCACCGACGGCAGCGGGAAGGTGATGGACCTCACCTGGTTCAACGGGGGGAAATATGCCAAACAGAGTTATAAGATTGGGACGGAGTATATCGTCTTCGGACGACCGAATGTCTTTAACGGCCGCATCAACGTCACGCACCCGGACATCGACGCCGCCGATAAGTTGGAGCTCTCCGCCATGGGCATGCAACCCTACTATAACACCACGGAGAAGATGAAGAAGGGGGGACTCAACTCCCGCTGTCTGGAGCGTTTCGTCAAAACACTCATCGACACCATCAAAGAGCCTTTGCCTGAGACACTTCCCGACTTCATCACCAAGCGCCTGCACCTTATGAGTCGTGACGAGGCTCTGCGGAAGATCCATTATCCACAGAACAGCAGGGAACTGGAGCAGGCACGTGTCCGCTTGAAGTTCGAGGAACTGTTCTTTGTGCAGCTTAATATATTAAGGTATGCGAGTGACCATCGCCGTAAATACCGGGGGTATGTGTTCTCCAAGGTAGGTGACTATTTCAACACGTTCTATCATGACCACCTGCCCTTCCAACTGACGGAGGCACAGAAACGGGTCATCCGTGAGATTCGTAAGGACACTGGCTCCGGCAGACAGATGAACCGCCTGTTGCAGGGTGACGTGGGCAGTGGCAAGACTTTGGTGGCTCTGATGTCGATGCTCATTGCCCTCGACAACGGCTACCAAGCTTGTATCATGGCACCGACGGAAATCCTTGCCGAGCAGCATCTGCAGACCATCCAGGACTTCCTGAAAGGGATGGACATCCGGGTGGAGCTGCTGACGGGTATCGTGAAAGGAAAGAAACGGCAGGAAGTGCTGGAGGGGCTGCAGGACGGCAGTGTGCAGATTCTCGTCGGTACCCATGCCGTCATCGAGGATACCGTCATCTTCTCTAACCTCGGCTTCGTCGTCGTCGACGAGCAGCACCGCTTTGGTGTCGCTCAGAGGGCAAGACTATGGGGCAAGAACACGAACCCTCCCCATGTGCTGGTGATGACGGCGACACCGATTCCCCGCACCCTTGCCATGACCCTCTACGGCGACTTGGATGTGAGTGTCATCGACGAGTTGCCACCCGGTCGCAAACCCGTGGTCACCACACATGTCTTCGACCGTAGTATGCCGTCGCTGTATGACGGACTGCGCAAACAGATCAACCAAGGCAGACAGGTGTATGTCGTCTTCCCGCTCATCGAGGAGAGTGAGAAGATTGACCTCAAGAACCTGGAGGATGGCTTTGAGGTGCTGCGGCAGGTATTCCCGGAGTTCCGTCTGAGCAAGGTACATGGCAAGATGAAACCGAAGGACAAGGAGGAGGAGATGCAGCGTTTCGTCAAGGGCGAGACACAGATGCTCGTCGCCACCACGGTCATCGAGGTGGGTGTCAACGTGCCGAATGCCTCCGTGATGGTCATCCTGGAGGCTCAGCGCTTCGGACTCAGTCAGTTACACCAGCTCCGCGGACGTGTCGGACGGGGTGCCGACCAGAGCTACTGCATCCTCGTCACCAACCACCAGCTGAGTGAGGACACCCGCAAGCGCATCGATATCATGTGCGAGACAAATGACGGTTTCCGCATCGCCGAGGCTGACCTCAAGCTCAGAGGTCCCGGCGACCTGGAGGGTACCCAGCAGAGCGGTATTGCCTTCGACTTGAAAATCGCGGACATCGCCCGTGACGGACAACTCGTACAGATGGCGCGTGACGAGGCTCAAGTCATCATTGACGAAGACCCTACATGTGAGTCCGACAAATACATGATGCTCTGGAACAGACTGCGTCAACTAAGAAAAACAAACGTTAATTGGGCGGCGATTTCTTAACGGAAGTGTTAAAAGACACCCAAATATTGTTAACGCACACTCTTTTTTTACCTTATAAAGAAATATTTTTATTACTTTTGCACCGATATTTTTCCAATTAGGAACCATTAGAACCGAAATATAAAGAACTTATGCTTACTAAAAGACAATTTAAGAACATAGCAATTTCATTCGTATTAACTATAATGGCAACACCTGTTATGGGACAGGACCTGCTTGCCAAACAAGCCCCTATCGACCGCAGGATGAAAGCTGTCGACAGCATGGCACTCAAAAGACTTTTCCAGGCTGAGAGTTATGAGAATCCCGCAGCCGACCTTTATAATGACTGGAACAACCGCTATGCCCACAAGGCTACCGTTCTTCCAGACTCTTTCCGCATTGACCTTCGTGACTTCTGCATGCCGACGACCAGTCGTGTGCTGACCAGCAACTTCGGTGCCCGTTGGGGACGCCAGCACAAAGGTCTTGACATCAAGGTGTATATCGGTGACACCATCCGTGCTGCTTTCAGCGGTAAGGTACGTATCGTACGCTATGAGGGACGCGGCTATGGTAAGTATGTCGTGATCCGTCACAATAACGGACTGGAGACTATCTACGGTCACATGTCCAAGCAACTGGTAACAGAGGATCAGGAGGTTCGCGCCGGTGATCCTATCGGACTCGGTGGTAACACGGGACGCAGCACGGGTTCTCACCTGCATTTCGAGACCCGCCTGTGCGGTATCGCCCTGAACCCTGCCCTGATGTTCGACTTCAAGAACCAGGATGTGGTGAACGACTACTACGTATTCCGCAAGTCTACCTATAACCGTGAGTCTGCAGAGGCTACCCGCCTGCGTGGCGTTGGCGGCAAGGCAGTCAATGGTGACCTGGATATCCCACAGCAGTCTTATGCTTCAGCTGAGCCTGCCAAGAGCAAGGGCGCAAGAACACATACCACCCGTTTCCACAAGGTGGCAAAGGGTGAGACCCTCTCTTCCATCGCCCGCAAGCGTGGCATGACGGTCAGCGCTATCTGCAAGCTGAACCATATCAAGGCTACCACTCGTATCAGAGCAGGACAAATCCTCAGATATAACTAAACCGACAACCGTCCACGGCGTTATGCCGCTGACCAAAAACGTCTAAATGAAACAGAAAATCATATTTTGCATCTTACTGATGCTTCTATCCTCTGTGGATGTCGCATTGGCGAAGGGCAAGAAAAAGAAAGCAAGAAAAGTACAACGTACAGAGATGTATGAGGAGATCGACAACTTCGATTTCCTTTACAGCAACGACTATGATGTCAATATGAGTTTTGCCTCGACGGATGATATCCTCAGTCAGGCAACCTCCTTCATCGGCACCCGCTACCGCTTGGGCAGCAAGGGACCATACGCCTTCGACTGCTCGGGCTTCACCAGTTATGTCTATGGTCAGAACAACATCTCGATTGGTTGTTCCTCCCGTGACCAGTATGCCCGCAACATCCCCATCCGCACGGAGGAGATGCAGCCCGGCGACCTGGTGTTCTTCACCAGTCCTCACTCCGGACGGGGTGTCGGACATGTGGGTATCATCATGGACTACAACCCCATCGACAACTCCTTCACGTTCATCCATGCCAGCAGCAAGGGAGGCGTGAAGATCAGCCACTCCACAGACGGTAATTACATGCGGCGGTATATTGGTGTGCGCCGTGTGGCAAAATAACACAAAATGAAAATCAAACTTTTTCTTTTATCGATAATGGCAGGTTACTCAGTAGCCTGCTTTTCTGATGATATCACCGTCGCCATGACGGGGGATATCATGATGGGTACGACCTACCCCGGTATCTCACTGCCTCCCAAGAACGGAGAGGAGGTTTTCCGTGACGTAAAGCCAATCCTGCAGCGTGCCACCCTTGCCGTGGGTAATCTGGAGGGCACCCTTCTGGATGGTGGTAAGAGCACGAAGGGCGGTGGTCGCAACAGCTATTCCTTCCGCACACCGACCAGTTATTCCCATCTGTTGAAGGAGGCGGGCTATGACTTCCTGAGCATGGCGAACAACCACGCCAACGACTTCGGACAGGAGGGTATCATCAGTACTGAGCAGCAGCTGACCAAGCAGGGCATCAAGTTCTCAGGCATCAAGGGACGTGTAGAGTCCGCCGTTGTCGTCCGCAACGGTATCAAGTTCGGGCTGTGCGCCTTCGGACATAACCAGTATACCCTCAAGCACCGTGACCTCCAGACCGTCAAGCGCATCATCGACGACCTGAAGAGGAAGTCGGACATCGTCATCGTCTCCTTCCATGGAGGTGCCGAGGGACGTTCCAAGAGTCACCTGCCACAGGGTGCCGAGAGCTTTCTGGGTGAGGACCGCGGCAGTCTCCGTGAGTTCGCCCATTTCTGTATCGACAACGGTGCCGACATCGTCTATGGTCACGGTCCCCATGTCGTACGAGCCACCGAGGTCTATAAGGGTCGTTTCATCGCTTATAGCCTGGGGAATTTCTGCACACCCTACGGCATGAGTCTCGCAGGTATCTCCGCTTACTCCCCCGTCGTCGAGATCAAGATTGACAAACAGGGTCGTTTCCTTAGCGGAAAGATTCACTCCTTCCTCCAGCAGAAGGGTGTCGGTCCCCGCAAGGATGCCAACCAGCATGTGGCACGTGAGATGATGAACCTCACCAACAGTGATGTTCCCCACAGTGAGGCTCGCATCGACAAGGAAGGAAACATCACCCTGAAATAATAAAGATGAGTCAGAATTTGCTTTTATAAAGTAAAAATACCTTGTTGCCTTTTTCTTTAAGACTGCCGTAGAGCGCATGAAGAACGAACTTGCCCAGAAACGGAAGAATTCCCTTCCGATGATTTTCTTTTAATTTAATCGTTGGATTAATAGATTTCGTATAGTAGAAAAACAATGAAAAAATTCTTATCAATGACATCCTGTTTGTTGCTTCTTGCTTCTTGTCTTCCTATGTGTACCATGGAAAGTATGAGAATAAAAATATGACACTTTATTCGTCACCCGAGAGATGTTGAAACAAGGAAATCGAATAGAATATCATGGCAACAAAATAAAAGAAATACCTTTGTTGTTGAATCAGTTATGAACTATTATAATTTTTACGAATATGAAGTATTTAGTATTTTGGGGCAGGAGTCAGACAACTGTCCCGGCTGACGGGCGTTTCGTTTGGAGTTATTCAGAAACTGAAAAATGATCAAGAACCGACCCCGTGATTCCCTGGTTGCACTATAGACTGGCGCCATTGGTTCAGCTCGTAGTCCCCCAACCGAAGTGATGGCAACAAGGTGACCGTGGCCTTGATGTTCAAAGATATGGTAGAACAGGTCAATGACATTGTACTTTCT
>Ga0326511_10000184_pt1 | contig 51784 bp, 45 predicted proteins | sample 0_2496_0518_D_FD_203701 | JGI IMG/M metagenome (GOLD analysis project Ga0326511, IMG submission 203701) | Bovine rumen microbial communities from UC Davis, California, United States - 0_2496_0518 | ecosystem: Host-associated > Mammals > Digestive system > Stomach > Rumen | place: USA... | reverse complement strand
ATGGTTGGCTTGCCCGGAAGTGGTAAGAGCACATATGCGAAAACGCTCACTCTTGATGGTAAGCCATACATCATTCATTCGTCCGACAAGTTAAGAGAAGAATTATATGGCGATGCCGCGATTCAAGGTGACAATAACAAACTGTTTGCCGAATTGCATAAGCGTATCAAAAAGGATTTGCAGCGCGGAGAAAACGTCGTATATGATGCCACAAATATCAAGAAGAAAAACAGAATTGCATTTCTTAGAGAACTAAAAGATATTCCTTGTTATAAAGATTGTATCGTTATGGCTACTGAGTATAAAGCCTGTGTGTACAACAACGAGCATAGGGAACGTAAAGTTCTGCTGGAAGTCATCAGAAGAATGTTCCTCAACTATCAACCTCCGCACGAAAGCGAGGGATTCAGAGAGATTATTTATGTATTTACATATCTAACTTCTGATAATAGGTTAGTTGAAAACCCGCCGAATGACGATTACACATTATCAAAATTCTTTAAGATTGCAAACGATTTTGACCAAGAAAACCATCATCATTCATTGACTCTTGGTGAGCATTGTGCAAAAGCGGGAAGGTATATTCAAAACCATAGACCGAATGATTTTTGGTTATTGATTACCGCGCTTTTGCACGACATAGGCAAACTTGATACAAAATCAAGGCTCAATTCTCGCGGAGTTGATGATGGCAACGCACATTATTTTAATCATAACTGTGCCGGCAGTTATACCGCAATGTTTGTTTTATCCAATATCGAAAAAGTATGGGAGAAATATTGCCCGATGAACGACGTGACAAATATGATTTATTATCATATGCACCCATATTTGGCTTGGAAACAATCAGAAAAGGTAAAAGAAAGAGATAAAAGATTGCTCGGCGAAAAAATGTTTAATGACATTATGTTATTGCACGAAGCAGATTTGGCGGCACATTAACAATAACACTCTTTGAGTGATGACATAGATACCTTACTTGAAAGGCGTTGGTTAAGTTGATTGTCTAACATAAATAGCAAGAAACATTATAACCGAACATTAAAACAAAGGAGATTTAGAATGGCAGAAACAAAGAAGAAAAGCGTATTTGACATTTTAAGCAGCATTGATATTAGCGAATATGTCAAAGAAAAGAATGGGTTATCGTATCTCCCGTGGGCAAAAGCGTGGGAAATTGTAAAAAGACATTTTCCCGATGCTACATATAAGGTTTACCCGCAAATTATGGATGAGTACGGCAACACACGTTTTTGGCACGATGACGGTAAGAGCGGCTGGGTATCAGTTGGTGTAACCATCGAGGGCGAGGAACAGATTGAAAACCTTGCGATTATGGATTACAGAAATCAGGCAATTCCCGCCGAAAAGATTACATCGGTCGATGCTAATAAGAGTAAGCAGAGATGTCTTGTTAAGGCTTGTTCATATCACGGACTTGCGGCGAATCTCTATTATGGGGAGGAGCTTCCTGAGTTAGTAGCGAGAGTCGAGGACTTAAAAGAATTGATTAAAGAAGTGGTTAAAGCCAAGTGCAAGATTTCCGACAAGGCAAAAGAAAAGGTTGCGGAACTCTGCAAGAAAGCAGAAAAAGAAGCGAATCCTAATACGGATGATGAGCTGATTTCCGGCAACTACAAGATTATTAATGATGTAGATATTCTTGAAAATCTCTACACCAATTTGTTAGCAGTAAGAAAGTGAGGTATTTACTATGGGATTTAGACAAGCAGATTCAGAAGGACGCGGCGGTTTTGCTCGCATTTGGTCAGTAGAAGATAGAGGTAATTACTCTATCGCAAAGGTTAGCACGAGCAGAAAGCGCAAGGATGCTGACGGTAACGATTATTACGAAACAGACTTTCAGGACGGTTTTGTTCGTCTGATTGGTTCGGCGCACGAAAAGGCGAAAAGCCTTGACATTCCTACAAACGACAAGGGAGAGTCTAAGGGTGTTTCAATTCAGATTACTTCTTGCGAGGTAACAACTCCTTACAATGCCGAGAAGAAGAAGGTTTATCAGAACTACGCGATTTTCGCATTTGATATTCCCGACGGAAATGGCGGCACGAAGAAGTCAACCGCAAAGAAAACCACAACGAAGGCTAAGACAAAGAAAGCCGCCGTTGAGGACGATGACGACGATATGCCGTTTGAATAATGACGACGAATGAGAATATCGAGCGGTTTGAACGATTACTAAGAAGCACTAACAGAGAGGGCATTGAAAATCTGATTTCTTTTATTCAGAAGTCAGATTTCTATACCGCCCCGGCAAGTACGAGATTTCATTCTTGTCACGAGGGCGGGTTGTTAGAGCATAGCCTATATGTTTATGACCGCTTTGTAGCGAAATTCACAGATGATTTGTGGGCAGAAAAGGTCAATGTTAGCAGAGATAGTTTAATCATTATCGCGCTCCTGCACGACCTTACGAAGTGTTATTTCTATGGCACTGAGTTAAAAAACAAGAAAGTATATAGCGAAATGGGCAAAAAGTCGGATTCCAACGGCAGATATGATTGGGTAACAGCTCCGGCATATACGGTTGATGATAAGTTCCCGATGGGGCACGGCGAAAAATCAATGTATTTAGCCGAACGATTCATAAGGTTAAGCAAAACCGAGGCGATGGCAATTCGTTGGCATATGCTTTGGACAGAGCCGAAAGAGCTTTATAACACAATCGGAAATGCTATTAAGTTATATCCCATCATTCTCGCTTTGCACGAAGCGGATATGGAAGCAACTTATTTGCTCGAAAAAGAGGAATAATGAGTAAGAAAACTGATATTAAAACTTGCAGATTTGTCGGCTGCCCACACGGAAAGAAGATTGACATTTCCAAAGATGAGTATGTAATGCCAACAAAAGGGCAATATTATCACCCTGATTGTTGGAGCAAGAAACGAAGTGGAACTTGGAAGGACTCACAGACTCGCGCGGATTTGCAATACATAAAGAACGAATGGGCATTACGCATTGACAAAAATGTGAATTATAGTCAGTTGATGAGAGTATTAAATGATTTTGTCGGTCGCGGAGTTTCTTCCGAGTATCTTGTTTTTGTTCTTGATTATGTAATCAAGCATAAGAAAAAACTCAATTATCCATATGGTTTTAAGTATTACGTTGATGATAAAGAAATTAAAACAGCTTATGACAGAAGTAAGTATGTAAAAATTGACCAGTCAAAATTTGCGGTAGAGAAAAAGGAATTTGAACCTCCGCAAAAAACTGAACCATCACCACTAATTGCAAACAAGCCAAAAGGATTTGGAAGTATTCTGCGGCACAAACACAAGGAATGAGGTGGTTGATTGGATATAAAAGAATTATCGGATATTCAGAGTGAAAGCGGCGTAATCGGAACATTGCTCTATCATCCTGATTACATTGCCCATACAGAATATCTAAAGCCCAACTACTTCTATAATGTCGATAACGCCTGTATTTATTGGGCAATTCAAGAATTGTTTGAGAGCGGGATAACCAATATTGATGCTTATAACCTATCAAGCAAACTTCAATCCCATCAAGGCGTAAAGAACAAGTTGGAACAATACAATTTGCCAGCCGTCCAAGAGTTGGTCGAATTGTTCAAAGAAACCGCGCGGCACTCACTCGAAGAATATCAAATGCTTGCCGACAACATTGTTACATTGTCATTCAAGCGTGACCTTGTTAAAACACTTCACGAAATCGAAGCAGATTGCTTTAAGAAAACCGTTGACCTCGACCATTTGAGTTCTAATGCTTATGGTTCTATGGACGGGTTGACAAAGAAATATCTCACAAGCGGTGAAATTCAGACGGTTGGAGATAAAATCGAGCAAATTTGGGCAGAGATTGAGGACTCGGCAGAACACGGAATTGAATCGAAATATAAATCATTCCTCGGTTATTTTAAGTATGAGCCGGGAGAAGTCATTTCTATCCAAGCCCGCAAAAAGCAGGGTAAATCAATGTTCCTTATGAACGAAACCGTTCATATGCTCAAACAAGGTCTGCCGACTGTGGTTTATGACAGTGAAATGAATGATAAGTTATACGTAACTCGTCTGCTTAGTCATTTGAGCGGAGTGAAAATCCACACAATTTCTTATAAGACATACACTCCCGAAGAATACGCGCGGATTAAGCAATGGAAAGACTGGCTGAAAGAACAGCCGTTCGTACATATCTATGACCCGTCAATGAGTATGGAGAAGTTTTTCTCAGTTTGCCGCTCGTTGCAGAACAGTATGAACCTGTCGTTTATTGTTTACGATTACCTCAAAAGCAATAAAACCTCGACGGGCGAAAACTATAATGCTTTGGGCGATATGACAAACTACTTGAAGAACGAAATTGCCGGCAGATTAAATCTCCCTGTTTTGGCTGCCTGTCAGCTTAACAGAAGCGGTGAAACTGCCGATAGTGAGAAAATCAATATGTATGTTTCCGTTGGTATCAAATGGGGATATAAAACCCAAGAAATGATTGCAAAAGACGGCATTGAGTGTGGAAATGCCTATGCAAAAGTATTTTTTAATCGTATCGGGCAATCTATGGCAGAAGATGACGAGGACGAATATATAGATTTTGTCTTTGATGGCGCAAGAGCAACCATTGAAGAAGCTAAACAACATACAGTAAGTGACGATTTTAATTAACGGGCGGTGATAGGTTAGATGGTTTATGATGACGAAATGCTTCAACAAATCAATGATAACGCTAACCTACTCGAATACGTCCAAAACGCAGGTATCGAACTAAAGCAACAAGGAGACGATTATTTCACAAATTGTCCTCTGCACGTTGATGACACGCCTTCATTATCCTTTACTCCCGCGAAAAATTCATTCTATTGTTTTTCGTGCGGAGCGAAAGGACAAATGATTGGTTACTTAATGAAATATGAGGGTTTGGATTTTGATGAAGCGGTTGAAAAAGCCGCGCGGATTGGCAATACCGATATGAGTAAAATGTGTCATTCCGAAACCGTCATTTTCTTAAAACGATATAGGCGATACCTTGAGGCGAAAAGACACAAAGTTAAGATTGAACATCCCGCGCTGCCGGACTACGCAATCGACAAATTCTCAAAAGACGAAAAAATCACGGAATGGTTAGATGAAGGTATTACTCAGGAAATGATTGATTTGTTTGGCGCGAGAATTGACGATTATCAGAATAGGATTGTTTATCCTGTTTACGATTTGGCGGGAAAGTTAATCAATGTCAAAGGGCGAACTCGTTATGAAAATTATCACGATTTAGGTATTCCAAAATATATCAATTATTATCCTGTTGGTACTATGGATTACTTTCAAGGATTGAATGTCACCTTGCCATATGTCAAGGAGCGCGGCGAAATTATAATCTTTGAATCCATCAAAAGCGTTATGAAGGCATACGCTTGGGGCTACAAAAATTGTGCATCGGCAGAAAAACATACATTAACTCCCGAACAGACAGAATTACTCGTCAAACTGAGAGTAAATGTTGTTTTTGCGTATGACACAGACGTTAGTTATAAGGATAAAGACGTAGCAAAAAGTATCAATAAACTCCGCAGAGTGACAAATGTTTATACAATCAATGACTATGATGAACTTTTGGGCGGTACATCCGCTAAAAACTCACCTGTGGATTGCGGGATAGATATATGGGAAGAATTATACGAAAACAAAAGGAAGGTGATATAAATTGGGAACACGATGGTCGTATTCAAGATGTACTTCCTTTGGACAATGCAAATATGAATATTACTTAAATTACATAATTAATGATGATGAACAGTATCTCCGCGAGGGTAACTATTACGCCGAGGTCGGCAGTTATATCCACAAAATCCTTGAAATGATTTTCAATGGTGAACTCAAACAAGAGGACGCATTGCAATATTATCTCGATAATTATAAGGATAATGTTTTTTACAAGGTCAAAAAGCAATCCACAATGGATAAGACATACGCGCTTTTGGCGGATTTCTTTGCAAATTTGGATTTAAGTTGGGCTGACGATTACGAAGTTCTGGGCGTAGAAAAGAAAATGAAATTCACTCTTGATGGGTATGATTTCGTTGGATATATCGACTTGCTACTCCGCGACAAACGAGATGGTAAAATTGTCGTTCTTGACCATAAGAGTACGGAATATCCGTTTAAGCTGGACGGCGGGTTAAAGAAAAAGCTACAAGACAGTTTCGCCAAGTACAAGAAACAAATGTATTTGTACGCTTATGCTGTTCACGAAGAATATGGTGAATATCCAAAAGAAATGACTTGGCATCATTTCAAAAACGGCGGGAAACTCGCAACTATTCCGTTTAAGAAAAAAGAATATGATGACGCTTTGGATTGGTTTAAGGAAACGCTGAGAGAGATTGAGAATGAGGAAGATTTTGAGCCAAGCGAGGATTACTTCTATTGTGCTAATTTGTGCAATTTCCGCCGGAGTTGCGAATATCACAAGCGCAGTATGAGAAAGATGTGGAATAAGAAATGAAGCCAACAAATTACACGCCATATCATATTCACACTATGTTGAGCAACGGAGTTACCAATATAGATAGTATTACAGATTTCCACGATTATGTTGATAGGGCAAAAGAATATGGAATGAAAGCCTTTGGCTTTGCCGAACACGGTTCTCTATTTGCTTGGTTAAAGAAAAAGGAATACATAGAATCTTGTGGAATGAAATATATCCACGCCGTCGAAGCATATTTAACCGAGGATTATGAGGGTAAGCCACATTTATATAGCGCGGTCAATTTAGTTGATACCGCTATGAGTGGTAAAACAGTAAGAGTTAAGTTCTATAACTATTACAAACGAGAAAACGAGGGAGATTGGGCGGCAACAATTAACGAAGAAGGCAATCCCAACAATGGTAAAGATACTTTGATTGACATAGAAACTCTTAAAGATGAGGGTTATAAAAAAACTATGGATAATTACCACGTTATCTTGATTGCTCGAAACTACGATGGCGTGAAAGAGTTAAACAAATTAGTTTCTCAATCATTCAATCGAAATGACTACCATTTTTATCGTTATCCTCGTATAACTTTTGAAGAACTGTTTAACACATCGAACAACATTATTGTTACGACCGCTTGCCTCGGCGGTGCTTTACATAGCGGTACACCAACGGCAAAAGAAAAAATGTTGAGTTTCTTAAAGAAAAACAAAGAACGTTGCTTCCTTGAAATTCAACATCATATCGTTCCAGACCAAATTGGGTATAATCAGCTTTTATATAAGTTGAGCCAAGATTTTGGTATAAGGCTTATCGTGGGAACTGATAGCCATTCATTAAATGCAGAACATACAGATGGTAGAGCAATTATGCAAGCCGCAAAAGACGTATTTTTTGCAGACGAAGGCGATTGGGATTTAGAGTTCAAAAGTTTAGATGAACTAATATCGGTTTATAAAATCCAGGGTTCTTTACCTATGGAAGTTATATATGAAGCCATTAACAACACAAACGTTATGGCTGATATGGTTGAAGAATTTAAGGTTGATTATTCGCCAAAATATCCTCAGTTGTATGCTGATTCTGAACAAGTGTTTAGAGATAAAATCAACGAAGGTATTAAGAAACGCCACATTATGGATAAGCCAAACCATCAAGAGTATTTGGATAGAATCGAATACGAATTTGAGGTTTATAAGCATAATGGCGCAATCAACTTTATGCTTTTGGAAGAAGATTATAAAGCGGCAATGAGAAAAAAGAATATCAAATATGGATATTCGCGCGGTTCAGTTTCAGGAAGCATTATTGCATATCTACTCTACATTACTGAAATCGACAGCGTTAAATATAATCTCAACTTTGAACGCTTTATGAATACCGAGAGGGTAAGTCTTGCCGACGTTGATACGGACTGGCTATCAGAAGATAGAGATGAGGTTAGAAAGTATCTATACAACAAGGCTGGTTTGTATTGCTGCGATATTGTTACATTCAATACTGTTGCACTAAAGGGTGCAATCAAAGATGTTTGTCGCGGATTTTACAATATTAATATTCGTGGCTTGATTATTCCGGCAGCTCTAAAATCGCAGATTAACAAGTGGAAAGAGAGTATAAAAGGTCACGATGCGAGAAGTATGGACGTAAAAATGCCGAAAGACATTAGCGACCAACTTAACGACCTTTATAACAAAAACGCTACATATAAAGAAGTTCCTTATGACTATTTGAAATTCGCGGAAGAACTAATTGCTTTAGCAGAAGAAGATATTGATAAAGCAAAAAAGAAATATCCAAAGATTTTCAAATATGTTGATATGGTTGACGGCGTAGTAGTGTCTGTTGGTAATCATCCTGCGGGTTGTGTAGTATCTCCGTTCCCTGTTGACGAATGGTTCGGAACATTCACAACATCCTCAGACCCATATCCTGTTTCGCTACTGAATATGAAAGAGATTGATTCTCTGAATTTCGTGAAGCTTGATATACTCGGTTTGGATAATATAGGACTGATTTATAAGACTTGCGAAGCCGCCGGAATACCATTTGCAACTCCTGATAATATCCCACCAGACGACCAAGCGGTTTGGGATAGTATAAGAGATGATACTACTATGATATTCCAGTGGGAATCAAATAGTGCCACAGCTTATCTCAGGCAATTATTTAGCGAAGAAACCATAGCAAAGATAAGAGAGAAAAATCCGAACGCTTCTTATATGGATTTACTTTCTATTGGTAATGGAGCAATCAGACCGGCGGGAGAGTCTTACCGCGACAAACTTGCACAAGGCATTTATCAGGATAATGGTCATAAAGCACTTAATGACTTCTTAGCATATACTTTAGGCTACCTTGTCTTTCAGGAGGAGGTCATAGAGTTTTTGCACTCCTTCTGTGGATATACAATGGGCGAAGCTGATATTGTACGTCGCGGATTTGCAAAGAAAACAGGAACAGAGAAGTTTATCCCGAAAATCAAAGAGGGGTTTACAAAGACTATGCAAGAAAAGTACGGTGTTGATTCGGCGGAATCCGATAAACTGATTGTCAATTTTATCAAGGTCATTGAGGACGCAAGCTCTTATCTGTTCTCAAAAAACCACGCAGACCCTTATTCGTGGATTGGATATATTTGCGGATATTTACGTTACTATTATCCGCTCGAATTTATAACCACAGCTCTAAATATCTTTGAGGGCAAAGAAGAAAAGAGCCTTGCAATTATTGACTATGCTCAAAAGCGCGGAATACCAATTTCGCCCATTAAATTCAGACATTCGATTGCAAAATATAGTTTCGATAAAGAAACTAATACGATATTTAAGGGAATTTCATCAATTAAATTTATGAATGAAACCGTGGCAAATGAAATGTATGAGTTACGCAATAATGAATATAGCGATTTTATTGAGCTAATTAATGATTTGGAAACCAAAACATCAATAAATGCGCGACAAATGAATATATTGATTGACCTTGATTTCTTTGAGGAATTTGGAGATGCAAACAAACTAAAAAAGCAATACGAAATCTATCAAACATTCTTTGGCAGAAAGCAAATATATAAACGAGATGTGGAGAGTATGGGATTAACTTTGGATATGGTTAGACCGTATTCAAACAATGAAACAGAGAAAATGTTTAGAGAATTAAATTCTCTTGGTTTAACTAAAATCCTCGCTCAAAATGTGCAGTACACTCCGCGAAAATTAGGTGATGTAATTTCGGCACAAATTACACACTTGGGTTACATAACCATAATGAACGATAGATATAGAGGTATGGCTGCGGTTCTTTCTATTGACACAAAATATTCTCCAAAACTTAAAATGTATTCTTTGAAGAACGGGACTACACTCGATTGTAAGATTGATAAAAGAACATTTAATAAAATGCCGCTAAGTAATGGCGACATCGTAAGAATTATGGGTACAAAAAAGAAACCAAAAGCCAGAAAAAACGCAGAGGGCAAATGGGAAAACGTTCCCGGCACAAGCGAACTTTGGATTACAAAATATCACAAGACAGAGGCGCTATAAGCACGATGAAAACAGTTGTTGTTAATTTATTTGGTGCGCCTGGAGCTGGTAAAAGCACGGGCGCGGCATATATATTTGCATTATTAAAAATGCAAGGAATAGATGCAGAACTTGTTACTGAATTTGCTAAAGATAAACTTTGGGAAGGGAACAAGGCGGTATTTGAAAATCAAGCATATATTTTCGGGAAGCAATCATTTAAGTTATCAAGATGTGCAAATAAGGTGGATGTTATTGTAACAGATTCACCTTTGCCATTATCTATTCAATACAATCAAACCGCCAATTTAAGTGATAGCTTTAATAAATATGTTTTAGATGTATTTAATTCATATGACAATCTTAACTATTACCTAACAAGAGTCAAAGAATACAACCCGAATGGTAGATTCCAAACGGAAGAAGAATCGGATGCAATAGGAAATGAAATTGTGAATTTACTTAATAAATATAACATTTCATATACTTGCAAAAATGGCGATACGGGTTGTTATTCAGAAATAGCAAACGAAGTAATCAATTATATAGAAGAAATAAAAGCGGAGGAAAAGAAATGATTTTTAATGAAGTACAGCAAGATTTATTTACAGTACCACAAGGGTATTATCTCGCGCATTGCATAAGCGGCGACTATGCACTTGGCGCGGGAATCGCAGTCAAATTTGACGAAGTTTACAATATGAAATTTAAGCTACACAGAGATTACGCTATCCCCGACGGTCAGAAATACGCGAATGTCGGCAGAGCATTGCTTGTCGATAATGTATTCAACCTTGTAACAAAGGCACGTTGTTTCCACAAGCCAACATATGATGACCTTTATGATACTCTTGTCGATATGAGAGAGCAGATGGAGGATTTCGGAATTACTAAGTTGGCTATGCCTAAAATCGGCTGTGGGCTTGATCGGTTGGACTACGATAGAGTTAAAGACGTTATCGAGGACGTTTTTGAAGATACAAACGTTGAAATTTTAGTCTGCTATCTATGATTGATTATACGCCGAAGCATTTAGTGATGGTTGAGGCGGGGCAAAATAGAAACAAGTATTATGACTTAACTCCAAACGGTGATACGTGGGTTGCTAAATACGGGCGGGTAGGTAGCAGCTCACAGACCCGCACCTATCCTAAATCACAATTCGAGAAAAAATATAACGAAAAAATCCGCAAAGGTTATGTTGACCAAACCGACCTTGTACAAGATTTGATTTCGGTTGAAAAGCCAAAAGCAAAACCTGAATATCGTCCGATTGATAATCCTGTAATCAATGAGATTGTCGAGCGGCTTCAATCTATGGCTCGCAAAGTAATCAGTGAGAACTATACAGTTTCCTCTAATAAGGTAACTCAGGCGATGGTTGATGAAGCGCAGGACATTATAACAGGATTGCTCAACATTACAGATGTTAAGCAGTTCAATGATGAGCTTGTGCGGCTGTTCACTACAATCCCGCGAAAAATGGGTTCTGTTAGTAGTTATATTGCCAACAAACCCGATGACTTTAACAAAATCATTCACAGAGAGCAAGACCTCTTGGACGTAATGAAAGGTCAAGTTGTTCAAAAGCAGATTGTTGATAAAGCGGAGGAAGATGATGAGCCGATTAACAATATCACCGTGCTTGAGGCTCTTGGACTTGAATTTGAGGAATGTTCAAAAGATGATATTGCGACTATTAAGGTAGCTCTCGGAAGTTGTGCTGATAAATTCCATAAGGCGTGGAAAGTCAAGAATATCAAGACTCAAGCAAGGTTTGATAAATTCGTTAAGGATAACAATATCAAAGATGTTAGATTGTTATTCCACGGAAGCCGCAATGAAAACTGGTGGTCTATCATTCAGAGCGGGTTAGTGCTACGACCAACAAATGCCGTTATCACAGGACGGATGTTTGGAGACGGCAGCTATTTTGCCCCAAAAGCAAGAAAGTCATTGGGATATACAAGCCTGAATGGTAGCTATTGGGCAAGAGGTAATTCTAATTCTGGTTTTATGGCGTTAATGTCTGTTGCATATGGTAAACCTTATGATGTCTATTCATTCAATTCTGATTTTTATAGTTTGAATTACGATAGGCTTCAAAAGAAATGTGCGGGAGCAAATTGCTTACACGCACACGCCGGCAGTATGCTCCGAAATGATGAAATTGTCATTTACAAAGAGGAACAATGCACAATAAAGTACCTCGTTGAGCTGAAAAATTGAGTGTCAATAAAATACAAGTTTTATCGACAAAATTTCAGCAATATAGTACAAATTATGACAACAAATAAGCAATATAGTACAAGAAATTAGGAGGAAAAAGCATTGTTTAACCATTTTCAAATGTTTGACGACCTCTATGACGTAATTTTTGAGATTACAGAGGGAGATAACGTCCGCAAGCAACAAATGCAAGCACCTCGGATAATTATTGAGCAACAATTCCTTCAACTGATGCAACAAGCCGCGAATGTCCAAATTCCAGTTAAGATTAAACTGAGCCGGACGGAGCAGATATATGACAACTTCGACCAAAAGTTTATTGAGCAAGAAAATAGTATAACCTTTATGAACAATGCTTATACCGCGCAAAGAGGTGAAGCATAATGGGCGAAGGAGAAGTAATATTTTCGAGCATAGAATCCGTTTCGTCATTGTCAGACGATATTGAATCCACGCAATTCAAAGAGTCGCCAGCGATTGATTTTACAGGAATATCTTCCGCAAGTTTTTCTTGCACCATTGACATTGACGATGTGGATATTGAAAAATTAATTCCGACAAGATATGAGAACGTTTATATAACAGTCGCGCGACAGATACGCCGCCACAAAAAGAAACGAATAAATAAGAAGTGGCTAAAAAGATATGGCGTAGCTATTAGCGATGTTTTAGCACCAAACGTATTGTGGGAAATTAAACAAGGAAAAGTAAAACTTATAAAAAAGGAAAGTATAAATGGGAAAAATAACAATTCTACCTGAAACGACTAAAGAGCCAATTTCGTTAATGGGTCGCCGCGCGGGAGTTTGTTGGGGAGCAGATACCTCCGACACAGAAAAGAATTATAAGCGCGGATTAGATTGTATTCAAAGCAATCACGGCAGAGTAATGGAGTATGTCAACATTGAAGCGGTCATTGACGGTTATTCGGCGAGGGTAATCCGCGAATGGTACACAAGTCTTGGCGGAGCACCAACAAGACTTCAAGCCAGTACAAGATACATTGACTATTCTAATTTCGATTACATAGTGCCAAAGTCAATTAAGACTCAAGAACAGTCTGCGACATACTGCGCGATAATGAACGAAATCCGCGACAGTTCACAGCAGCTTGAAAAATTAGGTGTTCCGCGCGAGGATATTGGTTTAATTCTTCCGCTCGGAATGACAACAAAAATCGTTGATAAGCGTAATATCCGAAACGTTATGGATATGTCAAGACAAAGAATGTGTACGCGCGCTTATTGGGAATATCGTGAATTGTTTGACGATTATCTTAGCGAGTTGGCTAACTATTCCGAGGAATGGGCAGAAATTATTCCTATGATTATGATGCCTAAATGTGAAATGCTTGGATATTGCCCCGAAAAGTATGGCTGCGGTAAATATCCAAAGAAAGAATCAGAATGAGCAGATATTATGAAAGTGATTGCGTAGATTGCGGATTACCTTGTCTTGGTTTTGCTTGCCCTCATTATCGTGTCGCAGTTGACGTTTGTGATAACTGCGGCGCGGAGGATGCTGAATATCGTTTGGACGATGATGATATGTGTGAGTATTGTGTGAAAGCAGAATTAGAATCGCGTTTTAATGAGCTAAACCAACAAGAAAAAGAAAAGGTATTGGAAGTTACCGCCGCGCAATTATTAAAAGAAGTATTCGACGATTTAACGATGAGTGAAAAAGCAGAGGCGTTAGATATGTGTTTACATAAAATTGACGATTAGAGGTGAAGCGAATGAAGAAGCGAATTTTTATTATCAATGGTTCTGGCGGAGTCGGAAAAGATACATTTGTTGATATGGTAAAAAATAGCGTTAATAAAATATCGCCCAAATATAATAAGGATAATTTAATAATATCGCCAATATATAAAGTTTGGAATTATTCTTCTATTGATAAGGTTAAAGCTATTGCAACACAAATTGGTTGGAATGGTGGTAAAACAGAAAAAGACAGAAAATTCTTATCTGACTTGAAACTATTAACAACTGAATATAATGATATGGCTTTTGAAGATTTGAAACGTATGGTGAATATCTTTGAAGAACAAAAAGACGTTGTTTTCTTATTTTTACATATCAGAGAGCCAAACGAAATTGAAAGAGCGAAAAATGAGTTTAATGCTCATACAATTTTGATTACTCGTGATTCAGTGCCACAAATCACATCAAACATGGCTGATGGCGGCGTATTTAATTATGACTATGACACCATAATCAAAAATAATGAAACAAAAGAATTATTACAAGGAATGGCAGATTTATTTGTAAGAGATTGGCTATTAGACGAGGAAAAGTGTGATGAGTAAAGAATACAAGATTTTTACTTCCGGCAAAATGGGTGGTTTGTCACATTTAGAACAAATGGAATGGCGGAGAAAATTAGAAGAAAAAATCCTACTAAAAACAGATAGAAAAGTAACCTTTATACATCCGCCGCTTTTCTTCGATTATGATTTTCCAGACCAAAGAACAGCCAAAGAATGGGAAATTAATCAAATTCTTGATAGCGATATTGTTGTGTGTGATTTGTCAAACATCAAAGATAGCATAGGAACGCATATTGAAATCGGAATTATTGAAGCCGTAAATAGACTTCCAGGCAAACATATATATACGGTTGGCTTTGGCAAACCAGATTCAGACCACCCGTGGATTAAATCAAGTATGTTTTATCGAGTAGCAGACATTGAAGAAGCTGCCGACTTCATAGCTACATATTTATTGATATAAAGGAGAAATAAATGAAGGTACAAAAAAGAGACGGTCGTATTGTTGAGTTTAACAAGGATAAAATCATTTCCGCAGTTTCAAAAGCTTATAAAGAAGTTGATGGCGAATTAAATGATAAAACTAAATTTAGTATTGAATTGTTGGCTGAACATATTGGAGAAATCAACAAAGATATAATGACAGTTGAAGAAATTCAAGATATTGTCGAAAAAAGATTAATGAAAAGCTCTCGTAAAGATGTAGCAAAAAAATATATTATTTATAGAAATGACCGTACAAGAATCCGTGAACAAAACAGTAAACTTTCAAAAGAAATTTCGGATAAACTGTTCGCCAAAAATGTTGAAAATCAAAACGCAAATGTTGACGAGTTCTCATTTGGTGGACGTATGGGCGCGGTAACAAGTGTTGTTACAAAAGATTATGCTCTTAAAAATTGTATGTCAGAAATGGCAAGAAATAATCATTTGAAAAATGAAATTTATATCCACGACTTAGACCACTATGCTGTTGGCGACCACAACTGTTTATCAATTCCATTTGATAAACTTCTTGCCAATGGATTTAACACAAGACAAACAGATGTTAGACCAGCACAATCGGTCGGTACGGCTTTTCAGTTGGTTGCTGTTATCTTTCAGTTGCAGAGTTTGCAACAATTTGGTGGAGTATCGGCTACACATTTGGATTGGACGATGATTCCATATGTCAGAAAAAGTTTCCTTAAACATTATATTGCAGCTTGGCTAAAAGATAGCAATGACTTTTTAGAATTAAATCTACTGGAAATGATATTTGATGACTACACAGAAGAAATTGATGGTCATATTGTCACCCGCAACAAATTCGAGGATTGGGTTGATTCGCATAAAAATGAGTTTTTTGTTAAGACACATACCCAAGAGTGCGATTACACATTAGACAATAAGGCACTTCCTCAAAAGTATTATCAAAGTGCTTTATATGACACAATCATAGAAACAAAACAAGCAGTTGAGGGTATGTATCACAATCTTAATACACTTCAATCTCGCTCCGGTAATCAGTTACCATTTACCTCTATCAACTATGGAACTTGTACTTCTACCGAAGGAAGATTAATAACAAGATGTTTGATTGAAACTTCAATTAAGGGCATTGGCAAACTACATAAAACATCAATTTTCCCTTGTGGAATCTTCCAGTGTATGAAAGGTGTAAACCGTAAACCCGGCGACCCAAATTATGATTTATTTAAGTTAGCATTAAAGTCAACATCTCTCAGATTATATCCAAACTATGCAAATGTCGATTGGAGCGGCAACAATGGATATGACCGTAATGACCCACAAACCTATTTTAGCACAATGGGATGTCGTACAGCTAACGGATTCGATATTAATGGATTTGGTCAACTCAAAGATGGTCGCGGTAATATCTGCCCAACCACAATTATCCTCCCGACTTTGGCTATGGAAGCAAAACTAAATCCTCACGATTTCCCACAAGAAAACGAAGAAGAATGTATTGTTAATACATTTATAGTTCTTTTAGACACAAAAATTCACGAAGCAAAAGATATGTTGATTGAAAGATTTACATATATCGCATCACAATCTCCTAATTCAGCTAAATTTATGTATGAAAACGGGCTTATGGAAGGATATGATGGCGAAAACATTATTTCAGCATTAAAGCACGGAACACTCGCCATTGGACAGCTTGGTCTTGCAGAAGCCTTACAAATACTTATCGGTTGCGACCACACAGAGCCAAAAGGAATGAAATTAGCTAAAAGAATTGAACAGTTGTTTAAGGATAGATGTGCGGAATTTAAGCAGAATTATAAACTCAATTTCGGTGTATATTACACTCCCGCAGAAAATCTTTGCTTTACCGCAATGACAAGATTTAAGGAAAAGTACGGCGAAATCCCAAACGTTTCCGATAAAAAGTTCTTTACTAATTCAATTCACGTTCCTGTATGGAAAGAGATTGACCCATTTGAGAAGATTGATATTGAATCAGAATTGACTGGATATTCCAGCGCGGGCTGCATTACATATGTTGAGTTAAATGCCGGCATTAAGAATAACCTTGAGGCTTTAGAACAAATTGTCAATTATGCTATGGACAAAGATGTTCCTTATTTTGCTGTTAATGTTCCTAATGATATGTGTGTTGACTGTGGTTATACAGATGAAATCAAAGAAATGTGTCCTATGTGTGGATGTGATGAAATCCGCCGACTTCGCAGAGTGACAGGTTATCTCACCGGTGATTACAAGACAGCCTTTAATGAGGGTAAACAGGAGGAAGTTGAAATGCGCGTCAAGCACTTCAACGGATAATCAATGAATTATATGCAGATAGAAAAAGCCTCTGTCGCAAATGGCAAAGGTATAAGAACAGTATTATGGGTTTCTGGATGCTCCTTGCATTGCAAGGGGTGTCAAAACCCCGAATCGTGGGATTTCAATGCTGGCAAGCCATTTGATGACAATGCAAAGCAAGAATTATTTACATATCTTGAAAATCCATATATACAAGGTTTAACAATTTCCGGCGGGCATCCATTAGAGTATGAAAACTTGGCAGATATTTGTAATTTAGTATATGATTGTAAGCAACAATTCCCGCAAAAGGATATTTGGCTTTATACGGGAAAGGAATTAACCTATCAAGATTTTTTATATGCTCCCGCTGGCTGGTGCAATGAAAATTCAGTCAATGAAATTGTTAGGCATTGCGACGTAGTTGTTGATGGTAGATATATCGAAGAACTGAGAGATACCACATTGCCATTTCGCGGCAGTAGTAATCAAAGGTTGATTGATGTTAAGCGAACCATTAACGATAAAAAAATTGTTTTATTTAAGGTATAAGGAGAGAATATGCAAATCATAAATTTACCTCGCGGCAGTGGCAAGACCACAAGGGCAGTTGTTTTGAGCGAATTATACGGCTATCCCATTTTGGCGATTAGCCGCTCACAAATTGAAGTTATTAAGGATAGAGCACGGGAATTGAGCGCAAAAATCCCAGAACCAATTCTAATCGCAGATTTGCCAAAGTGTCAAGTGGGAGTTATCGTTGATGAAGGTCTTATTACATTAAGTGCTTTAATCCGCGACAAGGCTGGTTTTCCTATTAATATACAAGCGGTTACTTTGACAGCGCCGCAAATTAATATAGTCGAAGAAATCAATAATATCTTATTGGACATTGACGATATTCAAGCGGATGTAATGTCATTGCCGAACCTCAGTGTTGGTAACTTTTGTCTTGAATGTAATTCAATTATAAGAAAACTTCAAAATATGAGAGATAAATTGGCATTGGCATATGAAAATTAGCAATTTCATAGATATGCAAAATATACAAGTTATCAAATATGATAACAAAAGTGTTTATGTTGTCAAAATGCTTGAGTCATTTGAAGTTTCTAAGATGCACCAAGTTTACAACACTTTGAAATCGAATTTGCCTAACGGAGATAATTTGATATTTATACCCTCTATGGTATGTTTAGAAACAATGAGCCTTGACAAACTTAAACAGGTTAGACAAGTGATTGATAATTTTATAAACAAGAGAGAATCCAAAGGAGAATGAAAAAATGGAAACGATAAAGGTTAAATATCACGATAACGAAATTGATAAGATTACAAAAATTGCCGTCGGCGATTGGATTGACCTTCGCGCGGCTGAAACTGTCGCAATGAACAAGGGCGATTTCAAACTCATTTCTCTCGGAATTTCAATGAAACTTCCCGATGGATATGAGGCACACGTCGTCCCGCGCAGTTCAACTTTCAAAAAATGGGGCGTTTTGCAGAGCAACTCAACCGGCATTATCGACAATTCATATAGCGGCACAAATGATATTTGGCGTTTTCCGGCGCTTGCTATGCGCGACACCGTAATTAACAAGAATGACCGCATTTGTCAGTTCCGCATCGTGAAAAGACAGCCAACGATTGAATTTGAAGAAGTTGATACTTTGGATTCAGTTGACCGTGGCGGATTTGGTAGCACAGGTGCAAACTAATCTACATCCCGCGATAAAAGAACTTCAAGAAAAAATAAGTCTTGAAATGGCGGGAAATCTTAATGATTGCCAAGAGCATTATGTTGCGGGATTATCCGATGCTCTTGGTATCATTATGAACCATATTAAAGACGAATTAGAAGTCGGCAAAAGTTATTATGTCGTTATGCCCGAAGATGAAGCGAATAATAAGATTGTCAAAATGCGATTGTATAAAATCACGCAAAAGCACAAACTATATTATAGTTTTACCGCCGATTCTCGATTAAAATATCCTTCTAATGATTTAACTCTCTCTAATCCGCAAAGTATTAAAATGAGAGTTTTTGAAACTGAGGAAGAAGCAGAGAAGAATAAGGATATAATGATTTGGCGGCGAGAATTGCGAAATATGAGGGATTAATGGAAAAGAAATCAAATGTAAATTGTACTGTGGTTTTCGGCAATAAAGATTTCAAGAAGATATATGCCGAATATATTAAAGCAAAAATCAAAGAACAGAATAAATGAAAGAACGGTGGTTGACTCTGCAATATTATTATAGTATAATAATGGTAGTGTCAACCATTTTGCTCGGAAAGGAGAATATGAACTATTTAGGGCAAAAGACTTATATAGCAGCTTTATATGCTCGATTAAGTTCCGAGGATTTGCAGGAAGGAACAAGTGTTTCAATCGAAACGCAAAAGAAAATACTTGAAGATTACTGCAAGGATAACGGTATAATTGTTTATAACTTATATGTTGATGATGGATATACTGGCACGAACTATAATCGCCCAGCATTTCAGCAGCTATTAAAGGATTGTGAAAATAAAAAATTTAATATGGTCGTAGTTAAGGATTTGTCACGGCTCGGGCGGGAACACATCGAAACCGATAACTATATTGAGAAATATTTTCCTGAGAATAACATCCGTTTTGTAGCCATAGGAGATGACTATGATAGCGAATACAAAATGCAAGACTTGGATTTTATAGTTCCAATGCGCAATCTATTCAACCAATTTTATCCCGCCGACACCTCTAAAAAAGTGCGACAAGCATTTAAGGCGAAAGCCTCAAGAGGTGAGTTCATCGGTGCAAAAGCTCCTTTTGGTTATAAGAAAAGCGAAAAAAACAAGCACGTTCTGATTATTGATGAAGAAGCCGCCCCGATTGTCCAAAGAATGTTTACCTTAATAGCTTATCACGGATATGGATTTACCAAAGTTGCTAAATTATTTAGTTCTGAAAAAATCTTAACTCCTTCGGCGTATCAGGCGCGGATTACTAACCGCGAATATAACAAAAATCCATATGATTGGAATTTAGGTTCTGTAAGAGCTATAATCAACAACGAAACATATCTTGGCAAGTTGGTTAGCGGTAAACGCTCTGTAATGTCCTTTAAGAACAAAAAGGTTATTAAAAAGGATAGAGAAGATTGGATAATAGTTGAAGATGTATTCCCGTCAATAATCTCACAAGAACTTTGGGATGATGCCCACGCGCGTATTAACGAAAGAAAACGTGATACAGAAACGGCATTTGATAATATTTTCGCGGGAATTATAAAATGCGACAAGTGCGGCAAAGTTTTGGGATTATCCTCAAAGCAAAAAGACAGACCATATTATATGTGTGAAACATATAAGAAAAAAGGCAAGCACATATGCACTCCGCACTATACATTATATTATGATATATATGCGGCGGTGTTGCAAAAAATCCAAGAGATTGTTAGTGCAGTTCGTTCCGATGAATTTGAGTTAGAAGTCGCGGAAGATATATTTTCCGAATTAGGGCAAGAGAGTAATATTGAGGAACAGATAAAACAAGTCCGAAACCAAATTGCAAAAATCAATAACAGGTACGAACAAATGTATCAGGACAGACTTGACGGTATTATTTCTGTCGAAAGGTTCAAGCAAATGGTTAAGGGCGACGAAGAAAAATTATCTGGACTCAAGCAAAAATTGAACTCATTGCTTGAAAAAGAAAAAACACAACGTTCCGCAGAAGCCGCCAAATTATCCTTTATTCAAAAAGTAAAAGAATTAGGTAATATCACATCTCTCGACAGAGTTGTTCTAAATACGCTGATTGATAAAATAGTAATCAGCAATCGTGAGATTGTGGATGGCGAATATATGCAGAATATTGTGATTCATTTCAAATTCAGCAACTTCTCTAACTGAAACATCGGGTCTGTTGATTAATTTAGAGAAAGACAAAATGGTTGACACTTACAACTAAATATTCCTCCATAGCTCAGTCGGTAGAGCGCGTGACTGTTAATCACGATGTCGCAAGTTCGAGCCTTGCTGGGGGAGCCACCTTAATCCGCTATAATTAATTGGTGTTTATAACGCAAGGGGTACACCCGTTCCCATACCGAACACGGAAGTTAAGCCTTGTAGTGCTGACAATAGTAGTCTGGCGACGGACTGTGAAGATAGGAAAATGCCAATGCTTTTATGGCGGGTTATTTTTTGAAAACGCAAAAATTAAGGGTTATAAGATTTTTATGTCTTATAACCCTATTTTTTTAATCGTCCAATTTTCCGACGATTTTTAATTTTCTCACGCGCATTACAAGCGTTTTGACATATCCATTTCCGTGGAATATCTTTACATATTCATCATACATTTCTTCTAAGGAGCGCAATTTATTAATTGAGATTTCTCCCTTATCTAAAGCATCCTCGCAAGTATGTACTATTGTATGTCTTATTTGTTTTAGGTTTACTTCTTTCTGTTCTTCAAGAGAAACTTTAATTTCGCGGAGTGTCTTGTCAATATCCCGCAATGTCGCATCGTGATTTTTTATAATGCCTTCCTGCTCTTGTTCTCTATCTTTCGCTTCCTTGTACTTAGTAAACAGTTTGTATAGTTTGATTGTTCCAGCACAAAGAGCGGTAATAATGGCGGAGATTCCAAGAATCCACGCCACTACTGTACCGAACGAAATACTGGACACAAAATCCCAAAATGGTTTTGCATCCATAATAGACCTCCTTATGACTTAACTAACTTTGCTTGAATACCGTCAATGGTTTTGCCGATAATTCCCGCATAACCGTCTTGTCCGTTTGTGGTTTCAGTGTCGTATTGCCAGTCGAGCCAGCCGCCGCCAAGCAGATGAACTCTGTATGCTACTTTATAATAGCCATACTTATTTACAACATCTGAGGGGGTTTTGTAATACATTTTTACTGCATCAATGGCATTTCCTTTTTGTGCGGGATTTCCGTCTCCGGCATAACCATTATTATAATCTTTATAATTGAATCCAGTTACCTTGCCGAGCCAACCTTTGCCTTTAACGTGTACACTATATTCGATAGTGCCTTTAGTAACTTTAGCCGCAAGAGCAACGAGAGCTTTTCCAAAAATGCCAGAATAGTCTGCACCATTTTTAATAACGCCAAGCCATTTGCCATTTGCGACACCTTGTGTATAAATAATAGGCGCATCTACACTTGGGGCGGGTGCGGGCGTAGGTGTAGGTGTATTATTGCCGCCAGAAGATTTTGACCAACCATTATACCCACCATTCTTAATGATGGTTGGATAATCTTTATAAGCCTTATCTTTGTCGATAACACCAACGCCAGCAATACTATTACTCTCGATAAGGTTTGTTTCTCCGCCATATTGCCACATTCCCAAATTATCCTCTGTATAATCAGGGTATCTGCCCCACTCTGCGAGCCAAATGTCACAACTGTTTACGACAGACTTTGAAAGATAATCTCTAATATCATAATAGCCTGTGTATATCATTGGATAGTAACCTAACTTTTTCATTCCTTCTACCCAAACTTTCGCGGTGTTAGTAAGAATTGATGGGGTGTACTCCCAACTATTAAATCCAGCTTCTTCAATATCAATAGCAATAGGCAGAGTTGGCTTATATCCTTTTGCTATCTGTTGTTTGATTAGTTTGTCGGCAAACGCTACTTCCGCTTGTGCCTCAGACGTTGTTGTTGCTTCTGTTAAAAGATATACGCCCCACGGCATACCAAGTTGCTCCGCCTTTTTTACGTTGGCTGCAAATTGATTATCTGTAATTCTTGTGCCTTGACCGACACGAATCATAACCCATCCATATCCAGCGTTTTTAACTTTTGACATATTAATGTCGCCTTGTGCATAAGAAATATCTACACCTTTAGTTCCCTTAATGCTCATATTCTCACCTCAATTAAACCAAGCAAAGGCATAGCTTATCCATAGCCACGCCAAATACTCCTGCATAGCCGTCCTGCCCGTTATCTGTGTCGGTGTCGATTTGCCAATCATAATAAGTCGAAGCGTTGATTGGGCTTGTCTTGTATTTAGCACAGTAATATACACCAGTGCTTCTAATTCCGTCGGGAGTCGTATAATAAACTTTCAGAGCATCAATCGGCTTACCGTTTCCTGCATAACCATTGATAGGCTCTTTAGCGTTCCAGCCAGTCACTTTACCTAACCAGCCGCCGCCCTTAACGTGAGCTTGATACCAAACAGAGCCTTTATCTACTTTGACAGCTACTTTGGTGATTGCGTGACCGTCCTTTCCTGCGCTTCCTGCATTTTTAGCAACAGGTAGCCAACCATCTTCGGCTGTGCATACCTGAAAATAGATATTAGGTTTACTTGTATTTGTTGAGGGTTTTGTTGATGAACCTCCGCCGGAATTTGAAGAACCATATTTCGGACGACCGCAACAAGAAATCTGGTACGAATATCTTGTGCGCACTAAGCACTCACCGTATGCAGAACTACCAGTGTTACCCTCGATTGTTGTGTATGTACCGTCGCTGTTTGCGCTGATGATGATACCAACGTGGTCAAGAGTGTAAACGCCGGGAACGCTTGAACTTGAGTCATTAGACCAGTGGAAGAATACTACATCACCAGCCTTATATCCGCTCTTGACTAACTGTCCTTTATCGTAGAAACCTCTTGCGAGAACGCCGCAGTTCGCGGATTTTACGGGGATTAAATTACTTGCTCCCGCTTGATTAAACCAATAACAAACAGTTGCCGCGCACCAAGCTACGTCGCCGCCAACATTATAACCATAGAACCAGTTGTTGGGCGTACAAGAATAAGCCGTTGCTTTGTAGCCTTGTAATTTCTTAGCAGTTGTAATTAATTGATTTGCTGTAATTGCCATAATTGCCATCTCCTTTTTATTTTAAAAAAAATAAGAGCCTTGCCGGATTAGCAAGACAATTTATTGGTTGGTATTATCACTTTGTTCTTCTGCGTTTTCCGCCACAATTTTGCGGAGTTCTTTTAAGGAAGAATTAATTGCTTCATCAATAAATTCAATGATTTTTTCTTGGTCGGCGGCTTTTGCAAGAATGGGATAATCCGCAAAAATCTTTTGAATTACTTGTGACCTCTTGATAGAGCCAGCAGAAACTAAATCATTATAATCCGCTTCCGCATCTGTAATCAGTTTTAGAACGACCTGCGAAATCTGCTTTTTAGCGATTTCAATTTTCTCGGCATTTGATTTATTGAAATAACTCCGCGCTTTTTGAACAATAGCGATAATTAACGAAATAATAATAATGATTGCTGTCCAGTTATCATTGATAAACTGTAAAAAATTCTGAATACCGTTTAACATTTTTATTCCTCCGTGTCATATTCATTTCTGTCGGTGAGAACGTCACCATTTTTGGGCGGAACAGGCTCTTGGCAATCAGCTCCCGCCGAAAGCACATCATTGAGCGTTCCGAACTTCTCTCTCTTAAATTTCATTTCTTCTTCTGATTTTTTACCTTTGTATGCTTTCATACAATAGATTCCGTAGATTAGAATTTGCGCGGCGATGTCCGTAATAAGGACTCCGAGATATGAAAGGTCGGCAAATTTCCACATCGAAATCATTGCATAAACTACAATGGCATTTAATAAAATAAACAAGTAAATCGCAATCAACTTACTTGTTTCTATGTGGATTTTTTTCTTATATTTTGATTTTTCCGCCCGCAAGCTGCGTTTCAAAAGTTTTTGGCGATTCTCTCTCTTTATCTTCTCTAACTCTGCTGCATATTTATCATTCGTTAGATATTTCATAAAATCACCTCTTTAATGTTTGCTGTTTTCTTTTTCGGCATATATTCTTTAACGAATTTTGGTATTGACGAGCGGGATTTACAAAATACTTTGTTCATAATAGTTACCATAATCTGTAATGCGGTTTTTCTTCGTTGAATAACCAATATCGCAGAAAGTCGTCTGCAACAATAGCTAAAAGAGATAGCAAAAACCACAGAAAAGAATATAATAAGCAAATCTGCCCTAAGATATTAAATGGTTGATTGCTATAATCCCACACATTAAGTTTGAATATTAGGTTAATCGCTATGCCCGCCAAAAATTCTATTACAGTAATACCGACCGAGCATATCAGCATTTGTTTCCATAATGGTATATCCCAATCAAACCATTCGTTGATTCCGCCGCAAAATATAAAACAAATTCCGCCAACAATAAACATAGTCCAATGACTATGACCACGCCACAACATTTCAATGCAAAAATATGTCGCCCCGCCGATTAAGAACAGAACGACATATTTGAATAATTGTTTAATCACTTTCATCTTGATTTATTTCTTTCCATATATCTGATTGATATTCCGCGGGTATTTCAACCCCGTATTCAATCGCGCCGATAGCTTCAATGCTATCTAACGCTAAAATATAAGACTGTAAACTATTAAAATATGTAGTATGATAAGTGATTAATTCTTTTGCCCTATTTACTATTACAATTATATCTTCCGCCGGATAATATTTACATAATTCTCCGTCTGCGTGATAGGCGATACTTGTTTCTCCTGCTTTGACTAATTCAAACAAACTTGTTAAATTTAATTGGTCTTGCACTGTCAATGAAAAATGACGAAGGTCTCCATCTGAAAGTTCTACGTCAATACCATTAACAATATTTTGTTCGCAAATAGCGGACATTCTTTTAATTTTTTGATTCCTAACCATCTCCAAAGTATTGTCGTATATTATTTCATCATCTGTTGGTTCGGTATCTTCTTCTGGTTCATCATAAATTATTTCTTCATTAAGCCCAAGTGCCTCTTTTAATATTTCATATTCTTCTTCATCTATTTCAACCAATTTCACCGTCTTGAAATCAGAGTTTGGAAATTCATTCATACCTTCAAGGTGATAAAAGGTTTCTTGTGTCGAAGATTGTATTCCACAGGGAGAATCATTTGCACCGCAGATTAAATAAATATTGTTTAATGGTTGATATAAAATATAAATTAAACCATTTAATACATCAATAACGGTTTTATCATAAATAACTTTATAGAACACTTACTTCCCTCCGTTTCTTTTTGAACGTTTCTTAGATTTCTTGGGATAGGGCGGAATATAACCAAATAATTCCTTAAATAGATTATCCATATTTTTAACAGAATTATAAGAATTGTATCTAAGCGCAAATCCACGCCAAGATTTATATGAGTTTTCAATATGTTCTAATGGCATCTTCCCATTTTTATACTTCTTTTGTAACTTCTTTAATTTACGTCTTTCTCGTGTAATGGATTGCTTAGATAACTTTACTAAAATACTGCCATTGGGATTGAGAATTATTTTCTTTTTCAAAAAATTAAACCCTTTGTCTATCCTAACGATATTTGTTTTGTTTTCGTTCAAAGATAAACCATATTTTGCGGATTCAATTTTTATTAATTCCAATATTTCTTTTAGTTTTTCTATATCGTTATGAATAATAATTCCATCATCCATATAACGAATATAATACTTATATCCATATTTATCTTTAATCATATGGTCTATCGGGTTTCCCATTAATAAAGCAAATATTTGTGATAGTTGGCTACCCAAACCAATGCCAACATAATCTCCATCTTCATTTTTAACATCTGCATATATTTGCAAACTCTGTTTAATAAAATCCAATATACGAGAATCATTGACATATTTACTTATTAGCTCTATTGCAATTCTGTGATTTATACTTCCAAAATAATTTTTATAATCAAAAACTAAAGCATATCCGACATTACCATTCTTCCGATAATACTTTTGCAACATTGCCTTTAATCTATCTAAAGAAAAATCTAATCCCTTTCCCTTCAAAGAAGCTCCATTATCGTAAATTAAAAGTGGTTCAATAATTTCAAGAATATAATTATCACACAATGCCTTTTGTGGCACTCTTTCTTTAATATTCATACTTTTTATATGACGAGCCTTACCGCGTTCATATAAATCAAATTCTAATTTACTTTTATATTTGAACGTGCCATTCAATAATTCTTGTTGCGTATTGTATGTATTTACAAGTATATTAGCACTATAGCTTTGAACACTTGTTTTCCACTTAACGCCTTTTTGACAATCGTTTCCCGCTTTTAATAAATTACTAAATGAAAATACTTCTTCAAATGTTTTATTATTTTCTTTCATAATAATATGTGTGCGCTCCTTTGTTCCAATACCAAGTGCCAGCCTTGATTGGAAGAAAACGCTAATTTATCTCAATATTATTTGAGAAAGGTTTTATACTCCTTCTGTAATTTAAGAAAATTACTTCTTCGTCAAAAGATGACATATCATCTTAGACTACTTGGAAGGCGAGAGCCTTAACAATTTAATAATCACAGAATCCGAGAGCCAGCGAATTACCGTTGTTGGCGTTGTTGTTGTTGCTGTTGCCGTTCGTATTGACATTGTAATAGTTGTTGGTGTTCCCCGTATTGGGCGAACGCAACCACCAGTTGACAGCAGAACAACGAACAAATTTTTAGCATAAAACCAATATATAATGAAAACCAAGATATTATAAAACATCTTAGTCTTTCATCCTCTTTTTGTCACTCTTTTTTATATTTTTTATTTGTTTCCCTATATTAACCGATAAACCAATCCATTTTTGATACTGATTATCAGAAATTTTATTAATACTGGATTGATAGTTCACCGTTAATCGCCTATGAAAATCTTTGGCGTTTTCAAGTGCTAAATCAAAATATTTGGTTCTTTTATCGTAATTTTCCTCAGAATTTAATCGTGTTTTATTTGCCAAATAGGAATAATATTGTATATTGACAACATTTTCGACTATTGGCTCAACGATAATTTCGTAAGACCTTTTACTTTGATTTTTTGACCAAGCGACAATATCTTTAGTTAATGTTTTTGAATCTTCAATAAATTGTATTGGAGAACTTGACCTATCAAACAAAGGAACTGACACATAAGCCACATCCTTTCTTATAAAATTATTTGTTTTTTGTATGATAAAAGGGGAAACGAGAAGTTTCCCCAATTATAATTTAATTCTTTTGAAATTGCTTCTGTTTTGACTTGTATATTCATATTTTTTTTACCCCATACAGAAGCCGAGAGCCAGCGAATAACCGTTGTCGGCGGTGTAGCTGAAGCTGTTGCCGTTCGCACCGACATAGTAATAGGAGAAGGTGCTCCCCGTATAGGGCGAACGCAACCACCAGTTGACAGCAGAACCCGTACCCGTCAAATTGAATTGCTTTTTAATTCTTGCTGCCGCAGAAGAATAGACGGGTAGGGTGGTAGTTTCAGCATAATCAGAAACCTCATCAACAAAAGGTGAAGTCTGTCCAAAACCAACATCGGTATAACTGAATGGGAATAAATTACAAACCAAAGTAGTAATGGTAGTAGGAGCATTTTGTCCGCCATTTGAACAAATCTTTACAGGCGTAATCATTGACCTTAACATATCCGGCAGAGTTGGTTCGATAGTATTCGTAATATATGTCGGAAGCTGCGAAAGAGCATATCCACCGACATTAGTATTACCACTATGAATTGCGTGTCCCGCATTATATACATCCACACAACCAAATACAACGTGAGCCATATACTGTTTTCTGAACATAGCAATACGATATGCTTCTGTATCGTGTGTATATGTTGTGCCACCAATATTAACCGCACCATCCGGCAATTCTTCATTGGTCGCAGCTCTTGCCCAAGCTCTCTTTGTTTCAGAAATATCACGAGTGTTAGCAATAGGGCTATTTGATTTCTCATAATGATTAAAACCTTGAACAGAATAGATAATTGCCTTGTCGGTAATAGCACCCGTATCTTTCAATGAAATACGAATTTTATCGCCATAATCAAGGTATTCTTTATACTGTTCTGACATACAAATAGCATATAAACCTTCTAAGGTATATGCACTTGTAAAGTTTTCAGTATCATTAGTCCATAGATAATCATATTGTGTTTTATCTGCCACTTTCGCGGGTAATCCACATTGAGAGAAACGTGCTTCTAACTTAATTATTCCAGTCGATACAAACGGAGTTGCCAAAGCCTGTGTAATCTCAAATGTTTCTCTTAAATCAAAGTATGAGCTACCGCACTTCCAATCTCTGAAAATCGGGAATGAAGCCTCAGATAAAGCCTCCGTGGTTGGAGTAATCGTTCCAGCCCATTGAGTTGTTCCACCATAACTTGCGGTAGTAGAATAATTCTCGTGTTCTACGTCATTATTATCAATGACTACAAATTTCACAGTGTATTCTCTTGCTGTTTCAGTATAGGTCGCCGTGAAAGTCTTATTTTCCCAAATAGCACCAGTAATTGGATTATCCCAATCATCAAATGTAAAGTCTGACGATAAAGTGCTTGGCTTAGTCGGTGTTTCAAATAATCCTTGCGTGAACGGGTCTGTAATTGTATAACCTTCTTGAACATAATCAGTTCCTAATAGCGTACCATCATAGTTTTGATAAGTGATTTCATATTCCGTAATAATTCTTTTAGGAATAATAGTTAATCCAGCACCAAAAGTATTTTCCAATGTATCTAACGCTCTTTGCGTAATAGAATTAATTGTAACTGTTCCCTCAATAACAGGATTATTTATCTCATCTCCCAAATTATTGTAACCCTTCCACTTATCAGCAATGTTCAATAATAGTTGCGCATTAGTCAAAGTCCAATTAACTCCTATCATTCGTATTCTACGAGTAGCCAAACTGCTTGAATTGGTCGCATTTGTCAAATACGGAATAAGCGCGTTACAGAAAGTATTGTTGCAATTTTCCACACGAACGTCTATTAAATTACTTCCACTTTCCATTGTGAATGTTTCAACATTGTTGAGATTAAATGCTTTAATACCAGTGCAAGAGTTAAGATTAATAGTTTCAAGGGGTGCATATGATGGCAAAGTAATAATTCCGGCATTTGTACCTCTTGTATCAAGGGATTCAAGTTCCGCATTAGCCGACAAGTTAAGATTTTGCGAAAAATTAGTCAAATTACGAATAGATAGTGTTTTTAATACTTCGGATGGGATTGTAAGCCCCGTGTTTGCATCCCAAGATGTATTTGTATTTTCTCCATCGCCAAGTTCTACACTGCTTAATTTATTTGCACCTGCCGCAGTAAATGTTGTTGCATTTGTCGTTGCAAGTGGAGCAACGTATTCTATTAAACTCTCAGGAGTAAAATAGATAGTAGCGTTTGAGTGTACTGATGTGTTTGCAAATACTGCCGTGCCACCTTTTGCAATTTTATGAGAAACTTTTGTACCATTATCAACAACAAGAGTCACATAGGTTTTAGCATATGCTTTAACAGTAATATTCTCTGTTGTCCCAACAGTAGCATTTGCTCTTAAAGTGATTGCAGAACCAGGAATATAATATCCGTACTTACCATCCATATATTTTGATTGATAAGTTAAAAATTGTTTTCTCGGATATGTTTTTGACCCTTGCAAACTACTAAGGTATGTATCATCATATCCCTTTGGTTCTGTGTCGTTTCCGACAATAACTCCTGTTGTTTTATATGGAAGAATATATTTATTATAAGCATCGGCAGCCATAGCCGCGTGAGGTCTTTTCGCTTGATAATTGTCCCATTTGCTAATAATTAAGTTTGCATCAAATGCCTTCTTACCACGCAAATCTTTATATAAGTCGCTTAATTCATTTGTAAAAACCTGTTGAATATTTACCCAAATAGTATTACTTTCTGCATTAAATGGTGAACGACCAGACACAATCTCTCCAAAATCAACGCCATAGTCAACAAGCGGTTTTCCGTCATTGTCGCAACCAAGAATTGTATCATCATCATAGTTCTTACAAATATTCCACAAATATTTATTAGCCGTTGTGTCATACTCATATGAATAGAATGTATTCTTAGATACATTATCGAGTGCGGCAAAGAACTCTAAATATAAGAAATGATACAATAAGGAGGTCAAAGCAAAATAGTTGCCAACTTCATTTTTAAACTTCGCCAATCTATATTCCGCAGAATCAGTAGTATATTCTACATTATCATAAGTAACAGAAGGGCTAAGAGTATCATTTGTAGCAGCCGCCATATTTGTTGATACTACCCAAGCCACCGCATCGTTCCAAGCATTAATAACTTCGGTATAATCCTCATCCTTTGGTTCAGCTCTCCACTCATAGTCTTTCTTAATTACAGTTTTTCCATCCTCAATAACGGTTGTTTGCCATTCATCATCTGTCGGATTATAAGTTGAAGTTGCTCTAAATTGTTGAGCCATTGTATCATTACCAGATACTTCAATACAACCTTTAGCGTAATGTTCACCTTCTCCATCCTGACCAAAGACTTCAAGGTTCTTTTTGCTATTACAAATATCGCCCATTGCATACAAAATTGTTGCCTGTGATGGCACTTGTTGCGAGCCAGCCCAAACTGTATTTTCACTTGAATTAGTAAAGAATACAGCGCAAGGCTTACCTTCAATAGTATCTCTAACTCCGGCAGTAGCTCTCGCAGGTACAATATAAGGTTGACGTGCATTGTATTCATCTGCGGCACACACATTATTTGCATTTTCGGATGAGGCAACATTAACTTTTATATTTAGATATGAAACTGGAATAGAGCTTTCTGAAATTTTATATTTTTTATCCGTTTTTGAAAAATCTATATCCAAGTTACCAGCCGAGCGTATCTTATTTAGAGACGAAGTACCTTGTAATCTATACCTTGTTCCGCTACCCAAAGACAATGTAGTTGAACCATCTTGAATAGTCACCAAAGCATCAACATAATCAGATTTATCTTTTCCACCAGGGATTCTGTTAGCCTCAATGGTTACTATTGTTAAATCTGGACAAGCTGCGTGCAATAACGTTTTAGATATTGCATCGCCAGAATAAACGCTATTCACTTGACATCTTTGAATTTTTCCTAAAATTGTTGGAGCAAGAGAAATATAGTTCTGTATCATATCCTTAAATGATAGAGAAGTATTATATACACGAATTGCGTAAACCCACACATCGCAATGGTCTGACCCAATAACAAGAGAATTTTCATCTTGAACCAATGTGCCGGCAGTGTATTGGTTTACCAAAGCTGGAATACCATCGAGCCACACTGTCATTACACGCTGACCGACAACGGATTCGACATTCACTGATAAATCAATTCTATTATCTTCACAATACCTAAATTTCTGTCCAGCTGCATTATTTAGTCTAAATTCACCTTCATTAGCCCTAAGAATTAAACCTTTAGTTTCACCATTGTTTAATTCCTGCATTGCAACAGCATCATATAAATCACTGTTCTTAATTTTGAATGACAAATCAATAGTTTTTCCGTTACCATCGGCATCACCAAAAATTTGGCGTGGCAATGTTGCTCTATGCCCTTTCTTGACAACAAAAGCAGCACCATCTGTGTCCGTATGGAATCCGCCATTAACCCAGTCAAATCCCGCACTAAATGTTAGGCTACCAAAACTTGTTTTATCTGCGTCTGTATTACTATGACCAGTTGGGTCAATAATATATCTAAGGTTATCACCAGTAACCATACCGATATTATAATCGCTTTTAACAATAGTTAATGTCATAGTTGTTGAACTTGCGCCACAAGTTAGAGTCACGGTCTCCGTGCCGTAGTTTTGCGGCGAATATGGAATTGTCTGCATTGTACGGTTAGGACTTAAACTACGAGGGGTTGCACTTCCAAATTGCATTGTGCAAGATGCCGTTTCATTTTCGGGGTCGTAAACAAAATAGTCGATAATTGCAGTATCATACTGCGACACGCTCAGTGTAGACTTAGCGAAAGCTACTACGGGCGCATTGACTCCAATTCCCCAAATAACTGTATAACTAATCGGGTCAGAAGTATCACTTAAATCTGAACTTGATGCCATAATCGCAGTTATTTCGTTTGCACCAGCCGCAAATTTATTTGGAGTAAGCTCAAATGTAATATCCCTGCTTCCCGTAACTGTTTTTGAAGTGCTATAATTTCCAATAGACAGTGTTACAACATTTTCAGAATTTGCTTGCGCAGATACCTTAACCACAACGTAAACATTTTCACTTGTAGTTTGGAGCATAATTGGGTTAATTCCCTCGCCCCAAGATAATGAAAATGCTGTTGATGTAACATTCCATTGTCTGTTTAATTTTGCACCGCCAACGGAAGTAATAGCGGCTTTAACAACGCTTGTATCTGATGGTTTCAAATAATCTTTTGCATTAAAACTAAAAGTTGAGCCGCTTGCCCTGTCTGGTTGAGTTTCAATAAGGACGTTATCAACGTACCATTTAACCGTAATATCTTGGTCGCCTGTTTCCGTGGCAATAAAACTAAATATTGCATTAGCACCATTGCGAACAGAGGTGGACTTTACGACGTTTGAAAGGTTGATGCCAGCACCTCCGCCACTTCCGCCAGTTCCAACGTAAAACGGGTCAAATCCAGCAATATCCACACCGTTTAACGTAAGGTGCAACAAGCCTTCTTCGTCAACTTTTCCGCCATCAAATTTAAGCCCACTTTTACTAATGTCAATGCAGTCAGAAGCACTTTGTTTAATCCAATAAGTTTGCTTTTCATCAATAACGCACACAAACACTTGCCCAACACTTAAAGCGGTATAAGCCGCAGAGGTTGTATCTGGAACAGAATTTGCGGCGGGAACTCTAATATTATCAATAGAGTCATCTGCAAGTTTCATAAAACCACTATTGGCAATTTTATTATCGACCTCAGTTTTGGTGTATGTTTGTGCTTTAGAATATGAATTTCCGCCAACAAGAACATATTTCGTTCCATTAAAGCGATACTGCTGATATATGTCATCAGCACTATTGTAAATGAAATAAATTAAATCTCTATCTCCGTCCGCAACAGAAGGGAGCTGATTTCCGACATAATCTCCCGCGCCCATCGGGGTAGTTGTAAAATTACCAGTTGTACCCTGAATAATGTAAGCCTTATATCTTCCGCTTGTAGAGTCCAAAAGTTTTACACCTTGCCCCGCTTTAGCATTAGGAGATGACAGATAGGTATTTAACGCAGATTGTGTGTCAAACACACGATTATCCTCTTGCGAGGGAGATGCTGCATAAGCAATTTTACCTATAATCATTTTTAACCTTCTTTCCTATAAAATAAAAAACACCGCGATTCATAAAAATCACGATGTCGTTAATATGTTTCGACTATATTTAATTGTACAGTAATATCCGCAGTTGGCGGATTACCAATATAATGCGCTAAAAGTTCGCCGTCATTTTCTTCATTTGTCGTAATGTAAATCGCGGCGCAATCATCTCTTAGCATTTGATTGTTTGTTGTTTCACTAATTTCAATATCTACTTTTGTTTTTGCCGTTGTCGTATAATCATCCGAAATATCTACAACTTGTTTTCCATCTACCCAATCATTTGCAAGCAATACATAATCCAAGAACCGATAAAATCTCCTTTTTACATCTTCCGCGAGTTTTTCATAAGTCACCGAGCCATTGTTGATAATCATTCCGGCATAGTACAACAGCCTATTCGATAACTCAGTTCCGCTCCAATAGAAGATATATCCATTATCCGCGCTCTCGGGATTAACCATTAAGTAAATTCCGCTTGGTTTATTTGTTAAATCAGCGACAGTTGCAAATATACCTTTAGGGCTACCATCTTCAATGCCGTTCAAAAGTGTGTTTAAGGCGGATTCTATTTCAGAATTGAGCTGAGATTTTGCGGCTTGAATATCGGAAGTTAATTGTGTATTGTTATCACGAATTTCTTTTATAAGATTTGTATTTGCGTTGGTTATTTGAGTATTGAGATTTTCAACGTCGGCTTGAATCGCGACGCGGATTTCTGTAATTGTCGCTTGATACGAATTACTCAACTCATCAATTTTTGTATCAACGGTTTCCTCGGCTTTCGTTACCAATGCCTCAAGTTTAACCCGCAGTTCGCTCAACTGAACGACTTCGACATTATCTTCATACTCATAATCATTTGGCTTCGGTTTCGTTTCGACCGGCAAATCTATAACATAAATTGTTCTTCCAGATTTTTCCTCAGACTCATATAAAAATACATACATTTTTATTGGTTCTGCTCTTTTGTTCTCGTCGCTTAACAGGATGTTCGGCACTACAACAGATACAGTATTATCGGATAGGGTAGAGGTAACGGTTATTGCTTCTTTATCGTAACGTTTCGCAAAATGACAAACGGGCGCGATGTCATAATTGAAGTCTGTAATCTTCAAAGTGACGTTCATATCCCATTGAGTAAGATGGTCTATCTCATTTCCATATTTATCAAATAATTTCACGTTTGCCATCAAAATCACCTCCAAGTTAGCATACGCAAACCCTCTAAAATAGAGGTGTAAAATGCCGATAAAATTGTAGTTTTATTGACACACATATTTTTTCTCTTATTCACTCAAATCACTCACTTTCGTTAGAGTAACTTGAATAGTTACATTGGCGGTCGGCTTGTTATTGAGGGCGTGGGCGGTGAGGGTAAGAGTGCTGCCGCTTCGCTCGGACGAAATATAGATTCCACCGCAGCCATCCGCGCATAATTGATTATAGGCTGTGCTACCGATTTCCGTGTCTGCGATAACGTCACTTGTAACCACATAAGAAGAAGGTTTCGTTACTGTCTGTTCATTGTTTGCGTTCCACCCATTTGACGTAAGGGTATATGAAAATACAACAACTTGATTAGCAAGAGATGTAGAAGTTGCAATTTCAGTCCAATTATATACAGGATTTTCAGAAGTGCCGCCGATACTTGTTAATTGATAACAATGCTCTACCGAAGAACTATCTGTGTACCAACGTATATCCCACAATTTGCTTGCGCTACTTGTGGTTGGACGGCTTGATTTCCTATAAACATTTTGAGAGGCAACATATTTCCAATCATTCCAATCTCCCCAAGCATCAGATAAAGATTGACTTCTATATAAAACATCTCCCGTTGATTTATGTAAATATTGAGTGCGATTGCTTGAACCAACAACACAATACAAAATGCTAAAAAATCCTTGATAATAAACAGAATATAATGTTTGTTGGTCTATGGCATCATCCACTTCGCTTGAAGTAATAGATTTATATTTCCTAAAATTACCATTTGCAAAAGTATATACACCGCCAGAAGTTATGAATTTTGAACTTCCGTTTGTCGGGGTCGTTTCATATGCAGAACTTGCTATTTTATCTTGTGTTACCGCGCCATTACCTATTTTACCTTCAGTAACCGCGCCATCCGCAAGTTTTCCATTTGTTACTGCGCCATCATTTATCTTTCCCGTTGTGACCGCCGATGAGCCAAGTTTGTCAGCCGTTACCGCGCCGTCATTTATTTTTGCAGTTGTTACCGCTGATGAGCCTAATTTATCTGCCGTTACCGCACTATCAGCAATTTTCTGAGTAGTAACCGCATTTGAATCAAGTTTTCCCGCGATAACTGCACTATCTGCGATTTTTGCGGTCGTAACAGCCCCATCATTAACATTAGTTGTTTTAACTTCGCCACTTCCGATTTTTGCAGAGGTCACTGCGCCGTTTGCAAGTTTTGGCGTTGTGACTGCGCCATCTTGAATATTTCTCGTTGTTCCAACGGGTGTCCAACTTTTCCAAGTGTAATCCGCTTCTCCACTTTCTTTTGTTTTTACACGGGTTGTTATATTACCATAAGCGTCTATCTTTACCTGTGTACCATAATTATATCCCGGAGTTTGCACGCAAAATAGAATACCAACTCTTGCTCCATTTGAATTTTTTACATAATACATTTTCATAATATCGGTAGCATCATCAATATATACGCCACCGTCATCATATGAACTCTCATTATTTTCGTGAGCAAAAGATATTTGACGATAGTTACCTTGCAAATAATTATAAATAATTCCGCTTGCCACGGGCTTAGTACCGTTATACTGAATAACAGTATCTAAAGCAACCGTTCCAGATGAGCCACCACTAATAACCAAACCTACTTGTTGTAATGCCTCAATGAGCGCACTGAATTGTGAACTCTGAGCCGCCGCTGCATCTGATACGCCATCGAAAATATAAAAATCCACACCATAAAACTTAGTAACCGAGTTGGCGGTGACTAAGCGGATTTCACCTTTGACCTCTCCGGCAACATCTGTCAATGATTTTGTAATCGGGCAAGAAATAATTCCGTTCTCTCTATCTACAACTGTGCAAGCCAATAAATCCTCTGTGTGATTTGAGCGCGTAACCGCAAGTTGGACACTTGGGCTTCCAGATGACGGGATTTCTATAACATCGCGCTCATCTCTTAACTGAAATCGAGGTGCTTTAATAACATCGTTATCGGTTATCGTGCCACTATATCCCTCGCCTTGAGTCAATACTAAACGCCGTCTATTATCTCTCCAAGCGTGTAAGACATATACATCATCATAAGAATAACTCATAAAAGCCCTCCTTTCTTTTTATTAATTTCATAATTAATCCTCATATGTATAAGAATTTGAACTGCTACTTGATTGATTAATAGCATCAAATAATTTTGCAAATCTCTTTTTGAGCGGCTTATTAGAATAGTTTGTGTCGAATGTCATTGAGAAGTTACTATCGTCCGCGTGGTCGATGTGATAACCCATCAAAATCGGGAATTGCCAATCACCGCTATTCAGTTGCAGAGTAACCATTCTTCCCAAAGTCAAATCATCTAAGTTCTTCTCAAAACCGTCCAAATCCATAATGTTAGTTGAAGAAACATCAAACTCATAGCATTGTTGCGAAATGTAATTGTCGTGGTCGATTTTAGCTTCGGCATATACGCTTTTTAATGTGCTTATTATATCTGCCGCAGAAAAATTCTCGGAGAACACGGCGTTCTCGTTAGTCCAATCGCCTTCGACAATAAATTTTTGAAGTTCTAATACTTCTTGGGGAGATAGGACGGCATATCCCTCTTGGGCGACAGCGGTATTATAATCCATAGTTAATTTGTTTCTAATACTCCGCATAGTTCTATAATTAGAATCTCTCGTGCTTACATTGCTATCTCTTGTTGATAATGTTTCATAATAGCTCTTAGATGCACTATATAAATCCGTAACGTGTCTTTTTCTGTAATTTTCTGTTACATCCAAATTTATGTCTGAATAATAAATCGGATAATCCAAATATCTAATAGCTATACCCTGTGATTCTGCGCCAACATTTATCTTATCGGCAACACTTCTGTATTTTGCAAGCGCTTCCGACAACGAGGATTCATTCTGTATTATTTCAAGCAGTTTCCCAACATATGTTTGCGCAGCAGATTGATAACTTGATTTTTGGCTATTATATTCAGTTTGCCAAGCCACAATAGCCTCCCACAAAGTACGATTTTTGTCGGGGTCTGCTACATATTGCATTTGAGATTTATAAGCCGTGAAATTATATAGAATATCATTTCCTGTCGGGTTAATCAAACCCATACCATATTCATCTTCGGCGGTATGTACTCTTAATGCAGTAACAGCCCTATCCTCTGTTGCTTTAATATTCGTATTTTTGATTGCATTACTCCACGTCAAAACAATATTGGAAGAAGAACCAACCATACCTTCTTTTTGCGGTGCGCCATTACTATCCACAGAGGTCGGATTACCGCTAATAATATTTATCGTCATATTCTCACTATCAAAAATAAAGAAACAATGATAAGCTTTCTCGATTTCATTCATTAAGAAAGAATAAACAGGTTCATTATTTACCTCGTCCAAACTACGATATTTACAACATAGCGTTGCAGTTGGAACGCTTGACACTATTTCAGAATCAACATATCCAATTTTCCAATCCGGCAAATAATCTAATATCTGATTTAGAATACCTCTATTACATCTTTGTGCGCCTTTTGATTCGCTTTTCGTGTTACTTGTGTTTATCCAAACATCTCTGCGCCAATCCGAAGAAGTAATTAGATTATATATTTTGTCGGGGAAGAAAAGCGGCATAGTGCCTTCGGACATTGAAAACGTTTTTTGCGTTAATATATGTTCATATGATTTCGCCGTCACCGTTTTAATCTTATTGATGCCGTCGTTACTTTCCTCGGTGTTTGTTATTACCCACCAAACTTGTCTAATAGCATATGATGATTTTTCACCAACGTTAAAACTTGTAACATTTCTTAACCCACTATATATTTGAACATAATTTTCGGGCATTAAATGCCACATCCAAGTTGTTTTACCATTACTGGTGGTTCTTGTAGCCTTTTGGTCTACGCAATCAAAGCGCATATATCCGCTTGACAGACTTGCTGAGATATTTACATAATAATCAACAGAATATTTTGTGCCAGCAACAATGTCACTGGGGTTGGTCGCCGTAAAAACATAATTACTATAAGTACCCGCAATAGAACTTGTGACGTAAGGATTTATAGCCACACCTACGTTATAAGGTATTCCATCAACATCGGTAATAGTTAAAGAGCCATTTTCCGTGGCGGTTATTTCCACGTATTTTCTTTTCTTTTCTGTTTCTATATGGCTAACGTTAGTTCTACTAACCGAACTTGCGTTTGAATATGAATATGTAGTATCATCATTGTAAAGCAAATTCTTTATCATAGTTGTACTATCATTATCCGTATATAAATATCCTCTATATGCAAATGAACCTCGCGGGAATGATGCACTTCCTGTTACACCAGAGCGTAAAGCCACCACGTCTCCATTTTCAACAGGGATATAACTATTGCAACATAAATGCTTATACCCAACAAATCCTTCATATTGTACAGTATCGGTTACTGCCTTTTGCTCCGCATAATTATTGTGCGAATCATAATAATGTTGCCATTCCCAAGTATAGCCTTTTGATAATCCTAAATCATATAGGAGCGTTTCTTCTTGTAACTTAAAACCATTTATTCCGCCATTCGCATCATATCTCATATTAGATTCTGGTCTTACAGTGGTATTACTTAAACTTTTAAGAGAATAATTGCTATCACTCAAAATAGGACTGCCATTAAATTTATACTGCTCCGTCGGGTCTGCTAAATATAAAAGCATATCCTCTTTCACATCATCATAATGAGGATTATCTATCCATTCATATTTTTCGCTATCATATATCTTTTTGGGAATTTCAAATTTTATTTCTGAGGTCGAATTAAAATTATAATCACATTCAAAACCTTTTATATTCCTTAATATACCGACAGAATCCTTTTTATTCATTTGATATAGAATTACATTGGGAATTTTATTCAATCGCTTCATTAGAATCCCCCAATTCTATGTAGAGATGTAAAAGAAATTGTTATTTTATTACCGACAAATATATTGTCACTTATATTTCTTACATAAGCCGCTCCGTTATCAGCAGTCCACAAATTCAAGAAAATCTTAAATTTATTCTCTCCGCGTGAAAGATAAAATAGATTTGAATACTTAGTTGTATTGTCAATATACGGAGGATATAAAAGGTTTACATTCTCTGTCGTGCCGTTTTGTGTTCTTGTAAATGTACCGTATTTACAATCGGCAGAAACCGAAAATTGTCCTTGTATTCCTTTGAAAGCCAAAACAGAATCATTTAAGGTATTGATGAAGTAAAGCGTAAATTTTCCGCCCTCATTCCAATACGAACTACTATTCATATTTACTGGAACATAATATTTTATAAAATATTCTCTGCCCGCCACAAGATTGCTTGATACGGTCGCCAAAAATACTCCACTTGCCGAATCGTACTCGCCGCTTATCCTATCTCCATCACTTGATGTATAAACCAAAAAATAAGATGATTCAATGCTGTCATATTCCGAATCTGTGTATGTGATTTCTCCGTCCGTTGCGCATTGAACCGTCGCGGTTCTCAATACACGTCTTGGGGGTAAAGTATTAAATTTTACAATGGGATTAATCTCCATTCTGTCGGGAATAAAGTCTAATTTAATACTTTTCTTTATATGCTGATATGCGCCGTCATAATCGCCTTGAAAAGTCAAAGGAATATCGACATTCTCATCTCTATACCAAAATCCACTATCATTCCTTACTTTACATCTAAACCCTCTATATCCATTAACATCCATTATATCCTCGCTCGGAATCAGCAAGGCTCTCAAATAATAATCTTGTCGCTCATTTATTACGACAAATTTCTTCCAACCATTTTGACCAAACAGCCAATCCTTAATTTCCTCAACTTGACTAAATGGGATATTCCCATCAGGATTTATAATCTCCAAATCAAATTCAAGGGGCTTGCCAGAATAGTCAAGCCCCAGGAGTAATTGAGTTGCGGAATGCGGGATAGTATCAACGGTAGGTTCATATTCAGCACCAGAAATGAGATTGCGATAGTCTTTATTAATTTCACAGGAAACAAGATTATATATACTCGAATTTTTACCAGCATATTCAAACATATCAAGTCTGCCCATTGCTTACCCACTTCCTTTCTTATAAATTATTTTTCTCTCTTAACATCTCTAACATAAACTGTTTCTTAAATAATTCATATCTTTGTCTTTCTTGTTTATCCATTTTACTCAGGGTTTCATTATCAATCTTTCCATAAATGTTATAAACTGGCGCGGAACTAATATTTGTATCTCCATTAATTTTCTTTGACGAATTTTTGATTACGTTATTCACGAATTTCGTTGGGTCACTTGCAAAATCAAACATAGTATTTGTCATAGCTTTGCTAAACACAGGATTTCCTTCTGGTAAGAACGAATACCTGCCTTTGCCTATTTGATATGGAATAAACTCAGAGAATAAGCCTTCTTCGTCAACGATATGTAAACCACCAGTTGCGGATTTTGTGCCTTCTGCATATCCTGTAATTTTGCCATAAACTTGGTCGAGCACGAAACTTGAATTTCCATATTTTTTAGCAAGTTGCGAACGAATATCGGCAACAGCGAGTGTTTTTGTTGCGGCTCTCGATTCGTATGTTTTTCCGTCAAATTTGTAAGTCCATTTATGACCTGTTTCGTTACCGCCAACACCAAGCAATCCTTGTACAACGCCTAATCCATAATTATCAAATCCGCTAACGTCTTTTGCGATAAGTTTTGTTAGTTCACTCGCAGCTAATAGGCGATTACCTTTTGTATCTCCATTATAATTATAACCAGTTTCATATTTCTTGCCGTTATACTTAACCCAAAAACTTGTTTTGCCGTTTGTTGGGTCAGGATTTAACGGAGTAGAATTAGCAACGTCAATAGCGTTTTTAGCTTCAATAGCTGCGTCTTTCAAATCGTCAATCTGATTTTTAAGGTTAGAAATCCTATTTTCATAGGTTTCAATGTTGGTAGTCAATGTATCTATTGCACTGTCAACATCATATATTCTACCCTGTAAATCATTTATCAGGTCAATAGTAGAAAGGTTTGCGGTATTGTACTTATCCATAGCAGACTTCGCTTCTGTCCACATATGGTCGAACTCTGCACGTCCAGTTGTAGTATAATTCAAACAGTATTCAAGTAATTTTCCATACAGAGTACCATTATCATTATCTATCATTGAACAGGCTTCACGATACATTTTGACTTCATCATTTAGAAATTCTTGTATCTTATCAATTTGGTCTTGATATGATTTGTCAGTATCTTCTTTCAGCTTGTCTAACGCCTGTTCTCGTACCTCGATTTCGTGTTTATACAAAAAGTCTTGTAAATCGGTTTGACTTGTTTTGTATTCTTCCTGCGCTTTCTTATAGGTTTTCTTACCAGCCGCAGAATCGTCAAGGCTTGCACTCGCCGCCTTTAGTGTATTTGAAGCAAGAGTGTTTTGTTTCTCGCTCAAAGACCTCTCATATTCGTGCAAATCCTTTTCGGCTTGTAACTGTTCTTTCCGCTTTTCGATAACTTCATCAAACTTTTTCTTTTGTTCCTCTAACGCTTTTATTTCGTTTTCTTTGATTTGCTTGATGTATTTTTGTGTCCATTCGATTAGCGATTGAATTGCGTTTTTAGACTTTTCGTATTCACTCTTATTCTTTTCAAGTGCCTTTTTCTCTTGTTCGAGAGCTTCTTTGCTATGTTCTAAAGCGGTCTTTTCCTTTTCTAATGCGTCTTTTGCCTTTTCAGAAGCCTTTGCTTTCTTGTCGGTCGCAGTTGCTGCACCAAGCATAGCACCACTATAAGATTTCGCCTGTTCCCTTGCAGAAGCGAAAATGTTTCTTAATGTGTTAAGGTTATCAGCTACCTTTTGTGCCGCTTTTGCTACATTTCCACCCTCAGAAAGTTTCAAGGCAAGTGCATATTGGAACGCCGCTTGTGCCGCTGTGAGTTGTGAATCCGCAAGCTCAATGTTCACCTTTGCAAGATATTCCTTCGCCGCAGTTTCAGACGATAATGATTCAAGGTCTGTTGTAGCCTGTAGTGTAGCTTTAGTTTCAATTTCGTCAATTTGCGCTAACACTAACTTTTTATAGGCTTCTTCATTAACCTTTAATTGCCCGTTTTCGTAAGTAAGATATTGTAGATACTTTTGACCGCTACTTGAACTTAATTTTTCAAGTGATTCAAGGCTAAAGTATTGATTTTCGTTATAGTCTTTAACGATTTTGTCTAAATCTTGGAATACGGCTTGCATTGAGGATAGCGCATTTTGAGTAGTTACAACAGCGTCGGCAATTCCTAAAACCGTTTTCTGATACGCTTCTAATTGTGCGATTTCACTTGCACTCGCGCCTTGTTCATTGAATTTTGAAATTTGGTCGCTGAATTTCTCTACAATGTCACCACGCATTGACTCGGTAACGTGTTTTATGCCTTCACTTAAATTATTAGCATAAGCGGTTAATTGTGGGAATGTCTTGAATAGCGACATTCTTTCACTATCTTTAAGTGTACCGCTTTCGACTTTGGTTAATGCGTCTTGTAACTTTTGGAGTTTTTCTATTGACTTCTCAATAGATTCAACAAATGACGGGTCTTTAGAAGTTCCGGTTTCATTCATCAACCTTGTAAATAGATTATTAGATTCATCAATAGATTCCGTATTTGCTTGTTTCAAAGCGTTAGATGTACCGATAATTTGGTTAGTCAGTGAATTAAATGTATCTGCCGTTGTATCATTTATTAAGCCAACCTGTTTCATATTATCAATAAGAGCTTTTACATCACTATTGCTCTCATAAAGATTTGCAAGTGTATCGGCAGTTAATTTGCCAGATTCTTTTAATTCATCTATTGCTTTTTTGCCTTCTGCGAATCGTCCTTGATTAAAAATGTTTGAAAATACAGAATCTCCACTATTACCAGTTGCCATTAAATAAGCATTTTGTATATCATTGATATAATCTACTGCTGCTTTTGCATCATCTGATAAAGCGCTATAATCATATTCTCCCAAATCAGTTAAATATCCCGTCATATCTGAAACATATCCAGACATAGCGGTGTTCAATTCAGTCTTTCTTTCTTCCCACTGCTTTGCTTCTTGCTCATTTCCGTCTTGCAATGCTTTTTGATATTTTGCTTCTGCCTCTTGGTAATCTTCGAGCCTAACTTGGAACATATAATACTGTTCTTCGCTTTTACCAGTTGTATTGGCTTCTGGACGATTTGGATGGTCTTTGTCTTTGTAAGGAGAAGTTTTGAAATCTCCATAGTTACGATAACCAAACCACCAACCGTCCCCGCCGTTTTCAGTTTTCTTTGAATTTACAGCATTAACAAAATTACCTACATTTTTACCTTGTGCAATTTGTATAGATCGCTGTTTTAATTCAATTTGTCTTTCGAGTTCATCATTTGTTTTTTTAAGATTCTCTAACTCGTTCTTTTCAACTATCGTTAAAGTTGATTTTCCTTGTAATTCCTCTATTCTGCTTTGTGTTGTACTTAATTCATTGTTAAGACCGTCTAACTCACTTTGCAAACCTTTGATTTCATCAGAACTATTTTTTAATGCTTCCGTTGCACGTTCAACTCTTTTTTGGTAAAAGTCAACAGCAGCAACAAGTGCAACTACAGCAGCAATAACTAAAATATAAGGGTTAGCTTTTATGGCTGCGCCTAATCCTTTTATTTTAGTTGTAAGACCAGAAGTAGCAGCAGAAAGACCTATTTTTGCATTAGTAGCTGTTGTATCAGCAGCAGCGGATTCTAATGTTTTAACAGCATTTGCTTCTTTTACTCTTGCTTCTTCTGCTTGTGCTGCAATATCAATAGATGTAGCAGCAGTCAATCCAGATTTTTGCAGAGCCAATGCCATTTCTACTTCCGATAAATTTGTAGTAGCTAATGCCGAAATTTGCTCCTCGGTCGTAAGCCCCCTCATTGCACCAGCAACAGCATTTATACTTGATGACCCTGCTATTCCCAGAAGTTTTAATTGCATTTTTGAAATATGTATGATATAATTTACATATAAATTAAAGCAGGGGGAGAAGTGATGAAATGAGCGTTCAAGAAATCACAGTTGGACTCACTTATGTAAAATGCCCGAAATGTGGTTGCGATAAATCTTTGAAAAGAAGAATAAATGATAGTGCAGAATATGGATTGTGCGTAAATTGCGGTGCACATACATTCTTCAAAAATCTGAAACCAACGATAATGCCACAAAGCATAAAATGTCCCTACTGTGGTTCATCGAGTGTCAAAAAGATTTCAGCCACTAAAAAAATTGCTTATGGAGCAACCTTTGGAATCCTCGCGGCAAGTAAACTCGTAAATCAATGGCATTGCAATAATTGTAAAAGTGATTTTTGACCGTTCATTCCGAGCGGTCATTTTTTTTGTGTGTTGGAACATACGTTAATAGCGAATAAGATATGGCTCTTATCCACTATAAGGAATGGTGTCCTCTGAACGTTCCTATCATTAAGGCTTTTATCCCGACATCGCTTGCACGATTGCTACTATCGGATTATATAACCAAATCAAATGACTGATAGGTGCGCTGCTCGTTATCAATTATATATCTGTCCGGCATTATTTTTTAGCCGTAGAAATCTCACTCCCGTACACGCGGTTTGACTATTTGCCTTATTTTTCGGCTACCATATAGGTGTAGTGAGCATTATGACTTCAAGCAATTTCTCCTTTTGTTATTTTAGAACTTTCTTCTTATGGAATTGTTGTTATCGCCAATATGATAATTTCTCTCCCATAATAGACCAATTAGCGCCTCTGGGTAGCGCTATACTCCTGTTGGAGCAACCGAAGTTCTTGATAAAGGCGACTATTGGTATTGCAACCATTGCAGTACCGAATAATCCTAAAGCTCCTGTTAATTTATCAATCAACCAAAGTATTCCACTCAGAGTTTCTATTACAACTCCCATAGAATCAGATTGGAATAGGTTTTGGAATATTCCTGTTGCAGTTTCTTTCAGAGAATTAAATTTGTATTCAAGACTTTCCTCGACGATTCCCATTTCATTCATAGCACTTCCTGCGCTATCTTTCATAGTGTTAAGAGAATCTTCTACAGCCTTGAAATTGTTTAGCATAGCTGCAACGATTTGACCTTGACGTTTACCGGCAAGTTTCTCTAATAGATTTCATTATATTAAAGATGTTCGCAACACATCTCTAAATATTATTTAGCTTTCTTTTTTTAATTTAATTGAGAAAAAATATAATTAGACACTTTTTCTTTCGTATCATATTTATAAGGAACTGTAATTAATCCAATCCCATTTTTATTACAATATTCTCTTTTTATAGCATCATTTTTGACTTGTTGCTTATAAGAATCTTCTCCGCCAAAATAATCAACAGGTCTATAATGTTGAACACCATTGTATTCGATACAAGTATTATATTTTGGCAAATAGAAATCAAATGGTAAGGGGCGAATATTTCTGCAATCATCATATTTTTTCTGAATTTCAAAATCAATTCCTTCTTCTTGCAGAATATCAAAAATAATATGTTCGCCTTTGTACATTTTTTCTTTTTCACAATTTGGACAAAACCTTAAATTAACCAAAGATTTATACCAAGTATAGCCACATTTATTGCACCTCATTTTCATTGGAGATGTTGAATATGTATATTCGCCAATTCTTTCAAAGTTTGGATTCACACTCTTAATCTTTCTATCGACTTCTTCGGTTGACAACGAAAATTCCTTTGATAATTTTTCAAGCCCACAATAATAACAGCCTCGTCCTTTTATCAAATTTGCAGGAGTGGTATGCCCATAATAATTATGTTTTGTACAACAATATTCTATATCATCATTCAAAATAGTATAATCGGTCAATATTTTTATTTGCGGCATTTTATCATTCACTAATTTTTCAATATCCTCTTTGGATAAATTTTTATGCACACAATATTGACACTTTTTGTTCCTTCTAAAATTGTTGATAGGAACAATTTGAACACCTTTATCTTTATGTTTGTTGCAAACAAAATAAACACAAATTTTATTTACTCCACCCATTTGTTCTCTTGCTATTTTAATAAATTCAAAATCACGTTCACAACATAATTCTTTTATCTCATCTATTGTTTCTTGCTCGATTGGTTTTCTTCTTTTACTTGCTGTTTTTTCAACTCCGCAATAATAACATCCCTTACCTTCAAGTAATCTACCTAATGTTGTTTGCTGTATTCCTTTATCTCGGTGTTTAGGGCAAATATATTTCATTAAAGAAGAAGCGTTTTGATAATCTTCTTCACCTGAAATTAACTCAAACTCTCTTTTCTTTGCTTCTTTATAATAATCATCAAATGTATATTTCTTGCAACTCACTTTCAATCACCTATTTTCAATCAAATAAAAAGACTCCAAAGCCCTAAATAGCTCCGGAGTTTTCTTGTACTTATATGTTGTTATTCCATTAACTGTTTTTACGAAACTATATTTTATTCCACAACTCAATAAATATTTCATTTCTTTAACATATTGAGTTGCATATTCTTTATCAAACTTCATTCTTCACCTTTTAGCTAAATAATATTTACTTTATATTTCTATAAAGATTGGACTATTTTTTAATCACACTCAAAAAAAAGAGTAGCGACCACACCTTTTCCATTTAAGGGATTTTCACCCACGCCTTTGCGATTGCGCCGTACTCCTAATGCGTTAATTATTCAGGATTTCCACCTTTATTATTACATTAACGCCACTTTCGCGGGATAGTCTCTGAACGTTCATCCTCGACTGATACTCGTGGTGCGAGATTACGTTAGGATGCTTCGCGGCAAGAACAGCAATTATTTCAGCACTTAGGTTTTTGACCGTATGCCATCCTTGTGTTATTTCTGCTTTCGCACTTTCATAGCGTGATTTCTCCGCTATTGTAGTACAAGGCTTTACGCATTACCTGCCATTAAATGTGTACTATGTGCATATTTCTATACACACAGGCAAATCTCTGCCTGCTGTTTATCTGTAAGTTCATCATAGATATTAGAAATATCTCTCAACAATTCAGTTGTTGACTTAAATTCTGTTTTATCTTTATCTTTAAATAATGAAATTCCGCCTGGTACGCTTGCGGTTCTGGTTAAACTTGCGATTTCGCCGTTTAATACTTCTATGCCGCCGATAAATTCTTCGGTATTTTCATCGTAGCCGCGTATACGCATTGAAATTGTTTTTAGCGCATTACCGACAGATGAGGCATCTCTTGTGATTTCTGTAGCTGCCGTGCCAAGTGCGATAGTTTCATCCAATGTGTTGTTTGCCTCTTTCATTGCCGAAGATGAACGAGTTAAAAATTCAACAATATCATTATTACTGACCGCTTGGCTATTACCTATCGCATTAATTTTACTTGCAATTCCATCAAGTGCATCATTCGCTTCAATGTCAAAAGCCTTCATCGCTGACACTAAACCGTCAGTCGCCTGTTCCATATCCATTCCAGGAGAAATGGATTTGAAGATAGAAGAAACTTTAGCCATTTCTTCTGCATCTTTAAGTGAATATCCAAGACGACTCCAATCCGCCGCCGCTTGAATTACGTCCTTTGTGGTTACACCAAGAGCTTTTGCTGTGTCGTTTGCTGTATAATAAAACTCTCTTAGTTGTTTGGCTGTACCATCGGTGGTTTTTCTCAAATCAACTAATGCCGTGTCAAGTTCAACAACACTTGTTATTCCTTGTTTAATAGCTCTAATGGCAGAATATATAAGCGTTGAGGCACTTATATATCTCGAAATACTTGATAATGCGCCCTTCAAACTGTCTGCGAAAGTTTTACCTTTAACTCCTGCCGCCGCAGCAGCTTGGTCAACCAACTTAAAACTATTAGCTAATTTGTTTAGTTCTGACTTATCAACATTTCCCTGCGAAGCCAACTCTTTGAGCTTGCTAATCAAGGCATTTATTTGGCTTCCAAATTGTTTTGTAGCTTTAGAATTTTTAAGCAACCACGTTTCCATTTTGTTTTGCAATGTAGCAACTTCCATCTGTGTTGCGTATTGCTTTGTAGAAGCCGTGGCAGTTTGTGTCATGTTTTTAACTCTATTAATCGTTTGTTCAAGAACGCGCATATTACCAATATACTGTTCTGCATTCATTGAACCAGAATTACCAAACATTTCTGCAAGTTTATTAACGCTATCTAAATCTATCTCGATTTGCTCTAAAGTTGAATGCAATTCAGTTTGTACAGAACCGTCACCAAGAGCATCAATTTTTGTCTTTAATGCAGTAACCTGTGTGTTGATTTTCTCAATTTCTAAACCTAAATCCCCGCTCCTGACCTTATCGTTAAACGTCTGGATAATCTTGCTTTTAGTATCTTCTAACTTGCTATCCAAAACTCTAAGCCTATTTTCTGCATCTCCGGCAGTCTGTTTTAGCGTATTTAGTTGCGAAGCAGATAATTTTCCGTCTAAACCGTTTCTTAGAAAACTATATTGTTTCCGAAGATTTTCTAACTGAGAGGAAAGTTCTGTAATTTGATTTGCATTTGAATTAGCATCTAATCCACGAATTTTTATTTCTAAAGAATCAATTTGTTTTGCAGTATTTAGTAATTCTTTGAATTTACCATTTGTTACATCAGCACTTTCTTGTGCAACTTTTTGTTGTGCTTTTTGTTCAGCTTTTAATGCTTTGAACTCAGCTTTAACTGTTGATAAAGTGTTAAGATATTCACTTAATGATTTTTTATCTCCAACTTTATCTAATTGCTCGCGCAAATCACTAATACTTATAGAAAACTTACTGGAATCTATTCCTGCCGCTTTAATATTTGCTTCAAATTCTCTTAATGCTTGATTTTCGTTATCTTTAATAACGTTAATTGGCTTTGCCGCAAGTTGATTTGCTGAATATTCTGCATTTTGAAATTGAGTAGCTAAATCCTTAACACGTTGAATAGAAGCGTCAACTTCTGCTTTTAATGTAGCAAATGTATGTTCATCAGCATTGTTTAATGCCGCAATCCGCGCTTCCACCTGTTGATAAGCAGTATTAAGCTGGCTAATATGGCTTTGATCTGTAATAGGCTTTGCTGAATTGCTATCACCATATTTTGATTTCAAAGAATCTAAAGAAGAATTATACTTTGTTATTGTTGAAATATTTTTCTCGTGTTGCTTTTGTAACCGTTGTTCCGCCTCAAGTTGAGTTTCTACGGTTTTAATAATACGTCTATTTGTTTCACTAAGATATTCTCCGGCTCGATCATAATTCCTTGTTAAACTTACAGCGGTATTCAAATCTTGTAGACCTTGAATATTGACACTAATTCCACCATTATCATTCAAATCATAAGTAATCTTTTTGATTTGAATATCCATTTCATTAAGATTTTGCGTTACTCTACGTATATCTTCATCTCTAAAATCCATTTGACGTAAAGCATTTCCTAATGCTCCAACAGTAGTTATGTCAATACCCAAATCATTTCTTCTATGCAAAATATGACCTTGACCATTTGTATTATTATTTAAACTTGTCATAACTCCGCCAACAGATTGATTCAAATTCTGCTGCATTTGCTGATTGAAATTATTCATTTGCCGATTAAGGTTTTGCAAATTTAGAGTAATATTAAATTGTTGATTATTTAATGCGTTTTGTATTTCTTGAATTATTCTTGCAGTATCAATATGCACATTGCTCAAATCAACTCTACGATTATTTATCTCGTTTTTAATTTGACTATCAATACCTTTTGTGTCCAATACTGCTTTAATCAGAGCTTCAAAATTTTTAGCCATAAAACCCTCCTTTCTCTAAAATAAAAAATCACCAATAAGGTGATCGCATAGTTGTTGCATTATAAATCTCCCAATCCTTTTCCTTCGACTTTTTGTATGCCATCTGCACCAAAATATTTATCAAATTGCGATTCCTCAGAGCGGTCGTCATACACAGAAATCATATCCCTGCTGCTCCAAGAACTTATAGATTGAACAACACTTTCAGGTAGATTGTTCTCTAATAAATACGTTGTAAAGAAATGCCTAAATTGGTGGCAATATGATGGCTTCCCTACGATTTTGCTAATTGAACGCATCCAAGAATCAATAGTCGATATTTTTA
>Ga0326511_10000183_pt1 | contig 51835 bp, 35 predicted proteins | sample 0_2496_0518_D_FD_203701 | JGI IMG/M metagenome (GOLD analysis project Ga0326511, IMG submission 203701) | Bovine rumen microbial communities from UC Davis, California, United States - 0_2496_0518 | ecosystem: Host-associated > Mammals > Digestive system > Stomach > Rumen | place: USA... | reverse complement strand
GGCGCCGGACCCGCTTGCGGGTCTGCAGGAGGCACCGGCCCTTGCGCCGGAGACGCAGGTCGCCCCTCCGCAGAACATGAACGAGCAGCAGAACCATGCGTGGGCCGCCATTCGCGCGCAGTCGAACGCCAACCGCAGGCAGGCCGAGGAGTTCCGCGGGAAGTACAACCAGCTCGTGGAGTCCACGCGGAAGTTCCAGGAGGAGCGCACGACGTTCGGCGAGCAGCTGAACGCCAAGGACAAGCGCATCACGGAACTCGAGAACGAGATCGGCCGGATGGACCTCACGCGGTCCCCCGCGTTCCAGGAGAAGTACGACGCCCCGATCCAGGGCCTGTGCACGGAGATAGCGCAGACCCTCGAGGCGAACGGACGCTCCAAGGAGGACGCCTACGGGCTGGCGAGGGAGATCCTGTCGTCCGACAGGGCGCAGGTCCCGGACCTCATCTCGCAGCTGCCCACGCACGTGCAGGGCGTGATCATGGTCAAGGCCGAGCAGGCCGACCAGCTGTTCGCGGCCCGCGAGGGCGCGCTCGCCGACTGGCGCAACTCCGCGGAGGGGCTGGCCGCCGTCAAGGAGCGCGGGGACTCGCTTGTCGCCGCCCAGCACTCGGACAAGATGGCCGAGGCCGCGCTCGACATCATCCGGCGCATGCCCGCCAGCTCGAAGCCGCCGGCGTATCAGGTCGTCGACCCCGCGTTCGCGGCGGACCGCGACGCCCAGGAGCACAAGTTCCGCTCGTGGGTGCAGCAGGCCCCGGAGGAGCAGAAGTACGCGGCCATGCTCGAGGGCTTCATGGCCCCCAAGACCTACGAGATGCTCGAGCACGTCATGCGCGAGAACCAGCAGCTCAGGCAGATCCTTGCCAGCCGCGGACGCCTGGCGTCGCCCCCGGTGTCCCCGTCGCCCGGGTACATGCCGCCTCCCGCGCCCCAGCCGGCGCGCCAGCCCGCGGCGCAGCCCGGGGTCTACGCCCCGACCGCCGCGCCGACCGGAAGCCTAGCCAGTTCCTTCGTCGCCAGTCTGTTCCAGCGTGGCATGCAGTAGGACGGTGCCTGTAGGAAAAAATCTTCGCCGACCCCCTTGCGCAAGCGAGGGGGCTTTTGCTATAATCGTAAACAGACAGCGTAACTCCCTTCTCCTGTCGGGGAACTTTGCGGGACTATATCGGCAGCCCGACCGACGCGATAGGTGCCTTTAGGCAGCCAATCATCCTTCAATAAGTTCATTATGCCCCGTCAATTGGGGCGAGGAGAAGATAAAATGGCATACAACGTCAACTTCACGACTAACCCGGAACTCGTCAAGGCCGACACCGCTGCTACTCAGCCGGCGGCTTCCACCGGGACGAACGACCCCGCGTACGACATGTACGCCGGCTATCGTGCGGCGGTCAGAAGCGATGATACCAATCATTATGCGCGGGCGTACACCACGTCGGCGGACCCCGCGGCTCTCGAGAGCTCGCTGAAGCTCAATGTGCTCGATCCCGGCGGCCCCATCGGACGTCCCGAGGGTGGCCGTGTGTACAAGGGCCCCTGGGTCAATGTGTACGACGATACAGAGACAGGGTATCAGGGCGACATGTACCGCCACGCGGACGGTAACTTTCGCTACAACCAGATGCTCATGACGGTCGCACAGAGCTTCGACCCGTTCATGCAGAAGCGCGAGGCGACCCACCCGCACTGGTGGCTCAACCGCATCCCGCGCACAGCGTTCAAGCTGTTCAACGGTGCTGTCCACGAGACGCGCATCTACCGTGGCGGACTTACGGTCTACTCCGGCCTTTCCGACTGGTCTGACCTCGCGCCAGATCCGATCTCCAAGGACGCGTGCGCGCCGCTTCCGTTCCGCACGTACCAGTACGCGTGGGAGACCCGCGCCTGGTCGGGCAAGCGTACCGCGTGGGGCTCCGACCCGATCTGCCTCGACATCTTCCGGTTCACCCCGAACGCGATGGAGCAGCTCGGCTGGATTCTCGAGACGGGCGTCAAGTTCGGCACGGACATCCAGAACATCTGGAACCGCGACATGTTCATCTACCACTCGGTGATGGCCGGACGTTCGTACGTCATGACCTCCGAGTACCGCGGTGCCAGTTCGCCCCGGTACGTCTACGAGCCGTTCTGCGGCTTCGGCGACGAGGGTGGGGCTCTCGTGGCAGACAAGAAGTATGTCAAGAAGCCGTTCGTCGTCGTCGACGCTACGTCGAACGTCGAACCGCTCAACTTTGACGTGCTCGACATCTTCCGCCACCAGCTCACCCGCCAGTGCTCCGACGCTGCGGTCGGTCGCATCGGAGGCAAGCCCATGTTCGCGCTCGCTGTCAGCGAGGACGACGTGTGGAACCACATCCGTGGAAACGAGGAGCTCCGCCGCTACTGGATCGAGGCCAATCCGCAGGCCCTCATCGACGGCTGGATCTCCCCGACGACTTACCGCAAGTGGACGATCACCTGCGACGACGACCAGCTCAGGTTCCGCTACGTCCGCCGCATCGAGCACTACACCGAGGACGAGGCGCGCCACTACGGCTTCGTCGGGTACAAGGAGTTCGGTCCCTCGGATCAGAACCCGAGCGGGCTGCCCGTCTACATCGCCGAGGCCGTCGACCCCGAGTACGGTGCGCGTGCCGGCGTGAACGGCGCCCCGGTCCCCGAGGCGAACCCCGAGTACGACCTCGCCGAGCTGGCCATCGCCCCGGTGTTCATGAACCTGGTCTTCACCAACCAGTTCGTCCCGGATACGCCGAGCCTCGGCCACGGCACGTGGTTCGGACCGAAGGAGGGCCTCAACGGCCGCTGGAAGTGGTACAACCCGCAGACTCCGGAGAACATCGAGCAGAAGGTCGGCAACTTCCACGGCATCTTCGAGATCGTCCCGAAGCCGGAGACGTCGGCCATCTACGCGACGAGCTTCATCTACCGCCGCTGCGCGGAGCCGCTCCCGTCGCTCTGCCCTGCCGAGAACCCGCACGTCAACGTGACCGCCAAGGGCGATTCCACGAAGGTGTCCGGCAACCCGACCATCAAGGTGCAGTCCGGCGCGGCAACCGCCACGCTGGTGCTCGAGGACGGTCTCGTCGGCGCCTCCACCGGGGACATGCTCAAGCTCACCACGTCTGGCAGTGACGTGATCAAGGCCGTCGTGTTCCAGTCGCTCACGGCGACGAAGAAGGAGGTCCAGCTCGAGGTCGACCCGGTCGCGGTCAAGCCCTACGATGCCGGTACCGTCGTCCTCGTCGACGGCGCGTTGAAGAAGAACGCCAATGCGGTCACGTTCCCCGACTACGCCGCGCTCACGGCCTACACCGCCGGGGACTTCATCAAGTACGACGGCAAGTACTACAAGGTCACTGCCGACGTCGCCGCCACCCAGGCCGAGTGGGGAGACTTGGACGGGAAGGTCAACCTGGCTACCGTCGCCAACGTCGCAGACAAGTTCGCGACGGCGGTCAGCCTCGACGGCGCCACGGTCACCCGTGGCTAACTGGAGCGGGGCCCGCCTCCGGGCGGGCCCCGGTCCCGTAAGGAGGAGACGTCATGCAGTACACGCTCAAGACCGCGAGGAAGTACCTGAGGGAGTCGTCCAACGCCTACGGGCAGAACGACCTCCGGGACAGCATAAACCTCGCGATCCAGAACCTGTCCTACATGACCGGGTGGGAACGCCTCCGCAAGATCCTGCGCTTCTTTTCGGTGGGGCCGCATTTCGTCCTGCCGCAGGGGTGCGCGGGAATAGTCCGTGCGTGCGTCAACGGCCGTCCGACGACCGTGCGCGCGCAGGACTTTCGATTTATACATTCTGGCCCTGGTGAGCTGAACCGACCACCCTCCGGGTTCTGCTTCATCAGGGCCTCCAACCTGGTGGACGTAGGGTTCAAGCCGGTCATGTTCGAGCCCCGCGCTCCGTTCAGGCTCATTGCATTTTCGCGTCGCGCGGTCCCGACGACTGAGGAGGACCCCGAGACGCACCAGCCGCGCGAGGTTGGGCGCCCGACGCTCCATGTCGCTGGCACGACGCCGGAGGGCGTGGTGAAGCGCACCGTGCTCGTGGTCAATGTCTCGGACAACGACTACGCGGCCATGGATGGAACGCCGGCCGCGGACGAGACCATCTTCACGACGATCGTGGAGGTGTCGCTCGAGTACGCCGACGACAAGGCCGACTACATTTCCCTCTGGGCAGAGGATACGATTACGCTGGAGAGGACGCCGATTGCCATCTACAACCCGTACATCGAGGCCCCCGAGTTCCGGCACTACGAGATCGCCGGCATTCCCCCGGCGGCCCCGATCGAGCTCCTGCTCGAGTGCAGGCTGGACCCCGTTCCGCTCGTCAACGACACCGACGTGCTCCCGTTCCCGTCGCTCAACCCGATCGAGTGGATGATCCGCGGCGATTGGATGATGAAGGCCGGCGAGACCGAGAACGCGCAGAAGTACTACACGATGGCGGCCAACTGGATGAAGGCCCTCGAGGTTACCGAAGCCACGGCGCAGACGTCGGTGGTCGTGAACTCCGTATTCGACAACTCCATGGGCGAGATCTCGATGGAATCCGTGAACATCTAATGAGGGGACCGGGGGATGGCAAACCTTGTGATTAAGGGTTCGGGTGCGACCCCGTTGAGCGGGGCCGGAAGGGCAGGCAAATCCTCGCCTAGGGGCGGCGGAAGAGTCAAGGCAGGCTCTTCCGGGGACGCCGTTCCGCCCAGTGTCGCCAAGCTCCGCGAGATTAGGAAGGGTTCGAGGAAAGAGGTACTGGAGAAGGGCGAAGGTACACGGAGTAGGCGGCGCGCGGTTGAGGAGTTGCTGCCGGAGCCCGTGCGGGACCTAGTGTACGAGCCACTCGACTTCGACCGCGGGCAGGTTCCGGAGACAGTGGTTTCCCCGGCCAGCACACCGCCTACTCGGGTATTCCTACCTCCCGGTGAGGCATTGACTGGGGTTACCTATACGCCGTTGGCGGATCCGTACGGGAGAGTGGTTTACCGTGGCGAAGTACCTGAGCAGTTGACGGTACAGCCTACGGGTCGTTCCGGAGGTGCAGCTCTAGTTGGGGAAGACCCCGGGGGTGGCACATTGTCGGACAGCCCGGCTGTTGTGAGGCTTGCGGATGCCACGGCTAGGCTTAGGGCCGGACGTTTCCTGTCGGGGGAGGATAGGCGACGCGTGCTAGACTTGCTGGCAGGCCCTATCCAAGGTGTCACGAGTCCTATACGGGGCATAACTGGGACCCAGATGCGGCTCGACCTTGATGGGGCCCCTGTTGAGGCACCCGCGTCTGGTGCAGTGCCCGTTGAAGGTCCTACGAGGATACAGCTGCGCCCTGGGGATGCCATTACGGGCGTCACCTATCAGCCCGAGTTGTTTCCGGTGACCTATCGAGGCAGTGTCCCGGATGATTCTGAGATCGTTGCTAAAACCCTCAAGGGTAAACCGAAGGGAAGGGTTTATTCTGGTGGAGTTCTACCGGGCAATGACGAGTTGCTCCAACGTATGCTAGATAAGGCTAATCGTGAGAGCAGGATCAAGGCTCAACTCGATGAGTATAGGGCCTCTATTGAGACGATTAAGGATATAGCGAAGCAAGCTCGGGAGGATGAGGCCAAGGCTCTCGCGGTAGGATTGCAAGCACGCGACATGGTTTCCAGAGCGAGTTCGCGACTTGCTGATGCTGCTGATCGTATCCCCGAAACCGTCACGGGGGCACGTAGGTTTAACCTTAGTGGATACCCCGGGGAGTCAGTCGGTGATATTGAGGCTCGGGTTCTTGGCCTGTCGTCAGATGGGTTACGCCAAGTCGGCGAGGTGGTGTCCTCGCCGGGTAAGGGTATCGTGGCCGGAGTCAAGAAGCTCGACAAGGCCGTCCGTGATGTTCCGTTCGTCCATATCGTCGATAAGCTCTGGCGCAGCAACCCGGAGGCGAAGTTCAAGATCCGTGACAAGGCACGTTCCTGGCTCGCCAAGCACCCGGATGTTGTGTCTGCCGTGGCCTATGCCGGGGCCGGGTACGGACTTGCGTCCATGCTCGCGAGTAGGAACCGTCAGAGCTATGAGGAGGGGCAGAGGGCTACGGCATCTGTAGCCGCTGGGCCAAAAGGGCAACTTGGGTTGGCTGTGACAGAGAGAATCAAGGCTTTGGACAACAGTCTCTCCGAAGTGGCCAGGGGGAGGGTATCTGAGTCGAACCCCCTGGCCAGTGCAGATGGAGTCGCCGATGCTTTGGCGGGGATTGGCGGAGCCATGAGCCGACAGGTAGGCGGGTTGCTTCAGTCGATAGATCCGGCTGATGTCAAGTCTGGCGAGATCATACGGCGCCAGGCTGCCGACGATTACAACAGGGTGTACCAGAAGCTGGCCAAGGGGTTGCCGTCCGACTACATGGCCCGTGCCATGCAGTACGCCGCCGACGGGGGTTCTAACGTAACCCCGGAGGCGTTCGCAGCGAGCCTTGGACTGAAGGATTGGAGGTCGGACGATGCCAAGTAAGAGTCTACTTCCGGAGCAGGTGAACTTCTTCGACGCCCGGTATACGGACGTTACGAACCGGTATGACAAGGCGTCGGCCGTCCGCCGTGAGGGCATCTCCCAGGGATTTCTGTCCGAGAACGGGGCTCTCAACTTTGGCCAGGGGTCGGAGCTTGCCAACATGGCTGGCCGCGCGCAGTCTTTCTTCAACCGGGAGAGACAGAGCGGAACGCCCGAGTACAGGCAGAGGCAGAGGGAGCAGGGCCGGCTTGTGGAGGCCCTCGGGCGGAACGGCACGTTCGTCACGCGGTCGAGGTACAACAAGTGGGGGAAGGCCGTAGGCACAGATCTTCTGTGGCAGCCAGACGAGTCGACGGGCTTCAGCAAACCGGTTGTGATGGCCAGCATGGGAAGGGCCGGGGCGGGCACGCGCGATTTCTTCAGGCAGGGGGTGTGGGGTTACCCGGACCTGGCCGAGGGCCTGGCGAGGAACGTCGTGTCGGAGAGGTTCCACGACTTGTACCAGGCGGTCTTCGGTGAACATGTCCGCGAGTTCTACCCGTCGGAGGACGAGCTGAAGGCCCTCGGGCAGATGAAACGCTATCACGACGCCGCCGAAGTCGTCCGCCGCGGCGATCCGCGTAAGGCCAATGGCGCCGCAGGAAACGGGGGTGCGAGATGACGGAAGACGGCAGGTTCTCGTGGGATGACCTTAACTCCGCGATCCTCGGGGGGTTTCGCGGTGTCGGGCTGGGCGACGCCCTGGCGATGGCCGATGCGGCCGTCCTTGACCCGGTGTTCGACGACGGGAGTACGGTCAGCCCGGACCAGTTTGACCCGGACTACCTGGTAGACGGCGTCATACGCGAGTACGTGGGGGCGCATTCCGCGGAAATGAACAGGCGGGCCGCGGCCCACGCGGACCGGCTGGAGGCCATTTCGGGTGCACAGGTCGAGGCCGGCGTCCAGGCGGTCACGGGTGTACCCCCGGCCTACTACGAGCAGGCCAGGAAGCTGGCCGCCGCGGGGAACGGGGACGCATATACGAAGATTTTGGCGGACTACGTGGAAAGGACCTAGGCATGGCAGACTACAGTACATTGCCCGCGCAGGATGTGTTCATGAACGGTGGCCGCCAGTTCCAGAGGTGGTATGACTCCGCGCGTTCTCCCGAGGCTTCGGAATACGCGGCGGACCTGCGGCAGCCGGATTCGTTCACCAGGGGACTGCTCGGGACCATGGATCACATGGTTAGCATGCAGGTCGCCGCGGCAGCCGGGGACATCGAAGCCGCGAGGGCACACTATAATGCGCAGAGAGACTTCTTCGCCAACAACCAAGGCAAGGTTCAGGAGGCCTATACTCTCAACCCGCGGGGGGACAAGTTCCTCGAGTCCATCCAGCAGATGGCGGCAATGGGTGTCAGTCGCCAGTATGACAGGGTGGAACTTACGATGCCCGGTCAGCAGGACAAGGTCCTGGCAGGTGTCATGTTCGGGCCCGACGGGCTGCACGATAAGTACAGGACGGAACAGTTGACGGCGGCCAACTTCACCGGTCCTGTCGTCAAGCTGCTTACAGCCGGGGACGACGAACTGACCCCTGCGACGCATGCCCTGAAGGGCGTGGTGAACTCGGTCGTCAATCCCGTGGTCGAGGCCGGGGCCGGGGCCGGCGTCACGCGCGTTCCCAACACTGGGCAGCATGCCGCGCTGGCCGACTACCTCGCTGTGAACGGGGGAAGGGACGTGGAGGACCTGGGCGCGGATGCAGTCAGGGCCCTTGTGTCTTCGACATTGTCCGAGCACATGGAGGACGGGCTGGCGGTGTCTACCTATAAATGGGCGTCACAGGCCCTTCGCGCCAGGAAAACCGCCGCAGATGCCCGTGGAATGCAATTTCAGGCAGCCCAGGAGGCCTACACTCTCCTCAACTCGTTTAATGGCCTGGCCAGGGCCATGTCGCCTCGCATGGGCCGCCCTTCCGATAAGGTTATGAGGTGGGCTGACATGGCTACCCTCTCCCTCGTGGCCGAAGACCCGGAAGTCAAACTGGACGACCCGGGGATCAAGCAGGGGGTTCTTGAAATGTCCGATGCGTTTGCGCAGGCGGAGCGGGCCGGCGTCCGGCTTCTGCCGCTCGTCCAGGCCTACGGAGGGAAGATAGGAAAGGCCGTGGCCGGGTACGCCATTTCTCGCCGGCAGAATCTGCCGTCCCCTCCCGCCAATCTCATGACGGACGTCATCGGGCTCCATTCCCTCGCCCAGTCGCTGGTTACGGCGGGGTGGAGACAGGTCGGCAGCAGCGCGCGGGCGGACCCCTCCCTGGAAGTAGGCGAGGCCTCGGGAGTGTTCCGGGCCACCTCCGGTTCCGATGGCCTCGACAATGCCGGGATAGCATTGTACCGGGCCCTTATGAGAAACGCCATCCAGGGTGTAGTGGACGGAGTCGGCCCGAGGGACGCGTTGCTTTCGGCGCTGGGGGACGCCGGGAAGAGGGCGGACATTGCCGAGGAGCTGGCGGACGCGACGGGGCTTACACCGGAGGCCGCGGCCGGGGTCGTTGGCGAGTTCGCCTCCGCGACCATGGATTCCGGGTCCGGGGCGGTGTCCCGTATGGGGCTTGAGCGGGCGCTGGCCAAGTATGCCTTCGTCACTCCGACGCTCACCAACGCCGGGGACATGCCGCAGCGCGAGATGGTGGCGAGGTGGTACGCGGCGAATGTCGGCGAGCAGGGCAAGTACTACGACCGCTTGATCGACGAATCTACGTGGTCCCAGGTGTACCGCGACCCCGTCCTTGGCTACGGGGACGAGGCCCCGGGACGGCGGGCTGCGAGGGAGGCCAGCGCCAGGAGCCAGATACGAGACGCCCTCCACAGCGCCGTGGAGGCCGGACACAGCCCGATACCGGTGATGAACTACTGGGCCAGGCAGGGGAGGTTCTACTATGTGGCCGGGTTCAGGACGGAGGACGGAACGCCGGTGGATCTCCAGGATGTGAAGTACGAGGAGAAGAAGACGACAAGCGGGGACACGGTCAGGAAGGTGCTGGACCAGGGGTTGATACCGGTCATCGAGGAGGGGTATGGCGACCTCGCAAAGGTGACGCAGGAGTGGGAGCTCCCCGGCGCGTACAGCAGGATACCCGTGGTGGGCTCAGGGCAGTTCACACGGGACTTGCGAGGGTTCCGCAACGCCATGTTCGTCATGAAGAGGGTGGCCGAGGCCCAGCTGGCGGCCATGGCCAAGGCCTCTGCGTATGAGGCGCCCCAGGACGAGCTGTAGAGAAAGTTTTTCGCGGTGGGTGTTCCTCTAGCAGTTTATTTGATATAATGTGCGTGTCAATGAACTGTATGAGGAGCGTCAAATGCCGTCCACGAGCGATTTTGGATATGTAGACCACCCAAGCAGCCGTACGTCGTTGTTTGACGGTGACGTGCCCTTTGGAGTTAGTCCTCAGACGGCTGGCAGCGCTGCCGGGGGATTCGGGACGCCGGGCTCCGGTTTCCTGGCCGACATGACTCCGATGCAGAAGGCCCGGGTGTCCTCTCCGCTGATAGACGGGTCCGTCGTGTCTCCGGAGGAACTGGAGACAGATGACTATGGCAGCCGGTTGATGGCGATCAGGTCGCGGACGACCAGGTACGGGTTTACCGACGCCCTGCTTAAGGGAAGCATGTGGGACTTTGTCCCGTTTTTCGGGATGTTTGCGACGGCCGGGCATGACCTTGCCGCGGCGCGAGACGCTTCCAACGCATTCCAGAAGTTGCTGCGTGGCGAGACTTTGACGAGGGATGAGGCCATACGGGCTACCCTGTGGAAAGAAGAGCAGGAGATGAAGGCCCAGGGTTCGTGGGGAGCCACCTTCGGCGGGATAGTCCGCAGCGCCCCCGCCTTCGCCCTGGAGATGGGTGTTCTCGGTTCCGCCGGAGGTGTTGCCAGGTCGAGCGCCGCCAAGTCCGCCGTCGAGTCGGCCAATGTAGCGGTGCAAGCCGGGAACCTCACCGACGATCTTGTGTCGAGCGTGGCCCGGTGGAGCGTTACACGAAGCGCCAAGCGGGGCGCCATGTTCGAGATCGCACCCATGTTTACCAAGAGTGCGGTAGAGGCCGAGGTGTCAGCCGGGCGGTTTACGAGCACGGCGGCTGCGGCGAAGTCCCTGTTGGAGGACCCCGTGGCGGTGCGGAAGCTCACTGAGCAGACTGCGTCCGGTGTCGCCAACGTGATGAAGAAGGCGAACCCCGACCTCACGAGCTTCGCCGAATGGGTCCCCGGGCTGCAGGAGCGGGTCACGACGCAGGTAGCCGAGCGTGCCGTGCGGGCCAACCTCGCCTACCTGTCCAAGGACTCCGCGTGGGCCCGCTGGTTCGATTCGACCAGGCGGGCCGTGATGGACTCCGCGGCGGAGGGGTTGATAGACCTCGGGTCGTGGGGCAGTGAAGCCACGACGACGCTGACGACGACCCATTCACGCGCGTCCAGGGCGTTTGCCCAGGCCGCGCTCGACCTCACGGTGTACCCCGCGACCCGCGGGGCCGTCATGTTCGCGCCGAGGGAGGCGGTGACGTTGGCAGCCGGCAAGCTTGCCGGGGCCGTTACCGGGAACGAGCCCGTGCGGCGCAATACCCTCGACATGCAGTATGACGCATGGCGGACGGGGAACCCGGACCTGATGGACCGCGCGGAGACGTACGGCCTGGTGCTCGACCTGCTTGAGTACGTATCGGAGAACACCGGCCGCGGCTTCAACTCCTTTATGCGGGGTGTCGGGCTATCCGTAGCCCCCAACCTGATAAGGCCGGCGCGCAAGGTGGCTGGCATGGTCGAGACGACCGGGGCCACCAAGGTCATCCGCGACAGCGCCACGCAGAAGGTCACGGACATCATAACCCCCGTCGGGCTCGTCGATGCGGCGAGCTCGGCCGAGGTCGGCGGCGTCATCTCCAGGTACGTGGACAAGGTTCTCGGCGGCCGGTCCCTGCGGGAGGGGATGGCGCACGAGCGCCTTACCGCCACCCTGGCCAAGCTCAAGGGCGCAGGCGTCCGCGTAGCCGACACCACGGCCCTCGCGGAGACGATCGAACGCGGGACCGTGAGCCGGATGCTCGATCCGCGCGTCGCTCAGGTGATCGGCAACGACGTCAAGGGCTTTGTGGAAGGCGCCGTCCGCGAGGCGCAGAAGAACCGTGTCTTCGGGATGAAGACGCACGCGATGGCCATGTACTACGCCCTGGACTTCATGGCACGCCACAATTTCGACGGGCAGCGCGTCTACGAGGCCTTCAAGACGATGGGGTACGACGGCATCGTGGCCGAGATGTTCGAGGAGAGGTACATCGACGTAGTCAAGGAGCTGTTCGGCATCGACTCGGAGCAGAAGGACTTCACCGACAGGTTTACGACCGCGTTGCAGCGGCTCGTGGTTCCGGAGGGCGGCTGGAAGCAGCTGCTCGCCGAGGCCGCGGGCTTCGCCGTCCCCGCGTTTGCCCGTGCCGGAACGGCCAGGGCGATCGCGGCCATGGGTTCCCCGAACGCATACGCGAAGCACAACATGTGGTCAGCGTCCGTCGGCGACCTGTTCAAGTACGGCAGCATCGGAACGTTCAGCCGTCCGGGGGACTACATAGCGAAGGTGGACGAGCAGATCGCCAACCTGAGGCAGGTCGCCGAGGACCAGAGGCGCATGGCCGAGGCGGGCACCGAGAACGGGGTGCCGCTTACGGAGGTGAGAAAGGCGGACCTGCTGGCGTCGTCCGCCCGGCACCTGGAGGGGGCGTCCCGCGCCGAGCGGCTGCGTCGGAACTTCCTGGCGACGCTGGGCGTGGACACGGACGAGTTCGCGGCCCCGATCTACTCCGACGCCGCGCTCGTCTCCGGCGACTTCGAGTTCGAGAGGCACCTGCACCTGACCGCCGAGCAGGCCCGCAGGGCGCTGGTGGAGTACCGCAACGTCATAGCGTTCTCCCCCGAGGTGGGGCAGCTTCAGTACAAGGCGAGGCACAAGACTCCGGAGGAGGCCGGCGGGTGGTTCCGGAGGGTGGCGCACTGGGCCACCGAGCACGCCGTACGGGCCGCCGGATTCGCGGCCACGGGGGAACTCTCGTTCCTGTCCGCGGAGCCGGCGGCGTTCGCCGCGCAGGACAAGGGGGTCGACCGGCATTTCCTCGACGTCCTCCACGACGGGTACGCCCAGGAGTACGACAAGGTAGTTCGCAGGCTGCGCGAGGGGGCCGCGGACGGCGTCATCAACGTCGACACGGCGCACCAGCAGGCGCTCGAGGCCTTTCGACCCAAGGCCGAGGCGATCGTCGCCAGCTACTTCGCCGCCTCGCAGGTCTTGATGTTCTCGCGCAGCGAGCTCCGCGACATAGCGCTCGCCCACGTGGCGGAGGAGGAGGGGTTTGTCATCGACGCAAAGGGCAGGGAGCTTGTGCGCCCCGTCATAGGCGAGGACGGAAAGCCCGACCCCCGTGGGGCCACCGAAGTCCTCCGCTATGCGGACTTCGAGAGCCGGCCCGGCATCAAGGACAGGATCGACGCCCAGGTGGCCGACTTGTCGAAGGTGGCCTACGACGCGCTGACCGTCACGTCGTCCGAGCGTGCGAACGCGTCTGTGCTGGCGGGGGCCCTGGACAGGTCGTCGGAGGCCGCGATGCTGCGCGCCATCGCCCGCATCCCCGCCGGGCTGCCGACCGCTCAGCAGGCCCTGCTGGCTGCCGTGCTCAGGTTCCATCCGGCGTTCGCGGGCTCCGGGGACGAGCTGGTCCGCAACATCATGATAGAGAAGAAGGTCGACCCGAACAGGCCCCTGGCCGACCAGCTTACCGGGGTGGCCAACTACAAGGACACCCTTGACGCGGTTCTGCGCCAGGCACTGGGGCCGGATGTCCGGCTCGAGACGCCGAAGGACATCGAGAACGCCATAGCCCAGGGCATCGACCGGGTGGACCCGGGCACGATGGACATCCTCGGGAACGCCCTCGGGTACAGCCACGACTTCACGCAGAAGGGGATCAGGGACCGCAACGCCAAGGTGCTGCGGTACGCCCTCCAGACCACTGCGTTCGACGACCCGGACAGGGCGGTGTTCTCCAGGCCGGCGCCGGTCGCCGAGGAGGGGGAGCGGTTCGGGTCCACCGATTCGGACACCGTTGTGGCGGTGCATTCCGGAGGCAAGTGGGCCGGTGAGTTCCTCCAGGTGAGCACGAACAAAAGGGTCGCGGTGTCCGCGCCGACACTGGAGGAACTCGAGCGCAAGCTGGAGGACGACGACTTCGGGTATTCCGTGCGCCGCCGGAGGATCATCCATACGCCCGTCCGAGTCCTGTACGGGGATTCCGCCCTGGACTTCATAAGGGCGTTGAACCTCGGCAAGGAGTACCGGGAGCTGCAGGAGGCCGTGTACAGGCAGACGTTCGACAAGGCTCTCCTCGACCCGCTGCTGCGAAAGGACGAGGCCGGTGACTGGCTGTACACCCCCGAGCAGGCGGAGGACGTCCGCAACAGAGAGGCGTCCCTGGCCGAGGACTGGGAGCGCCACGGGCGCCAGGGTTCCTCCAAGGGACAGGGCGGCTACAGCGACGTCACGCATTGGCTGGAGCAGGGGGAGACCGCGGACGACAAGGGCGCCGTTGACAGGGCGCGTGACCGGATGATCAGAGCTAGGGACGCGTGGTTCGCCCGCGAGAGCCGGCAGAAGGACGGCCGCCCGCTTGGGTACAACGCCTTAGCTGAGGATCTCGTCAGTAAGTATGGAGTGCGCGGATCGTCGCACTCGGCGTTCGAGAACAAGTTTGCCGTCGTCGACCCGGGGGCCCGCGGGCGGTTCACCATGCCGCTGTCTGCGTACAGCAGGAGGCTCGGTGGGGACATCTACGTGACGATAGACCACGGTACGGCCCAGAGCTACAGCACGTCGCTCCTTCGCGGGGCGATAAACGAGGCCCTCTCGCGGTCCTTCACCTACGTGAAGCGCATGTTCGGCCCCTATATCGAGGGGTTCCTCGTCGAGGTCGCAAAGGTCGTGGACCGCAAGATAGAGGAGGCCGGCGACGACCTGTCCAAGGCGATGTGGAGGGAGTTCAAGGCGGCTACGGTCGGCGTCGAACGCGGCGAGTCGCATGCGTCCGGCTCGCAGCGTGGGGTGTCCCTGGCTACGATCTCGTCGTTCATCGAGGCGTTCTGCCTGTATCGTACGGAAGTCCCGTCCGGTGAGGAGCAGTCGGCGCTGGGAGACTTCTGGCCGCAGTTGAAGGCGATCGCCCCGGAGGTGCGCAGATCCCCGGCCTACCTGCCGTTCTACGCCATGGCGGACTATGTCCTCGGAGGCAGCGGTTTTACGCGTCTCGGGCAGGACCTTACGAAGGAGACGCTGGACGGCCGCCGCGGACTCGCGTTCTTCTACAGGCTGTTCGCGCCGAACACAGAGTCCCTGGAGAAGGCCGTGGAGGCCACGCTTCCGGAGGGCAAGGACGCGTTGAACGCCTTCATAGCCGACGTGCGTACGAAGGCGCAGGCGGCGTTCCGCCCGAGGGTAGTCAAGACCTCGAAGAACAAGCGGAGGACCCCACCGCCCACCGTGACCTCGGTCTCCGAGGACGCACCCGGGTCCCCGGTAGACGAGGCGCCGGAAACCCCGGTACAGGCTGCGCTGGCGCCCGCGGAGGGGCCAGGCGCGGCTCCCGTGGTTCAGGCAGAACCACCCGTGCCCGCCGACGCGACCGTGGACATGGGCTTCTCGGAGGCCGACATAGCCAGGCTGGCCAACATAGAGCAGATGCTGCAGAACAGCACGTCCGGATCCCCCGTTGCGGAAGTCGCGCAGGAGGTGGTGCGCCAGGTCAGCGAGGAGAACGGGCGCCCGATGACCGACGACGAGGCGGCGGCGCTGGCCAGCATGCTCGGCGGGAACTCGCCCGATGTCGTGGATGCCGCGCTGCTGCCCTCCGATTCCGACGAGCCCGCCGGAGAGGCGGACAGGGACGTTTCCGACGACGGTGCGCAGATCGTCGACGTCGACGAGGACGTAGACGAAGACGAGGACGTCGGGTCCGGACGTGCGCTTGACGGCCTCGCCTCCGTGGAGCCCGAGTCCCCGACACGGGTCATGGACGAGGACGGCAACCCGGTGCAGACCCCGGAGGCCGGAAACGCCAAGGGGCTTACGGCCGACGAGGCCTCGGCGTTTTCGTCCACCATCGCCAGGGCCCTCAGCTTCGCCGATCCTGGGGGTACGGTCTCGGCCGACACCATGCGGAAGTTCCTCGGGAGGATCGCCCCCGGCATGGACCCCGCCGACGTAGATCTCGTCTTGGCGGCATACGAAAGGACGAAGGGGCACTTCGTCGGAGACGTGGACTGGGTGTTCGACGAGCAGACCGACGAGGACGGGCTGACCCCGGACGGCTACGACCTCAACAACACGCACAACGTGGAGGTCCTCAAGTCCGGGCCTATCCGCAGGCTGCTGGCCATCCTCGCACGGGTGTCCCCCGCCACCGGCAAGGACTTCCAGCCCATGGTCGAGGACCTGCGGTCGTTTGTCCAGAAGGCGCCTGTGCTGCTGCGGACGTCCGGGAGGTCCGATCCGAGGCTCTCCCAGGCGATCGACTGGCTCGACAAGCTCCTTAATCCGCGGGCCAACAACGACTTCCAGGATGCCTGCGGGCGGGATGCGGCCTACAACGACCTCGTGAAGTGGATGTCCCCGCCCGAGCGCGGGTCGCAGGAGACGTCCGCGAAGTGGAACCAGGTGGCGTTCTACGTACGGCAGCTGCTCGGCAAGCCCGGTACCCCGGCCCCGTGCGCCCGCGCGGCGCTGTTCATAAGCTATCTCATGGGCCTCCCGGACAACGTCCGTTCGATCCTGGTCCACTGGATCTCGTCCTCCGCCGCCGCCGTGCCGATCGAGACGACGACGGAGTATGACGGCGAGGGCAGGCCGAAGTTCCGGACCGAACCCTCGCGCGTGCGCTCCGGTTCGACGTCGAGGGAGTCGATGGTAGCGGCCCTCGCGATGTTCGCCGGACGGCCGGTCGAGGAGCTCAGGGCCGCGGCGGACCGCATCGAGAAGGCGTTCGCCGACGAGGTGGCGGCCGCGAAGAAGGACGGCCGGTTCATGAAGCTGGTCTCCGCCTTCGCGACGCCGACCCGCGTGGTGAGCACCCCGGAGGGGGACGGCCTGTTCGATGTATACGCGAGGCTTCTCGCGCCCGAGCTGGGCATGGACAACCCGCTTGTCGTGGCGTTCATGTCCCGCAGGTTCGCCGCCCTTGTGCGGTCCAACAGGGAGACGGACAAGCTCGGCGACTACCTTATCGCGTCCCTCGCCAAGTTCGCGTTCCCGGACAACGGGAGGATACCCTACGCCGTGACGGACCTCGTGCACCTCATGCGGACCGTTGCGAAGGCCTCGGAACGGTCCGGCAAGGTGGACCGCAAGCTGCTTGCGCAGGCCACGATCAGCACGTTCCAGTCGTCGTCCCCCGCCATACGCGGGCTGCACTTCGCGTCTTCGTCCGTGATGGGCCGCGGACCGTGGGCGCTGCTCATCGACACGTACTCCAGGGCGAAGCCGGTGTCGGTCATGCGGGCCAAGAACGACGAGTCGAGGGACAAGCGGCCGACCGTGTCCGTGTGTGTGACCATGCCCGGGATCGAGCCGGTCCTGCAGCAGTTCCTGGACCGCCCGGACGACCGCGGGTTCCGCGCCGTGTGCCGGGAGTTCTTCCCGGAGCTGGTCGGGGATGGCTTCGACTTCGGCCCCCTGCGCCAGAACATGGAGTGGCCGGACGGAACCTCCATCGTCGCGCACCAGATCGCGAAGACCGCGGGCGCGAACGAGGTGCGTGAGGGACACAAGGCCGTCTACGAGGACAAGAACAGCGAGATGCTCTACGTGTCCGCGTTCGCCGGCGACCACACGTCGGGCTTCATATTCCAGATGCCGGTGGCCAAGGTGCTGCGCGAGCGCGGCTGGACGTACGAGCAGGCAGAGGGGTGGGTGAACGACCTCCTGGGCATCGACCTGTTCGGCGTGGACGCGAAGCGGTCCATGCTGAGCAGCCTCGAGGCCCCCGGAATCTCCCTGGTGGGCATACGGAAGGACAGCGCCGGCCAGGTGATGACCGGGGAGGACGGCAAGCCCCTTCTCGGCCGCATGCGCTACGGCATTCTGTGGGTTCCGACCGGAGGGGCGTCGGCGAACGAGGCCCTCAAGGGCAGCCTCGGTCTCTATGGGTACGGCGCCAGGCGGGCCAGGGAGCTTGCGCGGGACCCGAGCCTGTCGATGTGCAAGCTCCACGTGGCCTCCGTAGGCACCGAGGCCAACGGCGTGACGATGCCGCAGATCACGAAGGCCCTCGTCTCGGCCCACTACGCCGGTACGGAGAACATCAACGGAGAGTACGTCGACGGGACGATGCGGGTCGTGTCCGACTACGCCAAGTCCTTGTGCGGGGACGACGACGCGAACTCGGCGATCGTAACCGACGCCGACTCCCCCAAGATGACCCTTGTGACGAGCAAGATGCTCGGTGTGCAGGTCGGCGGGGACGTCAAGACCATCAAGGACTTCGTGATGGAGAAGGCGTTCCGGGAGTATCTGAAGACCCACAAGATGTCGCGCGGCGAGGTCCTCTCGGGGGACGAGCTGGACTCCGTGCTGCACGCCTGCCTGGGGGCCGGAGACTCCGCGGAGCACGCCGGGATGGTTCCGGTCGTCAACAGGGCGGCGGGCGGCGAGCCCCAGTGGGTGAAGCTGACCGACTACGTGCCGAACCTGGCGGTGAAGTGCGTGGCGGACGGACTGTACGGGTTCGAGTACGACGCCAGCGGCCTCATGGGGTTCCAGGTGGCGAACGTCGCGCACAAGGCGAAGGCCGTCAGCAAGGCCATGGCCCGCAACCACTTGTTCGACCTGGGGTCCATGGCCCGTGTCCTCGACAAGCACAACGCCGACTCCCAGGCGAAGACGCGCATACTGCCGGGCGTCGGCACCGTCACGGGCCTCGTGTCCAGCCTCGTGTCCAACTACGGGCTCCTCACCGCCGCGATCACGACGGACACCAAGTCGATAGACCTCGCCCTCGCCGACAACGAGGACTGGAAGAGGCTGCTTGACCTCAAGCTGTCGACGAGCGGCGAGTTCGCGACGGACATCCGCAGGCAGGTCTATTCGACCTGGGTAAACTCCATACGCACCCCGGGGGTACGCAAGATCCCGTCGGCCCTGGTGTCGTCGGGGGCGTGGATAGACGATGCGACGGGACAGGCCGTGTGCCCCTGGGCGTCGCAGATGTTCCTGGACATGCAGCAGGGCGAGCGGTCGATCGCGAAGGCCGACCGCAAGTGGTGGCGTGCGCACAAGAGGGTGGGCCTGGCCGGGGTGAACTGCACCGACGTGTCGTTCAGGCACGGTCTGTTCATCGACGAGCAGGGCATCCTCGGGGACGCGGAACTCGCGTGGGCCGACCCCGGCCAGGGGACCGAGGAGCAGCGGGTCGTGGCCGTCCTGGAGAACGTCATAACGAACATCGTCAAGGGGTGCAGCTACGCCGGCGACGCCAAGGCCTGCCGTGACGAGGAGATCAGGCTCCGCGAGCTCCTCGGCAAGCACCTCGTCGACCACACGGGCATGACGCTGCTCGACCGGACGTTCACCAGGAAGGTGAAGAAGCCCGTCGGCGGGAAGAGGTCCAAAGGCACCGGCAAGGCCGGCGGCGAGACCGTAGTTACGGTGGAACGCGTCAGCTACAGCCACACGGTGAACTTCCTGGACCTGTTCACGCGGATGACGGCGGACCGCCTCGGCAACCTCTCCTTCGACCGTTCGGCTGTATACACGGGGATGCACGACCACAACGGGGACGTCCACATGTTCCTCGGCGGAACGAAGTTCGCGTTCACGCGCATCCCGTCGTACAACATGCACCTCGAGGTGGTGCGGGCGGGGCTCCCGGTGAACACCATCGCCACGGACGGCGGCTGGATGTGCGGTTCCGACGCCACCGTGGCGGCCGACCCCTTCAGCCTGAAACGCCTCGGGAACGACAACGACGGCGACAAGGCGGACCTGTACATGCTCGACCAGAGGGACGGCCATCTCGTGAACGGAGACGACGGCGCGTCGTTCTGCTACGACAAGGCCGACCTCGACCACATCTTCAGGCCGGACTTCCTGGACGGCGCCACGCAGGCGATGGTGAAGTTCCGCAACCCCGAGCTGGCCCGCGAGCAGCTCGTGGCCTGGCGGAGGTGGCTCGTGTCGGAGGGGCTGCTCGTCCGTGAACGCACCAGGTCCAAGGACACCGGGGAGACGGTTCTCGGCAAGCTGGCGCTGTCGCCGCTGGCGCGCACCAGGCTGTCGAACACCATCGTGATGGGCTGGTTCGACATGAACAGCGCAATCCCCGTCTACGACGACGAGGGCGACGTCCCGCGGTACTCCGGCACCGTCGCCGACGGGTCGCGCCCGGGCGACCTGTCCCGCGGGGTGAAGCCCGCGGTAACGGTCCCGATGTACGAGGAGGGCGCTCCGGACGACGTGTACCCCGAGCACACCCGTGTATACCAAGACTCCGTGGACTACCTCCTGGAGGTGGCGGGGCCGAAGCTCCTCGACATCAACGATCCTGAGAAGCGCATCCGCAACGGGGCCACGTCGTCCCTCGTGGAGACCTACGCGAAGCTCGTGTCTTCCGCCCGCGCGCGGTTCGTGGCCCACGCCAGGAACCTGAACGTGCTGTGGTCCGTCCGCGCGCCCGAGGGGCTTTCGCTCCTGTTCCGCCCGGACCGCGTCAGCGACACGCGCGACTTCGTCGACTCCGTGTTCCACCTGGACGGACCGAGCAACATGTCGTTCGACGACATGAAGGAGCAGGTGTGTTCAAGGCTGGGCCTGTGGCCCGGCATGGCCGACGTGTTCATGGCCGAGTACTTTGTCCTCGGAATGCTGCCCACGACGGACAGCCAGGCCAACCGCGCCATCCGGGCCTTCGCGAGCAAGGTCAACACCAAAGACCACCTGTACAACTACATGCTCCGGGCGTCGAACCCGTACGACTTCACCTATCGTACGGAGCGTCTGCGCAAGGGCGGCCGCATGCTCAGCGACAGTCTCCTGACGAGGCTGTTCGAGGACGCCGCGGCGAAGATGGGCGTAGCCTCCGCCGAGGAAAGGCACGGGGCGGCCGCGAGGATGATCGCCCGTCTCACCGGGTGGCTGGAGAATGTACGCGGCCCGTCCACCGTGCCGGCCTCGATCGAGGTCGGCGCCTACGACTGCCTGCGTTACTGCGACGAGTCCAAGCTCGGGGAAAACGCCCTGGCGTTCGCCAAGCTCGTCGACGTCCTGGACGCCATCGACAGGGGAAGCAGGCTGGCCAGGGCCATCAACTACTCCTACGCGGACCCGGGCGACCCGACGGCCTACGCGAAGTACACGGATGCGATGGAGCGCCTGCCCGAGGCGAGGGTCCACGCCTTCGGGGAGCCGCCGGACAAACGGGCCCCGTTCATCATGGACGTGTACCCGGAGGTCTCCAGGATGTTCGCGGCCACCCAGCTCCTCCTCTTCGGGGACGGGCAGTTCGCCGCGTACAACCGCGGCCGCGAGTCTGCGGACGAGTTCCGCGGCAACTACGCGGATGCACTGCAGGACCTTGACCAGAGCTCGGGGACGCCGAGCTATGAGAGCCTGTTCCTGGCAACCGCCCCCATATGTTCGAAGGTCCCGGCCGGCAAGGCGATCTCGCTCGCCAACAACGCCCGTACCGTCGGCAAGGCCGCGGCGACGTTTGTCACGGCGCCGCAGGTGAGCGGCTCCGTGTTCAACGACTCGGAGGACGGGCGCCTGCAGCTGTACCGCAAGTGCTCGATGATCGCCGAGGCCGTGTCCCTCGCCCGGCATGCGCCGGGGGGACCCAACGGCCGGGTCGACGTGAACACGAACGTGACGGCCGACTTCCTGTGGTTCGTCGAGACGCTGCTCGACGTCCTGTCCCGGCTCGTGTCCACGTCGTCTGCGCATCGCGCGGTGAACATCGCCGACCTGTTCCGCGAGCAGCCGTCCGGAGACGGGTATGCGTTCAGCACGCGGACGTTCGGTCCGGCCGTATCCGGATCCGCGCGGGTATCCCTCGCTCTGCCGGACATGTCCAGGGAGCAGCTGGTCGACCTGCAGAACGTCGTGCGCCGGCTCGTCCATGACCGTGTCCTCGACAGGGACGGCTCCGTGGGCAGCACTCCGTGGGCGTCGTATTCGGGGAAGAAGCCGGGCGAGGCGCCGTACCGTCCCCCTGAGGACATCTTCTACGACTTCTCCGTGGAGAACATGAAGCGTGTCCTCGGGCTGTCGCGTTCGCAGACCGGGTCCTTTGCACAGAAGGTCAACGCAAAGGCGGTCGCAAGCGGGGCCCAGCGAAACATACAGGACAGCCTCGAGCTGGTCATCGGCGTGTTCAACTACCTGAGCAAGACCTACCCGAAGGACTTCCCCGCCGGCTTCTCCATACAGCCGTCCGCGTTGTTCGGCCAGCTGCTCCCCGTCTACGCGGCGCTTACCGACGTGGTCATGGACGTACCGGGACCGGGTACACGGGCCCTGTCGTCGGCGTTCCTGGACCAGATGGCGCTCAGCGACTTCCTCGTGGGCCAGCTCGAGCGGAACCAACACACCGCGAAGTACCTGCGGATGGCCGAGGTGATCGACTACGGCCTCGCCCCCGGGTCCTCGACGGACACGTTCGGGAAGGATATCCTCCGCAGCGTCACGCCCCGGTCGAAGCTGGCGATGGCCGCGTTCAATGCGGTCCGGGCCCGCGGTGGGCTGCCGACGGACGGCGGTATGGGGGGTGTCATCGACGCGGTCGCGAAGCCCGCGAAGCTCAGGGGACGTCAGCCGAAGCCGGCGGACAGGCAGCCGCGGCCGACCCTGTGCGTATTTGACGGACCTTCCGGCGTCGTGTTCGAGGCGCTGGTCGGCATTGTCGGGACTTACCGCAACAACCCGTTCCTGGGTATCGACGAACGCCAGCTGGCCGGCGTCCCCGCCACACGGGACATCCTGCCCAGGAAGGCCAACGACTCCAGGGCATCGGGTGTGTCGAGCCAGGCGGCCGCCCTGAAGGAGGCCGCCCTTGCGGACCTGTACGGCAGGGCACGGCCTGGCGGGCAGTCGTCCGGCGGACGCGTGTCGAAGCCCGTGGCCGCCAAGGGCACGGCCGTTCAGGCCCCGGCCCCGAAGGTCAAGTGGGTCCTCACGCCGGTCCGCGCCAGCACGGCGGACGCCACGAGGAAAGACCAGGCCAAATTCAACAAACTCGGCGGCATAACGAAGTACATCGGGTTCGGCGGAGACCGTACGAGCACGAAGCACTACGCCGACACCGCGTTCAAGGACATCGCCAACACGGGGGTGTACACGGCCGCGGACATCGTGGGGGTGTCCGTCAACGGGCAGTCGAAGAACAGGGTCCCGCTGTCGGATCCTCGTGTGCAGGCCGAGCTTGCCAAGGCCGTCGCCGCGGGGGCCACGATAGTCGCGGACGAAAGGACCTACCGCGAGAAGTCCACGTACAACGTCGGCGAGGTGGAGCTTGCGGACTACCTGGAGAAGGCGGGCTACAGGGAAGACGCAGGCACTGGCGTGTGGCGTCCGGGCGGCGTCGCCCCCGAGACCCAGGTGTCCGAGGAGGCCGTCGCCGAGATCGGAAGGCGCATGGCCCAGGTGTTCAAGCTGTGGGACGGTCCGAGGCTCCATTACAACCGCGACGACAACACGATCGACATATACGCCAACATGGTCGTCGACAAGGGCGACCCGAACGCCAGGGTGTTCAAGACGAAGATAAAGGTCCACGTCACCAACGGTGGGCTTAAGCTCGCGGACAGGGAGAGCCTGCTGAAGTCCATTTCGGCGCGGTCCGGGGTGGCCTACGAGAAGCTCGCCTCCGACAGGGCCCTGGCGGACGAGATGATCAAGAAGTACAAGGTCGCCGGCGTCACGAACTTCAGGTTCGACGACACGCCCGGGTCTTTCCGCGTGTCGTCCCGCGACCTCGACCTCCTTGTGGCCGACGTCTACCTGGACGCACGGCAGGTCCTGCTCAACAAGGGCGACGAGTTCCACGAGGCGTTCCACGCCGCGGTCGGGTTCGCCCGGGCGGTCGGGGTCCTCACGGACGCGGACATCGACGCGCTTGCGTCCCAGTTCGGCGAGGGGAAGTGGAAAGGCGAGAAGTGGTTCAACGAGGAGCAGGCCGCCGTTCGGTACCAGAAGATTATGGTCGGTGAAGTCAAGGCAGCCGTTCGGGAGTCCAAGACCTCCGACGGCATCCTCGCCAAGATCCACAAGTTCATCGCGTCCCTGGTGGAGGCTCTCCGTGGTATCATCGGCAGCCACCGGAGCGACGCCTACGCGAATCCGTTCGAGCGCGACCCGCAGACGAAGGCCATGAGGCCCAACCCACTGCTGGGGTTTGTGCTCACGGGGAGCATCTCGACGTCCAAGGGCGAGTCGGAGACAAAGCTCATGGACCGCGAGGCGAGGCTGTACGAGGCCCTTAAGGCCGAGTTTGTCGCGGGTGGCGGCGTTATGGATAACGTCTCCGAATACGCGCTGCGTATGGAGGCTGAGGATGCCAACTACATAATCGCGTTTGTCGACGAGGTTAAGCGTCTGGCGGGGGTGGACAAGTTCCACGATGACAAGGCACTGGCCGCGGCCATCAAGACGCATGGACAGCAGGCCGCTCGCGTGGCGAAGGATGGAGCTGATCTCGTAGAGCAGTCCATGAGTAGTTCCATCCGGGAATTTAACCGGGCTATGAAAGCATTGGACCAGTTCGGCCCCGTGCAGATCGTAAAGGGGCCCGGTGGAACCGAGGTGGTGCCAGCCACAGGTGCCGCGGCGACCCCCGTCGTAGACGCCCCCGAAGGGTCGGGCGACAATCTGCTCGGCGACGGAGGCATACGGGCCGCGGAGGAGCGGTTTGGCGATCAGTTTGGCATCGGTCGGACACCCGGCGAGGGCCCGGAGTCGCAGGTCTCGGCCGCCTCGTACGGAGCGACCCCCGCCGAGGAGGCACAGCTGACAGCCAAGCTGGACAACCTCTTCGGTCTGCCGTCTGTCGAGGAGGACGACTCCGACGCCCGGCCGGAACCGGAGGGTGACGGAGACCAGGTGCTTCCGAAGGTCCGCGACGCCCTTGCCCGGGCGGGTCTGCCCATGCAGATGGCGACACCGTACGGCAGCGCCGACGCAATGGCGGCGCTGGTCGGGGCGATCCTGCGCAACGATGCAACCCCGGAGCAGCGCGAAGTGGCGGCGGAAATCGCCAAGCGCGCGGCGACCCTCAAGGGGATCCGCCAGGACAAGATAGACGGTGCCCTGGCCAGGGTCAACTGGCTCTACGGGACGTCGCCGGACAAGGTGTCCGAGACCATGGCAAGCGGCATCCTCCGTGCCCTGGCGGCGGGCGGGTACTCGACGAACGGGACGGCCAGGACGGTCGGCGGGAACCCGATGCGCAGCCGGAGGAGCAGGACCACGCGGGCGTCCCTGGCCGCCGCGGTGGCCGTCGCCTCCGGCACGACCCCCGCCGACATCCTGGAGGCCGCCTTGTTCGACATCCGCGGCATACGGAACCGCCGCGGAAGTGGAAACACGCTCTCCGACGTCGTGTTCGACGAGCACGTCATACCCGCCCTCGAGGCGCTCTATTCCAGGGCGTCGGACGCCACGGGGCTCCTCGAGATGTTCGACCCCGGGAACTCCGAGGGGCCGTCCAGGTTCGATCCGCACAGGGTGTTCGCCACGCTCGGGGCCGGGCTTGTGGAGGTCAAGGACGCCAATGGCAACCGCGTGAAGTACCGCGTGGCGGACGCCCGGTCCTCGAACAACCCGCACCACCTCGGGAACGTCGACCTGTACAAGGACCACGAGGAGGACCCGGACTTCCAGAGGGCCATGGGGATCGCGCTCGACGCCGTGTACATGGTGGCGGCCGCGCGCCGGATGTACCTGGACCTCGGGTTCCGCCCGGGCACCGTGGACCAGGCCCTCTACGCCCCGGGCATGCTTTCGCCGGCGGAGATGGCCGCCGACCTTGCCGCCGCCCCGGAGCAGTACGAGGATCCGTCGTTCAGCGCGGTGGACAGCGGGTGGTTCGTCGCCGCGTCGCAGGACGACTGGCTCGACTCCATCATGCGCCCGTCGTTCGGCTCCGTCAGCCTCAAGGCGGCCATCCAGAACTCCCACCGCGCGGTGGACAGGTTCAGGTGGAGGGCCAGGTCGCTCAACAGCATGCACGCGCTCGAGTACGGGCTTTCCGGCAACCCCGGGGACGCCCTCATCGCGCTCGATGACAAATACGAGGGCGGGAGGTTCGCCTGGTCCGAGGGCGGGATCACGGACGAGCGGGCGCGGGACTTCTCCGCGACCAGCTCCTACAAGCTGGGCGACCGCGTGCGGCGCGGCGGCAGGCTGTGGCGGGCCAAGGAGGACATGGGGCCCGGCGTCTGGGACGAGTCCAAGTTCGACGAGGTCTACGAGGACCCCATCCGCCGCTACGACCACCTCGGCCGCACACCGGCCAAGGACGCCGGCGGACGCCGGATCGTCATGACCCGCCGGGACATTCGGGTCGTGGACCTCGTCCTGAAGGCGCGCCAGGCCTGGCTCTCGGGCGCGCGGAAGCTCGTGACCGGCGTGGACGGGCTCACGTTCTCGTACGACATGTCATCCGACGTGGCCGACTACACGCGTGCGAAGGTGGAGGAGCGCCGCAGGCGCGGGTTCGCCGGAGGGGAGACGGACTTCGACCGCGCCCTCCACAGGCTGGACATACAGCTCCGCGACTCCCTCGGCGACGAGCCCTTCGACTGGATAACGGAGTCCGGGGACGGCAACTACGGCCTCCGTGACTCCCTCGTGACCGCGGCGTGCGACGCCCTCAGGCGCGCGAAGGAGCTCGTCGACGCGAGGAGGATGTCGCAGGCGCGCGTGAACGACTTCGTCATAGCGGAGCTCAGCAGGGCCGGGCTCGTCAACGGCGTGCAGAAGTACTCCGACGAGTTCAAGTCCCCGGTGTACATACACGCGGCGGTGGCGCTCGACCCCCAGAGGATCGAGGACCTGTTCACCGAGAAGGACCCGTCCGCCTCCGGGCCGGAGGCCTACCGCAACGAGACGTACCGGAAGCTCATCATGGCCGGCCGCCGCGAGGAGTGGCTGAGCCGCGAGGCCTACCTGCGCCCCTACGCGGACCTCGTTCGCGAGATGCGCCAGTTCGCCCTCGCCAACCCGTTCATCTCGAACGGCGCCGCCAGGTTCTTCCAGAGCGTCACATCCCCGCTCCCGTTCTCCGGCGGCGACGGCGTCACCGTGTACGGGCTGACCAGGGCGGCGGAGAGGGACGCCGCGGAGGTCGCCGCGGAGGTCCGGACGAGCTTCGCCGACGCCTTCGTGCGGAACATCGGCAACGAGGCCCCGGTCCTGGAGGCGCCTCCGGACATTGTGCTCATGGCGCGCCAGCTGTTCCACCTGCCCGTCGGGGACGTGGAGCTCACGCGCAGGCGGCTTGCGAAGGGGGACTTCGCCGGCGTCCGCGGGCTCGAGGACATAAACGCCGAGTCGAAGGTGTCCGACCTCGTGAGGGCCGTCGCCAGGAGGCTGGACGACCTTGTGTGGGACAGGTCGTTCGGGCGGCGCGGCGCCGAGCTGTTCGGTGGCATCGGCGTCGTCAAGAGCCTCGTGGCCGAGTACAGGGCGGGGGCGGTGGACGCCAACGCCCCCGTCCCGAACGTGTCCGGCCTCGCGCCCGACGTCGTGCACCGCATGACGGGCAGGCTTCCGGCCAACTTCCAGGCCGGGCACGCCGTGGTGAACATGGTCGACGGCCTCGCCAACGCGCTTGCGTACAGGGCCACGCTCGTCAACATGGTGACCACGCCCGACGCGGACGGCATGCCCCTCTGCTACGCGAAGCCCGCGCTGGACGCCGAGTCCACCACGGGCGTGCCCGACGCCGTGTGGGGCGAGGTCGCGCGCTGGTGGGGGGAGATCCACGGGCTCGCGTACGACGGGCTCAAGACCGGCGTGGAGAACGCGCGCGCCATGTACGACGAGATCGTCGAGGGCGGGCGGATCGACAAGAAGGACTTCGGGTCGATCAACCCGGAGGACATGGACAACCGCGCGGTCGAGGGCTTCTGGGCGAGGAAGGGCGTCCCGGAAGGGGAGAGCCAGCTCTCCCGCCTCGCGGGCGGGTACGCGCTCGGCTACGCCAAGCACCTGTTCCGGTCCACCAAGGGCCTCGGCTCCCGCTGGCAGCGCGAGATGATCCACCGCGCGTGGGCGTACTCGAAGGCCATGAGCGTCAGCTTCTCCCTGTTCTTCCCGATCGCCACCCGCTTCGAGTCCCCGGTCGGCGCCATGGGCATGATGGCCACGCTCGGCAGCAACATCAGCCCCGAGTTCGTCCGCCGGCACGCGAAGGCGCTCAACGGCATACTCGGCGCCCTCGGGTCGCCCGCGTGGATCACGCGCGGGTTCGTGGGCGAGGCCGACTTCGCGAAGATGCTGGACTCCAACGACCCGTTCCTGGCGGAGATGTACGACTTCGCGTCGGCCATCGGCCTCACGATGTCCACGTCGGACGTGAACCCGGAGGAGAACGCCAGGGGGCTTCTGCAGAACGACCTGAAGAACATGGTCGCCGTCGTCCGCGAGAAGTTCGGGGACAAGGCCGCGAAGAAGGTGGCCGACATCTCCGGCGCCCTCCTGACGCGCGCGTCCGAGAAGGCGTTCACGTATCACCTCAACGCCACGAAGCTCGCGGTGGCCGCGCAGCTCTGCATGAAGCTCCGCGCGGACGCGGCGACGAGGGGCATCGCCTTCGACCCGGTCCGCGACATGCGCAGGTACTCCTCGTACGTCAACGCCGAGATCGGCGGCATCGACCCGCTGCAGTACGCCTGGGCGCACCCGGGGATGCAGAACTTCATGAACTCGCTGTTCTTCTCCTGGCAGTGGACGCGCGGCGCGTGGGAGGCCGGCGGGGGCAAGATCATCGAGCAGGTCCTGTTCGGCGGGCACGACGTCACCCCGGAGGAACGCAAGTACATCATCGGGCGGGCGATCCGCATGTACGGATGGATCGCGTTCGGGCTACCGACCCTCGCGCAGCTGCTCATCAAGGGCATTGCGATGGCGATCGACCCCGACCACGAGGACCGCGACGACGAGAAGTGGTGGATCTGGGAGAACGAGGACAAGGCCAACATGAGGGCCTTCGATCTCACGCCCCTCATGCGCGCGATCGCCAAGCGCTTCCCGCGGTACGCCGAGTTCCGCGGCGAGCACGGGTTCATCGCCGGACTCCCTACCGCCGCGTTCATGCTGACCAAGAGCCCGTGGCTCGTGCCGATGGCGATGCCGGTGTACACGGGGTCGGACGCCCGCAACACGACCGGCGGACGCCACTATTACATGCGCTTCGGCAAGCAGGTGTGGGAGTTCAACCGGTGGTTCGAGGATCCGTTCTCCCAGTTCATGTCGAAGCTGTCCATGCCGATCCAGCGGCTCACGGAGGGCGTCCTCGGCCGCTCGCTCACGTGGATGGACCATCCGCTTCCGTGGAACGACAAGGGCGAGCTGGAGCGGTGGCTGCTCCCGACGAGGGATTCGGCGATAGTCAACCTGCTGAAGGCCTTCATGCCGTTCAGCTTCGCCGGACTGTCCGACATGGGGGACGCGGGGCTTCTGCCGGTCCTGGGCCCCGTCTCCATGGGCAACAGCGGACAGGCCGCCCTGAAGGATCTCAAGCGCGACCTGGAGGCCTGGGTCTCCAACGACCGCGCCTGGTACAGGAAGCCCCGCGACCTGAAGCGCGCGTCGACGGGCGCCGTGTCCCTGCGCCGGTTCCGGGCGAGGGTCGGGGACAACCCCGTGCTCTGGCACTACGTGTCGGAGCTCCTGGCCAACGGCTACTCGGAGGCGCAGGCGCGGAAGATGGTCGACCGGGCCGTCGGGGACCTGCGCAGCGAACGGTACCGCGTGCTGGAGGACCTGGTCCCGAGCCGGCCGGACGGCAGCTACGACACCAAGAAGTGGTCCAGGACGGTGCGCGAGCTCCAGAAGCTGGGGCGCACGTCGGGTGCCATATACAAGGCCCTGATGTCCAGGCTCAAGGACTCGACGGCGTGGCAGCAGCGCGCGTCGCTCGAGCTCAGGCGCAGGTACAGGGAGATGGTCTTCCAGGAGACGCGGAAAACGTACGGAGAAAGGAGCTACTGACATGTCACGGAAAGTTGGAGTTACACAGCATCTGGCCATAACCCGGATCCCGACGATGTCGGAGATGGCGCGCATGAGGCAGTGGGAGCGGAGCGGCGGACAGCTGCACCCGACCGACGCGTCGGTCGTGATGCTCGACCACGTTAGGGACGCCACGCAGACCGGACGCGCACTCAGCCACGGGCTGTCGCACTCGCAGGGGCGCGTGGCGCTCAACCGCGGGATACGGCTTCAGGCCATGAACGAGGACCCACTGGCGTTCATGACGGAGGCGGAGGTGCGCGACCACGTCAGCGGAATGAACACGTCGCATCAGCTCGGGCTTACGGAGGAAGAGGTGAACAGGCACACGCTCCAGCTGGTGGGGGAGGCGCAAGCCAGGGCGCGTGAGCGCCACCGCATGGCGGTCCTGCGGCACTACAGCCCGGCGACGGACGGCAGGTCGAGGGGGAAGGACGACTTCGTCCTGGACATCCTGTGGAACCGGAAGAGGCGCAACACAGAGCCGACGTCGTGGTCGAGCGCCATCCGCGGGCCCCAGGCGGTCTTCGGCGGCCCCACGTCGGACATGAAGGGAGGGCGTACCGTGCGGGCCGCGACCGGTGGCGGGCGGCCCGGGGACTTCGCCGATGCGGAGCAGGGCACGCCGCCCGCGGAGACGTCGGCGTCCGGGAGACTCCGGAGCGCCATGTCCACGGGGCGGGCCGAGCAGGCCGCATACAGGGCCATACAGAAGGAGTTCTACGAGAAGCACGGCCGCAGCATGGACGAGGACACCGCGTGGCTGCGGGCCGGCATGAAGACCGGATCGCTCAGCAGGGACGCCGCCCTGAGATGGGGCCGTGAAATCAGACAGGAGCGCGACATGGCCCTGGCCAGGCGACTGGCCGCGGAGGATATCGCCGGCATGCCGCGCGATGCAAATGGATTCATCGTGCCGCGGAGCGAGGACCCGTTCGTCAGGTACGAGACCTGGGACCTGCGCCGGGCGGCTGTGCAAAGCATGCTCAACGCCACCGGGCGCGGGGCGGACGCGGAGTTCACCCCCGCGCAGAAGATGTTCCTGAGCCACAAGTACGGACTGGCACCGCAGGTGTCGCTGCACGAGTCGTACCGGCAGGTCCCGGGGTCAGGCCACGGTCCACAGGGGACGTTCGACAAGGGCGGGGCAAAGAGCTTCAGGCTGGTGCCCGAGGGCCACGTCGTCGACGTGGACACGGGGTCCATCTACTCGGAGACGGATCCCCGTGTCGCGTTCAGCAGGAGCAGCATCGCCAGGGCCCGGGACCAGGGGGTGCTGAACCGGCTCAACCCGGTGACCCTGATGAACAACCTGGTCCACCCGGGGTTTGGCAGCGACAGCGTGAAGACCCAGGTGTTCGTGTCTCCTGAGGAGTACAATCTCCGGATAGGCGGAGGCTCGATTACGTGGGCTGAGCGGACCGGCAGGTACACGCCCATGGAGGATGAGTTTGCGGATCCGAACTGGCGGCATTTCCGGGACGCTGGCGAGCGCTACCCCGGCGACTTCGTTCCCAAGCTTGCCAAGGCGCGCAGGCGCGCCCGTCCGGCGCAGAACCCCCTGGCCGGCATCGGTCCCTTCGAGAAGCTTCCGGCGGCGGCGGCGGAGTTCGGGGGACTTCCGGCGACGGCGCGCACCGGCGCGGTGCCCAGGCTGCGGCGCCCCAACCCGGGGGCCTTCATCGGACACCAGCTTCCGGGCTCGGCCAGGACCCGGCTGAAGGAGGAGAAGATCCATGGCAAATAATCCGGCGATGCTCGGCATCATCACGTTCGGCCAGGCGGCATCCCGCCTCGGCCGCCGGGCGGTCGTCGACGCGCTGGTGAAGGACGGCATGCCGAGGAAGGCCGCCATGGCGAAGGCCGGGTACCAGAGGGGGCCGTACGGTACGGGAGTCGAGACGCGCGGCGACGCGTTCTTCAAGTCCACGGCGGTATATGGTTCGCAGCCGGTTGGCCGCCTGTCCGAGGTGGCCGACGTCCACGAGGACATCGAGACCGCCTACCCGGGCATCGGGCAGTCCCTGCGGGTGGAGGTCGTCCCGGACGGGGAGTGGGCGGCCAGGGTGGCCGCGGCCCGCCGTTCCCTGAGGCTGTGGGAACGAGACGGCGGAACGTCGTCCGCGTTCTACGACCGCGGCAACAACCTGATCGCCGTCCGCGCCCAGATGCCGGGCGAGTCCATCAAGGGGTACGTAGACCGCGCGGACGGGTCCCTCGTCCACGAGCTCCAGCACTACGCGCAGCACCAGGATGGCCTCCGGCCCCCGAGGCGGCACGTGGACGCCTACGACTACAGGGTGGACGGACTCGAGGTCGACGCCCGCAACTCGGCCGCCCGGCGCAAGCTCACGCCGGAGGAGCGCGCGGAGCTGCCGAGGGAGATGACGCAGGACGTGAAGCCGGCGGACGTGCGGCAGGACTGGGGTGGGGGGTCGGTGCGGAACGAGACCGCCCGGGCGAGCGCGCCCGCCCCCTCGCCGCGGATCCGGCTCGAGCCGGAGGAGCCCCGGACGGTGATCCGGGCGAAGACGAGCTATGAGAAGTGGCAGGATGAACAGAGGAAGAACGACTCCTTCATCCACGATGTGATAGACGAGCTCCCCGGCCGCCCCGTCCGGAATGCGGCCAGGTCCCTTGTGTACGGGGCGGCGCGGTTCGGTGAGGGGCTGCTCCGCGTGGCGCACGAACTCTCCGGCCCCCTGCGCCCGTTCGGCAGCGACCGCTTCGCCTACAACGGGTTCGGGAAGCTGGCGGACTCCATCGACGACGAGATCGAGCGGCACCCGTACGAGTACGACCCAGACGACACGCAGATCGCCCCCGTCGCCGAGGGCCTCGTCAACCTCGGGCTCACGGCATGGTTCGGCGGCCGGGTCGCCAAGCTGGGGGGCGGAAGCGCACTCGGCAGGGGCGTCGGCCAGGCGGTCCTGCCGGCGACGTTCGGCGCGAACGCCAAGGCGCAGGCCCTGCGTCAGATGGAGGCCGAGGGCATAGACACGACCGACCCGGTGAACCAGCTGATGGCGAACGCCCGCGGCGCCGCGAGCACCGCGCTGTGGGCCGTCCCGTTCGGCAGGTACCGGGGGACCCCGGTGGAACTGGCCGGCGTATCCTACGCCCAGCGCGTCGGAAGGGGCGCGGCCAACATCTTCACCAGGGCCGCCCTCGACGACTTCGCGGGTTCCGGAACACTCCTCGCCGCAACGGAGCGGGCGATCGCGAATGCGCAGGACAGCCAGCCCTGGCAGGAGCGGATGACCGAGCAGGAGCGCAAGGAGTACCTTCGCGATCTCGAGCAGGTCACGTCGCCCGTATTCGACCCGTACGGCCGGAGGATATACAGTTACCGGGACTACGACGGCGCCCTGGAGGGCATCGACCAGAAGTACGAGCAGATAGTGACCGACCGGGAACGCCGGGAGTTCTTGGCCCGGTTGCTGGAGGGGCTCGGCGGGGCCACCGGTCACGCCTTGGACGTGGGTACGAGGTCCGCGCCCTTTGGTCTGGTCGCCCCTGCCAGGGTCGAATTTGGGTCTGGCAACGGTCGACTTGGCAGAGTGCCTAGCCCCGTGCGGCAGGACGCCAAGGGCGGCGACAACTTCGGTACGTTCAGGAACTTCCTCGCGACCGACGACGTCCCGGAGTCCATCTTCGGGATCCCTGTCGTCCAGGACGAGTCGCAGTACACGGAGAAGGACCTCAAGTTCTTCAGGGAGAACCCGAAGGCCGCGGGGTTCTACGATCTCGGCGACGAGGAGGTTGACAAGACCGTCCCGCAGCAGGCCGTAAAGGTGGGCGGACCCCTCGTCCCGGCGACCCTTTCGGACGAGGGGCGCCCGATGCACATGTTCCGCGACGAGGACGGGAAGGTCACGGGCTACGGCACGACGCGCTCGATCGTGCACGAGTCGGACGGGCGGTTCTTCGTCATCCCGACGATAGTGCCTGGGCCGGACGGCGGCACCCGCGTCCTGGGCGACGACGAGGCGGCCAGGCGGTTCTCGGAGACCGGGGAGCACTGGGGCGGCTACGCCGACCGGCAGGCGGCGGAGGAGGCGGCGGAGGCCGTCCACGAACGCCACGCGAGGCTATACGGGCGGGCGTGGAACGACTACATCCAGGACCACTGGGACGAGATGTCCGACGAGATCCGGAACGACCCCGGCGTGCTCGACGCGAGACACGCGAGGACGCGCGGCGCATATCCCGGGAGCCTCAACAACCCGGGCAACGTCGAGAAGAGGAAAGAGCGCCGACAGGGCGAGGTCGACTCGCCGCACGAGCGCTGGGCGAAGTTCGCGACGCCCCAGGACGGGCTCCGCGAGATGGCGGACGCCATCCGCCAGATCGCCGCAGTGAAGCTCGCGGAGAAGGGTCTGCCGTTCACGATCCGTAACTTCGCCGGCGTCTACGCGCCGAGCACGGAGAACGCCACGGCCAAGTACGTCGCGGACATAAGCGCGGACTCCGGGTTCGACCCGGACACCGAGCTGCACAGGTTCGACGAGGGGGACATGGCGAAGTTCCTGAAGAGCGTCGTCAGGTTCGAGAGCGGGGCCCCGCACTCGGCCTGGTTCACGGACGAGGAGTACGCAGAGGCAGCGAGGAAGCTGCAGGAAGGAGCGGTAGACTAATGCCACTGAGACTGCCATTTAGACCCGTGCGTCAGCCAGCAGGCCAGCACACGATACCGGTGGTATTTCCTGTACCGCCTTCTGCGCGGCGTCAAGCCCGTAGAGCGTTTGAACATGGTGTATCTGAGGGTACCGTCTTTTCCAAGCTGGGGATCTTGCGAGACTATGACAACGACTATGTTGCCAGAATCGAGGACATACCGTTGTCTAGCGTTGGTTCGCTACGACTTACGGGCCGGTCTCCGACTGTGCTGGATTTCATAAAACACCCAGTACGCACGACTAGGGCGGTGCGTAATATCAAGGAGGACATTCCGCTTGTAGAACTCTTTTCCGAGGACGGGAGAAGGCGTTTACTTCATGAGCTTGACGCTGATGCCAACCATAGTGTCCATAATATCGTGAAGGACGTCGTTACCTTTGACCCGAGTCTGCCCGCCGGGGAAGGGATGACAGAAGGGAATCACATCACGGTTAGCACCGCACTAAACGGGCGTGATCCTCGAAACGTAGGGGCCACCTTTGCCCACGAGGTGGGGCACGTATCGTCGCGGGTGATTGGCGGGCTCTCTCGCTCCGTCTCGCCCGCGACTGCGCTGGACGATCTGCTGGACGATTGGAACCGGGCACGTGGATACTCCTGGTACAACACGATTAAGAGGGACTTGGATACCGCACTTGATAAGGCCATGGCGCTCGATAATCATGAGATATATAATCGAACGGTCGAGGAGGTCCGGAACGAAGCTCTGGCCCGCGCGACACTGCAGGGCAAACCGGGGAGCTCAGTGTTCCTCAAAAAAGAGTATATAACGGTGGATGGGGATACAATCAAACCAGATGAGCTCATAGCTCGTCCCCCGGTGAGCGGAATATCCCCGAAGTCCCCCTATTCGCAACGTATCCGAGGAATGGACGCCAAGGGCGGCAATACGCGCTCGGACACCAAGGGCGGCGACACCCCCGGTGCCTCCGGTGCGCCCGCTCCGGAGGGCTCCGCCCCCGCGCAGCCCGGCGGCCCGAGGATCGTCGTCAACCCGCAGGTCTTCAGGGACAGGCGCGACGCCCTGTGCGTCGCCTTCAACGAGGCCTTCCGCGTGGTGATGGAGGAGAACGGCTTCGAGCCCGTCTCCGAACCGACCGAGAAGCAGAGGAAGTTCTTCGCGGACACGGCGTACGCCAACGACGAGCTGCAGCTCCGCAGGACGATCCTCGCGCGAATCGCCACGCTCGACACGTCCGTCAGCGATCCGACCGACGAGCAGCTCGAGGAGACCGTGGAGATGCTGGAGATGGTGATGGAGGTCGGCGCCCCGCAGAACGAGTGGGAGCAGCAGGCCGTCCAGAGGCTCCACGACGTCGTCGCGAAGGCGAGGGAGGGGCACGTGCAGAACGAGGAACAGCCGGAAGCTCCGCAGGACGAGGCGTCCACGCAGGCCGATGTCGGCGGTGGCGTCACCGACGAGGACAAGGCGACGGCCTGGGAGGCGGGCAAGCGCTTCGACATGGGCAAGGGCAAGTACTTCCTGGCCGGCGAGAAGGAGGGCGAAGGCGAGATCCGCTGGTCCGCCGACGACTCCGTCGCCATGGGCGGGGTGACCGGGTTCAAGTCGTGGGGCAAACGCGGCGCCAACTCCAACTTTGAGTACAAGACCGACACCGGATCCCTCCGCTTTGAGACCTACGACGAAAACGGGGAGAAGCTTAGGACATGGAACCAGTCCCTGGCGAGGATCGACCGCAAGGCCAACGATGGCCACGTGATAAAGGCGGGGGAGGTTGTTGCAGAGACAATCCAGCTACATAGGCCAGAGGGTGTCAAGCTAGCCGACGGTGCCTCCGGGACATATACATATGTCGAATCCAGAAACAACGTCTCCGGCGAAGTTAAAAAGGGCTCCAGCTATCCGCGTTTACATCACCCCGGTCTCAAGTATATGCGCACCTGGGAACCGGGTGCGCGCATCGACATGGGACAGGGTAAGTTTTTCCTAGCGGGGGCGGACAAGGGGACGGGTGCCATCTACGGCGCAGACGGGTCTGCCATCCATCGGAACGTGACAGACTTTAGCATGACCCATGTAGACGACCATGGAACCGACTTTAATTATGTCACTGACACGGGGGCGCATCGGACAGAGCACCTTCTGCTCCCCGACAGCAAGAACACATCTTCCATAAAATCTGCCATATACTCTAAATCCGGAGACCTGCTATCGAAATCAACCGTCGATACCGAAGGTACCTATCATCAGGTCCAACGGCGGGTCCACGGTACCAATCTGGCAACGGTAACGGAACGCAGCGTCCTCACGGGCACAATGGAGAAGCCCGAGGTTTACGCCATCGACATCACCACTGGCGAGAGGCTCGCGGCTGGAGGGGACGGCGATTCAGTCGGCGCCACGACGCCGAACCCCGCCCCATCCATCCTCCCGCAGCCCGCGGCCCCGCAGCCCGCGGCCCCGCAGCCCGCGGCCCCGCAGCCCGCGCCGTCCATAGCCCCGCCGGCCCCCGGCAAGTCCGGAAACAGCCTAGCCGGCGACGCCCCGTCCACCGTCCCCGACGAGCCGACCGACGGGGTCGTAGTAGGCCCCGGCGGACGGAAGACGTACAAGGACGCGTCCGGACGCCGCATCACCCGGGACGCCTGGAGGAAACTGCACGGTCTTGCTTGACCCCCTCCGCCCACTGTGGTATCATATAGCCAAGGAGTAAAACCATGCCACCCTGCAACTGCCACCATCCGTTTCCGAGACCCGAACCCTTCTCCCCGCTCCCCCGCCCGGGTCAGGTCCCGGACTGGGGCAAGTGGATCCGGGACCGCCTCGCCGAGAAAGGCGCGCTCCTCACGTACCCATCCATCGACGCATTCCCGGACCCCGGGGCGGGGCCCAACCTGTACCTCGCGGAGGACACGGACATAGTCTACAGGTGGGACGGTGCCCACTACCAGGTCGTGTTCGAACCGGCGTCGGCGAACGACGTCCTGGAGTACGAGGACCGGGGGCACTTCCCGGAGACGGGCCGCCATGGCAAGCTGTACATCGCCGCGGACACGGGGAGCCTGTACCGCTGGGACGATACCGACTATGCGGAGCTCCTGCCGGGCAAGGCCGACAAGGTCGTCCCGGCCGCCGAAGGGAACCTTGCGGCGCTTGCGCAGGACGGGAACCTTGCGGACAGTGGGAAGAAGCCGGCCGACTTCGCGACCGCCGCGCAGGGCGCGAAGGCGGACACCGCCGTGCAGTCCATCGCGGTGGGTACCAGTACCGTTGAACCTGGGGAAGGCGGAGTGCTCACCCTGCCCGTGTCCTCGAGCGCCACGTCGAGTTCGGAGACCACCGTCGCCACGTCCAAGGCCGTGAAGCTCGTGAACGACAAGGTGACTGTCATAGAGGGCAAGATCCCGTCCCAGGCGTCCGCCTCGAACCAGCTCGCGGACAAGGATTTCGTCAACTCGTCCATAGCGACGGAGACCGCGACGTTCAGGAAGACGTTCAACCTCGTGACCGACCTCGGGCTCCCGCTCAACGCGACGCACGAGCAGGTGGCCGCGGCCGTGAAGACAGAGCTCGGGCAGACGGCCTACGACGGAAACGACTACGTGTTCGTCCAGATCCCGCAGGACCTGGAGCACACCGACGCGATGAAGCAGGTCGACCGCTACAAGTGCGTCGAGACCGGCACGGACCCCGTCGTGAAGAACTGGGAGTACGAGTGGACACTCAACAACTCGTCGTTCACGGCGGCGCAGTGGGCGGCGATCGTCAGCGGAATCACGAGTGGCCTGGTGGCAAAGCTAAAAGCGCTTCAGACTGCCGATGCGCTTGCGCAGGCGCTCGCTGGCAAGCGCGACTACACCGATCTTTCGTACAACACCCAAGTTACCGTCAACGCGCCCGCACTACACGCCATACTCACCTCGCGCGGAACGCAACTTCTGGAATACTACCTCCCGTGCACAGAGGTGATGCCCGCAACTCCACGGATCAACCATGTCTATACATGGCGCAAAGAAGGCGCGGAGTTCTACATCACGCAGGGCGTAAGCGTGTACTCGACTTCATGGAAACTGTTCAATTCAAGCGGTGAACAATTATCAAGCGTTTCGACAGACAACGCGACACAGGGGTACTTCCCCGCTCTGACGTTCGAGACCTCGGCGTACGCCGCAGTTACCAGCACGAAGGTAAATAGCTATCCCGACGAAGTACAAGATGCCCTTGCGCTCGACAGCAATATTGCCGCCGCGCTCGCGGGCAAGCTCAACAACACAGCCGTATCCGAGTCCCTTCTAGACATTCCGCTTGGCAACTATGCGGACATGGACTCAATCGCCGACAGGCTCGACTCGGTAGTCCGCGCATTGAAGGGGCTATACGGACCTGACGATAGGACGCTATACTTCCGCAGCCTGCAGGACGGTTCGACCGTAGCTATGCAGAAAGTCGGTTCCGCGCCTGATGTGTTGCTGGAATACTCGATCGACGACGGTGTCAACTGGTCACCATTCGTGGTCGGCGAAACACCTGTCACGCTAAATCGCGGTAAGTGGGCTCGCATCAGGGCTACTTCCGAGGCAACGCAGACGCAGTTCGCGACATCACCCTCGGCATACAATAAATTTTTGCTTGGCGGGAGCATTACGGTTGGCGGGAACTCCATGTCTCTGTTCTACCACGAGTATGCAGACATAGCCGCGGCAACAGCTTTCCCGGACGCTAGTAAAAGCAACATACTGGCAAACTTGTTCCAGGGGGATGTAGCTCTCAAAGATGCGTCTTCCTTAGTACTTCCGGCGACTACGCTTGCCTCCTTCTGCTACAACAGCATGTTCCAAGGCTGCACGTTGCTTACCGCTGCTCCGGAACTTCCGGCGACTACGCTTGCCTCCTACTGCTACGGCAGCATGTTCCAAGGCTGCACATCGCTTACCGATGCTCCGGAACTTCCGGCGACTACGCTTGCCTCCTACTGCTACAGCGGCCTGTTCAGTGGCTGCACATCGCTTACCGATGCTCCGGAACTTCCGGCGACTACGCTTGCCTCCTTCTGCTACAACAGCATGTTCCAAGGCTGCACATCGCTTACCGATGCTCCGGAACTTCCGGCGACTACGCTTGGCTTCTACTGCTACAGCGACATGTTCAGTGGCTGCACGTCGCTTACCGCCGCTCCGGAACTTCCGGCTACTGTGCTTGCCTCTAGCTGCTACAGCAGCATGTTCCGTGGCTGCACGTCGCTGACCAGTGTTTACGTAGATTTTGGCGCATGGAGTCCGTCAAATGCAACTTCCAACTGGCTAAACGGTGTGGCGGCAACGGGCGAGTTTCACTGCAAGCCCGGACTCGACACCTCCACTACGGGGGGAAGTACGGTTCCCTCGGGCTGGACAGTATTCAAGGACAGATAATTTAAGGAGGACACCATGTCAGCGATCGCAAAGATACCGAGGACCGCGGAAGTCTACACGAAACGCGAGACCGACCTCGCGATTCAGCAGTCGGTAAAGCCAATCAAGAGAGATGTTGAGTCCCTTCTCTTCGCCAAATACTACCCTGAGGGCAATGTAAAGAGTGCGGCGGAGTTCACGCAGGGCATAAAGTACAATTTCGACACCGCGAACCATACGGCAACGGTCAAGTCGTTTACCAACACGGGCAATTCGGAGAACGACAACAGCGGACTCGTCGGGCGTGTCGTCATACCGCCGTTCGTGGACGCAGGCGGCAACGGGTACATCACAGACGATGGCACGAGACTTAAGGTTGTGGGGGTGAGTAAGGGTGCGCCAGAGTACTTTAACCGAAACTTGACCGCTATCATCACGCCGACTACTGTGACGAGCGTCAATAATTTTGCATTTGGATCTTGTCCTTCGCTAACCTCCGTATCGTTTCCCACTGTCACGAGCATCGGGCCCGAGGCGTTCAGCGGATGCACCTCGCTAGTGTCCGTCTCGCTTCCCTCCACGACGAGCATCGATGGCGGGGTGTTCCAAGGTTGCACCTCTCTTGCGTCCGTCCATCTTCCCGCCATGACGAGCACCGGTGATGGGGCATTCTACAACTGCACCTCGCTTGCGTCGATAAACTTCGGCGCGACCCCCAGAGCCTCCGTGCCGACGCTCGGCAATGATGCGTTCATTGGCGTACCGAGCTCCTGCAAGATAATCGTGCCAGATGCGCAGTACAACGCATGGACCGCGGAGACCCTGCCCGACGAGTTTCCCAACCCGTGGCACGACCTCGTGACGGCTGGTTATAGGTTCCTCAAGCACTCCGAGTGGGAGTACGCGAGGAAGTATGAACTCGACGGCAAGCTCGACAAGAGCGGCGGCACGGTGATGGGCGACTTGGAAGTAGTCAATGACAGCTATGGGTTTACGGTGAAGAATACTTCTGGAGATTACTTGCAGATACGACATGGCACGGTTGCGGGTAATTTCTGGTACGTAAACTACTCCGTCGCTAACGTTGGTTCTGGTTCGCTTAGACTGCCATACGACAACATCATCCCTGCTAATGTATGTTCCCTTGCGGGATGGTTTAATGAATCAACCACCTACGCATGGAACAGCCTTTGTACAGACTTCCAGGGCGTTCTCTACCGTTGCGTCAACCCGAATGGGCATACCGGAGCATGGGTAGCCGCAGACTTTGCCGTGGCGAACGTAGAGGACGTTCTCGCGGTGCTCCGCACGGGCAAGCTCGACTCGACCTCCGCCGCGCCAGCGTTCTCGTCGGACAGCTCTGTGCAGTACGCCATCGGCTCGCACGTCACCTACAACGGCAAGCTATACAGGTGCACGACCGCGACGACTGGCGGCGCGTGGACTGGCTCGGCAAACTGGACGGCGGAGCCGATGACCGACACCCTCCGCTACGACTGCATCACGATTACCACGGGGCAACTGCAAGACCACGCCACGCAGAAGGTGACGCTCAATGCCGCGACGACCACGCTTACGCTCCCAGCGCTGACCAACCTGACGGACAAGGTGTCTGACTTCGGCATCGACATGGTAAACGGCTACGCCCCCGAAGTGGGCGGCACGCCTACGCCGGCCGCCGCGTCGTTCCAGCTCGACGGGGTGCTTGGCACGGACTACAACCTCATCGTTCCCGACGGCGAGACATGGAGCGAGATGACCAAGCTTGCGCCGAACGAGATGGCGGTCTACTACTTCACGCTTTCCGCGTTCTGGATCAACGACAAGCCGACGTGGGAAGTCATGAAGAAGGTTGTGACGCTCGTACCTGTTCCCCCGGCACCGTAAAGGAGATTTGCCATGACAAAGGTCAATCGCAACTACTGCAAGCCCGGCGCGGACATGAAGCCCGTGTTCGCGCCCACCGTGTTCCGCTACAACGGCAAGGACTACTGGCACCCGGAGAAGGAGGACTTCGCGCTGGTCGGCTACCTTCCGCTCTCTCCCGACTACCCTGTTGACCCTGCGCCAGACGGCCAGCACTGGGATCGCACGGACAAGATCGAGCCGAACGGCGATGCCGGCTACAAGTGGGTCTACGTTCTCGTGGACAACCCTCCTCCACCGCCTCGCAGGTGGACGCGGCTGGACATCCTTACCGCGCTGGGCGAGAGTGACATGTTCGACGCCGCGTTCGCGTATCTCAACAGCATAGAGGTCAAGCCGCACATCACCGCGTGGCTCGGGCTGAATACGGCGAACTACATCGAGGAGGGCTACCCCGACGCAGAGAAGTGGAACGCGCTCCTCGACGGTGCGGCGCAGGCTCTCGGCAAGACCCGCGAGGAAATCGACGCGTTCCTTGCGGCAATCCCGACGGAGGGCTGAAGATGGCGCTGATCAACCTACGCAACGCGCTGATGGCGGGAAAGCGCACGCCGACCGCGAAGGACTACGTGCAAGACGGCCTCGTCGTAGCGTGGGAGGGCATCGAGAACACGGGATATGGGAAGCACCAGTCCCGACCGACGAAATGGATAGACCTGACTGGCAATGGCCACGACTTCACGGCCATAGCGGGAACTACACTCGATTTTGGCAAAGACCACTATGCCGCGGACGGGAGCAAGTATCTCACGGCGACTCTTGACAAGGAGGTTTCGGAGGATATACGACATATTGAAGTTGTGTTGCACATGGGAGATTTGGATTCAGACGCTGTCTACGAGACGCTTATGTGCCTTAATACAAGCGGATTCAGAATAGCCGCTCCTACAACGTCTCCTGAAGTAATGAATCGAGGTTTTTCATTTTACCCCGGAGCAGCATCCTCTGTTTATTCCAGTGCCCACAATCTTACGACTGTCTCCTATGCGTTTAGTGTGGGCACGAATGTGAAGCCCTATGCTGTAAAGCAAACTTGGATGTCAGGTTCGATATTAGGAGCATATAGCAGTAGTGTTGGCTTTGCTAATTCATCTACGGGACTAATACCCAAGTCATATCGCGACAAGAACTTCAAGGGCGAAATATACAGGGTCGCGTTGTATTCACGGGAGTTGACCGCCGAGGAAGTAGCGCACAACTACGCCATCAACAAGGCGCGGTTCAAGTTGCCATGACTAAAGCAAGAACCAGCGGCATGAGCCGCAAAACCCCCGTCCTCGCCATTGCGCGGGGCGGGGCTTTTTGGTATAATTCACGTGGAGGGGCACAGCCCACGGGAGACACGAGAATGGCGGCCGACATCATAGCCGAGAACCAGACCGAGCGCACGATCCAGACGCTCATGAACGGAGACGCGGACGCGAAGACGCAGCAGGCGGCCCTCGCCGCCGTCCTGCGCGCCACCATGACGCAGGCCAAGGAGCTCGAGCAGATCAAGCAGAACCTGTGGAAGCCGGACGACCTGGAGAAGGCGGTCGACGCGCAGCTGAGGCTCAAGTGCCGGGAGTGCCCGGCGAGGCGGCACGCCGAGGAGGTGAAGGACAAGCCGGCGAACTGGTTCGTGACGCTCGTGACGTCCGAGTCGTTCCGGTACTTCCTCCTCATCCTGATGTTCGCGTGGGCCCTGATCGTCGTGACGTCCGGGAAGGACGCGGCGAAGGCCGTGGCGGAGAACGTCCGCGGGACCGTGACGGGTGTCCTCCCGAAGTAGCTTAAGCGCCGGCGCGGTGCCGTCGCGGAAAGGAGACCGAGAGATGATGAACATATTCAAGCTGTGCACGCAGTCCGGCCGCCGGAGCATCGCCTCCGACGCCTGGGACGCCGTCGTCACGCCGGAGGGCGTGACGGGCACCGTCGCCGAACAGGTCACGAAGGTCCTCGCGGAGTCCGACATCCCGCTCGGGAAGGCCGTCGCCATCGCCGAATACGCCGGCAAGGCGACCGACGTCGTCCAGGAGCTGTTCAAGGCCGCAGAGGACAAGGTGATCACCTACGAGGAGGCGAACGCCCTCCTCACGAAGATCTTCGACATCTTCGGGGCGAACCTCGCGGACACCCTCAAGGCGCTGAAGGACAAGGTTATCGAGAGAATCCCGTAACGAAAGGAGACGCCATGAACATCAAGAAGGCCAAGAAGAAGGCAAAGACCAAGGCGAAGGCCAAGGTCGCGAAGAAGCTCGCGAAGAAGGTGGCCGCCTGCGCAGTCATCCTCCTTGCCGTCGCCGGCTGCCAGTCGGTTCCGTCGAGGAGCCAGACGCTGACGATCAAGGACTGCACCATCAACGTCTACAAGGGCAACGCCGGGTCCGACACGAACCTCGTCGCCGCCGTCGAAATCGGCACGCAGACCATGGCCATCGAGAACAGCGGCACCGAGACGCAGTCGCCCACGCAGACCACGGACACCAAGCCGGACGTCGACGTCAGCGTCGGCGCGGCGCAGGGCGGCGGCATCCTCGAGACCGCCGCGGCGGCCGGCGTGAAGCGCCTCCTCGCCCCCACGGCCAACGCCGTCGGCACCGGGTCGTCCGCGTCGGTCACGGCTTCCGGATGCGAGGACGGGAGCTGCAGCCCCGGCTGCACGGACGGCTCGTGCTCGGAGAAGTAGCACCGGGCCATGAAAAAGCCCGCGGGGGAGACCCCGCGGGCTCTTTTTTACTTCGCTTCCCGGCGTAGCCTGTCGAGCTCGCGGGCCTGTACCTCGACCCGGCCTGCGAGCGCGTCGCGTTCGTGCCTCAGCTCGTCGTACGTGCGGATGCCCGCATGCACCGGGCTCGGGGGAATCAGTCCCTCCGCGACGAACAGCTTTTCCACGTACGCCCTGGTGAAGGGCTTCGCCTCGAAGACCATGGTCTCGGGAGCCGCCCCGGCGCGCACCCTGCGCACCGCGTCGTCCCAGCCCTCCTTGGCGCGCAGGGCCTCCTCGATCGCCTCGCGCAGCCGTCCCGCAAGCGCGTCCAGCCTGCGCCTCCGCAGCACCGCATCGACCACCGCGACCGCGAACGCGCCGCCCGCGGCGGCCAGGGCCACGCCTCCCGCCAGCATCGCAATGCCTCCCATGGCTCACCTCGCTTTCTTGAAGTCTTTCAGACTATCGCCACACAGCGCCTCGCCCACGTTCCCGTTGTGCGCCGCGACCTCGGCCAGCCGTGAAATGAGCGTAAGACGGTTTGCGTGATTGCCGGCAGCCGAACATTCACGGAGATACCGACCGGCGTACGGCCCCGTCAGGACAAGGTACTCCACTCGTTCGGGCACGGAAAGCCGGGACAGCATCTCCCACTCTTCCGGTGCATATTCTTGCACGTCCTTTATATACTGGTCGAGCGCCAGCTTCTCCTCGTCTGTCAGCTTATCCGCCGTAATTGTGCTTCCCATGCCTCACCTCGCCTTCCCGAAGTCGTTCTTCGCCCTCAGCGCGAAGTTGACGCGCCTCAGGCGCTTCTGCTCCGCCGTGGTGCGCTCGTCCTTCGCGCGCAGCCTGGACTGCTCGGCGCGCAGGGACGCCTTGGTCCTGCCGTCGAACATCCCCTTTGCCGATTCCGGCGTGTGCATCTTCTTTCCCCAGCTCATTTGTCTCCCTCCTTTACACCATGTTTGGCAATGAATGAAAATACTCGAAGCTGTCTTTCAGGAGCTTTGTCTAGTCTTTGAGGAACTGCTCATAGACGTCGGGCTGCCTCTTCATGACTGATGACTGTCGGTTCACCCCTGTGGCCCGGTTCGCTTCTGTAGACGACCCTCATTGTCCAGCACATAGCGCGCAGGACTGTGGCATCGGCCCGGCACCACCCCAGGTTCCAGCTGTGCGTGGTCCAGCGCCCCGTCGAGGCGTCAAGCACACGGTCGCGCCAACGGTTGACGACCTGCAGGTACTCGAACCCGTCGCCACTGCCTGATTCAGACTCACCCTTGTGTGCCTTTACACGAACAAGGTCAAGGTGTTCCAGCGGGTCGAACAGGTCATAGACCTCCTTGGTGACCGACACCTGGGGAGGTGAGTGCTTATCGTCGCGAAGCGCGTCAAGCGCGTCTTCCAATCTGCTATACGCGTCGTTCATTCTGCATCTCCTGTCTGTGCGCAGTTTATTCCACCACGCCTATTATGTCGTCCATCCGGACAAGCCTGTGGGGCACCCCGTCCCACATGAGGGACCGCCCGGCGTTCGGATGGCGGAGGACCACCCGGTCCCCCGCACCGAAGTCCGCCCGCTCGTCGACGCCCACCATGGCGACCGGGTAGTCCATGTGCGTGCGCCAGCCCGACTCCGGGAGGCGCACGACAACCCCGTTCTCCATGGTCTCCGGCGGGTCGTCCACGAGCAGGACGAACCTCTTAAGAGGCCGCAGGCGCACCATCTTGCTGTTCCTTCTGTGGCTTCCCGAACCGGTCGACGACGTCGTTGACGATCCGGATGAGGGCCTGGAGCCCCTTCGCCTGGTACGTCTCGAGCCTCACGGCGAGTTCCCTCACGAGGAACGCCCTCGAGTACGCCGTGTCGCACCTGGTCGCGTCGTGGGCGAGCGCGTTGAGGCGCGCCACCTCGTCGACGAGGTACTGGGATGCCTGCACGATCAGCTCGAGCGGGTTCTCCGGAGCGTTCGGGTCCACCTGGACCTGCCTGTTCGACGGTTCCTTCGCGACCGCCTGCGCGTTTACCTTTTCGTTCATGTGTCCTCCTTGCCGTTTTGCGGCACGTAGTTCCTGCCGCACCAGTTTATCAAATTGCCGTCCTCAGACACGGTCAGTCCGTACGGTGGACGGTTCAACATCCGCTGCAGCCACTCCGAGCTGCAGTGGCCCATGATTCCGCCGAACGGGTCACGGATGATACCGTTGTCCTGGATCTCGACGGTCAGCTTATAACATTGGCAAGCGCCTCCACTCATATCAGTCCTCCTTCTCGTACGGGTACTCCGTAATAAACTCGGAGTACGGCAGCTTCGCGATGAACTTCTCGCAGAACTCGTGCCACGCCGGGAGCCTGTGGTTCCGGCGCCAGCGCCAGATCTCGACCAGGTTCTCGTAGCTGCACGTCCACGTGATGCGCTCGTACAGGTACGAGTGCGGGAGCATGCGCTTCATCGAGCGGAAGATCCTCTCCGCCTCCTCTGTGCTGCCGTCCCCCTTGGCAATGAGGTAGTTCTCACGGGCTATGTTCAGCGCCTCGATCGTGTGGCTTAGTTGTACACGCTCGAGATCCGTCTCAGGCTTCTCGAAGTCGTCCTCGGTGAGCGGGCGGCTCGTGATCTTGTGCATCGTGCTCGACGAGTTGGCCGTGGTGCCGACCTTGTACGTCGCGAACTCGTGCATCAAGTACGCCGGCATCTTGCAGATGTCGACGATGACGCTGATCTGCCGCATGAACTTGCGGTGCGGTTGGCCCGCCTTGATGAGCCTGCGCGCTAGGTAGCAGTCGGACGTGCCGACCACTGTGTCTTGCTTGTGCAGGACTTCATCTGCCACATCTATCGTGTCGGACTTGTCCCACCCGCTCATGGCGTTGCGCATCCCGCGCAGCGCGTGCCGCATGTGGGAAACCTCTATGTTCTTGAACTCCATCTGTTATCCCTCCTTGTGTTTTTCGTACCGTTCGCACGGAAGCCGGCCGCAGTTCGTGCAGGGCGTGGAAAACCCGTCCTCGCCCTTGACCAGGTCGCACCCCAGGTACCACCGATTGGTCGTGGCCTCGATTATGCTGCGATGGTGTGGGCACAGGCCGGTGTTTTCGTCGTATACCAGCTCCAGCCGGTACTGGTTTGTGTCCTTGTCGAGAACTAGCTGCACCTCGCCGTCCCAGTGCCCCGAGTCGCACGCGGCGTGCAGGGCGGTCTCGAGCCTGTTGGCCGTCACGGGCAGCGCCGCAAGCACGATGCGCTTCATCACCAGCCCCTCCCGTAGAACTCCTTGGCCTCGGCCTTTGTGCCGGTGCCCACCAACACCCCGTTCTCCTCGACGCCGTAGACGTGCCGGCCGTCCTCCGCCTCGTAGAGGCAGAGGGCCAGCTGGCCGCCCCGGGCGGGCTTTTCGTGGAGCGTCCTCAGGAGCTTCAGCCCCCTCCGCAGGACGATGTCGCCCATGAGGCGCATGGCCTCCCGCTTGGACTCCATGATCTCGGCGTCCGTCATTTCGCGGATCCCCTTCCGTAGAGGAACTCCAGGAACCTTCGGTACACGAACTCGAATAAGTACGCGTGGGCCTCCTCGTTGTCGTCGTGCGGGACGCCGAGGTCCTTCAGCGCCCCGCAGACGAGGTGGAACGTCTCGTGCGCGAGGACACCGTGGTCGTGCGGCGAACCATCGAACCCGGGGATGCGGACGATCCGAATGACCTTGCCGTCCTCCGTCTGTATGCGGAGGGCGTCGGCGAGGACGGTCTCGTCCACGTCGTCGAGCTCCACGCGGCCCTCCTTGTCCAGGTCCAGCCAGGCCTCCTGGATCCGCTCCGTGAGCCATGCCGCGCCCATCTCCTTCAGCGGGCCGACGGCGAGGCCTATGCGGCGCTCGTACACGTCGGTGTTGAAGTGGAAGAACATGGGCTCCTCGGAGCGGCCGGTGGTCTTCGCCGGTGCGGTGCCGCCGGCCCGTGCGCAGTCGGGGCAGATGCCCGATCTCCACTCGCCCACCGTGGCCGCCGCGAACACCTTCCGGCACTTCTTGCACTTGGACATGTCAGGCCTCCGGTGTATAGTGATCGAATGCGTGGTTGAGCGTGGTTACCATGCGGCTGCGCACGGCATTGACGGCGTCGTCGGACCCGTCGGTCGTCTCGAACGCCAGGTGGAACAGGTAGAACGCGGCCTTGCAGAGATCCTCGGTCGGCTTGCCCTTGAAGGCGTACCGCTGGACGTACTTGATCACGTTGCCCTGGAGGAAGCCGTCGAAGGCGGCCTTCCCCATCTGGTCCTTCATGTGCATGAAGGAGTCCCTGCCATTCGGGGCGTAGTGGTTCGGGTGGTTCACCACGTCCTCCACCGGCTTCGGCCTCACCGTCGTCGACGTGTCGCTGGGCGACGGTACGAAGCCCCTGCGGCAGCCGGGACCCTCCCACTCAACGGTCTGGACAGTCTGATCCATCGTCCGCCTCCTTGCGTTCGGTCTTCACCACGCGGAACCTGTCGCGCAGTTCTCCGAGTACGTCCTGTGCCTCCACGAGGAACGCCCTGTCCTCGTCGGACAGCGTGCCCGTGTCCTTGAGCCGCTGCGCCGTTCCGTATGCCTGCTCGCACTGGATGGAGAGGAGCTCCCTGAGATAGTCCGCGTGGCTCATTCCGCTGCCTCCATCCCCGGGAGCATCTGCTGGCCGGGGGCGTCCTTGGGCTTCTTCACCCTCGGACCGAGCTTCTCCTTGTACTCCGCGTTGACCGTGCACACGTTCTCGATCGAGCACCGGAGCGTCCGGTACTCCCCCGAGAACTCGTTGAGCGCGGCGCACACGGCGTCCGCCAGCAGCATCCTGCCCGCGTCCGACTCCGCCCTGCGGAAATCGTCGAAGAGCCCCCAGGCCTTGTTGAACGCGGCGTCGACGCTCTTCGAGCACCTGTCGAGAAGCGGCGCCTCCTCGCGCAGCTTCTCTATGACTTCCTGCATCTTCATTTCGCAGGCTCCTTCTTCAGCATGCCCGCGGTGTCGACGCAGCTGACGAGCACGTCGACGAGATCGTCCAAGGCGTCGACCCACACGTCGAATATGCGCATCTTCACCGTCTTGTACGTGACGAGCCGGTGCATCGCGGCCAGGTAGTCCTCCTGCTTGCCGGGACCGTTGAGACCCATCGTGATGTGCGCGACGTAGCCCTTGCGGGGCTTTCCGTCGCATGTGCCCGTCGTCAGCAGGACCCGGTGCACTTGCATGTTGTCCTTCTTCGTCGACAGCCCCTTGACCGTCTCCTTTACCAGCTTCGCCATCGCGGACTTCCTCGAGTCGGTGGCCTTGTTGACATCGTCGAACTTGTTCACGAGGTAGCTCGGATCCCCGAACGCCCCGATGTCCTTCTTCATTCTCATCTTGTTTACCCTCCTTGTCGTTCGTAAAAGCCCCCGGCGGCGCAGCAGTACCGCCGGGGGCAGAAGCTTACTTCTTGCCCTTGCCGCCCTTGGCGCACGCCTTGGTAGCCTTGGTCGTCCCGCCCTTCTCGGCGCACTTGCCGCCCTTGCAGGCGGCGGTCTTCTTGTTGGTAGCCATTTCTGGTTCTCCTTCTTTTGTTGTGGTTTCCCCCTCGGCCACCGTGGCCTCAGGTAGATCGAAATACTCCTTGCGGATGCGCTCGATCGCGCCTACGTAGTCCGCACAGTTCTCCGGCCGCCATGCGACGTAGGCCTCCGGAAGCTCGCGCCTGGCCTCCTCGAGATGGGCGGCCTCCATGTCGGCCGGTCCGAACAGGGCGCCCTCGCCGATGGCCTGCATGGCACGGCGGACACCGGTGCGCCCGTCCTTCTCGAGGACAAGCCTCGCCTTCCTCGCCGTCTTCGTATACTCCTTCGGCGAGCACAGGCACAGCGCCTCCTCCTCGGCCCTCTGCAGGAGCCCGACGGCGAACCACAGGTGCGACTCGTAGCCGATCAGCACCTCACCGAGATTTATGTACGCGCGGGCCAGTAGGACCTTGGACTCCAGTGGGGGGAGGCTCACGCTATACCGCAGGGCGAACGCCTCTGCGGCGTAGCTCAGCGCCGCGCTGAGGTGCTTTACCGCGCACTGCGGGCACCCCGGCGTCATCAGCTCGTCGACGATCTCGAGGCTCATTTCGCCCTCCTCTCGAATAGGACAAGCGCGTCCCAGTCCCCGGTCGCCGGGTCGCTCGTGAAGAGCGGCACGGACACGGTCGCCACCTCGTGCAGGAGGTGCAGGTCCTCCGCGAACGACTCGGCCTTGCCGAGCCCCGTGTACGACATCGCCGCCGCACCTGTCCCGGACACCCAGACCGCGAACCGCCCGGTGTCCGCGCGGAACACCTTCCGCGCCTGGCAGGCCAGGCCCACGACCTCCGCCACGAGCCTCCACGCCTTGGTCTTGCGCTGGCACTCGAACACCATTCCCTGGCCCGCCAGCACGTTCTGCTCGAGCCACTCAACGTTGGCCCATGTCGGCTTCTCTCTCATTGCTTCCCTCCATCTTCAGTTCGTTGACCCTTCCCGTCGCCGGGACCGTCCTCGCCGGGACCGGCAGGTACCGGCTCACCTCGACCGTCAGGCGGCGCGTGGCCACCCTGGCGCCCGTGGGGATCGTGCACCTGTAGGGCTTCCACGCGAACGCGGCGAGCCCCACGAGGCTCGTCCTCACGTTCCCGCAGACGACCCTGAACAGGGCGTCGAGCACCCTGTCGAGCGTTTCCGCGTCGACGCCCGCCGCGGCGCGGATCTTCTCGCGGTCGTCGCACAGCGGGTTCCACTTCTTCGTCGGGGGCGCGGGGTTCACTGGGCCCTCCTTCCGGGGAGCGCCCCGCCCTGGAACACCATGACGAGCGGCTGCTTGGCGCCGTCGCCGCCGAGTGCGCCCTTCTTCGCCGCCTCCTTGCCGTCGGCGGACGCCACGTTCCCCGCCTCGGAGAGGCCGAGGATCGTCTGCTCGGTCTTGGCCGCGGCCGCCCAGGCCTCCGTGCCATTCTTGAGGGACACGGACTCGTCGGCGATGTCCGACGCGGCCTTGTTGCGGATTTTCTCCGCCTGCTCGAGCTGCGCCCTGAACACCTCGTTGCGCCTCCTGATGCGGACCTCGGCGAGCTCCATGCGGGAGATCTCGTCCTTCGCGACGAGCTCCCGGCGGCGCGCGTCCGCCCACTTGAAGTTGGCGATCCACATGAGGACGGTGCGCTCGGGGACGTTGACCGCCCTCGAGATGTCGGCGACCTGGCGGCCCTCGATCAGCATGAGGCGCTTCGCCCTGTCGCGCAGCTCGTCGTTGTCGTACCCCGGGTAGTACTCCGCTATCTCGTTGGGGGAGATGGCGGGCAGGTCCGCGGCGTCGTCCTCGAGCGCCTGCTCCTGCGCGGTCTCGACGGACGTGTCGGCGACGTGCAGCG
>Ga0326511_10000182_pt1 | contig 51866 bp, 47 predicted proteins | sample 0_2496_0518_D_FD_203701 | JGI IMG/M metagenome (GOLD analysis project Ga0326511, IMG submission 203701) | Bovine rumen microbial communities from UC Davis, California, United States - 0_2496_0518 | ecosystem: Host-associated > Mammals > Digestive system > Stomach > Rumen | place: USA... | reverse complement strand
AGTGCGAAGCCGGCCCCAAGATGAGACTTCGTCACAGGGTGGTCGAAGACTACGACCTTGATAGGCCGCAGGTGTAAAGGCAGCGATGTCAAAGCCGAGCGGTACTAATTACCCGAAGACTTTCCGTTGATAGTTTTAAGCTGTGAGCTGTAAGCTGTAAGTGAGCTACGCAGTCATGCGCCAGCCACTTAAAACTTAAAGCTTAAAACTTAAAACTGATTTCTCTTGTATGTCTTGTGCCAATAGTCAACTGTGGCGCGCAACAAAGCCCACAGACCATTATTTTGGTGGCTATGGAGCGGGTGTCCACCTCTTCCCATTCCGAACAGAGAAGTTAAGCCCCGCATCGCCGATGATACTGCACTTGTTTGTGGAAAAGTAGGTCGCCGCCAATCTTTTTAAAGGGAACCGGAATTCGGTTCCCTTTTTTTGTTTTCCTTTCCCTGCCTGCCCCGGAGGGCGGGGCGGACGCGGCGGTGCCGCGTCTTACGGGGAGTTGTTTTTTGTGGATATTGGCAAAGCAGCCCTTGGCGAGGGCGGACGATGATTATTTTAAAGGAGATTTTAAGCGCTGAATTTATTTATTTATTCAATTGACAGCACCTCGGTGGCGATGTATTCGCTGTTACCACGCCAGGGAAGGGTGCCCATATAACGTTTCCAGCGGAGCTCTACATGTTTTCCGGAGGCACGCATCAGCTTGTCGGCCACGGCCTTGTCGGTCACGGAGAACTTCAACTCGTTGGAATGTAATCCTTCGGTACTTTTGCCGACGGATTTGAATCCAGATTGGATGATTTTTCCTTCGTATGTTTTGAATACGATGCCTTCCTCCTGGAAATAGTTCAGGTCGCCGGCGTTGACGCCAGTGCTGTAGACGAAAAAGAAGTGGAAATAAATGAATATAGCGAGCAGCAAGACCGCTATGGATGAGACGATTGTAATGATTTTGGTTGTTCGTGAGATTTGCATTTCTTTTATTTTATCAGGATGCAAAAATACGATTTTATTTCCAAATGACAATAAAAAAAACGCAATGGCGTTATTAGATGTGCTTAATAACAACAATATGAGCAAAGAAAAGAAAGTGATTCTTGTCACCGGTGCCAGCAGCGGCATCGGCTTCGACGTAGCGCTGGCACTTGCCTCACACGGACACCGGGTGTATGCTGCCGCTAGGCGTGTGGAAAAGATGGAACCGTTGAAGTCCAAGGGGATTGAGGTCATCCGGATGGACGTGACCGACGAGTCGTCAATGACTGAGGGTGTGAAGACCATCCTGTCCAAGGAGGGCCGCATCGATGTTTTGGTGAACAATGCTGGCTACGGGTTTTTCGGGGCCATTGAGACGGTTCCCATGGAGGAGGCTCGCCGCCAGTTGGAGGTCAATGTTTTCGGTCTTGCGCGTTTGTGCCAGCTGGTGCTGCCGGCGATGCGCAAGCAGGGCAGCGGACGCATCATCAACACATCGTCAGTGGCGGGCCGTTCGGTGCTCTATTTCGGGGGATGGTATCACGTGTCGAAGTATTCGGTCGAGGCGTTCAGCGACGCTCTGCGCATGGAGATGAAGCCCTTCGGCATCAGTGTCTCGATGATCGAGCCTGGTGCCATCAAAACCGACTGGGGTCTTATCGCCTCCGACCACCTGCGCGAGTCGTCGTCGGGCACGCCCTACGAGCATGATGCCTCGCGTTGGAGCAAGGCGTTGCGTCGGTTGTACGAATCCAATCTCCTTTCGAAACCCTCAGTCATTACCCGGCAGGTGCTCCGTGCCGTCGAGAGCCGTCACCCCAAGGCGCGCTATCGCAAAGGGCGTCTTTCGGGCACCATCGTCTTCTTCCACTGGCTTTTGCCCGCCCGCTGGTGGGATGCCATGATGCGCAGTGCCGCCAATTTTTCTTTTCAGTAATTGAAAATTAAAGTGTATATTTGCAGGTGTAAAATAAACGAAAGTATTGTAAAACATTTTTAAAATCAAATTATTATGAAAAAATTACTTTTAATGGCTTTCCTGCCGATGGCTTTATTGATGAATGTTTCCTGCTCCAAAGACGATGAGGACAGTGTCAATACGTCGCTCGTGGGCACCAGTTGGGAGTGTGTGCACTCTTTCAGCGTACCTGTGGTTGGCTCTGCTACATTGACCATGAATCTCTCTTTCACCGACGAGAGCAAATGCCACGTCTCGCTCGTCCTGCCCGACGCCATTGCACAGCTGCTGCCCATCAACCTCGATGGCGATTTTGACTACACCTTCGACGGGAAAAAGGTTGTCGTGCTTACGCAGAACCAGTACATCGACAAGCTTGAGCTTACCTATGCCGGCGATTCGATGCTCATCTATGCCATTCCGGAGAACCTCAGAAGCATCCTCGGTACCTCGGAGCTTGTGTTCCACAAGAAGTAGGGAGATTAGGAATTATAAATTAGAAATTAGGAATTAGGTGTTCTGTCGTGAACGGAAACCTAATTCCTAATTTCTAATTTATAATTCCTAATTTAATTATCGCTGTGTCGGGAATTGCGGCGTGGCTTTGAGGAAGGCCTGGTAGTCGTGCATGAGGCTGGTGTACATCTCCTTGCGGGAGTACACGTTGTAGTTGGGGTGGTATTGTTTTACAACGAGGACATTGGCCTTGGACGAATAGTAGCAGTGGGTGTTGAACTGCTCGAGGTCTTTCCATACATGCCGCTGCAGGAAGTCCACCATGATGCCCTGTCCGCCGATGCAGAGGATGATGTCGGCGCCGTACATGGTGACCTGCTCTTTCAGCAGGTCGGCATAGTTCTCCATGTAGCGCTGCAGGACGGTGTTGCTTGCGGCGCGGGTGTCGGGCTGTTTCTTGCAATTGACGCGTGCTATGGGGGCGTTCTCGTAGAAGCCCTGCAGGCGGGTGGGGTTGTCGGCGCGACTGTAGGCTATCACCTTACGGTCGGGGATGGTCAGCAGGCCGTAGGCCCAGAGCTCCAGGTTGGGGAAGAAGCGCTGCGCCGTGCGGTTGGTGAGGTGGGGCGTGGGCACGCGGCCCGTCTCGCTGCGGATGTCCCAGCAGTCCTCGTCGTAGAGCTCCTTGGAGAGCACCAGGAGACGCATGCCGGCGTCGTTCCACAGCTGCTCCTCGTTGGCGGGGCGGTGGGCCTGGTTGACACCGTCGAACCATAGCTCGCCACGGTAGAGCAGGCCGTCCTTGGTAATCATGTCGGGGTCGTGCATTTTACGGGCGCGCTGTGCCCATTTGGTGAAGAGCTTCTCTTCGTGGTCGCGTATGGTCATGATGCAAAAATTCTTTGGTTTCCGCCTGCAAAATTACGAAATGTTTTCTATTCTGCAAAATTTTTTTTCTATACGAACGTTATTTGTATTGCTTAATGGTAATTGGCTTATTGAATAATGGCAAAAATGAAACGTTGCATACTGACACTCTTGATGGCGCTCTTCTCCGCTGGCGCAGTGGCGCAAAGCGGGGCCGACTGGATGTTCCGCCTCACGGCCGGGGCGGCTTTTCCCGCCGGTGCCGCCAGCGGTGCGCCGGAACTCTCCACCAGCTTCACGGCAGGCCTCCGCGCAATCGTCGTCTCCCATTCTTTCCCGATACCGATTGCCGTTTGTCTGGATGGTGTCCACTGGCTCTCCTCTCCCACGCCCGACCGCTCGGCGGTGCCCATCGACGAAGGCCTCTATGTGAAGCGCGCCCTGCATTTCCCCGTCACGGTGGGAGTGTGGATTCCCCTCTTCGGGGGACGTGGACTGTGGAGCGACCTCACCGTCACCCTGGGCCCCTATTGGCGCAACTTGAACCTGCAACGCATGGCGGCTCCCGGCGTGATGGACGACATGGAGGAGCACGGCTGGGGACTGGCGTGGAAGATCGATTTCGAAACGGTTATAGCCAACCGCCTGTCGTTGGGGGTCAGCTATCTGGCCTTCGGCAATCTCTTCGGCACCTGCAGCGAACCGCCTGCAGGCACCGGCACGGTCAATGCCGACGGCATCCGCCGCACCCAACCCACCCTCGACGGCTACGGCCAGGGCTTCCTGACCATATCCTTGGGTTACCATCTCTTGAGTGGAGAATGAAAAATGAAAAATGAAAAATGAAAAATGAAAAATGAAGAATCGGCTGACGCAAAACCGTAACGCGCCAGCCGATTTTAATTTTTAATTATTAATTTTTAATTTTTAATTTCTCAACATCGCCTCCACCTCTTCGCGGTGCTCGTAGAGGGTGCAGCCGCCTGTATGCTCCCATCCGAGGGCTTTGGCGGCGCGTATCTTGGTGAATAGGGGCGACCGCAAAGCCTCCTTCAGGCCCAGGGTGGCGACGTTGCTGTCGCTGAAGGGCGAGAACGGACAGGGCTCGGCGGCGCCGTCGGGGCCTATGTGGAAGAATCCGCGTCCGGCGGCCATGCAGCCGTCCAGGGCCTTCTCGTCGCCTGGGAAGGAAAGGAAAATCACCTCCTTCACCTCCTCGCGGCGCTGCTCCAGCAACCGTTCCATCTCCTCCACGTGCTCGTCCTTGAAAGCCAGGTGCTGCGTGCTCTCGTCGAAAGACACATACTCCACGAAGAACACCAGACGGCAGCCCAGCCCGGCCAGGTACTGCAGGTACTCCAGCGACGTCACCTTGCGGTAGTTCTCCGTGGTGACGGTGATGCTGGTGCCGAAGAAAAGGTGCTCCTTGTGCAGCATCTCCATCGAGAGCAGCGCACGCTGGTAGACCCCCTTGCCGCGGCGGTCGTCGGTGGCGGCGGCATCGCCCTCGAGGCTCACGATGGGCACAATGTTCAGGTTGTGCTTGAAGAAGTCGATGTACTGCGGCCCGATGAGCGTGGCGTTGGTGAAAACGGGGAAGATGATGTCCTTCACCTCGGCAGCCTGCTCCAGTATGGCGCGCTGCGTCAGCGGCTCGCCGCCTGCCAGCAGGCAGAAACTGATGCCCATAGCGGCGGCATCGCTGAAAATCGTGTGCCACTGCCCGGCCGTCAGGAGGTCGGCCTCACCCCAGCCCCTCTCCAGCGGAGAGGGGTCCTGCCCGTCCACGTTTGCGTCAGCATCCCCTCTCCTCGGGAGAGGGGTAGGGGTGAGGCTGGTCGATGGCGTGTGTACTATGCCGTTCTTCCTTGCGTAGCAGCCCTTGCACTGCAGGTTGCAGGTGGTGGCGATACTGGCAATGAGGAACGGCGGCACCTCGAGGCCCTCCTTGTCGAGCATGACCTTGCGGCGACGCTCCGACGAAACGAATATCTTCTGCATGCGGGCCACGAAGCGCGCCTCGTGGGGATTGGCGAGGACGTTCAGGTAGGCTTTGGCCATGATGTTGCGGATGCTCTCCGACATGTAGGCTGCTAGTTCAGTCATTGCTTTTCAGGCGTTTGATGATTGAGTCGAGACTTTGTACGAACGCGGCGGCCTCTGTCGGCGACGGGGAGCAGCCGTCCAGCGACAGGGCCATGCACGAGGGAACCTCCTTGGCCTCCTCCTGCAGGTGCAAGCCCTTGCGCGTCAGGCTGACGAGGGTCTGACGGTTGTCGGCGGTACCCTTCTTGCGCACCAAGAGGCCCTCTTTCTCCATGCGCTGCAGCAACGGGGTCAGCGTGTTGCTCTCCAGCACCAGGCGCTTGCAGATTTCGCTCACCGTCTGGTGGTCCTTCTCCCACAGCACCATCAGCACCAGGTACTGCGGATAGGTGATGCCCAGCGGCTCCAGCAGCGGGCGGTAGGCCTGCGTGATGAGCCGCGAGGCAGTGTAGAGCCGGAAACAGACCTGGTTATCCAGTTTCAGTTGTTCGTACATTTCTTTCAGTTAAGAGTTAAGAGTTAGGAGTTAAGAGTTTAGAGGGCTTTCTCGATGTCCTTCTCCATGTCGGCGGGCTCGGTGGTGGGGGCGTAGCGCAGCACGGTCTTGCCGTCCTTGGCCACGAGGAACTTGGTGAAGTTCCACAGGATGTCGCTCTCCTTCTCCACGCTCTTGCTCAGGCCTTTGAGCATCGTGTGGGTGGCCTTGGCCTTCAGGCCTTTGTACTCCTCGGTGGGGGCCTGCGCCTTCAGGAACGTGAACACCGGGCACTCGTCCTTGCCGTTGACGTCGACTTTTTTCATAATCTGGAACGTCACACCGTAGTTCACACGGCAGAACTCCTCGATCTCGCCGTCGGTGCCGGGGTCCTGCTCCTTGAACTGGTTGCAGGGGAACCCAATCACCACCAGGCCGCGGTCGCGGTACTTCTCGTTGATTTGCTCCAGGGCGTCGAACTGGGGGGTGAAACCGCACTTCGAGGCCGTGTTGATGATCAGCATCGGTTTGCCCTCGAACTGGGCGAAATCAATCTCCTTGCCGTTCGAAGCAACGGCCTTGTACTCGTAGATAGAACCTTTAATCTCCATAATGATAATGTTTTATAATTTTATAATTTAAATCGTTCACGATGCAAATATACGAACATTTTCGAAAATACAAGCTCTAAATGTCAAATTTCTAATTTTTTAACATTTTAGTCGTGTACGATATATTTGCATCTATAGAGACGCAGCGCGCCGCATCTCCACGGAGAGGGGTCCGAGAGTGGTCGAAGAGGTACATAATTCGGCATTTCTTATATTGTATTTATATCGTTCTTATATCGTTCTCATATACTTCTCATATACTTCTTATATTACCTATATAAGAACTATATGAGAAGTATATAGGAACGATATGAGAAGGGTGCTCTTATGTAGGTGTTAGACCTCTTTGGGGTTCCGATTTTTTTGTGTATCTTTGCAGGCATGAATGTGATAGAAATCAATAGTCTGGATGTGCCGGAGGTGGCTGTGTATGCGCACCTTACGGAGGCGCAGCTGCGCAGCAGGGTGGAGCCGGAGAAGGGCGTTTTCATCGTGGAGAGCGAGAAGGTGATACGTGTGGCGCTGGCGGCGGGCTGGAAACCGCTGTCGTTCCTGGCCGAGAGGAAGTATATAGATACGCAGGTGCGCCCGATGCTGGAGGGAAGTGGGGAGCGGAGAGTGGAGAGTGGAGAGCGGAGAACGGAGAGTGGAGAGTGGAGAGTGGAGAGTGGAGAGCGGAGAGTGGAGAACGGAGAGTGGGGGGAGGTGCCTGTCTATACGGCCGAGCGCGAGGTGCTGGCGGGGTTGACGGGCTATGCGCTGACGCGCGGGGTGCTGTGCGCCATGCGGCGTCCGGTGCGGATGCCGAGTGTGGAGGAGGTGATAGGGGGCGAGAATGACGGCCGCCGTCGCCGCGTGGTGGTGCTGGACGGGGTGGTGAACTCGGAGAACACCGGGGCCATCTTCCGCGCCGCGGCGGCGTTGGGCATGGATGCCGTGCTGCTGACGCGCACCTGCTGCGACCCGCTGAACCGCCGAGCCTGCCGTGTGAGCATGGGCACGGTGTTCCAGGTGCCGTGGACGTGGCTGGAGAGCTACGACGAGCTGCGCCGCTGCGGCTACAAGACCGTGGCCATGGCCTTGACGGACCGCTCCGTCGGCATCGGCGACCCGGTGCTGCGCGAGCCCGAGCGGCTGGCCATCATCATGGGCACCGAGGGCGACGGCTTGAGCGACGAGGTGCTGCGGAGTTGCGACTACGTGGCCAAAATACCCATGCAGCGCGGCGTCGACTCGCTCAATGTGGCCGCTGCCGCCGCCGTGGCGTTCTACCAGCTGGGGTGAGCGGGAGCAGAACGGGTTGTTAAATTGTGTTAAATTCCCGTGTTGGTTGTAGACTTTTCGGAAAAAACCTGTTATACTATGGGTATAAAAGTTTTTTTTCGTGAAGTCAAACTTTATACTTTAATAAAATGAAAAAGACAATCCAACATGTTTTCATGGCAGTGCTGACGGCGGTCTGCCTGTTGCCAGCAGAGGCGGAAGGCCAATGCGAAGCCGTGGTGCACGACAGCCTGCCGTTGACGGAGGACTTCGAGGGGTGGAATACGGGCGTTTCCGGCCCGATGGGCGAGTGCTGGACCCGCATCAACAATGGCACATCGTTCTATTCCGGCCCCTTCGTGAAGAACCTCATGCAATATTCCAGCGAGTTGCATACCTATGTGCCCAACAGGACGATGTATTTCTATACCTCTGTGGGGGATGAGTGGTCGGTCGGATTCCGGTCCTATCTGGTGATGCCCGAGGTGGAGGATGTGCGGGACCTGACGGTGGACTTCAAGGTGCGCCGTCCCGATGCCCATCCGGCCCTCGAGGTGGGTGTGATGGAGGGCACGGACACGTCGACCTTCGTGCCGATAGCGATATGCACGCCCAGCACGTACAATACGTTTGTGGACTACAGTGTGCCGCTGTCGGGCTATACGGGCGACGGGGGCAATATTGCGTTCAGGACTTTCAACGTGGGGACCTATGTGAGTGAGATCTACCTGGACGACATCGTGGTGTGGCAGGACAGCTGCGGCGCTCCCTGCTGCCTGACGGCCAGCCACAGCGAGGCCGGCAGCACCCTGCACTGGATGGCGGCGGACACGACGGCGACATTCCTGCTGGTGCTCGACGGCACGGACACCGCCGTGGTGAGCGGCAACAGCTATGCCCTCGACACCCTCCCGGAGGGGTCGGAGCACACGGTGAGCCTGCGCATGCTCTGTTCGCCCGACAGCAGCGAGGCCTATACCGCCACCTTCCAAATGCCGATGCTGGCCTTGCCTTACCGGCAGGGTTTCGACAGTGTGGCCGTGCCGGCAGGCTGGCGCAAGGCCGGCGGTGGCCAGGTGGCGCTGAACAGGAACATCCCCGCCGAGGGGACGGCGGCGTTGGAATTCAGGGACGGCGCTGCTGACAATATGCTGGTGCTGCCGGTGTTCGGCTTGGAAATCAGTGAGCTGTATATAAACCTGCTGACGAGGCCTACAGGCATCAACCTCTGGGGTGCGGGCATGATGGCCGTTGGCTATGTGACCGACGCGTACAATACGGGCACCTTTGTGGCCCGGGCCATCTTCGAACGGTCCGACTTCGAGGGACCCGCCTACAGGGAGTGCCGTGTGGACTTCGACGGGGCTCCTGCCGGGGCTCGCATGGCGCTGCGCTATTCGGGCACCACGAATCAGGGTCAGTGGCTGGTGGATGCCGTGGAGGTGGGGCTGAACCGCTGTCCGGCGCCAGTGGCGACGGGTGTCGACCAGCTGACCGACACTTCGGCCTGCCTGCACTGGATGGCCGAGGAGGCGGGGACCACCTACCTGGTGGCCGTCGGAGCGGATACCCTGTCCACCACCGACACCGCGCTGACCCTCACGGGGCTGGCTCCGGACTCGGCCTACCGTGTGCGGCTGGCGCGCATCTGCGACGACGGCGACACGGGGGCGTGGGTGAACCTCGGGTTCAGGACCGACTGCCCGACGCTTACGCATGCCGACCTGCCCCTGACGGAGGACTTTGATAGTTACGCCACGGGCGACATGGCGGAGATAGGCAGCTGCTGGCGTCTGCTGACGCCGGGCCACTGGGGCGTCACGGGGCGTCCATGCCCGATGCCGGTGGTAGACACGGCGGGTGTCGGCACCCAGGCTTTGGCCTTCGGCCTTCTGATTGGACACACCGACCTGGTGGTGCTGCCGGCGGTGGACTCGGTGCGCGACCTGGCATTGACTTTCCGCACGTCGACAATCTTTCTGGACAAGGTGTTCGAGGTGGGCGTGATGACCGACCACCACGACTGGCAAACGTTCGAGCCCGTGTATGCGGTTACTCCCACGGTGCAAGGCGACTGGGAGGAATGGGAGGTGCCCTTGGCGGACTATGATGGACTGGGCCGATATGTGGCCATAAGGGTGAAGCCTGCCGACGGCGCGGGCGACTATATGACCGGATACCTGGACGATGTGGTGCTTGACGTGGTATCCACATGCGTAAGGCCGCAGGCCGTGACGGTGGACAGTGTGGGCGAGGACTGGGCCGCGGTGAGCGTGGTGAACCTGTCGCAGACGGGTACCTACCAGATGGTGCTACACTCGGCCTACGGGACGGACACTGTGACGGTCGTCGGCGAACATCATACCTTCAGCCATCTGCGTCCCGCGACGGCCTACGAGCTGAGCGTCAGCCGTGTGTGCGACGACGGAACCCTCACCGAAGCGCTGCGCCTGCTCTTCGGCACAGCCTGTGGGGCAACGGAAGTGCCCTACATCGAAGACTTCGACCTTACGGCCAACGGCGCTCTGCCTACCTGCTGGCGCACGTGGCCCAGTGGCAATGCGTTGGCTCCGCCGAGGGTGTCGGGCGAGGGCGAGGAGGCCGACCAGTACAGTCCCGACGGGTCGCAGTCTCTGTATATGGAGACGGGCTTCTTCAGGACGAGCGACTATGTGGTGCTCCCGGCTTTTGCCTTGCCGTTCGACAGTCTGCGGATTTCCTTCTGGCACCGCCGTCAGAATGCCGCCGAGGGACAGCTTGCGGTGGGATACATCACCAGCTACCCGGAGCCTTACACTGCGGACAGCCTTGACTTTGTGGAGGTGGCGACCCTTGTTGGCGACGACGGAACGGGGCGTGTGGATACGGTGACCTTCGACAGTGTGCCCGAAACGGCCACGCACATAGCCATCCGCTGGCACTACGAGGGGGCGATGTGGAGTTCGGTGTGTATCGACAACCTGAGGGTGGAACAAAAGACGTCGGGCACGGAGCCTGAACCCGGTCCTGAGCCCGGTCCCGGCCCTGAGCCTGGTCCCGGGCCGGAAGGAATAGCAACGGCTGACGGCGTGGAGTGGAGCATCAGTCCCAATCCGGCTTCTACGACGGTGGTGATAGCATGCGAGGAAGAGATGGAGGTGACGCTGCTGGACCTCGCGGGACGTGCGCTGACGGAGCCGAAGAAGGCCCGTGAGCGGTGCGAACTGGATGTGAGCGGGCTGGCGGAGGGTGTCTATTTCGTCCGCATGCGCATGCCGTCGGGTGTGGCTACGGGCAAGCTTGTGATACGGCGCTGAGGTCCGTTTATTTGTTAATCAGTTGATAGAGATGGCCGGGCAGGGTGCGTACCTGCTTGGCCATTTCCATGTTGAAGAGGATGCCGGCGGTGCGGGGGAGGGAGAAGGAGGTGAGGCGAGCGATTTCGTCGAGGGTGAGGTGGTCGTTCTCGCTGAGGACGTCGACAATCTTCTGCTCGTCGGGCGAGAGGCGTGGGGATTCCTGCAGGCCTTCGAGGGTGGCCTGCTGGCCGGCGAGGGGCCATCCGAGCTGGAAGGCAATGTCGTCGGCGTTGCGTGCCAGGAGGGCGCGGTTGGTGGCGATGAGGTTGATGGTGCCGCGGGAGTAGGTGTCGGAGAGGCGTCCGGGGAGTGCGAAGACGTCGCGGTGGTAGCTGGCGGCGATGGCGGCGGTGATGAGGGCGCCGCCTTTCTCGGAGGCTTCGACAACGACGGTGGCGTCGCCGAGGGCGGCGATGATGCGGTTGCGGGCGGGGAAGTAGCGCGGGTTGATGGCGGTGCCGGAGGGGTATTCGGTGACGAGGGCGCCGGAGGCTTCGAGGATGCGCTTGGCCAGGGGGCGGTTCTCGGCGGGGTAGATGCGGTCGAGGCCGTGGCCGAGGACGGCGACGGTTGGCAGCGAGTGGTCGAGGGCGGCGGTGTGGGCTGCTGTGTCGATGCCGTAGGCCAGGCCGCTGACGATGGGGGTGCGGTAGGCCGTGAGCTGGCCGACGAGGCGGTCGGTGTTGTCGCGGCCCTGAGGGGTGGCGCGGCGGGTGCCGACGATGGCGACGGAGCGGTCGGGGTTGAGGTCGGCGGTGCCCATGACGTAGAGCAGGGCAGGACAGTCCTCGGTTTCGGCGCGGTTGAGGCGCTGGGGGTAGTCGGGGGAGGTGAAGAAGAGGGGGCGGATGCCGTTCTTCTCGCAGAAGGCCAGTTCCTGCTCGGCACGGGGGAAGGAGGTCTTGCCCTGGATGTGGCCGAGGATGGCGGGGTGGTTGGCAAAGACGGTCTTGAGCTCGGAGGCGGGCAGGGCGAAGGGGTCGTCGTCGGGGTAGAGGTCGATGAGGCGCCGGATGGAGGTATTGCCGAGTCCGGGGACGAAGGTGAGGGCTATCTGCGAGAGGGATTCCATGGGAGTTATGAGTTAAGAGTTAAGAGTTTTTTGCTTAGGGTGCGGAGGGTGCCGTAGGAGGACTGGAGGCGGCGGTGCCACTCGTTGGGGGCTACCCATTCGCCGCCGGTGATGCCTTCCTCCAGCTGGGGGTTGACGGGCTGTTTTTCCGCCGTCATGGGGAACCAGGAGGTCTGCTTGAGGTGCCAGCGGTGGGCCGGGGGATTGGGGCCGGAGTACCAGGCGCGTGGGGCGCGGAAGAGGTGGTAGGTTTTGATGGGGTAATTTAAGTGTTTAGTGTTTAGTGGATTAATGCCGGTTTCTTCCTGGACTTCGCGGAGGGCGGCCTGGAGGAGGGTTTCGCCGGGCTCGACTTTGCCCTTGGCGAGGTCCCAGCGGCCGTTGCGCTGGATGAGGAGCATGGTGCCGTCGGGGGCGGTGACGATGCCGCCGGCGGCGCGGACATAGACGGTGTGGCGCTTGAGGAGGCGCAGCGTCCAGAGGGGGATGTTGAAGGTGTGGTATTTGTAGGAAAGGATCATGGTCAGTTATGAGTTATGAGTTAAGAGTTAAGAGTTAAGAGTTAAGAGTTAAGAGTTAAGAGTTAAGAGTTATGGGTTAAGGGTTATGGGTTATGGGTTATGGATTATGGGTTAAGGGTTATGGGTTAAGGGTTAAGGGTTAAGAGTTAAGAGTTATGAGTTAAGAGTTATTATTGGAGGGAGAAGACGAGGGGGTTGCGGCCTTTGGCGGAGAGGGTGAGGGTCCAGCCGTCGGGGCTGAGGGAGAGCTGGTTGGTCTTGGCGAGGAGGGCGAGGAAGCGCTCCTCGGTGTTCATCTGGGCTTCGGCGCACTGGATGTCAGTGTGGGTCAGGTGGGAGAGCTTGAGGGTGGCTGAGTGGCTGAGTGGCTGAGTGGCTGAGTGGCTGGGTGGATGGGAGAGGGTGTAGTCGGCGCAATAGGTGTTGCAGGTGGACTGTCCGCGGAGGGTGCCGGCCTCGGGGTTGAACTGGAGGGTGATGACGGTGGATTGCTGGACGGGGCGTCCGGCCAGGGAGACGAGTTGCCAGACGGCCTCCTTGTCGAGGGTGGGGAGAGGGGAGTGGAGAGTGGAGAGTGGAGAGTGGAGAGTGGAGAGCGGAGAGCAGGAGGCGAGGAGGAGGAGGAGGAGAATTGAAAGTGGAAAGTGGAAAGTGGAAAGTGGAAAGTTGAAAGTTGAAAGTTGAAAATTGAAAGTTGAAAATTGAAGGTTGAAAATTGAATATGTTTTATGTTTTTCCATTTTGCACAAGGGTTGTTGATAAGTTTTTTCGGGTGCAAAGATACGAAAAGTTTTTGAATTGCGTTACATTGTCAGTTAAGAGTTATGAGTTAAGAGTTAAGAGTTTTTCGCTAAGGGATTGAGTATTAGAGGAAATAGGATGAAAGTGGTGATGGCTGTCACGAACGATTTGTTGACAGACCGTCGCGTTATGCGCCATGCAGAGACGTTGCGCGAAGCGGGGTGCGAGGTGGTGTGCATAGGGAAGCGGGAGCTGGGTGTGAAGGCCAGGAGGGGGTGGAGGTTCTACGCCGAGTACAATGTGAGGCTGATGTTGAGGTTGCTGCGGAGCAGGGCGGACATTGTGTGGGCCAACGATACGGACACGCTGGCGGCCTGCACGCTGGCGGCCAAGTTGAAGGGCAAGAAACTGGTGATGGACGCGCACGAGCTGTTTCCCGAGGTGCCGGAGTTGATTGGCAGGGAACGGGTGAAGAGAGTGTGGGAATGGATAGAGAGGATGATGATGCCGCGGTGCGACGCGCTGCTGACGGTGTGCCAGAGCATAGCCGACTACTACAAGGAACGGTACGGAGTGGAGATGGTGGTGGTAAGGAATGTGAGGAGAGTGGAGAGTGGAGAGTGGAGAGTGGAGAGTGGAGAGTGGAAAGTGGAGAGTGGAAAGTGGAAAGTGGAGAGTGGAGAATCGGCTGACGCAGGAGAGTCTTCCTCGCTGAAGATGCTGCTGTACCAGGGAGCGGTGAACAAGGGCAGGGGAGTGGACTGGGCGATTGACGCGTTGGAGTGGTTGGAGGACTGCCGCCTGGTGGTGGCCGGAGGGGGTGACCTGCTGGAGGAGATGAAGGCCTACGCAGCGAAGAAGCCTTGGGCGGAGCGGATAGCGTTCATGGGAAGGCTGATGCCGGAGGAGCTGGAGGGGTTGACAAGAAAGGCCGATGTGGGCTTGGTGATGCTGGAGGATATGGGTCTGAGTTACCACTTCGCGTTGCCGAACAGGATAGGCGACTTTGTGGCAGCAGGAGTGCCGATGGTGGTGAGCGACCTGCCGGAGATGAGCCGAGTGGTGAGAGAGTTCGGAGTGGGGGAGGTGATTGAGAGTGGAGAGCGGAGAGTGGAGAGCGGAGAACGGAGAGTGGAGAGTGGAGAGCGGAGAGCGGAGAGCGGAGAGTGGAGAGTGGAGAGTGGAGAGCGGAGAGCGGAGAGTGGAGAGTGGGGAGTGGAGAGTGGAGAACGGGGAGTGGAGAGTGGAGATCGGGGAGTGGAGAGTGGAAAGTGGAGAGCGGAGTGTGGAGAGCGGAGAGCGCGTGCGCTGGCGGAGGCCGTGCGGAGGGTGCTGGCGAGGGAATGGACGGAGAAGGACTTCGAGGCGGCACGCAGGGATATGGATTGGGACAAAGAGAAAGAGAAGCTGCTTGGGATAGTGGAGAGGTTTTCGCGACCTGAAGGCCGCGACACGGAACAAAGGAATTGAAAAATGAAAAATGAAAAATGAAAATTGAAAAATGAAAATTGAAAATTGAGATGAAATAAAAATAGGATTATGATATATAACATTCTGTTGGCAATCTATTGCATCGGGACCGTGGTAGGTCTCTGGTTCGTTTTCAAAAAGGCCGGCGTGGCGCCGTGGAAGGCGTTGATTCCGGTATGGAACATTGTGGAATGGGTCCGGCTGTGCAACAAGGACTGGAAGTGGTATGTGGGATTCCTGATCCCCGGCTTGAATATTTTCGTTTTCCTGCTGCTGGTGGTGGAGACGGCCCGCTGCTTCCGCCGGAGCAACTTCTGGGAGCAGACCCTGGCGGTGCTGCTGCCCTGCTTCTACCTGCCGTTCCTTGGCCTGACCAAGGGCAAGAGGGTGGAGAGCAACCGTCTTCCCGTCGAAGCGCCGGTGCGCAAGCTGACTAAGGCCGAGGTCGAGGCCAACCGCAAAGCCGACCTCGAGCGTGAGCGGCAGGAGAGGGCCGACGCCATTGCCCGCGGTGAACGCTGGGTGATCAACTTCCACGACCCCAAGACCGACCCCGCCGCCAAGGTGGGAGAGGCGAGAGACTGGACGGAGGCCATCGTCTTCGCCCTCATCGCCGCTATCCTGATCCGCGGTTTCGTCTTCGAACTGTTCTCCATCCCCTCGTCGAGTATGGAGAAAAGCCTGATGGTGGGCGACCACCTGATGGTGAGCAAGATGGCCTACGGCCCGAGGGTGATTATGACCCCCCTGGCGCTGCCGCTGATGCACAACACCATTCCGGGATTGGGCACACAGTCCTACCTGGACTGGCCGCAGCTGCCCTATTATCGATTCCCGGGCTACACCCGTGTGAAACGTTTCGACGCTGTGGTATTCAACTTCCCGGCGGGCGACACTATATTGAGTAATTTCGCCAACGGCAAATACACCTACTACGAGGCAGTGCAGCAGTTCGGCAGGGAGGCGGTGCTCGGCGGCAACGCCTATCATCCCCAGCTGGGGCCCTTGGGCAAGGTGAAGGTTCGCCCCGTCGACAAACGCGAGAACTACATCAAACGCTGCATGGGCCTCCCCGGCGAGGACCTGCAGATTATCAACCAGGTGGTGCACATCAACGGCCAGCCTGTGGAGTTGCCCCAGGATGCACAGTTCGACTACGACGTGGTGATTGCCGCGGGCTTCAATCCCGAACTGGTGCTGACCGAGTGCGGCATCAGTCAGAGCGACATCGAGACCTCCTTCCGTGGCTACGACGCAGGTGGCAACATTCTCCTGCAGCTGCCCCTGAGCGGCGAACTGTTGGAGAAGGTCAAGTCCAAGTCCATAGTTGTCTCCGTCCAGCCGTCGGTCTATCCCGTCGATTCCACCGGGATGCTCTACCCCAATGAGCCGGGCTACAACTGGAGCGTGGACAACTACGGCCCCATCCATATCCCCGCTGCCGGCGAGACGCTCCATCTTACGCTCGACAACCTGCCTCTCTACCGCCGCGTCATTACCGCTTACGAGGGCAACACCCTCGAGGTGAAGAACGGCACCATCTACATCAACGGCCAGCCCACCGACACCTACACCGTGCGGATGGACTACTACTGGATGATGGGCGACAACCGCCACCACAGCCAGGACAGCCGTTTCTGGGGCTTCGTGCCCGAGGACCACATCGTCGGCAAGGCCAAACGCGTGCTTTGGTCGATGGGCGAAGGCGGCAACCGCATGTCGCGTACCCTGAAAGACGCCAATGCCCACTAGTGATGGTTTAAGGTTTAAGGTTTAAGGTTTAGGGTTTAAAGATAAAAAAAGAAAAAAGAGAATGGAAGAAGAACTCGACAATAACCTCACCCCCTCCACCGAGCAGGGCTCCACCCTCTCGCTGGACGGCATGTTCAAGGACTACTGGATAGACTATGCCTCCGATGTCATCCTGGACCGTTCGGTGCCCGACATCGACGACGGTCTCAAGCCTGTCCAGCGCCGTATCCTCCATGCCATGAACGAGACCGACGACGGCCGTTTCACCAAGGTGGCCAACATCGTGGGCAACACCATGCAGTACCACCCCCACGGCGACGCCTCCATCAAGGACGCCCTCGTCAACCTCGGCCAGAAGGACCTCCTCATCGACTGCCAGGGTAACTGGGGCAACATCCTCACCGGCGACGATGCCGCCGCCGGCCGATACATCGAGGCCCGCCTGTCCAAGTTCGCCAAGGAGGTGGTCTTCAACCCCAAGACCACACAGTGGAAACCCTCCTACGACGGCCGCAAGCAGGAACCCGTCTCCCTGCCCATCAAGTTCCCGCTGCTCCTGGCCCAGGGCACCAAGGGCATCGCCGTCACCCTCACCTCCGTCATCCTGCCCTACAACTTCTGCGAGCTCCTGGAAAGCTCCATCAAGATACTGAAAGACGAGGAGTTCGAAATCTTCCCCGACTTTCCCACCGGCGGCCTCATCGACGTCTCCAAATACAACGACGGCGCCCTCGGCGGACGTCTCCGCATCCGCGCCAAGATGCACTACGACGAGAAACGCAAAGCCATCGTCATCACCGAACTGCCCTATACTGTCACCACCGATGTCCTCATCGACTCCATACTGAAGGCTAACGAGAAAGGCAAAATCAAAATCAAGAAGGTCGACGACAACACCGCCGCCGAGGTCGAGATTGTGGTCTACCTTCCTTCCGGCGTCAGCCCCGACCAGACCATCGACGCCCTCTATGCCTTCACCTCCTGCCAAATCTCCTTCTCTCCCCAGACCTGCGTCATCGTCGACGACAAGCCCGTCTTCATGACTGCCAGCGACATCCTGCGCCACAACACCTTCCGCACCAAGGACCTCCTCCGGCAGGAGCTGGAAATACAGCTCGCCGAGCTCGAGGACCGCTGGCACTGGGTCTCACTGGAGAAGATATTCTTCGAGAAAGGCATCTACAAGAAAATGGAACAGCGCGACAGCCTCTCGTGGGACGAGCAGGTGGACGACATGCTGAAGGCTTTTGGCCCCTACAAGAAGCATTTCAAGCGCGACATCACCCGCGACGATGTCCTTAAACTCACCGAGAAGCCTGTCCGCAAAATCTCCAAGTTCGACATCAAGAAGGCCGAGGAGGAGATTGCCTCCATCGAGATGACCATCGACGAGGTCAACAACCACCTCGCCCACCTCACCGACTACGCCATCCGCTACTTCCGCCACATCCTCGACAAGTTCGGCAAAGGCCGCGAGCGCCGCACCGAGATACGCTCCTTCGAGGACATCGAGTCCACCACCGTGGCCCTCGCCAACGAGAAACTCTACGTCAACTACACCACCGGTTTCGCCGGCTGGGGTCTCAAACGCGAGGAGGGCGTCGAGGTGGCCTGCGAATGCTCGCGCCTCGACGACATCATCGTCTTCCGCCGCGACGGCACCTTCATCGTCACCAAGGTGCAGGAGAAAGGCTTCGTCGGCTCCAAGGACTGCCCCGAAATCCTCTTCATCTCCGTCTTCCGCAAACGCGATGAGCGCACCGTCTACAACCTCATCTACCGCGACGGCGGCCCCGACGGCTACGTGATGGTCAAGCGATTCAACGTCACCTCCATCACCCGCGACAAGGAGTACCTCCTCACCAAGGGCACCAAGGGGTCCAAGGTGCTCTATTTCACCGCCAACCCCAACGGCGAGGCCGAGGTCATCACCGTCCACCATGTCTCCAAGCCCAAGCTGAAGAAGACCTCCTTCGATTTCGACTTCAAGACCCTTGCCATCAAGGGCCGCCAGTCCATGGGCAACATCCTCACCCGCAACGCCGTCCGCTCCATCAACCTCAAGGACGAAGGTGTCTCCACCCTCTCGGCCCGCAAGATATGGTTCGACGAGAGCGTCAAGCGTCTAAATGTCAACGAGGCCGGTCGTTTCCTCGGCGAGTTCAAGGGCAACGACAAAATCCTCGCCCTCATGCAGTCCGCCGTCTACCGCACCACCAATTTCGACCTGGCCAACCACTACGACGACGACCTCGTCGAGCTGCGCAAATACAATTCCCAAGCCATCCTCACGGTCCTCTACCGCTCCGCCGACGGCTACCCCTACCTTAAACGTTTCATTCCCGAACCTGCCGACCGCAAGACCCCCTTCCTCGACGACGACGGCTCCTCGCTCCTCTCTTTCTCCTTCGACTACTACCCTCGCCTCGAAGTTGTCTACAACCCCGAGAGCGGCAAGAAGATAGCCTCCGAAATCATCGAGGTCGAAGACTTCATCGGTGTCAAGAGCATCAAAGCCAAGGGCAAGCGCGTCACCACCTTCGCCGTCGACGCCTTCAACTGGCTCTCGCCCCTCAAGCCCGACCCCGAGCCCTCCGACGAACCTGAGGACCCCGAGGCTCCCGAAACCTCTGACCCCTCCGAAATCGACGACCGCCTCGGCTACGCCGAAGGCACACAGACCCAGTTGTTTTAGTGTTCGGATGCGAGCTGTAAACCAAGAGTGACTAGCGCAGTTATGAAAAACAAGAAACTTAAAGTTTAAAACTTAAAACTTAAAGCTTAGATAATGAAAATATTAGTCGTCCTTCCCCGATTCCCCTATCCGCTTGAAAAAGGTGACAAGCTTCGCGCCTATCACCAGATAGTGGAACTTTCCCGTCGCCATGAGATACACCTCTTTGCCGTCTCCCACGACAAAGTCACCCCCGGGCAGCGCGCCGCTCTCGAGCCTTATTGCCGCTCCATCACCGTCGTCACCCCCACGCGCTTCACGGCCTGGTTCAATACCGCCCGCAACTACTTCCGTTCCAAATCCCTCCAGATGGGCTACTGGGACTCCGCCCGCGCCCGCTGCGCCGTCAAGGACCTCGCCAAGAAAATCAAGCCCGACGTCGTATACAACCAGATGGTCCGCACCGTGCCTCTCGTCGCACGGCTCCAGTTCCCCAAGGTGATGGACTTCCAGGACGCCCTCTCCATGAACACCGAACGGCGCATGGAACAGTCCCGCGGCCTGCTCCGCAGCATCCTCCACTACGAGTTCAAGATGCTCCGTTCCACCGAATACAACGCCTTCAAAATCTTCGACGCCCTCACCATCATCTCCGAGACCGACGCCGACGCCATCCCCCACAAGCGCAACGGCGACATCCACATCGTCCGCAACGGCGTCGACTTCGACTACTTTGCCCCTCAGCCCCTCAGCCCCTCGGCCCCTCAACCACTCAACACCATCGTCTTCTGCGGCAACATGCAGTATGCCCCCAATATCGACGCCGCCCGCTATCTTGTCAACGACATCATGCCCCTCGTGTGGCAGAAACGCCCCGAGGCGCGCCTCGTCCTTGCCGGCGCCACCCCCACGGCCGCTGTCCGCCGCCTGGCGGGACCGCGCGTCGAGGTCACAGGCTCCGTGCCCGACATACGCCCCTACTACGCCCACTCGCGCCTCTTCATAGCCCCCATGCGCCTTGGCTCCGGCCTGCAGAACAAGCTCCTCGAGGCCATGGCCATGGGCGTGCCCTGCGTCACCACCCCCATCGCCAACGAGGCCCTCGGCGCCACCCCCGGCACCCACCTCCTTGTCGGCAACAGCCCCCAGGAACTGGCCTCGCACATCCTCTCCCTCCTCGCTGACCCCGCCCGGGCACAGGCCCTCTCCGCCGCCGCCCTCGACTACGTCCACCAGAACTACTCCTGGCCCGCCGCCGTCCAACCCCTCGAAGACATCTTCACCCAAATAACCCATAACGCTTAACTCATAACTCTTAACTCATAACTGAAAAAAATGTCCTCCTGGAATCCCAACAAGCAAGGCAAATTCCGCAACAGCCTCGACGGTTCCTCCCCTAAAATAGGGGAGGTGGCCGCCCAAAAGGCGGACGGAGGGGTCTCTGGCCGCCGCCCCACACCCCAGCAGCGCAACACCTTCAGCACCGCCGTCGAGCCCGAACGCGCCATCCTCGTCTCCGTCTGCCCAGCAGGCCAGACCGTTGAACGCACCGAGGAATACCTCGCCGAACTGGAATTCCTCCTCCGCACCGCCGGCGGCATCGCCCTCAAGAAAGTCATCCAGCGCCTCGAACGCCCCGACACCCGCACCTACGTCGGCTCCGGCAAGCTGGAGGAGATAAAGGAATACATACAGGCCCTCGAGCCCGACCTCGTGGTCGTCGACGACGAGCTCTCGCCCGCCCAGCTCCGCAACCTCGAAAAAGAGCTCTCCCTCCGCATCCTCGACCGCACCACCCTCATCCTCGACATCTTCGCCCGACACGCGCGCACCGCCACGGCCCGCACACAGGTCGAGCTGGCCCAGCTCCAGTACATGCTGCCCCGCCTCACACGCCTCTGGACCCACCTCGAGCGCCAGCGCGGCGGCATCGGCATGCGCGGCCCCGGTGAGACCCAGATCGAGACCGACCGTCGCCTCATCAAGGAGAAAATCTCCGCCCTCAAAATCCAGCTCGCCAAGCTCGACACCCAGAAGACCCTCCAGCGCAAGAACCGCGAAAGCCTCGTCCGCGTGGCCCTCGTCGGCTACACCAACGTCGGCAAGTCCACCATACTCAACCTCCTGGCCAAGAGCGACGTGCTGGCCGAAAACAAACTCTTCGCCACCCTCGACACCACCGTCCGCAAGGTCGTCATCGGCAACCTGCCCTTCCTCCTGTCGGACACCGTCGGCTTCATCCGCAAACTCCCCACCCAGCTTGTCGAAAGTTTCAAATCCACCCTCGACGAGGTGACCGAAGCCGACCTCCTGCTCCACGTCGTCGACCTCTCGCACCCCGACCACCAGTCGCAGATCGACGCCGTCAACAAAACCCTCGCCGACATCGGCGCCGCCGACAAGCCCGTCATCATGATCTACAACAAGATAGACCGCGTAAACGAGGAATCAAAAACGGAGAACGATTCCATGCTGGACAGCGACAGCCCACTCTCCACTCTCCACTCTTCGCTCTCCACTCCCCACATCTTCATCTCCGCCGCCCGCCGCACCAACATCGACGCCCTCCGCGACCTCCTCTACGACCACATCGCCCGCATCCACGCCATCCGCTACCCCTACAACAACTTCCTCTATTAGCCGTCCCCCTCGGAATTTCCCTTATTAATCGTCCCTCGGAAATCCCCCAATTTAACGCCCCCGTAATTTCCCCCTCTGTAGAGACGCGGCATGCCGCGTCTCTACATTAACCCATAACTGGTATCCGATACCCCCCGAAGAGGTACATAATTCGGCATTTCTTATATTGTTCTTATATCGTTCTCATATACTTCTCATATACTTCTTATATAGGTGATATAAGAAGTATATAAGAACTATATAGGAACGATATAAGAAGGGCCGAATTATGTACCTATGGGAGAGGGGTTGGATCGGGGGCGGAATGCGGAGCGGGGGAGGGTTTTTTGAAAACTTTTTTTGTATCCATACAATAAAAATGGTTCTTTTGTCGTTATAGGGACAAATCATTGGAATATAACGTAAAACAAAATATAATAGACAGAATGAAAACAACACCGTACACCGACCTTCACATCAAACTCGGCGCCAAGATGGCCGAATTTGCGGGCTACAACATGCCCATCCAGTACACCACCCTCATCGAGGAGCACAACAACGTGCGCAACAACGTGGGCGTGTTCGACGTGAGCCACATGGGCGAGTTCCGCGCCAAAGGCCCCATCGCCAAGCACTTCATGCAGTATGTCACCACCAACAACGTCGAGGACCTCTTTGACGGCAAGGTGCAGTACACCTGCCTGCCCAACGGTCAGGGCGGCGTGGTGGACGACATGCTGGTCTACCGCGTGCATGACGACGAGTATTTTATGGTGCCCAACGCCGCCAACATCGACAAGGACTGGGCTTGGATGAGCCAGATTGCCGACAAGATGGGCATGGAGCTCGGCCGCGACTTCGTCAACGAGAGCGAGCAGTGGGCTCAGCTCGCCGTGCAGGGCCCCAACGCCCTGAAGGCCATGCAGAAGCTGACCAGCGAGAACATCGTCGACATGGAGTACTACACCTTCAAGATCCTCACCTTCGCCGGCATTCCCAACATCATCCTCAGCACCACGGGCTACACCGGCGCCGGCGGATGCGAGATCTACATCCCCAAGGAGAAAGCCATCGAGGTGTGGGACAAGGTCTTCGAGGCTGGCAAGGAGTTTGGCATCATGCCCGCCGGTCTGGGCTGCCGCGACACCCTGCGCCTGGAGAAGGGTTTCGCCCTCTACGGCCACGAGATGGACGACACCATCAGCCCCCTCGAGGCTCCGCTGGCCTTCATTGTCAAGTTGAAAGCCGAGAACAACAACTTCATCAACAAGGAGCTCCTTCTGGCCCAGAAGGCCGCCGGTTTCAAGCGCAAAGTGGCCGGCTTCGAGATGGTCGACCGCGGCATCGCCCGCAACGGCTACGAGGTCTGCGACGCTCAGGGTAACAAGATCGGCGAGGTGCGCTCGGGCAGCCCCAGCCCCAGCACCGGCAAGAACATCGGCACCGCCCTCATCAAGGCCGAGTACGCCAAGGTGGGCACCGAGATCTACATCAAGATCCGCGAGAAACTCCTCAAGGCCGTCACCGTCAAGATGCCCTTCTACGAGGGATAAAACACAACGATGGACACTGCAGAGAAAGGAACAGCTCTCAGCCGCGACGAGGCGTTAGATCTCGTTCGACAGTACAAGCACATCATCGCGCGGCACTTCCCACAGGAACCGCGGGTGCTGATGTATGGTTCCTACTCCAAGGGCAATGCCAACCAAGACAGCGATATTGACGTAGCTGTTGTGGTGTCGAGCTATGGCGACCGTAAACTGGAATTGTCCAAGGCCCTCTGGCGTGATGTGGACGACGTCAGTCTGCTCATCGAGCCGGTTCTGATTTCCGAGGACCACCCATCGCCACTCTACGACGACGTAATGCGTACCGGAATTGCAGTGTGACAATTGTACAAACAAACAACAGAGGGGCTTGCACCGCCAACGGTGCAAGCCCTTCTCGTTATATTTTGTCTCAATGTTGTGATAACCACATCGTGATAAGACCTATATTATTATATTGCATTCAACAAAAAAATAACAGGCAGCGCTCCAATTGCGATTCCTAGGATTACATTAACTGCTGTCTCGGCCTCCTTATCATGTTCTTTTTCGATAATCTTTTTTGATTCAACCTGTACATCTTTGATTGTAAACACGAAAGTGTATTCGTTTTGGATATCTTCAATCTTAATGGGAAGCAAAACTTTGAGCACTTCCCCTTTCATGGACTTTGCTTTTTCCATTTCATAATCAGAAGATAAGGAATATTTGAACATTGGGGAAACAAACCATCCGAGAAGGTCTGAATATATAACATTTTCGGTTGGAACAAGTACATCTTCGATTTTTGCTCCGCGAGGAATTGTGGTTGCGACTTGGGCTTCATTCCTTTGGCTATATTTCACACCGTTGTGCATTAATTTAGAAATGCTATTGTCTGGCATGACTAATGTTGCATCATCCCAAATGATTTTTAATGCATGGTTTGACTTGTTGTATAAAGTAAAATAAAACTTGTCGCTACCAACGAACCATAATATTTTCATATATTCGTCTTCATATACATAACGTGATGTGTCGTTTTTAGAATTGTCAATGGTGATTGTTTCTCCAAATTGTTCCTTGGCATTTGCAGGCAGTTCGACAGATGTTAGGCTGATTGTGTAATCCGCTGTACGATTCGTTTTTTCAACATCTCTCATAATTGAACAAGATTGAAGAGAAAGGGATACGATCGCTAAAAAGAAAATGATTTTATTCATCTTTCTAACCCTAATTTGTGTCGGGCACAACTATTATGCTTCTCCGCACCTGTTAAGCAATTAACAATAATACGAAAGCGTGGTGCCGTTACACCATTCTTGTATGGAGGTCCTAGGAATAACCTTGTGCTGAGAAGATGCAAATAGCCCACGCTAAAGCGCGAAAGCCATTACACACGTTCTGTAGCACTGTGGAATTTCCTAGGTTCCCATACACAGAACAAGCGTAAACGCTTCGTTGATTTCACTGTTGAAATCGAGTGCAAAGATACGAACTTTTTTCAATTTGATAAAATAAAAATCTTTATGTCGCAAAAAGTTCGTACCTTTGCACTTGAAATGCGAACAAGACTCTATAGGATTAAAGGGGTGGCCAAGGCGGTTTTGTTTTGGACTTGCATCGTGCTGCTGGGACTGGCGGCGGCGGTATGGATCGGGCTGCTGGTCATGGTGCTGGCGCATGGATGGGTGCAGACAGTGCCGTGGCTGGCTGCGGTGTATCGCTACGACTATGTGCTGATGGGTGTGGCGCTGCTGATGCTGGTGGCGGGATTGATGGGGCTGACGATGCTGAAGCCCGCCAGCAGTTTCGAACCTGAGCGCTTCGCCCCTGGCAAGCCTGAGCGACCCGACCCGGAGCGGGTGGGGCGGCTTGTGGAATGGCTTGGCCCCCAGCGCAGAACTTGCATCGCCTACGGGTTTGACGGACAGAGGCCGGTTACGCTGGGCTGCAGCAAGGAGCGCGGCACGCCGGACCTGCCCGCCGGGCGCCGTCATCCGTTGGATGATGGCGGCCGTCCATTGGAACTCCTTTTCCAGCTGCGGTGTAGCGACCTCGCGCTGCACGACCCCGAGGGACACTATCCGCACTGCGGCATGCTTTATTTCTTCGAAGGACTGGTGCTCTTCTGCGAGCAGGAGGACAACCTCGTGGCCACCGACCCCTTCGGCGACGGCGAGAAGCGTTGGAGGGGCGAAGCCGTGGAGTTCATGGCGGCAGACGACTATCCCGACTTCTTCCTTGCCCGCCGGGCCGTACCCGAAGCCACCTGGGCCGAATACGCGGAGGCCCTGCGGCAGTTGGGGCTCACAGCGCGCTTCGGCCAGCTGGGCGGCTATCTGCATCCCGAAAGCGTGGAGGCCTTCGAACGCCTGACGGACCTCGACAGCCTGGAGATTCTGCTTTCGGACGACGAAGGGTACGCCTACCTCATCAGCCCCGACGACCTGCGCCTCCGCAGTTTCGCCAACGCCCGCTACAGGTGGATATAAAAAAGTATTTTTTGCCATATCAAAAAAAGTGCGTATCTTTGCAGTCGGAAATAAAGGGTATTACTATGATGAATGCAACGCAAATAACCCCCACACAGATGCATCTGCTCAAGCTCTTTTCGTTCGATAAGAGCGAAAGTCGTGCATTGGAAATCAAAGATGTGCTGATGCGCTACTTTCAGGGCCGCCTCGATGCCGAGGCCGACCGTTTGTGGGATGAGGGAGTGCTTAACCAAGAACGCCTGGAACAACTACGCCATAAAGACCTTCACGCCAAAGCATGAAACTCGTTCTTGACACAAACAGCCTGATACAATGCGTATCGCGCCGCAGCCGTTACCACGACCTGTGGCTGTCGTTCATCGACGGGCGCAATCACATGTGTGTCACGACCGAGATTTTGAACGAATATGTCGAGATACTCCAGCGGGAGACATCCGAAACTTTTGCCTCGTTAGTGCTCGAGGTGATTCTCAACAATCCTCACACGCTGTTCATCAACACCTTTTACAAATTCAACCTGATAACCGCCGACCCGGACGACAACAAGTTCATCGATTGCGCCGTGGCGGCACAGGCCAAATACATCGTCACCGAAGACCGCCACTATGACGTGCTCCGCGAGGTGGAGTTCCCCAAGGTGGACATCATCGGATTGGACGAAGCAATGAAAATAATTTAATCAACAAATAAAACAGACAAACATTATGAGCATAATCAAACCCTTCAAAGGATTCCGCCCCCCGGTGGACATCGTTGAGAAACTGGCTTCGCGCCCCTACGACGTACTGAACAGCGAGGAAGCTCGCAAAGAATGCGAGGGCAACCCCTACAGCCTGCTGCACGTCACCAAGGCTGAGATCGACCTGCCCGCCGGCACCGACGAGCACTCGCCCGAAGTGTACCTTCAGGTGGTGAAGAACTACAACAAGTTCAAAGACCTCGGCTGGCTGGTGAAGGATGAGGAGGAGAAACTCTACATCTACGCCCAGAGCATGAACCCCAAGGATGCCAACGCCAAGTGGCAGTACGGCATCGTGGCCTGCGCCTACAGCGAGGACTACGTCAACAAGGTCATCAAGAAACACGAGCTGACCCGCAAGGACAAGGAAGAGGACCGCATGAAACACGTCCGCATCACCAACGCCAACGTGGAGCCGGTGTTCTTCGCCTATCCCGCCGTGGCCCGCATCGACGAAATCGTTGCCTCCGTCACCGCCAAGAAGCCCATCTATGACTTCATCGCCAAGGAAGACGGCTTCGGCCACCGCTTCTGGGTCATCGACGACCGCAAGCTCATCGACGAGCTCGTCGAGCTCTTCGACAAGAAGGTTCCCGCTATGTACATCGCCGACGGCCACCACCGCAGCGCCGCCGCCGCCCTCGTGGGACAGGAGAAGAAGGAGCAGAACCCCCGCCACACCGGCAAGGAGGAGTACAACTACTTCATGACCGTCATCTTCCCCGACAACCAGCTGAACGTCATCGACTACAACCGCGTCGTCAAGGACCTCAACGGCCTCAGCGGCAAGGAGTTCTTCGCCAAGCTGGCCGAGAATTTCGACATCGAGTGCAAGTGCGACTGCACCAAGAACGGCGGCAAATGCGAGTGCGAGCTGCCCTGCCACTGCGAGTGCAGCCAGGAGTACAAGCCCGCCAAGCTCCACAACTTCTCGATGTACTTCGAGGGTGTGTGGTACAGCCTCACCGCCAAGCCCGGCACCTACAACGACAACGACCCCATCGGTGTGCTCGACGTCACCATCCTCTCCAACCTCGTGCTGGACAAGGTGCTCGGCATCAAGGACCTCCGCACCGACAAACGCATCGACTTCGTCGGTGGTATCCGCGGCCTTGGCGAGCTGAAACGTCGCGTCGACAGCGGCGAGATGAAGGTTGCCTTCGCCCTCTATCCCGTCAGCATGAAGCAGATCATCGACATTGCCGACACCGGCAACATCATGCCCCCGAAGACCACCTGGTTCGAGCCCAAACTGCGCTCCGGCCTTGTGATCCACGAGCTCTGCTAGTCGATTGCAAACAAATCATAATGACAAGGGTCGTCACGAATGCCGTTTCGACCCTTGCCATGTTGTAAATCAATAACGACTATTAAATTCCAAAAATCCTTAAACAGATGAAAAAAGTATTTACATTTTTCGCAGCCATGACCCTGCTGGCCTCCGCTGGCTTTGCCCAGAGCGCCCACCGTCATGTGCCCATGACCAAGGCCGACCGCAACGCCACCGTTGCCCCCCGCCTGCACAAACAAAACACCGCTGCCGCCAGCACCAAGGCTGCCGGCGACACCGTCAGCACCTTCCCTTGGACCGAAGGTTTTGAGAACACCACCGTCCAGGGCTTCACCTACATCGACAACGATGGCGACGGTTTCAACTGGGAGAGAAAGACCACCTCGACGGATCGTTTCTCCTGCCACAATGGTGACGGCGTCATTGTTTCCGCTTCCTACGATGCCGATAGCGAGAATCCTCTCAACAGCGACAACTGGATGATTCTCCCCGCTTTCACCCTCCCCGCCGACGCTTCCGAGTTCAACCTCTCTTGGTTTGAGATGGGTCAGGATGCCAACTATGCGGCCGAGACCTACAGCGTCTACATTTCCACCACGGGCCGCCAGATGGCCGACTTCACCGCCGCCGCCCTCAGCAGCACCGCCACCGACAGCTGGGTGAAGAAGACCGTCAGCCTGGCCGACTATGCCGGCCAGACCATCTTCATCGCCTTCCGCCACCAGTGCACCGACATGTTCTACCTCAACATCGACGACATCCGCGTGGGTGGTGCCGAGGCTCCCGAGGTGACTGTCGACGGCCCCGCCTCTGTCGAGCTCAACACCGCCGCCACCTTCACCGCCACTGGCGCCAGCACCTTTGCCTGGACCGTCGACGGCGAAGCCCAGACCGAGACCTCTGCCACATTGGCCTATACCTTCACCGCCACCGGCAACCACACCGTCGTTGCCTCCGCCACCAACAGCGCCGGAACGGGCTCCGACTCCGTCGTGGTCGAAGTCTACGACTGCTCCGAGGCTATCACCGCCATGCCCTGGTTCGAGTCCTTCGACGGCAACACCAACTGCTGGCGCCTCCTCGTGGCCGATACCATCGACCGCGGATTCCAGATTGCCGCCAACAGTGGCTATGACGATTCCTTCTGCCTCTTCGGCAACTACAGCGACGACGTGAACACCAACCAGTGGGCCATCTCCCCGCTGGTCACCCTGCCTGCCGATGCCGACAACTTCATCCTGAAATACTATGTCGCCATGCGCGACTGGGAGGGTGTGCAGACCCACTATCAGGTGCGCATCACCACCGTCAGCGACCCCGACACCAGTGACTTCCCCGCCATCCTTGTCGACGAGGAAGGCAACACCACTGGCCAATGGGTTCCCCGCACCGTCAGCATGGCCGACTATGCCGGTCAGACCATTCGCCTTGCTTTCCGCAACATCACTCCCGTCACGGGTGACGCTATGGCTTTCGACGCCATCTACGTCGGACAGCCCCTGCCTCCCGACATGACCCTTGCCGGCCCCGAGACCGCCATCATGGACGAGCCTGCCACCTGGACTGCCAACACCGATGTCACCACCGTTGTGTGGACCATCGACGGCACTGTCGACAGCGAGACCGGTCTCACCCTCAACTACGCCTTCACCACCGCCGGCAGCCACACCATCGTGGCCACCGCCACCAATGTTGCCGGTTCCACCAGCGACACCATCACTGTCCAGGTCATCGACTGCAGCCAGCTCATCGAGGCTCCCCACACCTTCGACCTCGCCACCGAGTACAGCCTCTGCTGGAACAACCCGCAGCAGGGTTGGGACACCATCAACATCGACGGCACCTACCACCTCTATTCCATGTCCAGCGTTAGCGGCTGGCTCGACCTCGATCCCGACAACTGGGTCTTCACCCCGAACATTACCATGCCCGCCAGCGGCAGCTACGAGATTGCCTGGGACGTGATGCCCTATGCCGCCCAGCTGCCCACCGACCACTACGGAGTCTACCTGGTGCATGGTGGTGACACCACCCTCCTCCGCGAGGAAACCCTCAACGCCAACATCACCGCTCCCTCTTCGCGTGCCGCCACCCTTCCCGCCGGCACCACGGGCGAGTTCAAGATTGCCTTCCGCCACTACGAGACCACCGGTGGCTACGTCCTCCTCGTCAGCAACATCAGGGTTGTCGAGGCCGGTACCACTGGCATCGACGATGTCGAGAACGCCCAGGTGGCTGTCTATCCCAACCCCGCCAACAACATGGTTATGGTCGAGGCTGAGAACGTCAACCTCGTGCAGGTGATGGACATCAACGGTCGCGTTGTGCTCAGCAGCGAGCGCGCCGGTCGCCTCGATGTCTCCGGTCTTGCCGCCGGTGTCTATGTCGTCCGCGTTGTCTGCGTCGACGGTGTCAGCACCACCAAGATCGTCAAGGAATAACTCTGGAGCGCGGGCTGCCAGCCCGCGACAAGGTTGCGCAGGCTGCCGCCTGCGCAACCCCTCAAAAACCAAACGCGGGCGCAACCTCCAAGGTTGCGCCCGCGTTTTTAATTTTTAATTTTTAATTTTTAATTTTTAATTATTAATTGTTAATTGTTAATTGATTCTCATTTTTCCTTCACGCCGCCGTAGCTCTCGATGCTGGCTTCGAAGGCCGCATCGCTCGTATAGCGCTCGTAGAGGTTGCAGCGGGTCACGATGCGTTGCGTGGAGCACTGCGGGTTCACCTTGGAGCGCACCATGCGCACCAGGGCCCAGCCCTTCATCTCGTCGCCGAACTCGTCGCCCACCAGGGCCATGCCGTCCTTGGTGGCGACCATGTCCTTGATCTTCACCTCGCGGGTGACGAAGTGGCAGCGGGGCTCCTGGTCGTTGCCCTCGAGGGTCTGCTGCGCCACGAAGAGCGTCAGGCTCTCGCCCTTCTCCAGCTCGGCCTTCTTCAGGTTGGTCACCAGGGCCGGTTTGCCGTCGACGGTGGACAGCTTTTGCTTGATGCTGGTCAGCGAGCCTTCGCTCACCGGGATGCCGGGCATCAGCAGCGACGGACGCTGGTTCTTGGTGCTGTAGACGGGGGCCAGCTGGAACGCCAGCGAGCGGAAACGCGAGTAGGCGGTGCCCTCGCCGTAGAAGTGCACCTCGCCGGCCATCTTCAGCATGGTCCAGAGCTCGGCGCTGTGTTTGGTGCGCATGCGCACGTCGAACTGGCCGCGGGTGCGGCGTTCGGGCTGCAGGCTGTGTGCCGTGCGGAGGATGGTCTTGCCTCCGCGGGTGTAGAAGGTGACGCCCGCGCGGCGGACGCTGCCGTTCATCAAAAGTCCGGTTGTTTTCTGTTTCTTCATTTTCAGGGTTCTCCTATATTTAAATTACTACTTCTTTCGTCCCTTCTTATATCGTTCCTATATACTTCTCATATACTTCTTATATCACCTATATAAGAACTATATGAGAACTATATGGGAAGTATATGAGAACGATATAAGAACAATATAAGAAATGAGCTCTTTGACAGGTGTTTAGTGGGTTTTTGCCCGTATGTGTCAAGTTGCAAATATACGACAAAAAAAGCAACTGTGCAAATTTTTTTTTGTATGTATGGGGATTTTTTGCTATTTTTGCAATATGACAGATATAAGGGAAGAGATTGTTGTTGCTGATTCTCTGCGGGATGCGTCGGAGATGCAGGTGCAGGGTTTTGTCACTCACGCGCTGTGCAAGGGTGGTGAGTGCACGTTTTCGATCGGGCCGGAGAGGTACAGGGTGGGGAAGGGCGACTGCCTGATAGTGCCGCAGCAGAGCCTGCTGGTGCACGATGTGGAGGAGAGCGACGACCTGGCGTTGGAGGTGATTTACGTCTCGTATTCGTTCACGGCGCTGTCCACTCCGCAGAGCAACTACGGCATGCGGGGCCACCTGGCACTGTTCGAGAATCCGGTGATGCACCTCTCGGAGGGGCAGCAGGCGGTGTGTGCGCTGAATTTTGACTATATCAAGAGCCGCCTTTCGTTGGAACATCATCATTTCCACCGGGATGCGATGATGAATGCGGTGCAGTGCATGATTATCGATTTTTTCGATTTCCACGTGGAACTTTACGGCGAGCGCGAGGTGACGACGCAGCAGGGGGTGCTGATGCAGCGGTTCCTGGGGCTGCTGGACGGGGGTGAGTTCCGCGAGCATCGCGATGTGGCGCACTATGCCGACCGGCTGTGTGTTACGCCGAAGTACCTGTCGGAGGTGTGCCAGAAGGTGAGCGGCCAGTCGGCGCTCTACTGGATTACGCGCTATACGTCGCTGGACATCAGCCGCGAACTGCGCCGGCGCGAGCTGACGCTGGAGGAGGTGAGCGACCTGTACGGCTTCTCGTCGCTGAGCTATTTTGTACGCTATGTGAAGAAGAATCTGGGCGTGGTGCCGAGCGAGCTGAGAGGGTAGGGGAGAGTGGTAAGTGTTTAGTGTTCAGTGTTAAGTGTTTAGTTGTGGGGCGGTAAAATGTGAAATAATTGGCGCAATATGGATAACTGTTGCGTGGCGGAAGTTTTGTATTTTTGCAGTTGCATAAGGATGGCGTGGAATGCTGTTCTTGTGGTTGAAACAGAGTGTTTTAGTTGACGGCCGTTGGTACGGCGATGAAACATAAAAATGCAAAAACGAAACTGAAGAATTAAAGAGAAATATACACCATGCAAGAATCAATCGTAGATCCGAGACTGACCACCGCCGAAGAACACGCCGAGGGCGTGCGCCAGGCGCAAGTGCTTTTTAAACTCAACCACACAATGCCCTATACCGACGAGTACAACGCGCTGGTGCGCGAGCTCTTCGGAGACAATCTCGGCGAGGGCGGCTGGGTGATGCCCGGCTTGACGGGCGTATGCTTCGACCGCGTGAAGATTGGCAAAGGGGTGATGATCATGAACAACTGCCTGATGATGAGCCGTGGCGGCATCACCATCGACGACGGCGCCATGATTGCCGCCAATGTGCAGCTCATCAGCAACAACCACGACCTGCACGACCGCCAGCTGCTCATCTGCAAGCCTGTGCACATCGGCCGCAACGCCTGGGTGGGTGCCGGCGCCACCATCCTGCCCGGCGTCACCGTGGGCGAGAACGCCGTAGTGGCCGCCGGCGCGGTGGTGACCAAGGATGTAGCCCCCAACACCATCGTCGGCGGCAACCCCGCCAAGTTCATCAAAAACGTAGATTAAAATAGCAAAGATATATGCAATTCAACGTCGACGGCGGCACCATCGCCGCCATCAAGACCGGCGCCTACAAACTGACATTGAGCTGACATAGGGTGAAGGACACTATTGTCCGCAAAAAAAAACTTTACACTTTAAACCTTGAACATTAAACTTTACAAATTATGGAACACATCAAACTGAGCAATGGCGTGGAAATGCCGACCCTGGGCTACGGAGTTTTCCTGGTGAGCCCCGATGAATGTGAACGCTGCGTGAGCGACGCCCTGAGCGTCGGCTACCGCCTTGTCGACACCGCGCAGGCCTACGCCAACGAAGAGGGCGTGGGCAACGCCTGGCGCAAGAGCGGCCTGCGGCGCGAGGACCTTTTCCTCGTCACCAAGGTGTGGATCAGCAACGCTGGTGAGGAGCGTGCCACCCGCAGCATCGACGAGAGCCTGCGCCGTCTGCAGACCGACTATATCGACCTGCTGCTCATCCATCAGGCCTATGGCGACGTCTTTGGCACCTGGCGTGCCATGGAGCGTGCCTACCGCGACGGCAAGGTGCGCGCCATCGGCGTGAGCAACTTCCAGGCGGGCCGCTTCTTCGACTTCGCCCACTATGTGGACGTTAAGCCCATGGTCAATCAGCTGCAGTGCAACACCCTCATCCAGCAGACCGCCATCGAGCCGCTGCTCGCCCAGTTCGGCACGCGGATGATGGCTTGGGGGCCGCTGGGCGGACAGGGCGTGGACGGCGTGGTGAAGAGCGCCGAGCTGGCCGCCATCGGCAACAACTATGGCAAGAGCGCCGCACAGGTCGCCCTGCGCTGGCTGACGCAGCGCGGCATCGTGGCCATTCCCAAGAGCACCCATAAGGAGCGTATGGCGCAGAATCTCGATGTTTTCGAGGTACGCGACCAAAGTGGAGCGAATCTCAAACCCTTCCGCCTCACCGACAGCGAGATGGCCCAGATCGCCAAGCTCAACCAGCACGACACCGGCACCATCAACTTTGGTGACCCGCAGTTCGTCAAGCACCTCATCGAGAACTACGGATAAACTTTCTTCTTTAATATTTTAAGCCGCCACGCGCTGCAAAGCGCGTGGCGGCTATTTTTGTACAACCCTACGTGTAGTATGTATAAGGCTATTTATATGAAAAACAATGCTTCTGCCATTAAATAATCAGTAGGATATTAATATAGTTTCATCATTATGAACTAAATAACTTGGTCTTAGATTCTACGAAACTCATAGTACATTTCGTCATTATCATCCAATTCTTCTTCATATGCGTCATTTTGTTCGGAACTCTCTTTTTTCATTCGTTCTTCACAAATATCACACATTTTTAGTTTGTAATGAAATATACATTCAAATTTACTAGTCTTTTTAACAGTTTTATCTTTTATTATAGCAGGACAGTTAATGTATCTATGGTAATTGTCTTTTTTTTTCGTGATGTATCGAGTGTTGCTAAATAAAAATGATAAAAATAATGTTAATAATACTATTTCGATACCCGAAGGACCATTGATAACATCACCTTTGCAGAATGAAGCAATTAAAGTAAAACTGTTACAGATTACTAAAATATATGCAATAATTTTGCACAGAAACGAGGACCAAATATAGCCAAAAGTCAACAATACAATACCTACTGTTAATAGAACAAGATATAATACACTCGTATTATCTTCTTTTATCCAACGAATGGAAAATCTACTCATTATATGTAATGTATAATGGATTATCAGAAAACGATGTTTCAGTTATTCTATGTTTTTTAACATCATTGCCTTTGTTTCTTAATATAGTATTTAATCAAAGACACGACTGCTCCAATAATCAATCCGAAGCCAATAACTCCTATTGCGAATGTAACTGTTTCTTCTGTATCTCCAATCCACTCAGGGGACTGACTTATTAAAGCATCGATGGCAATAATAAGTCCTCCCAGTAAACATTCTGTAGTAAACAGTATTAATCTAACTTTTTGTTCTGACATCAGACTCTCTTTTTTCGCAATAATACACAATGTTGTATATTTAACCAAAGAATAAAATGAATGAGCAAATGCTGCAACTCCCATAAACATAAACAAAGCACCTACCCTTGATCCGCCTCTTGAATTAACTCCTAATCGGTGTGCCCTTTCTTCAAATTCTAAACTAATATAGTATCCAATCGCAACTAATGCAATCCCTATCAACAGTTCTATAAACATTATTAACAGTATCCTCCAGAATTTGATCTCTTTATCTTTTTTAAAGAAAAATTCATAGACACTAGCAAAAAGGATAGGGACTTCTGTATATGGGAACGGCGTTTTAGGGATATACTCGCTATTGTCGGGTTGTTCTGCCTGCTTTTCTGAATTAACTGGTTGTTCTACAATACTGTCTGAATACGTTTTAATGTTTTTACAATCACCCTCTACTAACCTATTATCCTCATAATGCATTTTTATTACTTCTTCACATCCGCAATTTGGACACTTAGAATTCAGCAGTTCGTTAAATATTTCTCCACACGATGAGCATTTGACATAAATGGCCATAAAACTAACCCTAATTCGTGTCGGGCGCAACTTTTTGTGTTCGCACGCACCGCTACGAATTTATACCAAAAGAGCGTGGTGCCGTATACCACTTCTTCTAGTAGAGGTCGTGAGAATTACCTAAGTCAGCAGATGTAATAAACAGCCCACGCTAAACACGTGAACCCTTACACCCTCCCTGCTGACTAGTTGAAATTTCTCACGTTTCTACTAGCAAAGATGAGTATAACGCTCCGTGATTTCACTCTGAAATCGGGTGCAAAATTACAACAATTATTTGAACTGGCGAAATTTATTTTCATCCGGCAAATACGGGATACTGAAAAAGTGAAATAATTGCCGCAATTTGTGCAACTATCGTATGGGAAATTGTTCGTATTTTTGCATTCTGAGAATAGACAGGAAAAATATCAATAAACAACTGGAACAATGAACAATAAGCAATAAACAACAATATGAAAACCAGAAGATTCTTTTTTGCATTCCTTGCCCTCTTGATGGCCACAGGCTGCAACGGACAAACCGAACAAACCACTAACACAATAGCACATTCAAACAATAACACAATGAACAAGATAGTCATTTTCTTCTCCCACGCGGGCGACAACTACAGCGTGGGCAACATCGAGGTGGGCAACACGAAGATTGTTGCCGACTACATCAGCGAGCTGACGGGTGCCGACCAGTACGAAATCGTTATCCACAAATACGACGGCATGGCCTACATGCCGCTTATCGACCTGGCCAAGAAGGAGGCGGAGGCCGGCGAGCTGCCGCCCTACGAGGGCGAGGCTCCGGACCTGAGCCAGTACGACACGGTCTTCATCGGCGGCCCCGTGTGGTGGGGCACCTATCCGCAGGTGATGTTCACGCTCTTCCGCGACATCAACCTCGACGGCAAGACGGTCATCCCCTTCACCACCCACGAGGGCAGCGGTCTGGCCAACTGCGTGGGCGACGTGAAGAAGGCTTTCCCGAAGGCCAAGGTCACCAAGGGCTTCGACATCTACGGCCACGAGGTGCGCGGCGGCAAAGCCAAAGTGGAGAAATGGATTAAGAGTCTTTAAGTTATGAAGAAAGTAGTCGTAATATCAACCAGTCTCCGTCCCGGCTCGAACAGCCACGCGCTGGCGGAGCAGTTCGCCAAGGGCGCGGAAGCCGCGGGGCACGAGGTGGAACTCGTCACGTTGCGCGGCAAGGAAATACGGTTCTGCGTGGGCTGCCTCGCCTGCCAGCAGACGGGAGCCTGCGTCTTCAAGGACGATGTGCCGGCCATGATGGAGCGCGTCATGAATGCCGACGTGGTCTGCTGGGCCACGCCCATCTACTACTACGAGATGAGCGGCCAGATGAAGACCCTCATTGACCGCATGAACGCCATGTACCCCAAAGACTACCGTTTCCGCGACATCTACCTGCTGACCACCGCCGCCGAGGACGAGGCCGCGGTCCCCCAGCGCGCCGAGAGCGGCCTGCAGGGCTGGATTGACTGCTACGGCAAATGCAGCCTCAAAGGGCACCTCTTCTGCGGCGGCGTGGGCGGAGCGAACGAGGTCGCCGGCAACGCCAAGCTGCAGGAAGCCTATGCAATGGGTGAAAACATTTAAGAGATGAAGACAATCCGTACACTACTGACGATTGTGCTGGCCGCAGCGGCGATGGTTGCCTGCGGCAGCAGGTCGAACGATACAAACAACGATACAAAAAAAGATATGTATACACTCAGTTTCGATGAATTGCAGGCCACTTACATGTCCGAGATAGCATGCAATGCGGCACGCGGCGACCAGTCAAAGCTCCGTGTGGCCATACGCAACGGCTTGCGTACTGGCCTCACCGCCAACCAAATCAAGGAGGCCCTGTCGCAGCTCTATGCCTACATGGGTTTCCCCCGTTCGCTCAATGCGTTGGGTACGCTGCAGAAGGTACTGAAGGAGTTTGACGACAACGGTGAGCCCTACGAACTTGGCCCCGAGTCTTCGCCCCTGCCCGCGGGCTACGACGCCCTGAAGCAGGGCACCAAAGTGCAGACCAAGCTCGGCGGACAGCCGTTCAACTATGAGTTCTGCCCCGCTGAGGACTACTACCTCAAGGCGCACCTCTTCGGCGACATCTTCGCCCGCGACGTATTGACCTATGCCGACCGTGAGCTGGTGACTGTCAGCGCCCTCAGCGGCCTCGAAGGCGTGATGCCGCAGCTGCAGGCCCACGTGCGCGGAGCACTCAACATGGGCGTCACCGAGGAACAGCTGGACGGTATCGTGCATGCGTTGGCGCAGGATGCTCTTGCGGCCGAAAGCCAGCGTTGCCAAGCGGCCATAGCCGCCGTCAAAGGTCAGTCGCAGGTCGTGTCGCCCTCGGCCTATCCGCTGGGCCAGCCTAACGATGCCTACGCCAAATACTTCATCGGGCAGAGCTACCTGGCGGTGCTCGACTCCGTCAGCGGCCTCTGCAACGTCACCTTCGAGCCTTGCTGCCGCAACAACTGGCACATCCACCACAAGGCCGTCCAGGTGCTGGTCTGCGTCAGCGGCCGCGGATGGTATCAGGAATGGGGCAAGGGAGCCGTGGAGCTGACGCCCGGCATGGTGGTCACCGTCCCCGCCGGCACCAAGCACTGGCACGGCGCCGCCGCCGACAGTTGGATGCAGCACCTGGCCTACTTCACCGCCCAGCAGCCCGGCTTCCGCAATGAATGGCTCGAGCCTGTCGACGATGAACATTACAGCAAGTTGTAAGGTTTAAGGTTTAGGGTTTAAGGTTTAGAGGTTAAATTGAAATTACTGTAGGGGCATACCTCGTGTATGCCCGACAATATTAAGTACAACAATTATGGAACATAAACTGAACGTTTTGTTAATCAACGGCAGTCCCAATGCCAAGGGCTGTACCTATACGGCCCTCAGCGAGGTGGAGCGCACCCTCCAGGCCGATGGTATTGCCACCGAACTGGTGCACATTGGCAACCGCGATATCCGCGGCTGCATAGCCTGCTACAGGTGTGCCGAGCAGGGCCATTGCGTCTTCAACGATGCCGTCAACGAACTGGCGCCCAAGTTCGAGGCCGCCGACGGCCTGGTCGTCGGTTCGCCCACCTACTATGCCGGCCCCAACGGCACGCTGACCAACCTGCTGGACCGCCTCTTCTTCTCCACCCCCTTCAGCAAGCGCATGAAAGTAGGCGCCGCCGTCTGCTCCGCCCGTCGCGGAGGCACCACGGCTACCTTCGACCGTCTGAACAAATATTTCACCATCAGCGAGATGCCCGTCGCCAGCAGCCGCTATTGGAACATGGTGCACGGAAGCAACGCCGAACAAGTCTTGCAAGATGAAGAAGGCTTACAATGCATGCGTATTCTTGGCCGCAATATGGCTTTCCTTCTCCGCGCCATCGCCGCCGAGCGTGAGCGCAATGGACTGCCCATGCAGGAAGAGACCGTATACACCAACTTTATCCGTTGAGCCCCCCCCAAAAAAATAATTGCATGGACTCCACAATATTTTTGCTTGTTTAACGTTACCATTTCGGAAAAGAGAAGAAATACAATAGTTATGTGCACTTACAATATAACGGTAAACGACAGCCTGATAGAACGGGCACGTCCTGCCATTGGTGCTGGTACTGACATCGGACAATGGATGCAAAAACAGATGGAAACCCTGCTGATGCGACTTGCCTCATTGTCCCAAGATACAGCGGGAAATTACTCCCCTGACATGAGTGCCATCCTGTCCTTCCCCCGGATTGATAAGTCGGAATATGGCCTCAATGGTGAGCAGGCTCGCATGGACTATTATAATGAAAAATACTCCCTATGAAACGTGTATTCCTTGACACAAATGTGCTGCTCGATGTATTGCTTCATCGCGAACCTTTTTTGAGGGATTCTGCTCAGGTAGTGGACAGGGGATTCAGGGGTGAGGATGCCAAGCAACTCCATGATGCATTATATGCTCAAGCGCCAGACTTTGAGGATATGTTGCAGTACAATGCAGCAGTAGCGGCGGGATGTGAATATATTATCACACGCAATGAAAAGCATTTCCCTCAGGAATCGGCGCACATAATGACACCAACACAATTTTTGCGAGATTGTCCTTTTGAAAAGTGAGGATAAAAACAAAGTAGGTTTTTAAGGCGACCCATGATGGCAACACAGGGTCGCCTTTTTTTCTTTTTATATGGTCTGGGGAAAATAAATTTGGCGGAATGGAATATTTTTTGTAATTTTGCACCGATGAATTAAACCGGTAATGTATATGGCATAAATTTCGCTTTTCTTTTTCTGATGGGATAATTACAATAAGAATGCTCTATTGTTAAAAATTAGTTAAATATTATGCGTTTAACATTTAAATCAAAAATTATACACATATTTGCGCATTCATTTTAAAATTTAGTAATATGGCAGAACTAAACATCAATGGCCGAATGATGGTCAAGAATTTCAAAAAACAGTTCAAGGAAGTGTTCGGCGGATCGCTCCGCGTGTACAAGGGGCAGAGTTTCGCCGCCGACGAAGCCACGCTGGCGTCAATCCGTGCCGAAGGCTGCAAGGGCGGCGAGTTAATATTGCGTGCCAACATGCTGGTGGGCAACTTTGAGGAGAAGATGCAGGAGCTGTTTGGCATCAAGGTGCAGGTGGCCGACGCCGACGACAAGAAACTTGTGGACAACGCCCTGACCCTCGGCGCCGTAGGTCGCGGCGAGGTGAAGAAGAAAGCGGAGTGGAAGAGTGAAGTTGATAGTAGCCTTACGCCAAAAGATGATATGCCGATTCCCACCAGTTCGCCAAAGTGGGTGGAGCTGCAGCTTTCTGTGGATGCAGGCTATCGTTTGCATCTGATACCTATTATCGGCGAAGAGAGCAACGATATGGCTGACGAGATGATTGGTAATGGCGAGGTGGATTACGGTATGGTCGACGACATTGAATGCAGCCTCTGTGACCGCGATTTGGGAGACTACAGGCTTTGCTTTGATTTCTACAACGCAGACGCAGACCATACGTGGACTGATGCAAACGGAGATGTTATAGAAGGTGTTGACGAAAATAGTATCGATGTCAACATCAACAAAGGTTGGTTTGAAGAAGACGGGACAGAGCCTGACGACACCTTCAAGTTGATAGACAAACTGGTACCAGGAGAATCACTTGGTAATGGGGATGAGAAAGAGATATACAATGACATTATGGCACGCCACAACGAGGGTGTTGACGATGAACACGTGGACATTATCAAGGATGCTATCTGCCGCAGAATGAAGCAGGTTTCCGAACAACTGGTGAAAGATGGGCTAATTGACAATGCCGATGACGCAAGATTTATTCTTCAGTTTGGCGTTGCAAACGAATGCTATATTGAATATACAGTGCCCGTTGCTGGTGAATTTGACTCAAATCTTTTGCGTCCCCTCGCTTGTGAGGATTGGTCCGACTGTTCGAATGTTAGCGAAGTGATGTATGAGTATATGCCAGACAGATTGTCTGAACTCGTTGTATACGATGGCAAACTGTATCTTGGATCTTGTAGTGCCTGTGGTGACTACAACTACCAAGCCGACATTGTCAACTGCGATTTGGAAAGTTTGATGTAATTATTGACAAATTCCCGAGAATTTGCATCAGTTCATTGTAGAAAAAAAGTAAGAGACAATACAGGAGGCAGCCGAAAATCCTGAAAGAGAGTAGGCGGAATTAAAAACAATAATAATTATGGCTAAAGTATACAAAGGTGATTCTACCAGTTCGAGCAATCAACTTTTCAGAATCGAGAACAGCAAGCTGTACAAGGGCGATTCCACAAGTTACAGTAATCAGCTTCTGCGTATAGAGAATAATAAGGTTTACAAGGGTGACTCGACGAGCTATAGCAACCAGGTGTTGAGAGTAGAGAATGGCAGAGTGTACAAGGGTGACTCCACTAGCTCGAGTAACCAATTGCTGAGAATTGAGAATGGAAAAGTGTATAAGGGCGACTCCACAAGTTTCAGTAACCAGCTTATGAGAGTTGAGAATGGAAAGGTGTATAAAGGCGACTCTACGAGTTACAGCAACCAGTTGATGAGGATTGAAGGTCCCGTCACTATGGCCGAGTTTGCTGCCATATGGTATGCCTACACCTATCTTTGGAACTAAACAATTTTTGGCGAGTTTATAATATGGAGTTTTAATTATAGGAGGAAGCCGAAAATCCTTTAACAGAGTAGGCGAAATTAAAAACAAATATTATTATGGCAAAAAAATTTTCTTGTACGTTTACGGGTGAAAACCGAGGCTATACCGTAACTTTGAACGGGAAAAATGTTCCACAAGGTATGGTTTGGATTGTTGAGGCATCAAGCAATACAATTGGCCCTACCAGAAAAGACTTGGAAACACAAGCAGGTATAAAATTTGGAACGTGGGTTGGTACAACGGAGATAAAAAAACATCCCAATTGGAGAGTGGAAGAAATAAAATAGTCATGAATCTCTCCAAATCTCGGTACACTGCCTATTGCCAGTGTCCGAAGAACCTGTGGCTTGGGGTCTACCATCCGGAGTATGCTCCGGAGGTGGACCCTATGACCCAGGCACGTTTTGAGACAGGCTCCGCTGTAGGCGAGCTGGCCAAACAGCTGTTCCCCGGCACGGAGGATGTCACAACACACAATGCCGACGGGGGACTTGACCTGACGGCGATGCAGGAGAAGACACAGCGACTGATGGCTGAAGTTGTCGCCTGCATCGCAGAGGCGGCATTTGCCCACGACGGCTGCTATTGTGCTGTCGACCTGTTGCGCCGCGAAGGCGACGGATGGGCCATTTACGAGGTGAAGAGCAGCACCTACAAAGGCGAGGGCAAGAAAGGCGAGGAGGCCCCGCTGGTGTACCTGCAGGATATCGCCTACCAACGCTATGTGCTCGAACGGTGCGGGGTGAAGGTCACCGGAACCTATCTGGTGCGGCTCGACCGCAGCTATGTGCGTGGCGATGAACTCGACATTCACGGCCTGTTCCACATCAAGGATGTGTCCCGGCAGATTGAGAACGAATACCTGAAGTTGCCCAACAGTATCCCTGTCGCCAAGCAGGTAATCAACAGCAAGGAGGAGCCGCAGATGCCTATTGGTTCCCACTGCAACAACCCTTACAGGTGCGCATTCTTCGACCATTGTGTGGGCGAACTGCCCACGCCGAATGTCTTCGACCTCTACCGGATGGACTTTGACAAGAAATGCCGTCTCTACCACGAGGGCAAGGTAGACTTCGAGAGCCTGCGTGGCGAGAAACTCACAGAGCGGCAGCAAATACAGGTGGAATGCCACCTCAACAACCTGCCGTTGTATGACATCGACGCCACGCGGCAGTATCTCGCCAAGCTGAGCTATCCGCTCTATTTCCTCGACTTCGAGACTATGATGGACGCTGTGCCGCCATACAAAGGTCTGCACCCATACCAGCAGGTGCCCTTCCAGTATTCGCTGCACTATATCGAACACGAGGGCGGCGAGATCAAGCACAAGGAATTCCTCGGCGAGTCGGGCACCGACCCGCGCCGAGCGTTGGCCGAGCAACTGTGCAACGACATTCCGATGGGCGTGTGCACCACGGCCTATAACATGGGGTTCGAATGCGGCCGATTAGAGGAGCTGGCTGTTGCATTCCCCGACCTGGCGGAGCGTCTGTGCGACATCGCCAGCCACATTGTCGACCTCATAGATCCATTCAGGCATAAGATGTACTACCTGAAAGATATGAACGGAAGTTTCAGCATCAAGAAAGTGCTGCCTGCTCTCTTCCCCAACGACGACAGCCTGAACTACAAGAACCTCGCCGGCAACGTGAAGAACGGCGGCGAGGCGATGACGATATTCCCGCAGATAAAAGACATGTCCCTCACCGAGGCTGCCGCCGCCCGCGAGTCGCTCCTCCGCTACTGCGAACTTGACACCTGGGCGATGGTGAAGGTGTGGGAGAAGTTGAAAGAATGCGTGAATGTGTAAATACGACAATACTCTCAAAAACAAAAAACCTCACGATGTATAGGAAATCGATATAATGACCGATGACGAATAACGAAGAAAAATTGAATGCTTTTTTGGATGAGTTCTCCTTGGAAAGCCTCAAAGAATTACCAATAGAGAAGTATACAGGCACAGGTGATAGTCGTAAAGATTTCACATACAAAATTGAGTGGGAATTGGATTGTTTTGGAGGTATAAAAGGCGGTAGCTCATACAAGTTCGGAATATATAAATGTAACTCAACACCAAAGGAGAGAAAGGGATACAAGTATGATAAAGATAATGGATACGCTTGGGTGGAAAACTACAATCCTAATGGTTCGTATAAAGAAGTATATGAGGTAATCCGTAAACGTATTTGCCTAGTTGCCGAAGCCGCATCAAGAAACGAGGTCGACTATGATGAAATACAAAATATCGCTTTGGGCGATGCATTTAAATGGAAAGTGGCTTTCCTTTATTCAAGAAAACGGTTGGTCCCAGTTTATCAAAAGGAAGCCTTGAATACTGCCATCCAACGTCTTGGTGTTTCGCTTGATAACAATAAAATCACCATCGCCAATTTACAAAAGGCTTTAATGTCTTATTTTACTTATAATAAAAAAGACTACGACGATGATATTTGTAAATTCGGCACCCATATCTGGCTTTTAGGAAGTTCTGATTTATCGCAAAGCAACCAGATTATCAAATATGGAGCACCTGGAACAGGAAAGACGTATACGGCAAAGCTAGAAGCAGAGGATTTCTTTAGGATATGGAAACTTGATGTGCATAATGACAAGGTGGAGTTTCACGAACACTACAATTTTGTGCAGTTTCATCCATCTTATTCTTATGAAGACTTCATTGAAGGCATCAAGCCTGTTATGGAAGGTGGCAAAACAGAATTGAAACTAACAAATGGCATTTTCAAGTCTTTCTGTAAAAAAGCTGCTAAATACGAAATATGGCTCTTGAAAAACGGCATCATCCAACCAAATGAGAAAAACAAACAAATCAATGATATTAAGGTAAAAGAAGTAAGGGAATATAAACAAAAGGAAGGGTGTCCGTTTGAAATACCGGAGACAGCAAAAGACGACGAACCAGTCACAAAATATATCCCTCCGTATTTTTTCGTTATTGATGAAATCAACCGTGCCGATTTGTCGCGTGTTTTTGGAGAACTGATGTATTGTCTTGAGTATCGTGGCTACGAAGGAAGAATAAAGACACAATATTCAAAATTAGAAATAGAAGATTCTGTATTTTATAAAGATGAAAAAGGAGAGAATTGGTTCTTTATACCCAACAATGTCTATATTATTGGCACGATGAATACCATTGACCGTAGTATTGAGAGCTTCGATTTTGCACTCCGTCGTCGGTTCCTTTGGCAACGTGTTGATCCAAACGAATCTGTACTCCAAAGCTATTTTGAAAATGAAAACAAACCCGATTATGGAGAATATATCATACCTTTATGGAAGAAACTGAATAGTGAAATATCAACAAATCCATTATTGGGACCAGATTACCAAATAGGGCATTCGTATTTAATGAAATTGGACAGGTATCGTGAATGTACCAAGACATCATATCAAGATATTGTGTGGCAAAACCACATTTTGCCCATTTTAGAGGAATATTTTAGAGGAATGGGAGGTGATGCCGCAAATAATATTGCCAAACTGAAAAATATTTTTTGTGCGAGGGAGAAAAAGGAGAAAAAATAAAATGCGAGAACAACTATCCTTTTTAGACAATGGCAAATAAGAAGGTGCTAACATTGTGGGATAATTCACTCCATATACCTCAAGACCGTCCGTCTGCAGGCAAATCAATAGATGGTCGGGATATTAGGCCTCTTAAGTATGTGGTGAATGGGATTGACTTATTTAATAAGTTGGCTGGCAATTTGAATTCTCTTGTTCATAATAAGGATTTCGTTGAAAAGAATCTTTTCCTTTTTGGTGATAATTACGAACACAACACTGACGACAATCTATTGAACGTTCTTGGTTGGAATAATGACAACTACATTATAGAGACGGGTAATTTGGTAGGGTATATTTCAACAAAAGAAATCAAATTAAACATTACATCGAGATTTGGTGACGATTTTCTGAAGTACTTGCTATGTTATACTGAAGGTTTGCTCGAAATACCAGATTCCGGTGCCATTGGAAAAGATGGTTTGTATGATTGGATTATTATTTTTTTATGGAAGAGGGCGCTTCAGAAAGCATATTGTCTTGGGATTCTAAAACAATATATCCCCCAACACAAGAAACTGTATACAATCAAAGGGAATGTTGATGTTCTTGACTATTCCATTAACAAGGGGAAAGACGGAAAAACGCTTTGCCATTACTATCAATATGACTACAACAACCCGGTGACACAACTGATAGCATATACTTTTTCAAAAATAGAGAAAAAAAAGTTGATTGAAGATTGCATTCAACTAAAGAACACATTTGAGAATTGTGTGGAAGGGAAACGAACATCTTTGTCAGCTTGCTTGAACACGAGTACCATATCCAACCCTTATTATTCGGAGTACAACAAAGTCATTAATTTATCCAAGAACATACTTAGAAAGAGATTCGGAGATATCACAGATTCTTCCAACATTGAATCTGCATTCTTTTTCGATATGTCTATGCTGTTTGAATATTTTATCAGAAAGGTATTGATGGCAGGAGGTTTGGATTTGTTTCCGAAAAACTATGATTCGATGAAAATAAGCAGGGGATTGGGCAAAGGCGATGACAGGCATTTATATCCCGATATTATTATCGACACAAAAACGATCGACAAAAATGGAAAAAAAGTAATCGAAGTTTATGATGTAAAGTATAAATATTTTAATAGTATCTATGGCGTCAAACGAGAAGACCTTTTCCAGTTGCATACATATGTTGCCTATCTTTCCAATTTTTACACGATAAAAAGTTGCGGGTTTATCTATCCTCAAGAAGAAGGTCGCTGCAATGATACTGAGAATGTGATAAAAATACACGAAATCGATATTCCATTTTTTATCCGATTCTTTAATATCCCGGAAAATAAAGATAAAAGTGAAAACATAGAAGACCGGTATAAAAAAAGTGTGGATGACTTTGTGAATAGATTTAAAAAATAATAAGCCTATTCTTTTTATTTTTTCTTTAACATAAAGATTAAAAACAAGTCGTATATTTGCAATGTGGATTAACACATTATGGCATATGCAAATCAGCATACAATGTTGAATTTTGGGAATGAAAATGAGCTAATTTTTTTTAACATTTATATCGAAAAAAATGCTTATATTTGTGCCATAACAATCAAAAGTATTAGAATTATGGTTATTCATGAAAATGGGTTGTCTTACAGCGTAATCAACGAACACGACGTGAAGGTTCTGGGGTTCTATCCGCGGAGGGAGGAGAAGGCACGCATCGTTATCCCGCCGCATGTGGAAGGCTACCGCGTGGCGGTGATCGCCAAGAAGGCGTTCTACGAGTGCACGAAGCTGCGCCAGGTGGTGCTGCCGGCTTACCTCCACACCATCGAGGAGGAGGCCTTCGGGTTGTGCGACAAACTAGAGGATATCGTGCTGCCCGAGAGTGTAAGACATATAGGCAAGGGGGCTTTCGAGGGTACGCTGGCATTGCGGAAAGTCGTGCTTCCCAGCACCCTCGCCGCGTTGCCCGAAGCGCTGTTCTACGACAGCGCCGTGAGCGAGGTGACGCTGCCCGAAGGCATCGGCGAGATTCCCGCCGCCTGCTTCTACGACTGCCGTAACCTGCGCCGCATCGTGCTCCCCGCCGGCGTCGCCCATGTGGCACACGACGCGTTCCACTACTGCGTGAACCTTGCCGAAGTCGTTGCCCCCGAAGCTATCGACCATATTGACATGTTCGACGGCGAAAAGGAATGGCAAATAAAACCTTTAAAACGATAGACATTACACGCTGTACAATATGCCCAATTGGATTTTTTCAACCGCCACATTCAGCGGCACAGAAGAGGCTGTCCACAAGCTGATAAAAATCGGTTTGGAGCATTCGGGACTTCCGTCTACAGGAGACCTGAGGCAAGATTTCAACCTGCTTGTGGCCGAAGGGAAGTCGCCGGAATTGGACGAAGAAGCGCAAAGGGTTGTTATGACGAAAGGGCTGACGGCGAGGACGTTTCTGCCGATACCCGAGACATACATACTCTACGATACCACCAACCATCCGAACAAGTATCCCGACGCGGCCAAAGAACAGCAAGAGAAGTATGGCGCCGTCGGGTGGTATGACTACAACTGTCTGACACTTGGCACCAAGTGGAATTTCGAGCTGACGAATGTCGAACTTGAGGAAAGGGATAATCGATGGCTATTCTACACCGACATCGAAACAGCGTGGGATTACCCAGCACAATGGTTTGTTGCCATGAAAGGCCTTGTGTCGGAACTCAAGGTTGATTTCATCGTAGATTACTACTACGACCCCCCTGAGGACGATGACGATCCATTTGAAGCCTGCCGCCTGTATGGCTATGTGGACGACGGCGAAATCAAGGAGGGCCGTCGCTTTGAAGAACTATAATAAAACATCTATGATGAAAAAACGCGTATATTTTGATATGGACAATGTCATCGTCGATTTCCAGTCGGGACTCGACAAGGTGGACGATGCAACGAAGCAGGCCTACGGGGATAAACCGGACAATATACCCGGCATCTTCGGGCTGATGGAGCCGATGCCTGGAGCCATCGAGGCGCTGCACAGGATTGGAGAGCACTACGACTGCTATATCCTCTCCACCGCCCCCTGGGCCAATCCGTCGGCATGGGCCGACAAGGTGCGGTGGGTGACCACGCACCTAGACGACATATTCCACAAGAGGCTCATCATCAGTCACCACAAGGAATTGCTCCGAGGAGAATATCTTGTCGACGACCGCCCCAAAAATGGCGCCAGCGAGTTCAGGGGGAAGTGGATCCCATTCGGCTCTCCGGAATTCCCCGACTGGGCCGCTGTGGAAGACTACCTGTGTTGCAAGATGATGAAATATAGGGTGGTAGAGGACGGAAAAGTGTGGTACGCGAACGAATACGAAGAGACGGTGCGCGGTTTCAGCTGGTCAATCTGTATGGCTCGCGATGGCCAATCTCCCCACGGCTTCACCTGTGAGATATTCGACAATAAAAGCGGTGAGTTAATGCATCGCGAAGAATATAAAGGTTTTTAGGGAGTGTCGGGATATCAAGGAGTGTAGGGAAGTTCAAATATATTTTGCTGAATCGGCAAAAAGTCGTACCTTTGCACTTGAAATAATCTTATTGTTGGCAAAGAATTAAAGCTAGAGCGAAATATGATTTCAAGCATTATCGACGTACCGCGTCAGCACGACCAAAGCGACCTGTTTGGCATTAAGGTGTATCAGGATGCGCTGATTGACTTCGTAAGAAACACCGACACACCCATCACCATCGCCCTGCAGGGCGAGTGGGGCAGTGGCAAGACCTCGCTGATGAACTTGCTGCGGTGGAATCTCTGTGACGAGGAGGGCGCGCCGTTCTACCCGATATGGATCAACACCTGGCAGTACTCGCTGATGAAGACGCCGGGTCAGGCCATCATGAGTATACTGGACGGCATCATCAACCAGATTGGCGCCCTCAACCCCAGCACCCAGAAATGGAACGACAGCAAGAAGAAGATCGGCAAGCTGTTCAAGAAGATGGCCAAGGTGGGCACACAGATGGCCGCCAATACCGTTGGATTGGACGGCGGACTGGTGGGCGAACTGTTCGACGGTGAGGAGTCGGCTCCGCAGAGCGACATCAGCCAGCTGAAGGACGAGATCGAGGCGCTCATCGCCGACGCACTCCAGCACAACCCAGCCAAGAAGGGCTTTACCTTCTACATCGACGACCTCGACCGTATCGACCCGCCGGTGGCAGTGGAGATACTGGAACTGCTGAAGAATATCTTCGACTTGAAACACTGCGTCTTCATCCTGGCCATCGACTACGACGTGGTCATCAAGGGTCTGAAGCCCAAATTCGGCGAGCTGACCGACAAGAACGAGCGCGAGTTCCGCTCCTTCTTCGACAAGATTATCCAGCTGCCATTCTCGATGCCCGTGGCTTCGTACAACATCGACACCTTCCTGATCGACGCGCTGAAGCAGATTGAATTCTTCACCGACAAGGAGTTGCAGGACCCCGACGTGGCCACCAACCTCTCGGAGATTGCGCGCCTCTCGGTGGGCTGCAACCCACGCTCGCTGAAGCGGCTGACAAACACGCTGTCGCTCATCTCCATCATCAACCGCCGCCTGTCGGAGGGTGAGTCGGTGAATGAAGGACACAAGGTGTTGAACTTCGCATTGGTCTGTATGCAGATAGCATATCCGTTCATATACAACCAGTTGTCGGAAGAGCCCGACTTCAAAGGCTGGAACGACAAGATTGCCTCACGTTTGAAGTTGCGCCCGCTGAGCGACGAAGAAAGCAAGGCCTTGAACTCGTCCGAGGAGTTCGACGAGGAGTGGGAGAAGGTGGTCTTCCGTATGTGCCAGAAAGAGACCTACCTCAGCATGAGGGCATTCCAGGTGTCGGGATTGCTTAACAAGATTGCCGTCATAGTGGGAGAAAAGGCCGACCTGGGCGAGGTGGTGGCCGCCACGCTTGAGATGTCCGCCGTGACCAACCTCAAAGCCTTCGACACGCCCACACAGAAACAGGTCTACAGCCGACAGTACTTCTTGGAACGTACCACCGAAAACAATATGGCCTTTGCCGACAGAATGCTGCAAGCTGTCAATGAGGCCACAGGGCACCTGTACCAATTCAAGTTCAACAAGAATTATCTTGGTTTTGTCGAGGACGGAAAGATCTCCAACTTTATGTCCGTTATGCCAAGACGCAAGGACGTGAACCTGGGGTTCAAAGTGACACGTTCCGATGAGTACGACAAAAACGTTATCGCAAGGTTGGGCGGCCGCTATATGGAGAATAGCGGCTGGTATGTTGTCAGCATCAAGCCCCAGTCGGTGAATGTCGACGAAGTCATCGAATCGATGAAGCCGATGATTGCGCAGGCACGGAACGAGTACTTCGCGTGAACCATCACTAAACCACCATTGGAGGAGTACAGGAGTTGCCATAGTCTCACCATGGACTGAGGTAAAGTTTGAGTAAACTTTGAGTAAAGGGGGAGTAAAACCTAGAGGGTATTGCTCCCCCTTTTATCGGCAAGGGCGGTGGCAGGCAAAATGTGAAACAATCACCGCATTATGTGCATGTCCTATGTGCGGAAAATTGTGTATTTTTGCAGCGGTTTTTATATGGTAATTTATAGTATAACTATTTAATAATTAGATATGAAGAAAGTATTTATCCTTATGGCGGCCGCCACAATGATGATGGTCGGCTGCAAACAGAACAACAACCAGCCCGCCGAGGCTCAAGAACCCGTACAGGAGGGCGCCACCGTCTACATGACCCGCGACATCAGCCCTGAGGCCCTCGTCAAAATCTACGAAGCCCTGGGCGTGAAGGCCGAAGGCCGCGTGGCCGTCAAGATTTCCACCGGCGAAGGCTCCAACCCCAACTACCTGAAGCCCGAACTTATCCGCCTGCTCGTCGACACCGTGCACGGTACCATCGTGGAGTGCAACACCGCCTACGGCAACGCCCCCGAGGACAAGAAGGACGAGCGCACCACCTCCGCCAACCACTGGAAAATCATCGAGCGCCACGGCTTCATCCCCATGTTCAAGGTCGACATCATGGACGAAGAGGGCGAAATCCGCATCCCCGTCAAGGACAGCACCCACATCAAGTATGACATCGTGGGTAGCCACATCGACAACTACGACTTCATGATCGCCCTCAACCACTTCAAGGGCCATCCCATGGGCGGCTACGGCGGAGCCCTGAAGAACCTCTCCATCGGCTGCGCCAGCCCCAACGGCAAGGCCTACATCCACTCCAGCGGCAAGATGGAGAAGCTCGACATCGCCAAGCTCTGGACACCCGAATTCATCGGCGACCAGGACGGCTTCCTCGAGAGCATGGCCGCCGCTGCACAGGCTGTGGTCAACCACTTCAACGGCAAAAAGGGCATCATCTACATCAGCGTGATGAACAACATGAGCATCGACTGCGACTGCGTGGACCATCCCACCCCCGTCAAGCTGCAGGACTACGGCATCCTGGCCTCCACCGACCCCGTGGCCCTCGAC
>Ga0326511_10000181_pt1 | contig 51900 bp, 58 predicted proteins | sample 0_2496_0518_D_FD_203701 | JGI IMG/M metagenome (GOLD analysis project Ga0326511, IMG submission 203701) | Bovine rumen microbial communities from UC Davis, California, United States - 0_2496_0518 | ecosystem: Host-associated > Mammals > Digestive system > Stomach > Rumen | place: USA... | reverse complement strand
AGAGAAGGTATCTATATACAGGCTCTTATCCGTAATCAGATTTTTAAGTCTGCACCGAAGTTTGATGAAAGAGTTGTGTGGATTGACAGTTTTACCGAAGAAGCAATCCTTAAAGGTATCAAGGAAGCAAAACCGTATTCGTACTATCTTCCTATGATAGCAAGTGGGTACTGCCGTGCAAAAGCAGATTGGCTTATCGGTATGAACGGTACAATGGCATTTACCCTGTCATCGCATACACTTATCACCGTAGGGCGTGTTATGACACCTACCCTTACAATGGTAGTGGACAGGCAGAATGAAATTGAGAATTTCACCAAGACACCGTTCTATGGTATCAAAGCAAATGATACGGCTTTTTGGAGAGCCGATGAAAAGAGTTCGCTTTATGATGAAGCAGACCTTTACAATGAGAACGGCTTCCGTAAGAAAGACAAAGCCCTTGTATTACAGGGACAGTTAAGCGGAGATATGAGCCTTACCGTGGAAGATGTAAAATCCACCCATAAGAAAGAGTATGCACCGCTTCTCTTTAACTTGGCTGACTTACAGAACCATTGTTCAAAGAAGTATCATATCAACCCTACGCAGACGCTTGAAATTGCACAGAGCCTTTATGAGAAGAAAGTAACGACTTATCCCCGTACTGACGCAAGAGTGCTTTCAAGTGCTGTTGCAAAGGAATACCACGATAAGTTCGGACATAACATTCCGTCAAGGTATGTAGACGACAGCAAGATTACTGACCACTATGCTATTATCCCTACCTTCCATAAGACTTCATTAAGCGGTCTTGAAGAACAGGTGTACAACGACATCTTGAACCGCTATATGGACATTATGAAACCCGCACACGAATACGATACCATTTCAGTTGTGTATCTGCATACTATCGGTGAGCGTTTCTATGAGAGTTGGAAAAAGGTGACGGTACAGGGTTGGAAGGATTACAGGGACGAAGATGAAGCCGACAAGGAACTTCCTGTGAAGGGAAGCAAGGTTTCCGTAAGGGCATTTGACATCAGAGAAATGGAAACCAAACCGCCCGCATATTTCACAACAGGTTCGCTGATTATGACTATGGAAAAAGCGGGTAAGTATGTGGAAGATGAAGAACTTCGTGAGCAGATTAAGACCTGTGGTATCGGTACATCTGCTACCCGTGCAAACATCATTGAGAAGTTGGCTGATAAGCAGTTCATCACTATCAATGCAAAGACACAGCGTATCGAAGCAACGGAACTTGGAAAGAAGATTGTTCCTATCGTAAAGAAGTTTGATGAAAACCTTACATCACCGTTAAAGACGGCAGAGTTGGAACAGAAACTCTCCGACATCGTTTCAAAGACGATGACAGAAGAACAGTTCCTTGCTGAAATCAATCAGTACATCACCGATATGACAAAGAAGATTATGTCGGAGAACCACGAAAATCTTGGTGGCTACGGTAATGGTAACAGCAATGCAAAGTCTTATGACTGTCCTTGCTGTGGTAAGCCGATGAAGTTTGGTAAGTTCGGCTACTACTGTGACAGCAAGGCTGACGGCTGTGGCTTCTCTATCCCAAATGACTATTGGGGAACAAAGATTACAGAGAAAGATGTTGAGAACCTTATCAAGAAGGGTGAAACAGCAAGCAAGAAGTTTATGTCGAAAGAAAAGAAGCCGTACTATGCGAAACTCAAAATAGACAAGGCTGAAAAGAAACTTGTCAAGGAGTTTGATAACAGCAAGAACGGTGGTTCATCTTCGGGTGGCGGTTATAAGAAGTCTGCACCAAAGCAGTCATCGTCAAAACCACAGAGTAATTCAAACATTGTATGGTAAAACAGCATAGGGGATTTGCAAAAGTCCCCTATGTTTTTATGTGAAAGGAGAAATTAAAATGAGTAAGGCAAGTAAAACAAAACAAAGCAGAAAAGTACAGGCAGTTTTTGATTACGAAAAAGTAAAAGAAGTTTGTAAAAAGCGTTTTCCCGATGAAGATTATGAAGCGTTTGATAGCACGCCCGATGATGAAAACTGTTTAGCCTATTTGGATTTATTCGCAGATATATTAGCAGAATATGGTGTATATGACGCTTCGGTATTGTTGCTTTAGAAGTAAATTTGGATAAAATTTGTATATCAAGTTTAACAAACTTTTACAGGAATACATTCCGTGCGTGGTTATTCGCCTTTATGTGGTAGAATTATCGTGTAAAGGAGATTTCTAATGGAATATCGTGAAAGACGGAAAAACAGAATAATCCGTCCTGTACATAACAAGACGAAGGATAAAGGGTTGTAGCCAAAAGGTTACAGCCCTTTTTGATTTCAGTAAACAGGTTATGTAAAGCAAATGCAGTTATCGTAAACCAAAGGCAAAGAAAGGAAGGTAAACAAAATGGAATACACGGTTGAGAAGAAAACACAGGCTTTAATTAAGGCTGACCCCGTAGCAAAAAGAATGGTTGAAGTAGCCAAAAAGAAGTGGTCTGAAATGGAACAGACAGACCTTTTCCGTGACCTTGCAAATACAGGTCTTAAAGTGGAGTTTGAAGTAAGGCTTGTGAAGGGCAAGTATTACACCCGAATGAACTTTATGAACTTAAATCAAGTGCTTCGGTATGAGATAACGACATCGGGGGCTTGGCTTCACGCAAATTGCTTTGAAGTGCTTGGTAAGGGCAACAGGAATATGATTGACCTTGGCGGTGATAAAATGGACGCTGTGCTTGGTCTTATCTATGCTGAATATCCCGCACCCGCTGATACGGCTCTTTACAGGATAGAGAAAAAACGGATAATAAATAAGCCACAGAACACAAAAACTGCCGTTGCTTGGTGATAGTGGATATTTTGTGCAAAAATACAATCCGTGCAATGTAAGATATATGAATATGGTATAATATAATTAACAAAAAACACAAGGGGTAGGATATTGTTCTGCCCCTTGTACAATATATAAGGCAGAGTGAGAAGAAAATGGAAAAAATTTATTTGAATGTCCCCTATGTAGAGAAAGACGAAGCAAAGGCTTTGGGTGCAAAGTGGGATATGACGGCGAAGAAATGGTGGTGCTACCCGAACGAAACAGACAGATTATCCAAATGGTATGTAGATACAGGGATTACTTTCGATATGCTTTCTGACGAACAGAAGCATTGTATCGAAGTAGCAAAGACAGGGCGTAACATTTTGGTTGACGCTTGTATTGGTAGTGGCAAGACTACGACTATTCAGATTATGTGTAATCAGATACCCGATAAGAAAATCCTGTATCTGACTTTCAATAAACTGCTGAAAGATGACGCAAGGAAGAAAATCGTAGCCCCAAACGCTACCGTCACAAATTATGACGGTTTTGCATATATGGCACTTAAAAATGCCAAACTGCCGTTGGATTATGAGCGTAATATCAGACTGTTTAATGCTTATAAGCCCGCAACGGCACACTACGATATGCTTATTCTTGACGAGTATCAAGACATTAAGGAAGATATTTCCGAAATGCTTAAAATCATTAAAGAGCGTAATCCGAACATTCAGATTGTGTCGGTAGGCGATATGGAACAGAAAATCTATAACTTTACGGCACTCAATATCCGTAAGTTTATTGACGAGTTCCTTGGCGACTATGACAAACTGAATTTCACGACCTGTTTCCGTTTAAGCCCGTCCCACGCAAAGCACCTTGGTGATTTGTGGGGAAAGACTATCGTGGGCGGTAACGATAAACAGGAAACAATCATCTTCCATAAACTGTCGGAAATCGTTGAGTTTCTTTCAGATAAGAAACCGAGCGATATTCTTGTTCTTGGTGGAAGAAACGGAAATGCCACAAAGATACTGAATACTTTGGAAAGAGAATACCCCGATAGGTTTAATAAGGAAACGGTATATGCCACCATTAAAGACGAAGATGGTGTCGCATATACAAGCAAATCGGAAAGTGCTATCTTCACGACCTTTGACAGTTCAAAGGGACTTGAAAGGAAATACTGTGTGGTAGTTGACCTTTCCGTTGAATATTGGATTTCCCGTGCGGATAAGCCCAATTCCGACTATGAGATACTGCGTAATCTCTTTTTAGTGGCTTCTTCCCGTGGCAAGAAGATTAACGCTTTTTTTGATAACAGGGATAGCCACCTTGCTTCCAATTTTGATTACTCAAATCCCGAAGCATTTACAAGGGGTGAAATCATAGCACAGCCTTTTTACAGGAAGTTCAAGCATAATGACCCGTTCAATCCTTCCGAAATGTACGATTATCTGTTTGCGGAAGATATTGAAGCGTGTATGGAACTTATCAAGATAAAGAAGATAAATACCAAAGACACGACACCGATAAATGTCACATCACATACAGGCAACATTGACCTGTCGCCCTGTATCGGACATTTTGTGGAAGCGGGCTTTTTCAAGAATTATGACCTTGACAGGGAAGCAGACCTTGTTCTGATGAACAGCAACAAGAGTATCAAGCCCTTTGTTCGTAAGAACGAAAAGGACGCTAACGGTAAGCCGAAGCGTGTGAACTTTTTTGATGATGAAGCAACGATAGATGAAAAGATACTTATGCTGACAGCGGGTTCAACAGACCAAGACAGATATTGTTGGCAAGTAGATGTACCGTTCATTACCGATGAAGAAAAGGAACTGATAAGAAAAAGGTTGTCTACAAAGTTTACAGGTGATGAAGAAGTACAGTCCCCTGTGGAAATTGACTTTGTTGGTTCGGACGGTAATTACTATCAGATTTGCGGGAGAACAGATGTTGTGGCTGACAATACCGTATATGAACTGAAATTCACGGAAGAATTAAGACAGACACATTATCTGCAACTTGCTTTTTACCTGTGTGCTTTAACAGGCTTGAAGGGTGTTCTTTGGAACATTAAGACAAACGAGAGAGTATCGGTTGAAGTACCCGACAGGGAAGCCTTTTTGAAGCAGACCGTTCGTGCTATTACAAAGCGTGCTATCTACGCAACGGAGTTCTTTGAAACAGAGAAAAATAATACCGTCATTGAAAAGGCTGAAAGAAAGCGTAAGGGTAAGCAGAGAGCAAGAAAGGCAAAGAAAGCAAAAGCAGAAACCGTTAAGGCAGAAACAAAAGCAGTTAAACCTGTTGCCGATGACGATGTGCTTCCTTGGGATTAAAGGGGATAGGTTAAGATGAAACGATTGGTCATATTTTTATGCGTTACAATGGTGATTGCGTGTGTGGGTTGCAGTTCAGATAGTCCAACACAAGTGACGGAAGAACCAACCCCCACGGCAAGCATTGACCCTGTTGTAGCACAGACGGACGCTTTACTTGGGATAACCGATGACGACATCGAAGATTATGCGTCTTGGGGTGATGATATGCAGTTTATCATAGCGGTTGATATGTATGACCACCCGAATAATTATTATGATAAGACCGTAAGGATAAGCGGGAGATTTTCCGTAACAGAAGATGATGAAACGGGCGACAGACGATATTATTGCGTTGTAGACGGTAAAGAAGAAGGCGTAAGCGTGGTCTTGATACTTACGCCAAGTGATAGTCTGACCTATCCCGATGATTTTCCCGAAAACGATAGCGTTGTGACCGTACAGGGTAAGTACGGAATATGTCGTTCGGAAAATAATGCGTATGTTTTCATAGCAGACGCAACATTCGTAAGTAAGGAGTAGTTTTATGCTTTTAGGAGTTTTGGCGTTTATCAGCGTAGGGGCGTGGATAGTTTTAGCAATTCATACCGTGTGTAAGGATAAAGAAACCCGTGTGGTACTGACATCATTTGCGGTACTTATCACGGTTCTTTCTCTTTTTGTGATGTTTTCAATAAATAAGAACAAGGAAGATACCACTTTGACAGGAGAAGTCATAGATTTAAGCCTAATGCCACAGGAAAAGGCTTATGGGTATTTAATGGAAATATCCAAAGACCCACAGGCATACCTTGGAAAGACCATTCGTTTGCGTGGTATCTTTTTTGTACAGGGCGAAGAAACAGATAATCAGACTGTACATACACATACAGACGGCAACAATTACTATTGTATCGTAATGGATAAGGACGGTAACTCAATCCCAATGGATTTCATACCGCCACAGGATATGGAATACCCGTCCGACTTCCCGCCCATACAGACCGATATAACGATACAGGGCGTATTCACGGCATTTGCTGATGAAGAACAGGGACAGATGTATTGTGCAATCGTAATGGAATAAGGAGATATGAGATATGAATGATAAGGGCTTTTATTTTGGACTACCCAAAGGTGTAAAGAAAAACATAGTATTATCACTTGACGAAACGCCCCAAAATGTTCCAAACGGTCTTGTTCTTGGAACATCGGGCGGTGGAATAGGATTTTATACAAAATCAATGATTGCAAAAAAGATTGCAAAGGAGATTTCAAATGGCAAGTGTAAATAAGAAACATAAGGCAAAGAACTCTTATATTCATAACGGCAACGAAGCACAGAAAATCCATAAGTGGAAGCGTGTTGCCTATTTTATCAAGGCTGACAGATTAAACGGTAGGGCTTCTGTCCGTAAAGAGCAAATCGAAGCCGTATGACAAACATAGGTTCTTATTTGTATAAGAGTTACACAAGAAAGAAGAAAGGAGTAAATTTTGTTTGCTTCAACAGTATTTTTTGCAGTAGTTTGGAATATTCTTATTGATTGGTATTTTGCTGACTTACTTCTGACGCATACATTTATTTCAACATTCAAAGAAAGCACCGCCCGTATGATTGTATATTGTGTAATATGGGTGCTTTGCCATACAACTTATATTATGTATCATAAATACGGCAGAATGTATCTTGATGATTAACAAAACGCAGAAAGGAGTAGAAAAGAGTAGATTATGGGAACACTTAACTTGCAGAAGTTATCAAGAAGGACAAAGCCACAGACAAAGGTTAAAAAGCCTGTTGACCCGTCTATTGTGATGAAGCAAAAGGGCGAACTTACAGGGTGCGGAAGAATACCCTACCACCTGTTTATCCGTGATGTGCGTAAGAAATTTGGTGTAAAAGGTACTGACCTTTGCAAAGCACTTGGCTATGATAAGTCAATGCTTTCACAGTACCAAAACGGCTATCGTATTCCGAAACCCGAAAGTATTGCCAAAATCTACAAGGAACTTGGCGTTGAAGTATCGGTAAGATACGAAGTTGTGTTCCGTAAGAAGGAAAACACAGAGAAAGACAGTCCCGTGGAATAACGGGGCTTCTTTTGTTATTGCATAGATAAAAATGTTAAAGTAGAGAGTAGTAATAGAAAATCTATGAAAATCTTAATGTAAAGGTGGAAAAAGAAAATGGCAAGCAAGAATAATGTTGAAGGTTTGCAATCCGCAGAAGTCGGAATGATTTATGAGTTCATTGAAAGAACAGGAGAGATAAATAAAAAGGTTCTTGTAATCCAAAACGAAAAGCGAAGTGAAGATAATCTTGTTTCAATCCTTATGCTCGGAACGAAAAAGGGAATGAGTGATACTATTCCCGTGAAATTTGACGGTGAAACCTATTATGTGCATTGTGGTATGCTTACCTATTGCAGACGGGTATCGCTTGGCAGACGGCTTGCGAAGATTTCCGATGACAGCATAAAGCGTATCAAGAAAAACATTGCCTTTCAGTTGGGGCTTAATGATGACCCTAACGATTATAAGGCACTTTATGAGAATTTGTTGGCAAAAGTAACAGGCACGGAAAGGGAATAAAAAATGTCGAGAGATTGGAAACCCATTGAAAACTATCTTGCTGATGTGCATATTCATAACGGCAGACTTCACGAAGCAAAATTAACAGTCCACGAAAATACCGCCGAAGAAAAAGCGATGGTTGGCAGACTTGCCGAGGTCATAGATGACATCTGTTACTCTTACGATTATTACGGCTACCAAGACGCACTTGTAGGAAGCCGTGAAGATAATATCGAAGAAATCAGAAAAAACATTTGGAATTGTTTTGAAGAAGCAGACGCTATTATCAAGGGGCTGAAAGACATTATTGCAGACCTTGATGAACAGGCGAAGGATATGAATGGCGACCTTGTATCTGTTGAACAGAGCATTGCAAATAATCATCTTTCCGATGATGACGGGAAACATCTTAAAGAAATGCACAACCTTTTTGTAAGGGCAAGCCTTTCAATCGACCAATTAAGTGATTATATCAGTAAGCACAGATGTTGGAACGATGACGCAAGGCGTGACTTTCCGAAACTTTCATTTCTTATGGGCGGTTTTGAAATGAGTATCTATCAGAGCCTTGAAAAAGACAGTCCCGAATGGGCGTTCTATCAGACTGTGGAAAAATTCCTTGGCATTGAAATGGAAATGGCAACACATACCTTTGTCGAACACACAGATAAGATGATGGAACTGTGTGCTGATAAGAGTGACCTTGAAACCAAATACGGCGATGTAGGTAAACACCTGTCGGAAGCCGTTAAGAAATGGTTTGAAGGAAACTATGTGGAACATTTCTATGACGCAAGGGAAAACACGGGTGCTTTCCGTTATGACCTTGCAAAGTTGTTAGACGAATACAAAAAGGAATATGCCCACGAAGGAATGAAATCTATGAGCATTTCTGATGTTGTGAAAAAGGATAATAAACCCAAGGGAGTAGGAAAGGAATGAAGAAAAAACTTGCAATCATTACAAGCGTAATCTGTGTAGTTGCCATTATCGGCGTGATTATTGCCGTTATTGTGGATAAGTGCAGTACGGATAAACTTTCAGATTATGACGATGAATACTTTGATGATGAAGATGAAGCAGAAAAAAGGGACTATGTAGCCCTTGATAACGAAGATAAGGAGTAAGCGATGAATAGCGACACAAATAACACATCAATGGAAGAAAAAGCGTGTGAAATGCTTGAACAACTTTCTTATACGCTTTATCCACCCGAAAGGTTACAGCGTGCGGGATTTCAGCCGTCTTTTTATGACCCGCAGTACACCATAAGACAGGTGCTTGAAAACAAGGTGTCAAGTTCTATCCCAATGGAAAAAAGGGAAGAATATCTTGCTTTCGGACATACGGGGAATGGCGGTAAGGACGGTGCTGTTTATTGTGGTGCTATTGTTACTGAAAGCGGTAAGAAGTGCGGAGAATTTATGTATCATTCCGATACGGGCAAGGTTGATTATTTCTCTATGAAGGAAATAGAACGACAGCGTATCGAAAAGACACCGTATTTCGACCTTAAAATGGTGCTTATGACACCGAAGGATTTTACGGAACTTTGCCGTAAGGGTATGGGGCTTGATGATAACCGTGGCAGACTTCATTTAAGACCGCTTACGGAAGCCGAATTTGAAAGAGTTGCGGAAATCTATACGACCATTACGACTACCGTTTCCGTTACCAAAGAACAGGCAGAAGAATTGAAGGAAAAGGGCGAAGCCGAATGGGTTCATCCGATACAGGAAAACGGTCTTGAACCTACAATGGACGATATTGAATGGGGATATGACTTACAGGAGTATTATGTACCGTCCGAAGCAGACCGTCCCGTACTTATGGAACAGCCCGTTCAGCAGAACTATATTTCGCCCGTGTATATGAGTGGAATAGAACAGAAGATTACCGATATGAAGGAAACTCTTGCTGAAATGAAGAAGGAAAAGGAACGACAGGAAGATAACGATTATGCTGTACCGCAAAGGCGTACACCATATTAAGTTATAGTAGCAGTTGACCCACTACGGATAAGAGTAAGCGGTACTTATTCGTGTAATGTATTCAGCCAAACAAAGGAGAAACAGGTATGGACAGCGTTGAAAAACAGGAAAAGATGTATGAGTTTTATGAGTACATCGCAAACAAAATCGTAGACCTAAAGGTTTTTATCGACCATTGTAAGAACCCCGAAGATGAAACAGAAATCCGTCAAGACCTTCTAAAAATCAAGGACGCTTGTAAGGACATCGAGAGTGCGTATGACGCAATAACCGAACTTGAACAGGCAGAGAATGATGATGACGATGATGACGGCGGGGACGGATTTGAAAGTTCCTACGATAATTTCTGATATTTAAGAAACCACATAGTAGTTGTCCCACCAATAAAAACGGTGGGATAATTATTGTGTTTTGTAAAGAAAAGGGATATAAAGGTGAACAGTTATGAAGTGCTATCGGGTGTCTATATTATTCTTGCCATAATCTGTATAGCGGGACTTATATATTTCTTTGGGGTGTGGATAATCCCGCTTTTTCTTATCGTGGAAATTGTAAGTTATATGCTGACAAAGATTGTAGCGGAACTGATAGACAAATACAGACAAACAAAGTTGGAAAGGGTGGAAAGTAATAATGAGAAGATACAACATTCGGGTTAATATCGGTGATGATGACATAACTCACAAATTCTTTTTCGTCCATAAGGATTGGGAAAATTTATCCGATGAAGAACAGGATAAGGCATTTGATGAAGCCGTAAAGGAAATCAACCGTGTGTATGAATATGGTAGATTTGCTACACAGGTAGGTGTTTCAAGGCTGTTTGCAAAATACGGTTTTGAAAGAACATTGCCTTAAAAAAGGAGAAAAACAATGGTAAGGGGAAAAGTAAAGCCACTTAAAATAGACCGAACAGCAGTTCGTGTTCTTGTAATGTTACAGGAAGAAGTTTGGGAGTACATTCAGAACCTTTTTGAGAATAACATTGAAAACAAGGTTAATCGTGCGGAAATTAACGCACATAAGGATTTTGCCGAACTTGTTCTGATGAAGAAACTGAAAATTGAACAGAACGGCGATGTGACGGTACAGATAAGCCGTGAAGATTGGATTACGGACGAAGAAGATGAATATGTTTCTGTCCGTAAATTCATCAAGAAAAGCGGATATGCTGACCCTTGGGATAAAGAGCCTAATGAAGATTATGGCTGATTTATGGAATTTTCGCTTGACTTGTAAGAGAAAAGGTAGTATAATAAACTTATCAAGTTAAGAAAGCAAATCGGAAAGGAAGGTAAGTTTTATGTTGAAAGATGTTTATATCGGTCACGACTGTTTAGTGGAATTATCAGACGGTGGACGAGCAGTTGGCATTATTTCAGAAGTAGCAAAGAAGGGCTTTCACCTTGTAGATAAGGACACGAAAGCGGAAAAGCCGTTCAATAACGGAAGGACGCTTTTTACGGCAGATGAAGTGGATAGGGTTGTTCCCAACATTGCCCGTTCAAAGTTCTACACAAAAGAAGAACAGGCTTTGCTTGACGCTATGACGGAAGATGTACAGGCAAGTATCGCAAATGTCGGCAAAAAGAAGCCTACGGGCGTTGGTGGAAATGACGGTGATGTTCAAGAAGGACTTGACGGCAGAGATAAGCCACAGGAAAAGCCAAAGAAACGGAACAGGGGATTTGAGCGATGAAGGGACTGCTTATTTTAGGTGGGGTTTTGCTTGAATTTATCCTTGTGGTTTTGGGTGTTATGGGAATGATACGCAGAGCCGTAAGCAAATCCCTTAATATAGGTGATACAGTCGATGATTTTGACCGTTTGGAAGGAAGATGTGCTGTTACATCTGTAAAATCTTAAAATAAAGAGTAGTAGTGAAAGATACGGGAAAGTAAGACAAGAGTGTTTTGCTTTCCCTATTATTTTGAAAAGCAAAGGAGTTTTGAAATGGAAAACCATACCGTAGATAATGAGTTCAAATATGTATTCCAACTTTCTAAAAAAGTAGTCTTTGAAGTGGATTTCTATACTCTTGGCAGTAATTCCCACCCTTATTTTACAACAAGTGCAAGTGAATTTAATCAGCCTAAAACGGATTATCGCCGTTGTGGACAGGCACAGGACGAACTTTGTACAGGACTTGCAAAGAAGTTCTATGAAAAATGGGATAATATGCACCTTAAAGACATTCCCGATAAGGCGACTTACGATGAACTTTGTGCTGACATTGAAGGCTTAAAGGAAAGATACAATTTCATCGAAAGACACGGCGAAGAAGCAAGACGAAATATCAGTTTTTCCGCAGAAAAGGAACTTTCCAAACTTGAACCGAAGAAACCGCAAATGCAGACTTTCGGGAAAAGTGATGTTGATATAAGCAAAAAGGCACAGAACAAAGGGTTTGCAAAGGAGTGAGATTATGAGTGATTACATAGGACTTCCCGACAGTTATGACAGGTGGCTTACAACTGAACCCGAATATGATGAACCTACAATCGGGGCTATGATTTATGAACAGATTGACGATAATGACCCACAGTTTAACGATGAAAAGGGAACATTCAATGTCTATCTGTGTGATAGCGATATTATAAGAAACCTGTTTGATAAAGAAGGTAAGTTTACGGAATGGGAAGATATGACTTACCCCGAAGGTAATGACCTGTATTATTTTAATTTCTATGCGGAAATTTACAGGACGGAAGATGGACATTCTGCAAGACTTATCGTATCTGTAAACGCAGAAGATACCGCTACTTACGATGAAGTAGCAAAGCAGTTGGAAAAGGATTGCGGTATAAAAAATGACGGTGTGGTACTTCTTGAACCCGATGAAGTCGAAGGTATTATTGAAGGAGTGACACACTTTGTACAGGAAAGCAAGGAACTGTGTGACGAATTTAACATTATGTTCGGAACAAAACTTGTTTCCCTTGAAGAACAGGAAGAAGAATATGCACAGCCCGTTCCTTCCGATAAAGAAATGCAAGATATGGCAGACAAGGAATTTGAAAGCCGTGTAAATGCCTTGAAAAGCGACATAGCACAGACTTTAAGGGATTGTGAACTTGTAGGAAATAATCTGTACCACGAAGATGACTTTCTTACCTGTGGCAGAAAACTTTCCCTTGAACAGATTATCGGTGACGGAAAGACGGAAACAAAAATGGTTACGGGTTTTAAGTACACCCTTGACCCACAGGTTGTATCTGACGCTGTAAAGACTTATGGAGAAGCGGAGAACGGTTCAATTATGCAAAAGAAGATAGAAACGCTTCTTAATAATTGTGGATATACGCAGTTGGTAGACCAAATGCAGAAAGCACAGACCATTTCCAAAACTGATGTACCTGTTGAAAAAACAGACATCAAAAAGGGACAGGTACAGGAATAATCAAAACCATTCAGAAAGGAAGAAAAAAGATAATGGAACAGACAAGAGTAAATAATGATGAAAATATCGTGGAACGGGATAAGGCAGAATATGAACCTATGCCGTTTGAGTACACCCTTTTTGTATCTTCCGAAAAAGTCTTGCAGTATGCGTTAAGCAAGGGCGACAGCCTTGATTTGAAAGAAACACTAATGGAAGATATAGACGGTGGCAATGACCGTTTTGTAGGAGATTTGAGTAATGACGACCAAATATATTCCGAAGTCGGAGTGTCATACAAGGAACTGAAACGCATAGACATTAAGGATTGGCAGAAAATCCTTTCTGTGGAAAATATGGAAGGTTTTGAGATTGATACCGACAACTTTATGCACATAGACATTACCGTAAGTATTGATACTGACGCTCTTAAAACGGCTGTTGAAAAGGCAAGAGAGCCAATGACCTTTGATAAAAATGATGTAAAACTTAAAAACGAAAAGACTGTTCAGAAAGGAAGGGAATAACAAATGAGTAGGATTGATGACATTTATCTTGCTGAACACTATGACGAGTATTTCGGAGAAGGTAGCGATGGTTATGGTGACGGCGGTTACGATAGCGACTATGATGAAGATGTAAAGATTGTAAGGTCAATGGACGAAGATGAAGTCCGTGCCGACTTTGAAACAGCATTAGAGCGTGTGAACCACGGAGATAGCCTGTCGGAACTGCTTAATTGGGGTTTTGGCAAAGACGACCTTACAAGCCTTGCTACCATTCATCGTGACAGGGAAGATTTAAGGGAAAAAATAGAAGAACTGTTGGAAGATTGCAATTTCCATACTGAAATGTCTGATTTCCAAATGGAAAATTACAGTCCTTACATTGAAGAAGCAATCGTTATCGACAGGGAAGGCAAGACACCCAAGGAGATTGCACAGGCGTATGTGGAAGCATACGGCAAGGACGCTCTTACCCACTATAAGGAAGATAGCGTGGACTATAAGAAAATGTCCAAAGATGAACAGAAAACCTATGGTATTATCAATTCACAGGTTAAGAGCAAGGAGTTTTCTGACCGCCTTGCAGAAGGCGTAGGCAAGGTATTTGAGAACGATAAGTTTAAGGAATGGCTTGCTTTCTCAAAGCAGTTCCATAACTATTCATTCAATAATACAATGAACATTTTCGTGCAATGTCCGAACGCTTCTATGGTAGCGGGTGCTTCAAAGTGGAAGGAACTTGGTAGAACCATTCTTCCCGAACATTTTGGAAAGGGCATTACCATTTCCGTGCCGAACCTTCGTGATTTCACGGATATGGAGAAACTGAATAAGTACCTTGACGGACAGGTTACAGACGGTTGGATTTCGGAAGCAGAAGCCGACAGTTACCGTGCTACTCTTGACGAAAAGGGCAAGGTAAGTATCGTAAGCGGTTTCTCTTACGCAAAGGTTTATGATGTATCAATGACCGAAGGCAAGGAACTTCCGAAGAATGAAACAAGGGAAACCCTTAATCTTTCCCTTGATAACTATGATGACATTGTAAAGGCACTTACTGAAATATCCGAAGAAAACGGTGTGCCTGTTACTTATGCAAGCACCGATGACGGAAGGCTTGATAGTGCCTACGGATATTTTTCACCAATGGAAAATAAGATTGTCGTCCGTGGCTGTGATTACGAAGGCGAACCCCGTTCACAAGCCGATGTAGTGCGTACTACGGCACACGAAATGGCACACTCTATGCTTCACGGTAAGGAAATGCTTACAGCGGGTGTTGACAGTTCTGACAGGGCATTTAGCCGTTCTGATAAAGAAATTGAAGCCGAAGGTACAGCACTTCTTGTGTGTGAACATATCGGCTTTGACAGCGGTACAAACACATACGGCTACCTTGCTTCATATCTTCCCGAAAAGGCAGAAGATAGGGTTGATATTTTGAGAAAAGCAACTGATAAAATCCTTAAATGTTCGGCTGAAATCAATGCAAGATTTGATGAAGCCTACAAGGAGATTGAGCAGTCGAAAGAAGCCGTACAGGATATAGAACAGTATTGTGACAGTCGTTCCGAAGCAGAAATTCGTGCAGATTTCAAATCGGCACTTGCCCTTGTTCAGTTAGACGAATATGGAAATTATAAAGTAGGTGCTATTTCCGAAAAAATAGGTTGGGGCTTTTCTGAAAAGGATATTGAAAATCTTGCAATTATTTATCGTGACGGCGATGAAGTAATGCGTGAAAAGGTTTGTACATTGTTATCCGATAGCAATTTTCATACCGAAAACCTTGACTTTTCAAACGGCGATTATGACAAGTACATAAAATCCGAACAGCCTATGCAGACTTTTGGTAAGTCTGATGTAAAAGCAGAGCAGAATAAGACACAGAGTAAAGGAGAAACAAAATGAAAGTAGGAGATTACTATGTTGAAATGTATGTAGATACGGCATTTGAAGCCTATGAACTCAATCGAAATGATATGAGCAAGGAAGAAGCCGAAGAAAAATGGGAAAATTGTAGTTCCTGTGCTTGTATGTATTGCCGTGTGTACGATGATGAACTTTACTTTAATGAGATTGATGATTTTGTAATTCATCAAGACGAAGTTGTAGATTATTTGGGACTTGGGGACAACGATGACATATTAGATGTTGATATGGACGAAGTTTTTGACAAAATGGTTAATGACGGATATATCAAGCAGTTTATGAATGAAAGCGACTATCCAAAGCCCGCACAGACCTTTAATAAGTCTGATGTGGATATGCCCAAAGACAGCAAAATTCAAAGCAAAGGAGAAACAAAATGAGTGTAATCAAATGTGGCTTTGAAATAGAAATTACCGATGATAAGGCTTTCATCGAAAAGGTTGCGAAATATATGGAAACAGAACCCGAATTGGTTACTTATGATAATATTTCCAACTTCATAGAAGATAGTATTTTTAATGATTTTAGTTATGGTAGTGGCGAAAAAAGCCACCAAATCCGTACTGATAATCAGATAGCAGATGTAGCCCGTGTCCGTGGCATTGAAACAGACGGCGGGTTCTACACTTCTATTGATTGTGACGAAATCGTAGAAGTCGTAGATAAGATGTACGATGAAAAGCAACGGGGTTTAACAGACGGCGAATTTGCTAAATCAGTTTTTGATATGCTTTCCAAAGATGATTACAAGTATCTCAAAGATTATCAAGATACAAATGTAACATTTCTTGAAGTACAGGATTTTGAAAAATCTGAAACATCATTTCAATTCGGTGGTGATAGTTGGCAGAACTCACAGGCGGGACTTTCAGATTTTTGCAACAGTTATTTTGCTAAAAACAGCGATAAGCAGTATGTTTATGATTTGGAAATAAAGCAAGAAGGCATTGCTGAAAATTGGCACATATCAGTTGATATGAATGATAAGCGTAATGATTATCATATTACGCTTGTTAATGATTATATAGGCAAGCATATTGATTTGAGTACCGCTTCGGCACTTAAAGAACTTGGGCTTTCCCAAGAAAGTCTTAATATGACGGGTTTTATCAACAATGTGCAGTCTATTCTTTCACAGGCTATATATGATGTTCCGTCATTTGATTATATCGAAAAGAATACGCTGTATGTTGCGAAGTTCGATAATGGCGACAGGCGTGTAGGTACGAAGGAAGCCCTTGCTTGGGTGCGTAATGACCCGAACCTTGACGAAATCGGTGAAGCGTCTTGGACAGCACAGCCACAGGATTTACAGCGTTTCTACAAGGCTTTTGACAGGGCTTGGAAAGAAGGAATGTACGCTTATGGTGAGTTCAAGTCCTTTTATGACAGTTGGGTGAAAAATCCCGAAAAATACGAACCGCAGACAAGGGAAGTTATTGGCAAACTGTCCGATGAACTTGCAAAGTTAAGTGTTTATGATGACCTTATCATCAAAAACTATGACGGACAGGGTGCGGGCAATCACAGGGTTGGAAACTTTGTGGAAGCCCTTGCGGAAATCGGTACGGACTTTGATGTGGTTGAAATAAAGCCTAAAGAGCCGAAAAATCAGTACAGTTATACGGAAATAACGGTGCAGACTGATGACGATAAGGCTTTTCAAAGATATGACTACGAAGCAAACCGAAAAGCCATTAAGCACGATAAGTATATGGGTGACGGTAAGTATGAAAGCATACAGACCTTATCGAAAAAAGATGTAATAAAAAAGGATATAGAGCAACAGAGATTACAGAAGGGGAAGGAATAATGGCAGAAAAAGATGTATTTCGTGATATAGGACAGGAAGTTTGGTTTAATGCAGAAGAACTGCTTAATCCGTCTACCATTCAATATGACGACCAAATCATAATGAGCGTCATTGATACAATGAGAGCCAAAGACTTTGACGGGCTTGGTGATAATATTCAAGATAAAAATATCAAATCGTTTCTTACCTTTTTGTCGGAAAACAAGGACGGTATCTTAAAAGACGGTCTTAAAGATTTTTACGATACAAATATGTGGAGTATCATCGAATTTGATAACACAGACTGTGTGCGTGGTTCATATATGAAAGACGGATATGTGATATATGACATACACTTTGGCATTGACATTGAAAAAATGGAACAGTTTATGGTTGAGAACTCAAACCTTGTAAATGCGGGGAGTGTACCTTTTATCTTTGACGATAATGACCTTACGACAGATAAAATTATCCTTGATAACATCGAATGGGATATTTCCGAAGATGACTTTGATGACGCTTATGATGAAGGCTATGGGGAAATGTCCGATTGGATTGAAGAAAACGGATATGCAGATGAAGTCGAAAATTGGGATGAACAGGAAAAAATCGACAGATACAAGGAATACATTGCCGATACCTGTGGCGACCCCGACAGCAACATCGTTTGGTATGATGAAGGCAATGACCTTGAAATTGAAATACCCGTACTTCCAAATGATACCGCCAAAGATATTGCACAAATGCTTAATGACGGCGTTGACCGTAACGGCTTCTATTGGGAACATATAAACGATGTTCTTTATGACCGTTTCGGATTAAGGGCTGTGGGCTTTGATGTGGAAGCCCCCGAACCTGTTATAAAATCGTTTGATAAAAACGATATTGATATAGTAAAAAACAACAAACAGAAGGGAGAAAAAGAACTATGAGTAACGAAAAGAACAAGCAGAATGAAAAATTGGATATAACCTATAAGGTGGCAGATTGCTATACTGCAATGAATGACGGAGAACTTGATGAAGATTATTGGCGTGATAGTTTTGGCGGTCTGTGTATTGAAGCCGACTGCAAGTTTGACGGCAAGTGTATCGAATTTTCTTTGTCAATAGATGACATTACGGAATATCTTGGTGACAAGGCAGAAGATGTCAAGGACAGTTATGACGGTGATGAAATGGGCTTTATCGTGGACACCTTTGAGAAAATGAAAGACGATAAGGAATACATAATGAAGAATTTTATCGACAGAAAAATGGCTATGTTCAGCAAGGACGATGTAAAAATAGAGCCGAACAAGACAAAGGGAGAAACAAGATAAATGGACGGACAAATAACCCTTTTCGATACACAGAATATCGAACGAATGGAAGCCTTGCGGGTAGAACTTGCGAAGGCTTCTGATGATTATTATAACGGCACGGAGAGTATGTCGAACTTTGAGTATGACCAAAAGTTCGATGAACTTAAAGTATTGGAAGAACAGTATGGCAACCCGTCTGATAACTTCACAGACAGGGTTGGTGCAGAAGTTGAACCGCAGTCGGGACTTCCGAAAGTCACTCACGAATACGAAGCAAAATCGCTTGGTAAAACGAAGTCGGTTGATGAACTTATCAAGGAACAGAGCAAGACTTCGGACGGTATGAACGGTAAAACCTGTCTGTCGTGGAAATTGGACGGCTGTACCGTGCAATTAACTTACGACAAGGGGGAACTGCAACTTGCCTGTACCCGTGGTGACGGTAAAGTAGGACAGGATATTACTCAAAACGCATTATTCATAGACGGCATACCGCAGACCATAGATTACAAGGGTAAATTGGTTGTCCGTGGTGAAGCCCTTATGTCTTATGCAGAGTTTGACAGGTTGAATACGGACGGACAGTATGCAAATCCCCGTAATCTTGCGTCTGCCACGATAACGGCACTTGATAAATGGTTGCTTACACAAAGGAATATCGACTTCAAGGCGTTTGAACTTGTCCATAGCGATTTGGTGGACTTCGGTTTTTCCGAAAATCTGAAATGGTTGCAGAGCAAGGGTTTTGATGTAGTACCACACGAAGTTGTTGCCCTTACCGATTTGAAGGAAAAGATTGCCGAGTGGTCGGAAGCAGATAAGATAAATGCACTTGGCTATCCTGTTGACGGGCTTGTTGTGGCGTATGATGATACGCATAAAGTAAAAGGTCTTGAAGGAACGGAACATCACCCGTCACTTACAAAATCTATGGCTTTCAAGTGGCAAGACGAAAAGGTACAGACCAAACTTACGGCTATCGAATGGTCGCCGTCAAGAACAGGTCTGCTTAATCCTGTTGCCGTGTTTGATACGGTAGATTTGTGCGGTACAAAGGTAAGCCGTGCTTCACTTCATAATGTGTCGTATATTCAGAACCTTAATCTGAAAGTCGGTGATAACATTACCGTCTATAAGGCAAATATGATTATCCCACAAATAGCGGAAAATCTTGACCGTAATAAAGGCATTACCGATGTTATGCACGGTGTTGAATGTCCTTGCTGTAAGAAACCCGCTACTATCAAGAATAATAATGGTACTCTGACAATGGTATGTGAAGATGAAAAGTGTCTTGCAAAACAACTTGGCACTTTCACGCATTTCGTGGAAAAACACGGAATGAATATAGAAGGGCTTTCGGAGAAGTCACTTCTTACTCTTATGGAGAATGGGGTTATAAAGGAGTTATCCGACCTGTTTAGGCTTTCCGAAGCCGACAGGTTGGCATACACTTCTATCGAAGGGCTTGGCGACAAAGCCTTTGATAATCTGCTTGCAAGCATTGAAAGGGCAAAGACCACCGATACGGAACACTTCCTGTATGCGTGTGGTATCGAAGGCATTTCAAAGGGGCAGATTAAAGAGATTGTAGGGTATCTTAAAGAGAATTATAGCGGAAGCCTTAAAGATTATCAGTCATCGGACGGCAGTTATGATTTGCTTGGCGTGTTGGTAGGTATGGAAGAAAGCGGATTTGATTTTACCCGCATAAACGGTATCGGTGATGTGCTTGCAAAGAACCTTTCAGACTTTATCGAAAAAGAACTTATCGAACCCGAATATGGCAAAGGCTTTCACGATTGCTTACAGTACCTTACTTTCAAGGATAAGCCGTTGGAACAGAGTAAGGATTTACCACTTACAGGCAAGACTTTTGTTATCACGGGAACGCTTAACGGCTTTGCAAACCGTGATGAACTTGTATCGGTTATCGAAGCAAACGGCGGTAAGGTGTCGGGAAGCGTATCGAAGAATACCGATTACCTTATCAATAACGATGTGACTTCCACAAGCGGAAAGAATAAGAAGGCACAGGACTTGGGAGTTCCTATCATATCCGAAGCAGAGTTTATAGATAAGATTAGGGCTGATAATCCTACTCAAATGCAGACCTTTTCAAAGTCTGATGTTGATGTAGCAAAAGATAAGGCAAAATCCGAAATAAAATGGTAAGAAATCACTTGATTTGTAAAGAAAAAGGTGGTATAATTATCTTATCAATTAAAAGGAGAAATATTTGATGATTACAGTATTATGCGGTAAATCGGCAAGCGGTAAGGACACGCTTTTCAAGGAACTTATAGAAAGGGGTTTTGAACCTATCATTTCAACTACATCACGCCCTATGCGTGAAGGTGAAACAGAAGGCAAGGAATACAACTTTGTAACCCGTGAAGAATTTGAAAAGCGTCTTGCAGAAGGTAGGTTTCTTGAACACCGTTCCTACGATACTCTTGTAAACGGCAATCCCGATACTTGGTACTACGGAATGGAAAAACGGGAATATGACAGGGGCAAGGACTACCTTGTAATTCTTGACCTTGAAGGTGCAAAAGCCTTTAAGGAAGCCTACAAAGACGATGTTTTTGTTGTCGGTATCGAAGCCCCCGATACAAAGCGTAAGGAATGGGCTGAAAGTAGGGGGTCTTTCGATGAAACAGAGTGGAACAGACGCTTTGAAGATGATAAGGTAAAATTCGCACCCGAAAATATGGCTGAAATGTGCGATACCGTCATTCAGAATACCACTTCCGTAGAAAACCTTATGTATCAGTTTGCACAGGCTTGTATGAAAAGGGTAATGGAAAAACCCGAAGATAAGTATGCTATTGCAAACAGATTTGGTGACGGTGCAGACTTACACCGACATTCGATTGATGATTTTTTACTTGAATACGGAAGGCGGGAACTGTACCGCTATGATATAGACGGTATTAAATGCCACAATTATATAGACGCTATGGTGACATTGCGTGATTTACAGGATAAGGGTAACGCTTCTGCGTGGGTAAAAGACCTTATGGGATATAACAGGGAAGGACTTGTAGCACTTAAAGATATTACGGAACATAGCCGACTTGGAAACCGCCTGTGTACGCCTACGGAAATTTCAAGAGATTTTTGCAATATTACTTTTTCATATCTTGGAGATAAAAGCACAGCCTACAAAGACATAGAAGCAAAATGCCGAAACTCTTGGTATTTGAAAGAAGATTATAAAACTATGTTAATCCATAAAGGATATAGTTTTGACGGTGATATTGCAATCTTAAACGGTAAACCGACAGGAGAACGGATAGAAATAGATGTTCTTGGAGAAAAGCCTTCCTGTTGTCTTGCGAGAATGTCGGATAATGAATATACGGCTAAAGCAGATTGTGGGCAGAAAAGGCAAAATGAAGAAAAAACGGTTATAGGTAATGCCGTTGAGTATATGGGTATGCTGTTATCGGCTATCGAACAGTTGCAATGTGACGAAAATGTATCAATTCCTATGCACCCGCTTGATGTGGAAAGAGCGAAGGAGAGTTATCTGAAACTTGGGGAATTGCAAGACACCTTACGGCAACCCGATTTTCAGAAGGCTATGCAGACGCTCACAAAACCCGATGTATCTGAACGACCTAACCGAACACAGACCGTTCAAAAATCTTAAAATAGAGAGTAGTAATGTAAGGGAAAACGGTGGAAGTAATAAACAGATATTGCTTCCACCATATTTTTGTAAAAAGAAAGGATATGGCTATGAAAATTTACGACAACCCTAATCTTGGTGCTGACATTGAACAGGCGAAAAAGGATTTTAATGAAATAAGGGCTTTTCTTCACGATTTTTTTGCAGACGGCAAGGAAAAGACCGTAAAGGATTGGCTTGCGTATTGCGAAGAACACCCGTCTATCGGCGGTGGCATAGAAAATGATATGACTGCTATAAACGGTGGGTATGCTGTTTCTACGATGACCGAAAGCGAATTAAATAATGTCGTTACACATATTACCATTGAAGATTACGGTATGCTTGCTAATGTGGATTACATCTATCCCGCAAATAATCCGTTTACAGCAGAAATCCGTTCTGACGAATATGACGAAGAAGTTATGACAATTTCTGAAAGCAATTTTGATGAAATTGAAGAAACAATCGGATGGGACTATTTAACGGCTTTACCTGAATTTTCGTTGGCTGATGTTGACCGTTACAAAGCATTGCTTGAATTTTTAAGGGAAACCGATAAGGATTATCAGATGTATGACATCGTAGAAGATTATCAAGAGTGGAGAACCTACGAAACATCATACAAAACCCCCGAAGGCGAGTTTGCCATAATGACTGACGATGAAGCAATGGAATATCTTGCCAATGATATTGAGAACCTTATTGACGAATGTGGGCTTGAAAATGCCTTTGGCAAAGGTTATTGGGAATATGTACGGGATAATTTCGTTGAATGGGACAACGGCGAAGATTGGTTTCGTGATGACCACGAAGCATACCTTCGTGACATTGAAAACGAAACTTACGGCTATGAAGATAGCATTTTTGAAAACCGTTTACAGGAAGAACTGTTTGAAGCCTTATGTGATACGGAATGTCTTGAAAATTACAAGAATTACAGGCGTGAAATTGCTGATTTTGAAGCAACCGATGACCCGAAAGAACTTGCAAGGAAAATCCTTGACGGTATGGGGCTTGAAGATGTTGAACCGAACACAGATGACATTCAGATAATTCACCCGTTGGGATATATCAATAATGGAGATACTGTGGAAGCCGATACCGATATTATCACGGATATTGTCCTAAAGGGTAAGGCTATGGACAGTTACGGGGAATTTTCAAACAAGATGTTTTTATGGCTGTCCAACCCTAAAGAAGAAGGCAGAGAAGAAGTGATTGCTAAATATATTGAAGGCGAATATGAAAATTCTCTTGTCGATATTAAGGATATTCGTGAGTGGTTTGAAAACTATGAAGATAATAAAGAAGAACTGATTAAACAGGCGATTGACAAATTTATTGACGATTTGGACGGCAATTACTTGGAAGAATATCTCTTTCAATTAGGTGATGACAATTTGAAGTACCTTATCGAGAACGGGGAGTGCAGTATTGATTATAAGGGCATTGCGGAATGGACGGAGAGCATTGACGGACTTGGGCGTATTGCTTCTTATGACGGCAAAGATAATGTTGTCGGTGATTATCATATCTTCTGTATGGACGATAAGGGCATTGAAAGACGGTCTGTACCGAAAGAAATGCCGTCTATCACAAAAGAAGATGTGTCGGTAGAAAAGACCATACAGAAAAATAAGGGTAACGGGAAGGTAGACTAAAATGCAGTTGCTTTCAGATGAAAGATTACAGGAATTAAACCGCATAATGCTTGGGCTTGGTCGCCCCGATGAACGGGACGATGTTGGATATAACAAGCCCGATTGGAACAGAATGGAAGCCCTTGGACGCTTCACGGGAAGGCTTAATGATGAAATGCGGTTTGCTATCGTGGACGGCTTATCCCACTATAAGAACACGCAACTTACATCTTCGGCTGACGATATTGAGTTTACCCGTGAACATTACAGGACATTACTAAATACCGAAAAGCCCCGTTCTTTCCGTGGTGAAGATATATCGTCTAATAAGGACGATTTCACATCAAGGAAAGTGCATTTTGTTAAGGAAGATGACGATAAGGTATATCTTAATTTTGAAGGCAAGGTATATCTTTATAACTTTGCACCGTATTGGAAAGAATATGGTTGGACGGATAATTCTTACACTACGCTTTGGATTGCAAAGGAACGCTTATCGGACTTCATAGACCGCTTGAAAGATTACGGTGATTTTGGTTACGAACCCGATGAAGAACTTGCAAAAGTGATAGAGCGTGTAAAGGAAGAATTGTCAAAAAACGGCGAGAATGTACGGGACACACTCTCCGTGATAGGCAAGGACGATAATGCTGTTTATATTGCCTTTGACGGTTTTGCTGATGTCCGTGGCTTTATGACAGACGAAAACAACGCACTTGGACGGAAGGCTTTGAGTTGGACTACGATGAACGGAAAATATGTTCTTCGTGTGGACAATGACGAATTGCCGTACCTTTACAGAAAGGCTACGGAAATCGGATTTGTGAATAAAGAACTTTCGGAAAGATTTGCAAACTTTAAGTATTTATCTACGGACGAAAGGCTTATGCTTGCGAAAAGCAAAGTATTGGAAAAACGGGAAGAAGTAAACCGTTCGGGCAATGAACTGATTGATGTAAACGCCCTTTCGCTTCCTTTTACGCCTTACGATTTTCAGATTGATGACGCAAGAAATATCATCGGTCATAAGTCTATGCTTATCGGTCACGATATGGGCTGTGGAAAGACCTTTATTGCTTCTCTTGTGGGTACTTCCATTGACACGCCCAAAATCGTTATCTGCCCCGAAAGTTTAAGACTGAATTGGCGTAAGGAAATACATAATGTTGACCCGAACGCCGATGTTAGAGTGCTGTATTCCAAAGACACTTTTGACATTACAAAAGAAAATATGCCAAAGTGGATTATTGCGGGGTATCAGACCGTTGCAAAATACAACGAAGAATTGTCTGCCCTTGCCCACGATAACAAGGCGTGTGTGTTCATAGATGAAGCACATAACGGCAAGGCTATCGACAATATGGGTAATCCCGCAAGTAAGCGTGCAAAGGCTATTCTTAATATATGTGATAATGCAGAGTATGTATATCCGATGACAGGTACACCCGTGCCTACAAGGAACAAAGACCTTTTCAATATCTTCAAGATGATGAAGGTTGAAGAAATAGGCGGTATCAAGTTAAATGAAAAATGGGGGTTCTTTAATTACGGCAAAGAGTTCTGTGACGGCTATAATAACGGCTTTGGTTGGGATTTTAGCGGTAGTTCATCGTCTGATGTCTTGCACGAAGAATTACAGAACCTTATGGTGAGAAGGCTTAAAAGCGATGTACTGCCAAATCTTACAAAGCAAAGACTGTTCATTCCGACAGAAACACATAGCAGAGAGTATAAGAGAGTTGAAAAACAACTTGAAAATATGGGTAGTGAAGATACCTATATGGCTCTTGCTATGCACGGAAGGGCTGTTCTTTCAAAGGATAAGATTGATACAGCGATTGACCTTGCAGAAAGTATTCTTGAAGAAGATAAATCTATCGTCATTGTAAGCAATTTCAACGAAACCTTGGATAAGGTTGTGGAGAAATTCGGTGATGACTGCTGTACTATCCGTGGCGGTATGTCGGACACGGCAAAACAACAGGCAATAGACGATTTCCAAAGCGGAAAGAAAAAGGTCTGTGCCTTAAATATCATAGCGGGTGGCGTTGGTGTTACTCTTACCAAAGCCCACGATATGATTATCTGTGACTATGATTGGACACCTTCCAATATGTCACAGGTGGAAGATAGAATTTGCCGTGCGGGGCAGACCGAGCCTTGTCAGATACATTATATTTACTGTGAAAATGCCGTTCTTGATGAAATCTTCGTGGATATGATAACAGGTAAATCCGCTAACATAGATAATGTCGTGGACGGCAAGGAAAACTCAATGGATTTAAGTGAAGGCGTATCTTATATGCAACGGCTTAAAGCAAGGTTTCCGCAGAAAGAGAGTAAGGAAATGCAGACTATCGGTAAGTCCGATGTTGCCCCACATAAAACAAAGGTAAATAATAATGTGAAATGGTAGGCAGAATAACAACCTTAAAATCTTAAAATAGAGAGTAGTAGTGAGGGTTGAGATAGACGGCATAAAGCACGGGGAAAGTAAGGTTTACAACTTGCTTTCCCTATGTTTTTGCTAAACAGAATATGCAAAGGAGTATTTTATGAAACTTTCAGAAAACGATAAGCAGATACTTTTACAGAACGGATATGAACCCGAAGATTTGGTACAGATACAGGAAGCGGTAGATAAGAACCTGTATCGCCTTTATGATAAGAAGATTATAGAAACACAGGGACACGATGAAGGCTTGTCGGCTTCTATTTCTATTACGGCTGAACAGGCGTATGAGATACTTGGACAGGAAACTTTCCTTTCGGGTGTCGGAAGAAGTGCTTTTCACTACGATAGTTCCCGTGAGATTGAAGGCACAGCAAGCAGATACGGCGTGTCTTTTGATGTAGGCGAAACTATGTTCGATGGAAAGCATATCGAACACAGGGAAAATCCTTTTGTTTCCATTGAGAATATGGAAGAATGGAAGGAAAAAGTTTCAAAGAATATGGTGTGTGAAGATGATAAGATTAACGCCATTGTACAGTACATCAACGACATCACAGGCGGTGAAGAAGAATACACCGTAGAAGATGTCGAAGTTGATGAAGGGTATTCTAATCTTTACGATACTTATAAGACCCCCGAAGGTGAGTTTAGGGTATATGACGAAGATGACCGTGACAAATACGCAGAAGAATATGTAGAGAACATCATAGATGATTGTGGCGGGCTTGAACAGGCTTATGGTGAAAGTGCAGAGTATATCATCGACAACTTCTGTGAATGGCAAGACGGCGAAGATTATATGCACGATGATTATGAGAGTTATTACAATGACATTGAAAGCGAGAGTGCAAGCGATGACATCTTTGAGAACAGGTTACAGGAAGAATTGTTTGAAAAGTGCTGTGATGTAAGCGTTGATATGGACGATTACAAAGATTATGCAGAAAAGAAAGAAGCCTTCCGTGAACCCGATGATATGGAAGTGCTTGTTTGTGATTTTAAGGAAATGTTGCTTGAAGATAGCATACATATTTTTGAAGATGAAAACGGTGTTCTTTCTACAAACGATGAAGTCTTTGAAGAAATGGTCAAGTGGGTAAATGATGAAAACCGTAACATTGACGATTTTGAAAGAATAGAAAATGCTTATTTTGAAACTCTTTATCCTTATGACCTTGATGATTTCCACAGCATAGATGAATGGTTTTTCAACTATGAAGATAACAAAGATGACCTTATCGAACAGGCTATCGAAGAAATCATAAAGGACTATGATGACCCGATTTCTTGGTATAAAGAGCAGTTCGGTGATGAAGGCTTAAAGGCTATGATTGATAACGGAAATATCAGCATAGACTATAAAGCCCTTGCAGAGTGGGTTACAGATAATGACGGTTATGGCAGTATGATAGCATATTATGACGGGGAAGAACACGAAGTATGTTCGGACGGCGTACACATTGACTTTTATGTATATAAGACGGACAACGCCTGTATTCCCCGTACAAGTGAAAAGGCAGAAGATATGCCTACCATAGATAAGAACGATGTAAAAGGAATTGAAAATAACCCTAAAATTAACAAGGGTAACGGAAAGACAGATTAAGGAGTAATGCAATGGGTACATTTAAGGATTTCAAGTTTGCAGATTATAACGGAAAGAAAATTCCCGAAGAACTGCCTGTAAGTGATTACAGGGCTGTTCATATTCAGATTAAGACCGATTACAAATGGGGAAGCGGTTGGAATTATGAACAGGCAAGGAATTTTGAAAAGACCTTATATTCCAAATTAAGACAGGCGGGATATGACATCAAGGAAAACAACGATATTGTCGGTTCTTGTGACCACCTTGTATCTGCCGACAGGAAAGAAGATAATCACGGCAGAATTTGGGGTGGCAACAAACTTGATTTATATATGCACCCTATGGAGTTTACGGGATATGCAACCCTTAAAGATGTTGAGAAGATTATGGATATTCTCAAAAGTTGCCCCGAATGTATTTATGAAGTAAATCTTTTGAAATGTGATAAGGTGTACGACCTTAATCAAGGTGACTATGAAAATATCATTCTCAACAGTTCAAACGAGATTGTGGACGCAATCGCCACGGAAAAGGCAAAAAGTGGAAGGTTCTTTTCCGCTTCCGATGTTGGCTTTGATTTTGCAAGAGAAGCCCGTATTCCACGCTTCGGGGACAGCGTAAGCGGTGGATATGGCAGTTCCGATGTAGATGTACACACCGTCAATATGATTTCCAAAATGGCTGAAAAGACAGGACTTCTTGACCGTAATCAGCCACAGAAGGCACAGACTTTCAACAAGGCAGATGTGCAGATAGACAACGAAACGAAAGGAAAAGGTAAGGGCAGATGAAAGATAACATAGTAAAAGCCGATTACGAAATGGTCTTTTCACTTGATGAAATCGTTGCTATGGCTGATGATAATGTAAGTTATGGCGGTGGAAGATTTGCAAAGAAATGGCTTGATGAAATAGAGAATAATTCCACGGACTTTGTTCATTTTATCGCACAGGCGATTGATGAATATGACAAGTCGGTGGATATAGATAAGCAAATCGCTATCACCGATGACGATATGAATACGATGTACGCTTGGAGAGAAAATAATTGGGTATTTGACGGCGTACTTGAAAATTATCCAAAGATGACAAGGGACGAAGAAGGCAAAATTCCGTACACCGTAAAAGGCGACAGCGTTATCGTTAAGATGTCCGTAGGTATTGATGTGGATATGCTTAAATATTCACTTGAAAACGCAAGGGCGAACGAAATAATAAAAAGAAGCACAGAAAATCTTATGCAGACTTTTGATAAGAAAGATATGAATATGCCAAAGAATGATGTAAAGAATAAGGATAACATTAAAAAAGATTAACAGGTTTGGAGAGTGATAAAAATGGCACAGAAGGAATATGACAGCCTTTCTTTGCGGAATACCAAAGTAGGCGATATGGTCATATATGATAATGAATATATCTTATTTCACAGCCCGCCCTATGCGGATAGGAAAACGGACTTTTGGAAACTGCTTGTGGAGAACAAGTATGTTCCCAAAGAAGATGTCAATTCAAAGACATCTGTTCCGTATTCCCGTGAGAACCTTGAAAAGTCCTTTGTTTATGCTATGGATAATATGGACTTGGACAGGCTTGAAGGGAAGAGCCTTCCGACTATGTATAAGGCATTATTCAATAACAGCCTTGCACTTGATACAATGTCGGATTTGAAGGCTATGGGTGCGGGTAGGGGAAGTCTTACCGCCAAATATGAAGAAGGAGAGATTGCCTTTGAAGCAACAAGCGGATATGAAGGTAACGAAGCCTATACGCTGTATAAAGACGGACTTCCCGATATGTGCAAAGAAGCAGTAGAAAGGCTTGAACAAAGATATGAGCAAATGAAAGAACTGACCGAAACAGCAAAGACTTTCAATAAGTCTGATGTGGATATACCAAAGGGCAATAAGATTGCAGATAAAGGAGAACAGAAGTGAGATACACCGAAGAAAACAAAGATTTATTTGCGTCCGAAGATTGCTACTTTGTTCAATGTATATCAGCCGACTTCGCAATGGGGGCGGGAATTGCCGTAAAGTTTAATCAAGTGTTCGACACGAAAAACAAGATGATTGAAAAACACGGCAATTATATAGGTAGGTGGAATGACGGCACTTGCGTACTTTGTGACAGGGTGTACAACCTTATTACAAAGGAGAAGGGCTATGGCAAACCTACATACGCTACCTTACAGAACGCCCTTAATTCCTTGAAAGCACAGGTACTTGAAAATCCCGATTGTAAAACACTTGCAATGCCTACAATCGCCTGTGGATTGGACGGGCTTGAATGGAACAGGGTATCACAAATGGTACAGGACACCTTTGCTGATACCGACATCAATATATCCGTTTGCATACCACAGAGAGTGATAAGTAAGAGCGATGTGAATTTACAAAAGAATAAGCAACAAAAGGAGATAGAGTGGTGAGAGAAGTATATACGATGTCCCCCGCACAAATGCCCGAATGGAGAGCAATCTGCAAGGCTTTTGCTGAAAAGATTGAAGCCGAACTTCTGTTCGTAAATGAGCAATCTTGTGGTGTACAGTATAAGGACGGCACTTTCGGGCATATCTACATTGACGAAATGGAAGCGTTCTTGAAGGAAAATGACCTTTCCAAGACCGAAATGCCGACTATTTCCAAAGCCGATATGCAGAAGGCTATGGGGACAGTTTCAAAGGACAATAAAATGTTAGAATAGGGAGTAGTAGTGAAGGGAAGTAATGAATGTGTATCTTTACTTCCCTTTGCGTATGTAAAGTTGCGTATGTAAAGGAAAAATCGCTATGGGAATGTTCAGTTGGATTGATGTGGACGGTTTACAGAATATAACAGACGAAGATAATGTGGTTGCTATGCTTATTCCCGAACAGCATAAGGAAGCAGTCGGAAAAATCTTCGGTGTTGAAATGGGAAGTAATGGCGTGGAAGGTAAATATAACGGCTATGGTTCTATCATTACCGAAGAAGGTACAGAAGTCGATATTTACGATGTCACGCCGTTTTTGAATATCTGCTGTACTACGGACAGGCAATACGAAGATATGTTGCAGTACAAGACCACGGACGGTAACGCAAGAACCCGTTTAGACAATACATCAAAGGCTTGTGCAGACGAAATCAGACAGGCGTATAAGGACGGCAAAATCGAAACAATAGCCGACATTGTAAACATCATTACAAATTACGATGACGAGTTCCGTTCTCTTGGTATCGACCTTGCCTGTTATGATAATGATAATGCAAGATTGCCTTATCCTATCAAAGTTACAACAGACCCTTCAAGGTCTTATGAGAACAGTAATTTTTCTATGGGCGACCCAAATCAAGGGTTCTTCAAGGTAAATACCAACGAAAAGGGCAAGTACGAATACAACGAATATGATTGGGGCTACGGTGAGCCTACAATCGAAGAAGAAGAATGGAACGAAGAAACGGGGGAATACGAAACCGTAGAAGTTGACAACCCCGAATATATTGACCCTTATGATGATTGGTGTCAAAGTGAAGAATGTAGCAAGTACGAAGCCTGTGAAGAAATTGAGAAACTTGATGATGAAAGGTTCAGAATACTTGAACAGGTGAGAAAAGAACAGGAAGCAAAGGGCATTGAAGCAACACCCGAAGCCCCGAAGGAAGAAGCAGAAGAATACAAGCCCGATTACACCCTTGTTGGTGTGGACGGCAATGCTTTTTCTGTAATGGGGTATACTGCCCGTGCCTTAAAGAATGAAGGTTTGCGTGATAAGGTAGATGAAATGCACGCAAAGGCTACGGAAGGTGATTACAGCCATTTGCTTTGTGTTTGTATGGAATATATTGATATGGCAAACGAAGCAAAGAACGCACCCAAGACTTTTGGTAAGTCTGATGTGGATATGCCCACAGAAAATAACAAAAACAAAGGACAGATACAGGAGTAACGATTATGTTTACAAGCGAACAGGAACAAGGCGTAATGTCAAGGGTTGCAAAATATTTCAATATAGAACCCGACACGGAAAACGGTAAGTTTGACAAAAGCACTTATGATTGGGTTTCGGGTGCGTATATGTCAAACAGAGAGTTTTTATCTCTTGACCGTGTTGTGAATTTCATTGAAAAAGAAATACTTGGCACGGATATTTCCGATACTTCGGAAATTGCAAATGCAGTTGCCGATTATTTTGATTTGAGCAGTTCAGACCTTGACAGTTATGAATTTCAAGCGGGAAGTAATCTTAATGGTGTATGGTTAAATCTTGCAAATGTTGTTGAATGTATCGAAGATAAGATTTTGCCCGATAAATATGAGTTGGAAAAAATGAGTTCCGAAAAGGTTGAAGTCAAAGAAGAACTGACCTTTGAAGTAACCGCTTTTTATGATGAAAAACTTTCGGGTATCTCTGACCGTGCTACCGACCTTACTTTCGATGAAGCCGTAGATACTTTACACGAATATATCAGCAAGGGTGGTTTCGTACAGGTACGCTGTGATGATACAGGCGTTGACAAAGTATTTGATTATGACGAATATTTTGACGGCTTTGAAGGTGAAAGTCCTTTATTTGCCCTGTATGATGACTTTAAGGACGGGAAAAACGAAAGTATCAAAACCACTTTCAATAAATCTGATGTGAAGATAGAGCAAAACAATAAGACACAGAGTAAAGGAGAAATAAAATGAGTGAGATAATCTTACAGGGTTCGCTTGATAGGAAAAATGCGTTTGACCTTACAAATGTGACAAATCTGACTGAAATCTATGACGAACTTTCTAACTTGAAGAAACAGATATGTAAAGACCTTGAATATCGTCTTACGGACAATATGATTATTGAACACGATGACGATATGCAAGAAGTCTATGAGCAGTTTGCTAAAGATAACGGCAAGGAAAAGGCAGACGAACTTGTTAAAAGGATTTGCGATATTGCCATTAAGCATATTGGCAATGACGCTGAACTTCCTGTAAGTTTTTCCCCGTACTATAACGATGATAAAGAAACAGTTTTCGGCGGTTATGATTATGAGATAACCGTAGATGTTGACCTTGAAGCGTTGAAGGAAGCCGTTATTGAAGGTAAGGACGACCCCAAGAAGTATGTTGTTACCATATATGACGATGAAGGTGTGGACTTCCTTTACGGCAAGGACGAAATGTGGAAGCAACAGGTAAGTGCCGATTTTGATGAAACATTCGTAATCAAGGGCAACAGGGATTTTACCGAAATTGCAGAAGCAAGTTGGTATAAAAAGACCGTTGACCTTATTGATAATCTTTGTAATAACAACGAAGATTATGAAGATATACTTGAACATCAGCCTAACGGTGCAACGGGTGAAAAAGACGAACTGTTTACTGAAAATGCAGAGTGGTATAAAGATAACTTTGGCATTGATGAAAAGCAGTTGCTTGAAATCTGTGCCGTATTAAAGGCGTGCAAGACCACGGACAGCCTTGATACTGAATGTGATGTTGCAAAGGTACTTTATCCCGAAAAAGATTTTGCTGTAACGACCATAAGTGGCGTTGTACAGCGTGAATGGAATGAAGTGCTTTATGATGTATCTTCTGTTGAACAGGGAACGATACAGGAACTTTCTGACTATTATTTCGGACAGGTAGCGGAAATCCATATTCAGTTGTTCGATAAAGATGTTGAGAAGGAAGATTATGATAATGCCGAAACCTATGAAGATTATTGGGACACTATTTCAGACAGCAACCTTTGGGATTTGCGTAGGGACGATAAGGAAATGATAGATAAGTTCCGTGAGCGTTTTGACCTTCCGAAAGATTGTGGTATTGAAATCTTGGAAGCGTCATCAAAAAGGGTGCAGTCCTACGAATATGAAACCGTAGCACAGGATATGCAGACTTTCGGCAAGTCTGATGTCGGCGTAGAGCATAAACAGGCACAACAGGGACAGGTAAAATAACGGGGGTAAAAATCAAATGAGAAGAACGACTTGGTTTGGAGAAGAAGTATATAACGCTTTGGTCGTGGACTACCTTATCGACAGAGTAAGCAAGGAACATACACACATTAACATTGATGAACTTAACGAAATGCAGAAAGACGAAGCATTTGAAATGCTTGACTTTGCAGACGGTTTGTTAATTGATGTTGATATTGATGAAAATAAGATATCTTTAACGGAAGTATATGACAACATAAAAAGTGATAGTGAAAAACTGCTTTCGTGGGCAAGAGAAAATGCAGATGTTTTTTCTTATGATGAAATGTGGAATAACTTTGAAGAAGGTTTGACAGGGGAAGTTGCTGACAGGATTAAAGAAAATGTTGAATTGTCGTCTTATTACTTGGACGGTGCAATAAAGAACAAGGAAACAGGAAAAATACATTTTTATTTCAATGAAGTTGACCCCCTTTCTTGTGATGAAGATTATTTTTCACAATCTCTTGAATTTTGCAAGGGCTTTGTTGATTTTTGTACCCCCGAAAAAATAATGGAAAAGAAAAATGAAAACAAACAAATGCAATCTTTTGGTAAGTCTGATGTAAAAGCAGAGCAGAATAACAAAACACAGAATAAAGGAGAAACAAAATGAATAGCATTGACCTTTCCACAGATGAATTAAAAAATCATTTTCATAACCTTGAAAACGAAAAGGCAGTTGATAAAATTTTCGACAGTAAGTTACAGGAAGAATTGTTTAAGTATTCCGATTTTACTTTATCTGACCTTGATGAATACAAGGAATATATAGGTGATATAAAGACCTTACACGATGTTTCTGACAATGATTTTCCCCATACTCTTATGAGTTGTATGGAAAAGGGTGGTCTTGTCGAAACAGAATACGGTGATAATAAGCGGTCTTTTGAGAGTAATTTCTTTTCGCCCGAACTTATAGATATGCTTAACCACCCCGAAACCTACAAGAACATTCATTCTAATCGTGACAGTATGATAGAAATGTATCTTGAAGATTATTGGGGCGACAGCGTTGCCAAAGAGATTGAAATGTGGGCTTCTTATTTTGATGACAGCGGATATGTCGATAATCTTATAGACAAAGCAGTAGCGAATATTGAAACAAGAAATAATGAAATGCAGAACAGTTTTTCAAAGGAAGATGTAAAAATCGCACCTAAAAAACTTGACAATACGAAGGAGAAGTAAATTATGACGGAACAGGAATATCTTAACAAACTTACAGAGAATGAAAACTTTTTTCGTGAAGAATTTTCTAATGTTTTTGAAGCAATAGAAAGATATAAAAGGGGCGAAATTGACGATATTCCGTATTCCTATTGGTGTGGCAAGTCCGATTATCGTTTTAATGTTAATTTTGAAGGCAAGGCAGAAGGTGAGTCCCTTGCTGAAAACGAAAGCGAATGGGGTGACGGTGACATAGTGGTTCTCTGCTGTTGCTTTAATGAAGGCGATAAGGATATGATTGCTGATGACGGAAGGTATTACAATGCGTACATCACTTATTGGGAAGAAGAAGATTTAGGTATCGGCAACAATTATGAACATAATTACGCAGTTGGAAGTGAAGTTCTTGCAGATGTTCCCGATTGGTTCGTAAAGTATCTCTGTGACGCAGATATGATACATTATGCAAATTCGCAGATTGACAAAAAGGGCTTTGATGAATACCTTGCGTTCGTAAACCTTGCCTATCCTGATGACAAAAAGATTACAAAAGAAGCCGTTATGGAGCATATAGTCAAACTGCAAGAAAAATGTTTGGACAGTAAAGAAGTTATTGAAGAAATCAAGGAACTTGGCGAAAGGTTGCAATGCGGGGAAATAATTGAATTTGATGAAGGTGATAACGGTTTAAGTAGCGGGTACGGGCTTGAATATTCTGATGAAGTTGGACTATGTATATTTCCCGTATATAGAGAACCTTGTCCCGATTATCCTAACGAAGAAAACCTTGCATTACTGCCAACTTCTTGTGATGTCGGAACATTTCAGTCAAATATCTGTGTAGAAGTTTTTAACGGAACAGTTGCACCGCACATAGTAACGATTGTAGATGATTGGATAGATTGCAATTTTAATGAGTTACAAAGGGACGACAATAATGAAAGATACGGCATTTTGGAACATCTTAAAGATTGGCAAAAAGATTGGGCTGATGACTGTTATGGCGTAGGGAAAACTGATTATGCAATCATATCTACTTGCGGTTATTTCGGGATAACGGAAGAAGAAAGCAAGCCGTTCGCTGTTCGTTTTGATGATTTGTCGAAAGCCGTTTCCGAGAGCAAAACGCTTTCCGAACTTACGCAGAGAATTTCAAAACTTGAAAAACTGTACTCTGTGCCTGTGAAAGTGAATGGTGTTACAGTTGATGTACCTATAACGGACAAATTCTATGATGATTTTGAGAATATTGCCAATGGTCAAAAGACCATAACGAAAACCAAAGGAAATGATGAAATGCAGACTTTTTCAAAAGACAAGACTGCTATCAGTAAAGATAAAGGAGAAGTAAAAGAATGAGTATCAAATCTTATTACACGACCACTTCAAGCGGTATAAATATCGGGGAAAAGTCTGCACCCGAACCCGATTATGATATGCCCAAACCCCAACCTTCTTCTGATGATTGGGTGGATAAATTCCTTGAATATGTGATTGATAAAGTGCATACAGACGGCATTAGTGAAGTTATGTTTGAAAGCAAGGTCAATCAAAAAACGGGAGAGATTTTTCTTGAATATGAAGGTAAAGACCAAGATGTAACAGAGATTTTGGGTGATATTATCTTCCAAGAAGCGGGCAGAGAAGAAATAGCGATTGAAGAACTGATAAGCCTTTACAATGACAAGACAAGTCCCGAACTTGATGAAGAAATGAAGGCGAAGGTAAAGACCGTTCTTCATTCTGTTGGGCGTGATGATGTTACAGAAAGTTTGGAAGCACAAAATGTCGAACAGTATATCGAAGAAGCCAAGGAAGTGAAGGAACAGGCGGGTAAAATCAATTTCCTTCATAAAGTCGCTGACGGCATTGAAAAGGTTGCAAACCTAATGGACGCTATTCAGTACCAAATGGAAGAAAAGGTACAGAAGCGTATCGAAGAAAGCCTTGTCAATCCGCTTATGGCAATGATTGATAAGTCCACGGAAAAGGCATTTATGAACAAATACGGACTTGATATTGATATGGCAAAGTATCGTGAACTTTCAAATAAGGACGCAAAGGCTTTTGTAAACCACGCAAAACTGTATGGGCAGATTTCAAAAGTCGGCAATGAGAAAGAGAAAGAAGCCGTGCTTGACCACATTAAGGAGTATGGGGTTTTGAAGGAAGATATGAAAACTATCGAAAAACCCGAAACAGTCAAGCCCGCAAATAAACAGATTACAAAGGAGTAAGTAAAATGGCAACGAATTATGAGAAAATGCAATTTGAAATCGGTAAGGAACACAATCCGTTCATTGTGTATGATGTTGAAACCACAGGCATTATGAACGGTCTTGATAACCGTATCACACAGGTATCTTTGGTGGCTTATGGTTACAATAAGCAGACGGGAAAGTATGAACTTCAAGACCAACTGTTTATGCTTGCAAAACCCGATGAACAGGCTATCCGTGCAATACAGGAAGGTGAGAAGGTAACAAAGGAAAATATCGAACGCCGTCTTGCACAGGATTTTGCGTATTCTTTTGTAAAAAGTGGAAAGTCTGATGTGCAGAAATTGGAAAGAAAACTTGCACACGATGAAAAATATCCCAATCAGCACAGCAAGGAAGAATTGGACGATTTGCGTGACCGTATCGCACTTGAAAAGGACGGGCTTTCTATTGCTTTGGATATTTATGAAGCCCGTAAAGAAATGTTTGATAAAGGCGTGTCCATAGACGAAATCTTTTCCACGCCTATTGTGGAAGATACGATAAGTCCACAGGTTCTTAAAAATTGTCGTGACTATATTTCCGAACATTTCGATGAAAAGAAAAAGGAAATGGAAGAAACCACGCTTGTTGCAGACACGCTTGAAAAACAGGGACTTAATCTTGACCAATATATACAGGAAGGCAAGGGACTTACCACGGCAGAAATGCAAGTGGGTATTACGGAGTTTCTGAACAAATATCATACCGCACAGACAGCGTATGTAAATAACGGTACATATTTTGCAAATCATTATATGGAAAAAGAAGGTCTTACTCTTTTTGGCTATAATTCCGCTGATAAGACTATCGACCTTATCCAAGCACAGCGTTCTATGCACGGTGGTTCTACATCGTGGACAGCCGATATTGGCACATTTGCAGAGAACTATAAAAAGACCACGGGTAAGGAAATCAAGACATTTGACGCACTTACCAAAGGTCTTTGTATGGGCGAGATAGTTGTAAGTGGTTGCAATATGTCCGTTTCCCTTACAAGTGAGAATTATCTTGAACAGAAGGTATCAGAAACGGCTATGAGTATGGACAATGATTATGTAATGAGCATTGCAAGGGCAAGCAGTATGAATTGGCTTCCCGACTATACTGACCGCTATGATGACGCTGATTATCACTTCAACAGTCTTGATTATGTGGACTTTGGAAATGACAGGCGTTATGTGGACATCGACAAGATGTTTGAAGTCAATGACAACTTTGAGATTACCCTTGAAGGTGAAAAAGAGCCTATCAAGACTTGGGAAGAACTTGAAACAAAGATTAAGGCACTTAATTCTGAAATCAGCGACAGTCTGCTTGAAAAGATACACGAAAAGTATGAAGAAATCACGCAGAAAGCAGAAGAAGAACGCAAGGACGACCTTATGAACAGGTATGAAGCAGAAAATCTTGATATATCGGCTTTATCAGAAGAAGATTTTAAGTTTTTGGATAGGGAATATGATTTACAGCATAATTCTTGGGCTATGGCAGAACGCCATAAAGATGTTAAGGAAGCGTTCATAAAAGCCGTTGAGAACGGGGATTATGAAATAATCGAAAACATAGGCTTGCGGGTAATGGGACTTTCGGACGGACACGGCACGAAGTCATATCACGGTGTTATTGAAATGGAAGGAAATGTACTGTTCTTAATGGACGCAAGCATTGATATTTATGACGGTATAAACACAAATCCCGTATATTCAATGGATATTACTTTTGGCGATTTGGACAGATTAGCCGAAGCCTTAAAAACAGCACAGGCTGAAAAAGAACAGGACTTCATAAAGGATAAGTTATACGCCTTTTTGAGTGATGAATTACGAAAGCCCGAATATTACCTTGATGTTAAAGAAGAAACTTTGACCAATGACGGTCTTGGCGTGGTAATAGATGTTCCTTTATCAGAGCCACTTAAAAAGTTGGTTGAAGAAAATGTGGGTCATTATGATATTATAACGGTGTCTTACCATAAGGAAAATGGCTTTGCTTTCGCATTATATGGTACGGACAGTTTTAAGGATATAGAATGGACGAAATCCCACGAAGAAATCGTTAAGGATATGATAGACAGGAAAATTCACGGTGAATTAGAACCTGTTATTTCTGAACAGCAACAGGCACAGTCTGAAAAAGAACAAGACATCAATTCAAAGATAGACAATTTTATCTGTCGTAAACTAACAGGTATTGATATTTCTGATATTGCAAACGAAAATGGTTCGGGTATAAAGATAGAACTCACACCGTCACCGCAGTTAGGAAAAGCACTTTTTAATTATTATGGTGCAAATATAGATACCATTACGATTACCCACGGGGGCAATGACACGGCAGTTGTGCTTTCGGGTATCATAACGAATGAAGATACTTTATATACTGATACATTTTCAAAGGATTTTAACTTGTCAAAAAGGAATGAAAAGGAAATTGCCGACCTGTATCTGTTATATGAATATCGAAAAATTGAAAAGGAGTTAAACGGAGAAGTCGTGGACGAAAAAGAACCCGAAGTTTCTTTATCACCACAGACGGAACAGGAAAAAGCAGAAGCCTTGATTGAGCAGTTACAGGCTATCCGAAAAGAAAACAAGGATTTGAGCAAGGAAATGTCCGAACTTGAAACAAAGGGTAAGGCAGTATTCCAAGAACTTTCAAACCTTGCATATACCCTTGTTCCCGCAATACAGGAAATCAGAGAAAAGATTGGCGTTGATATTATGAATAATATGTCAACGACAAGTGAAGCCCTTACAGCCCGTGATGTACTTCATATCGTGCCTAATGCAAGCGTAAGTATTCCTATGGGTAGGGTTGATGTAGAACTTACCCTGTACAATACGGATAAGGATAAGTCTGAACAGAGCGTGAAGTTTGCTGTCGTGGACAGATACGGAACTTCTTACGATGAAAACAGTACGGGTGCTATGAAGTGCCTTACGGAAAATGATATTACAAAAGATAATATCGTATCACAGTTTTGGTGCAATATAGCACACAATGTACAAACTGTTATCGAAGAAGAAAGCAGAGCGACAGATAAACTTCGTGAAGATGTAAAAGAAATGAAAGGCACTATGTTATCTTTTACAAAGTCTGATGTAGATGTTGATAAAAAGAATATTCAGAAAGGGGCGACAAAATAATGAGTAGGGTAATGTGTAGGGGAGATTTTGAAGAACAGGCAGAGAAAATAATTGCAAAACTGACAGAAGATGATATAAGTGCTTTGAAAGACACGCAAAATATCAAGAACCATATTAACCGACTTGAAGAAGTTGTCAAAAGGATTTTTGGCTTTGATTATTCAGATAGCAAGAATTACGATAAAATCAAGGAATTTTTCCCCGATATAGAAGATATTTCACAAGACAGAGAAGAATGGAGTAAAAATGGGCTTAATGTTGAAATTCCACAAGTAGCCGATGACGAGCATACTGTAAATTTATGGCTTGGACTTCACGCAGAACCGCAACTGTTTGACGATGATAAAGGCGTTATATCGCCAATTACATTGCAGTTTTCATTAGAAAATATCTGTGATAACTATACCGAAGCGTGGCATATAGTAACAAGATGTGTGCCTATACCGACTGATAAGGAAATAGAAGCGATGAAGCACTTTACAAAATCTGAAATAGAAACAATGCAATCCTTTACAAAAGCAAATGTAAGTGTGGACAAAGATAACAAATCACAGAGTAAAGGAGAAAACAGATGAAATTCGATATGAGCGAAACAGGACAAAGTATGTTGCAATTACAGGACGACCTTGCAAAGCAGTACGGCTATAAGGTTCAGCCCCCGTTGATTGCACAGGAGAACATTCGGAAATATTACGATGAACTGCCCGAAGATTTCAAAATGGGCGAACTTATCAGCAACTTAAAGGGCGGTGGTATGGCTTTCGATGTGAAGAAGGTTTGGGACAGTTTTGCCCACGGCGTTGCGGGTTCTTTCAATACTCACGGTGAAGTAGAAGAAGGCTACGAAACAGACATACTGCCTTTGTATTCCTTAAGCGGTACAAAGATTGCAGACCGTTATGACAGGGTTGTAATCGGGCAGTACGGGGCTTTCATTGAAATAGACCCGAAAGATATGTGTATGGATAATATTAAGTGTGAGAAAGGACAGGAATACCGTATCAACAATCCGTATTATGCAAGCCGTGTGAAGTATCAATGGTTTACTACGGACGATGATACACATACCAAACTGTATAATCAGCAAAGGGGTGTCACCTATGCGGATTATCAGCCGAATAAGTGGTATGTAAGCCCCTATGAAGTCTGTACGGAAGAACAGGTGATGAAACTTCGTGGCTTTGATAAGATGTATTCTTTTGATACTCTTGATGAAGAAGGAAAGCACCCGTTCTATCGTGATAATTTCTATTTCAACAGCGAAGTGGGGGAGATTTTGCATACAACTTGGGACTTCGTTGAAGGCACGATGTTTGAAGAAGAAAAGATTTCTGATACAAGATTTGCAGATTATATGAAGGAAGCAGAAAGCGACAATCATACCATTCATTGCAAAGTTGTTGAGATTATCGGTAATGCCATTTCCGAAGCAAACAGTTATATGCAGTACCCTATTCCCACAAATACTCACGGGGAACTGTACACCGATAAGAATGGAAATTCTATCTTTCTTGACGGACAGGGTGGGGTACTTGTAAATGGAATACCCGTACCGCCCGAAACTATCGTGTACGACCCGAATGACCCTACAAGACCGTTATATAAGCCCGAACTTGCGGGTACACGAAGCATTTATCAGCCGTACCCGATACCCACAGAGCATTGTCACGGTGAGATTTTTACGGACAGGAACGGACATACAATCGTGTTTGACGGGCAAGGTGGTGTGCTTGTTGACGGCAAGCCTGTATCACCCGAAACGATTGTTTATGACCCGCAGACAGGACAGCCTATGTATAAGCCCGAACTTGTGGGAAGGGGACAGGAACAGGGGCAGATACAGGGTACGGAACTTGAAATATTCTGTTATTCCTACGAACATCAGAACGGCGACCAATATTGGACTGATTATTCAAAATACATTTTTAATACCGATACCAAAGAAATCGTAAAAAATTATTCGGACGGATATACTTTGGAAGAAGGCACTACCGTTGTACCGAAAGACAGGTTTCTTGAAGTTGTAGATACGGTTGAAAAGGAAGCCCAAAGCAACAAAAGTTATGAGATTTATAACAGGCTTTCTGATAACAACAGAACCTTGATTGAACGACTTTCAAAACAGGAACAGGAAAGAGCAATGCGTACCTTTGACAAAGCCGATATTCCGCACGATAAACCACAGAAAGAAACTGCCCGTCTTGCAACAGACTGACGATAAGGCAATAAGTTCTAATGCAGTATTCAACGCACTTTCGCACAGGGAGTGCGTTGTTTGCTTTCAAATTTATTAGAGTAAAGAGTAGGAGTAGGAGAAATGCTACAAGGAATATGTGCTATATTATTCAGCATTTTGATTGCGGTTTGGGGCATAGCCCTTATTGGTGACAATAAACAAGACAAGAAAGAAGGTAAGTAATTATGAAAAAGAGATTTGCAATGCTTATGTTGACTGTCGGAATGACACTTTGTATCGGTGGCTGTGCAATCGGACACGATACACCCCTTACAGACGAACAATCCACTTTATACACGGAAAACGCAGAAGATGAACACGGTCTTGAAGAAAGCAAAGAACAGGACGAAGATGTGGAAACAGAAGGCGGTAGCACCCGTATAAACGGAGATACTGCCGATGTTGATATTTCGGGGTGTTTCATTGTTCGTACTGTCGGTGCAAGAGATTTTGATGTGACAGATTTTACAGACGGCGTTCCCACAGGCGAAGATAGTGATTTAACTATCAATACCTATGACCTTGACGATAAGGCACTTGGGGAGTGGGTGACAGTCGGCGGTTTTGAAATCTGCCATTATTCATACTTTTATTACGGAACTACAAGTCCCGAAAATCGGTATCTTATCAAGGTTTCGGACGGTTGTAAAGTAGCCGTAGAAGGCACTTGCATTTATGATATTGCCTATGACGGCAAACAGGTAATCACGGGTAACGATTACGACCCTACACACGGTTATTTCTTGCTTTCCGATGACGGAACAGCCGAATTTACCGATTGGACTTTTGTAATTGAAAGCCTTGATAATACTATTGATTTTGAACCTACCATTGAGAAGGAAAGGGGATTACCTGTTGGAAGGTAAGGGGGAAAGCAAGATGAAAAAGAATAAATATATTACCATTTTCTTTACAGTTTGTATGATGTTATATGCAACTGCTTGTGGAAAGCAGACGGCAAGTACCCCTGTTAAGCCCACGGAACAGGCTGAACAGGAACAGGAAGCCGTTAAAGATGTTGAAGAAAGCAAGGAACAAGGCACGGGTACAGTAACCGATATTTCCACCGATACGGCAGATATTGATGAAAAGGACTGCTTTATCATACACACATTGCCGTCAAGCGATATTGAGATTACAGATGTCACAAACGGATATGCGGAAGATGAAACAGACCGTGACATCATAAATACTATGGACTTGTTAGACCTTGAACTTGGAGAGTGGGTACAGGTAGGGCATTTTGAAGTCTGCTATTACTCTTATCACTTTATGGGTACTACAAGCCCCGAATTTTGGTTTGCTGTAAAATTTGATGATTGCGGTGCTGACCACGAACTTCTTATGGAAAGCAATACTATTGATGATATTGCTTACAACAATGAGAATGTTTTTGAAGGCAAAGACTACAACCTTGCACACGGCATTATCAGTCTTTATGATAATGGCAGAGTGGAATTTACAGATTTTTCAACCGAAATGAACGATTGAAAGTATATACAAAAATGTTAAGATAGAGAGTAGTAGTGACAAGTAAAATAAGGCGTATGCCTATATCAATCAAATAATAAGAAAGAAGGAAAGTAATTATGAAAAAGAGATTTGTAAAGATTGCAATGGTATTATCAATGACAGCAATGGTCGGCTTAATGAGTGGTTGTTCCACACAGACACAGATACAGACACAGCCTACTTCACAGGAAACAGAAAAGAACATTGAAACTGTAACAGAAGCACCCACGGCAGAACCCGCAGAAACACCCACAGCAAAACCAACAGAAGCACCCACGGAAAGTCCCGAAGTGTCAAACGGATTTGAGCCTATCTTTGTAACGGTAAGTGCCAATACAGGCTTTACCGTATATGACGAAGGGGGAGAAAGTGTGGCTGTTGAAAGTGAAAAGTGCGGTTGCGGTGGCGACAGTTGTTGCTGTGGTGGTGACATTTGCAGTTGCGGTGACGAAAACGGATTGTTTACGGTTTCCGTATATGAACAGACCGAAGATTACACGACTTATGAGATAGTCGTAAACGGTTGGACGGACGACAGCAGAATTTCTATCGGAACTGAAAACTTTACAACGGACGGTATCTTATCCGTAAAATGTGCGTATGGTGAAGTTGAAACTTCCGATTTTGATTTTGCAAATGTACAGATTGCAGACGGGAAAATCGAATGGGTAGAACTGCCCGAATTTATCGGTAGTGAAAGATTTGAAACTACCATTGAGAATGAACGCCCCGATGATAAATGACATAGAAAGAAGGCAATAAAATGGCTATGACACCGCTTAATGCGATAAAAGAAAAGTGCTTAAAGTGTTCACATAATTCCCTTGACGGAGTAGCAAACTGCACTCTGAAAGGGAAGTGTCCCCTTTATCCGTTCCGTTTTGGGATTATGCCCCTTGACCTTAAAGGGAAGTATTCCGAAGATGTTGTAATGGAAATGGAGATATATCAGCGAGTGGAACTCAAAAATAAGAACGAAAGGAAGTAATGTAAAGTGGCAAGGATTGAGAAATTCAAAAGAAGTGCTATTGGCAGACTATTTCAGCATAACAACCGAACCGCCGATGACGGTGTTCAACACTCAAACGAAAACATCAAGTTGGAACGCACACCCGAAAATTATTACTTGGTACAGGGTAGCGTTGCCAAATTAAATGAAAGACTTGACAATCTTTATCATCAAGACAGGGAGAACATCACAATCATTGCAGAAGCCATTGTTACCCTTCCCTGTGATGTAAAAGACGAAGATGAACGCAAGTTTTTTGAGAGCGTTCTTAATTTCTATGCAAATGATTTCGGCAAGGAAAACATCGTTAATGCGGTAGTTCACAAGGACGAAGTTACGCCACATATCCACATCGACATTATGCCCGTTAAGAAACTTGACGACCTTGCTGATACTATGCAACTTCGCATAGATAATTGGGAAAGGGAAAACGAAAGGGAATGTCAAGGTATTCTCTGTGGGCGTGATGTGATTACCCGTGATTATCTTCGTGGTATGCACCCCCGTCTTTATTCGTGGGTGGCAAATGACCTTGGATATGAAGTGCAAATCCTTAACGGACAGACGGCGGGCGGTAATAAGACGGTTCTTGAACTGAAAAATCAGAACCTTGAAAACAAAGTGGCGTTCCTTGAACAGACGGCAAATGAAATGGCTGACAATATCGAAGATATAATCAAAGCCCTTGACAGTCTTGGTTTTGACAGAAAGTATTTTGACATCTATGAAATACTGATGAAGGAACAGGCACTTGAATATACCAACGAAGTTATGATGAAAACCTTAAAGGAACACGGCATACCGCTTCCCGTGGACGAAATTTATGAAATCAAGCGTCTTAACGCTATGGTAAAGACAAGTGGTTTCAATTATAAGAACGGTGTGCTTGTACCCGATAAGAGTGCATATACGCTGATTGAAGGCAGTAAGGTCAATCCGTCCAAAGTAAGCCCGCAACAGGCGTTTATTGAAGCAGACGCATACCTTAAAAAGTGTCTTGCTGATAATGCCGATAAGATTAAACTACCGACTTATCTTGATTTTGATAAGAAGTATGTATATTTCCCTACGGACAGCATAAGAGATACCTTTGACGGTCTTATGTATATCCGTGAGCAGAATAAGAAAGACCACAAGATTAAAAAGTTGGCAGTCGAAAAAATCAGTAATGACGAAATCGGCATTGCAGAACAGATTTTGAAGAACTGTGACTTTGAAGTGGATTACTACTTACAGCGTAGACAGAAAGAACAGCAGAAACAGCAGAATAAGGAGTAAGCACAATGAGTTACACGGAACAAGATGTTATGAAAGACCCCAACGGACTTGGGGCGAAAGTGACTACCAAAGAATTTATCGGACAGGAAATAGTGGATATGGCAAATACGATTTCCTATATCGAGCAGAAAACAGGCAAAGCCCTTGTGGGTGAAAGAAGTCTTTTGGATAAACCGTATCAAGACTGTAAGGGTATGACAAATATACAAGTCGTTCATTTCTTTTCGGTTTGGAAAAGCGGTATATTCGCAAGGGTGAATGGCGTGGACTTGAAAGGATAAAAGGTGAATGAACGGGAACTGTCATTTTGTATTCGGGGCAAGTACGGCAACGGCACTTGCCCTTAACATTGATAAAATTGCAGACCTTATCACGACAAATACAGGACTGTCGTGTATGGAAGTCAACGAAACAACTGTTACGCTGTTTGTAATGGGCGGTTTGCTTGGGGGCATTTTCCCCGACATTGACAACCCTAATTCCTATTTTGGAAAACTGTCTGCACCGTTATCCACGGTAATAGGAAAGATAGGTGCGTCTTTTGGAAAGACGGGTACACATCACAGGGGCATATTCCACGATTTTGCAATCTATCTGATAGCCTTTGTGCTGTGCTTTTTCTATTTTCCACCTTTGCTTGGGTTCGTTGTAGGGTGTTTATCCCACCTTTTTCTTGACACTTTCAATCCAATGGGTATTCCGTGCCTTTTCACAAGAAAGGGAATACATCTTGGCAAGATAAATGCGGGTTCAACAACGGCGGTTGTCTTTTCCTACACGCTGTCGGTCATTTTCTTGATTGTGGGTTTTGCATTTTATTTCGCTTTTTAAGGTAAAAGGTTGTGCGATAATAAAAATCTTAAAATAAAGAGTAGTAGTGAGAAAGATATGGGAAAGTAACAGATAAACATTTGTTCTTTCCCGTTTTTTATGCAAGGAGTAAGTATGAAACTATTGCGTCACCCAACTGACAACGAACCGCCGAAACTTTATCTTGGCGATAAGATAAGCGGTGTCATTACAAAAGGGTTATATAAGGGCAATAATGCGAAAATCAGCATTGACCGTAATTCTGAAATGACTGTGTACGAAGGTCAAGACCCGTACATTTATTTTGGTGATTATAAGGACGATAATTTTTCCATTATGCTTGGCAAATATGAGTACAAGGGCGACCATACGGTTGTTGCCGTAATGTGCTATGATGTCGAACTTGCAAAGACTATCAAGCCCCCGTTTTTCTTTATGGAAGGCGTGGATAAGATGACTGATGACGAAGTAATGGCACATTTGCAAAAGAGCCTTTGTAATTGGATAACAGCACCGAAAGACAGGGGCTACGAAGGGGCTGTGCGGGCTGAACGCTATTGGGATAATAAAGAGTTCTTGCAGTATTGGAATGACACGCAAAAGGAAGAAAGAATTGCAGACCTTAAAATTATGCGTGACAACAGGGGTGAGTTCTTCTTTTTATCAAACGATTGCCCTTGCAAGATAGAATATAACGGACAGACCTATGGTAGCGTTACGGAAGCCTTTGAAGCACAGAAAAGCCGTGATGATTTCTTCAAGAAGCGTAATTCTATCATACAGGACTTGATATATCTGAAATTTGAGCAGAATGAAGATTTACGGGATAAGATACGGGCGATGAATGATGACCGTATCGAATATCTTTGCGATGATGATTGGCTTGGCGTAAATGCTGACGGTATCGGTGCAAATAAAGTCGGGCAAATCCTTATGGTGGTTAGGCAGTTGATGAAAGATGAATACGGTGTATTGGAAAAATACGAACAGCAGACCGTATTCGACTTTTCCGAAAGTTTGCAGAACGAGTTACCTTCCAAGGAAGAAAACTCTATGCAAACTTTCTCCAAAGCCGATGTGGTTACGAATATCTATGAGAAACAGGAAGATAAACCTAAATCAGACGGTATGGAAACCATTGTCAAGCCAAAGAGTGCTTGGAACAAAGGTGTAGTTCAAAAGAGCAGTTGGAATAAAGGTACAGTACAGAACAGTTCGTGGAAAAAATCGGACAGTACAAAATGGTAAAACAAAAAAATTGTAAAACAGAAAGGAAAAGGTAAGGAAAAATGAAGAATTTACAGTCGTATGAGTATGAGAAGAAAATCCTTGAATTTCTTAAAGAAGAATACAACAAGGATAATGACGCTTTCGATAATAGCGATTTTTACGCACAGAAAGCCCTTGCAGAGAAGGTTATAGGTATGCCTATCACCGTTTATCGTGGCTTTGACGGTAAGGGCGGTGTACAGGGACTTGGCGTTGATGTGGGATATGACGCAATGATTTTCGGAGCGTTAAGCGAAGATAATCCACAGTATGTATCCGTTGATAAATACCTTGATGACCTTCATACGATATGCCATATCGGTGAAGTGTTTGGAAAGACACTTCTTGAAGATGACGGCAAGGTGACGGGCGGTATCGCTTATGTCGGTGAAACCCTTGCAGAGTTCATTGATGACCATAAGGAGAGTTACAATTTCCGTCCTACGCCCGACAGCAAGTACAAGGTCTATGACTATGAGAAAATCAATCAAGCCCTGTATGATTGCGGTATCAAGCCGTTGCGATATGACGGCGGTGAAAGATTTGTTCCTATCACGGATAAGGAACAGACCGTAAAGTACGCCATTCACAGATATGGCGATGGGGAAATTACTGTTAATCTTCCGAAGAAGGAAGTATGGCGTGGAGAAACGCAAGACCCGTTCCACGGAAGGTTTTACGGTGAAAGTGCAGAGAAGTTGGAAGCCCTTTGTGATGAACCCAAAATCACTATCCCACGCTATATTCTTGGGGAGTTCCTTAATGACGGAGTGGATATAGATGAATTTCTGTATGGCAATCCGCAAATGGAAACAGAAAGTTATACAGTAGATGATACGGACGGTCTTGTTGACTTTATCCGTGAGAACTACCCGTCCTTTGATTACTATGCACATTCAAATATCGAAGCGTGTGCAAGCAAACTGCACGACACGATACAGAAGAATATCGCCATAGAAAAAGGTGTTGGAGATAAGTCTACGGATAATCCCGACTATGTGCGTATCGAACTGTCGGCAAATGCCGTGATTGATATGTACGATACAAGCGGTACAGTACGGAGTATTATCGGGGATAAGTATTATGTATCGAACGATACCTTAAAACTTGATATTCCCCGAACCTATGCAAATATGTATTTAAGCAACATTGATATGTTTGAGAACGGCACGGCTATAAACCCGTCACAGGCTGATAAGTATGTATGGGATAAACTGCCGAAATGGTTTTCCGAACAGCCGTTTAAGGACAACCTTCGTGATTATGAAGTAGCACGAAATGATATAAGGTTTGCAAGCGGATATGACATCTACGGAAGTATTCGCAAACAGGTTGAAAAGGAATACGGCGAACCTATCACCACGATAAAGAAGTCTGATGTAGTAATGGATAAAAAACCGTCAAATACACAGATAAAAGAGTGATTTGCAGTTTCAAGTCCGTTTTATGGGACAGGTCAAGTGGCATTATAGAAAGTAAAGGAGAGAAAGCAATATGTCATTCGTAATGCAGATAAGCGACCAAAAGAAAGCACTTGGTTACTTGAAACAGGAATTGGGAGAAGATAATCCTTGCTATCTTGACCTAAAGGCTGTTTTTTCACATCGTATGCTTTTTACATTTGGTTCAATAATAGCAAGTACCGTACTTCTTGTAAGTGCTGTTGCTTTTTGCAGAATTAAATACGGCAATGTAGGGTCTTTTGTGTCTTTTGTGTTTTTGTTCGTCTTTATATCTATAAACATAGCGTGTTCTGCATTTGAAGATAATTTTGACATTGGCTTTTGGAAGTGGAACAGGTATTACAGATTATGGCTTTTATATAAAAAGACGGCTGAAAAGAAGATACCGTTAGAGATACTTACGGATTTTTCAAGACATTATTCTGAAAAAGACGCTTGGAAGATAAAATCGTACAAAAATTAAGAAGGGAGAACTTTTATGGGGCGATATAAATACCTTGTATGTGTTGACGGAACTGATAATCACAACAAGTATTACGAAGCAACAGAAAACGATGACGGCAGTATTGATGTCCGTTATGGGCGTGTAGGTAAGTCCGAACAGAAACATCATTATGCCCGTTATGAAAAAGATTTTGATGACCTTATTTGGTCGAAAGAGAAGAAGGGCTATGAAGATATTACCGACAAAATGGCTACAAAGTCGGTAACAGAGTTCAAAGAAATGGACGATAAAGAAGCAGACGCTTTCCTTATGCACTTCTATCAGACCTGTCGGCAGATTGCTTCGCAGAACTATCTTAATGCAGACAGCGTAAGCCCCGAACAGATTGATACGGCAAAACAGTACATTGCGTCCATTGAAAAAGCCCGTGACGGTATTATTCGGGACTATATTGAGAACAGTAAGAGTTCGGGCTTTGACCCGTTCCGCACAGCACGGTGGATAAACGATGATTTACAGAAATTGTACGCTTATATTCCCCGTGTTATGGATAAGGTGCAGAACTACCTTGTAAGTGCAAACTATACTATGACACCACAGGATATGGTGGATAGTATCAACGGCGTGCTTACCCGTGAGAAAGACCTTTTGGACGCACTTAAAGTTTCTACCACCATTACCCGTAATCAGAACGGACAGACCCTTGCAGAAGCGTGTGGTGTCAATATCCGTCTTGCTGATTATGCCGATGAAGATAAGGTAAAGGAACTGATGTGCCGTTCTCACGATATGTCGGAAACCCTGTTTAAGATTTTTGCGGTAGAGAACCCTTCTACCCACGAAGCCTACGATAAATGCAAGAAGGATTTGAACATTTCAAATGAAGGTCTTTTCTTCCACGGTTCGGGCGAAGGAAATTGGTTCTCTATTATGAAAAACGGTATGTCACTTCGTCCTAATGCGGTTATTACGGGCAAGGGCTTGGGTAACGGTCTGTACTTTGCTGACGATGTATGCAAGGCAGTCAATTACGCCCACAATTACGGTAATGATAGTCGTTATATTGGCGTATATGCCGTTGCAATCGGCAATCAGCAGAGAGAAACACGCTACTCACAGTACAGCCTTTCCTATCTGCAAAATCACGGCAAGGATAGTATCTTCCTTGACGCTTCGGGTGGAAGAACAAACGGAAGCGGTCTGAATGAGATTTGCGTGTACCGTGAAGAACAGGCAGACCTTCGTTTCATCATCGAAACCCGTAATGACCCGAAAGATGTAAGGTTTTCTATGAAACTCACCGTTCCTTTTACACAATTAGAAGAAAGGGACGATTTTGTATCGGCAAGTGCGGAACTTTCAAACTACGCAAGGGACGAACTTGCAAAACTTCC